>WNFR01008065.1_pt1 | contig 10667 bp, 4 predicted proteins | sample 5400221 | NCBI WGS metagenome assembly WNFR01 (sample SAMN13153357, study PRJNA577476) | soil metagenome | isolation source: 40 cm soil under Madrone tree | place: USA:California | collected 2016-06-14 | reverse complement strand
AAAAGTGCGAGGGATCGTAGCCATGCGACTCGGCTTCGCGCGTGGACGCAAACGTTTCGCGAATCGCATCGTAGACTTTTATGTAGGTTACGGGATTAGAACGCGGAGTGCGGCCGATCGGCGATTGATCGACGAGAATTACTTCATCGATATGTTGCGTGCCTTCAAGCTTCTGATAGGCGCCGACGTGGCCCTGCCATTCGCCGCTCTGCTTCTTCAAACCGGCATAAATGCAATCGTGAATCAGAGTGGATTTACCCGAGCCACTGACCCCGGTGACACAAACCAGCATATCGAGCGGGATATCGACGTTGATTCTTTTCAGATTATGCTCGCCGGCGCCACGAACCTTCAAACGCTTAAGCGCTAAGGGCCGGCGGTGTTTCGGCTCTTTGATTTCAGCCTCGCCACGCAGGTAACGTCCGGTCAGTGATTGCGATTCGGTGAGCAGTCCGGAGTAATCACCCTCGTAAATCAACTTGCCGCCGAGTTCGCCCGCCGCGGGCCCAATATCAAGGATGTGATCGGCGGCGCGCATCATTTCCGCATCGTGTTCGACAACCAGCACGGTGTTGCCAATGTCGCGCAGGTTATGTAGCAAGCGAATCAAGCGATCGTTGTCGCGCGGATGCAAACCAATCGATGGCTCATCCAAAACGTACAATGCCCCGACCAGCGAAGAGCCGAGATTCGTCGCTAACTGAATGCGCTGTGCCTCGCCGCCTGATAACGTGGACGCCAGACGATCGAGCGTCAAATAATCCAAACCGACATCTACCAGAAAACGCAGCCTCCGGCGGATCTCAAATAAAACTCGATCGGCGATTGCCGATTGTTCGGGTATGAGTTCGAGCGCTTCAAAAAAAGCCGCGGCTTCCTTGATCGAAAGCGATGAAACTTCGGGCAGTGTCCGGTCGCCGACGCGCACATCGCGTGCTTCCTGGCGCAAGCGGCCGCCGTCACAGTCGGGACAGCGCGTGTAGCCGCGATACTTCGAAAGGAACACGCGCACATGCAGCTTGTATTTTTTTGTGTCCAGCCAATCAAAGAAACCGCGCACGCCGCTCCAGTCGCTTTTTCCATTGATGACGGCGCGTTGCTGACTCTTGGGGAATTGATTGAAAGGCACGTTCAGCGGAATCTTCTCCGCTTTGCAGAACTGGCGCAGTTCATCTTGGGCCCATTCAAACTGTGGCTTGGTCCATGGTTCGATTGCCCCTTCGCTCAAGGTCAGGCCCGGATTCGGAATCACCAAATCGAGATCGAGACCAATAGTGTTGCCGAATCCTTGACACGTCGGACAGGCGCCGAAGGGATTATTGAAGCTGAACAGACGCGGCTCGGGAGTCGCATAGACAGTGCCGTCATATTTGCATTCGAACTTCTCGGAGAAACGCAGTCGCTGTGTGGTACGCGCGTCTCCGGCGCGCTGCTCTGAAAGCACGCCGGAGGCGTGCGTACCGTCAAGCACGCCGGAGGCGTGCGTACTGTCAACGATTTCGATTACCGCCTGACCGTGCCCTTCGCGAAAACAAGTCTCCAGAGAATCAACCAAGCGCTGGCGCACATCTTCACGGGCAACCAGACGATCGACCAGCACGTAAACATTATCGAAGTCATCACGCTGGTAATCGTCGGGTGAAGCCAGATCGACCTGAACGCCTTCATGCAGCAGTCTGGTAAAGCCGCGCTGCATCAAGCTCATGATGTGTGCCGCGATGAGGTGACGCGGAGACGAGGTCGAGTGACGCGGAGACGCTGAGACGCGGGGACGCGGAGACTTGTTCTTTCCCCGTGTCTCCGTGTCTCCGCGTCTCCGCGTCTTTTGTTCCCCACCATCGCCGTTCAGTTCGACTTGCAGACCGGCTTGAGCCGGAAATAGGACGAAGAATCGTGTACCTTCTTTGATTTGATTGAGAATTTCGTCCGCCGCAGATTCGGGAGAGTCTCGATGTACTTCGCGTCCGCAGACTCGACAAATCGTCGTGCCGACGCGTGCATACAACAGCCGCAGATAATCGTAGATCTCCGTTTGCGTCGAGACGGTCGAGCGAGGATTGCGGGTCGCATTCTTCTGGCGAATCGCGATTGCCGGCGCGATGCCGCGCACTTCATCCACGTCTGGCTTGTCCATCCGCTCGAGAAACTGGCGCGCGTAAGCAGACAGCGATTCGACGTAGCGCCGCTGGCCCTCGGCATAGACCGTGTCGAAGGCGAGCGAAGATTTGCCCGAACCGCTGACGCCCGTCACTACAGTCATCTGATTTATGGGAATAGAGAACGAGATGTTCTTGAGATTGTTGACGCGAGCGCCGCGGACTTCGATCGCTTCCTGAGTCATTGGTAATTCACTGCGAGGACCCACAGACGAGAATCTGAGGGTCTCGCAAAACAGACATGTTAACTCGAAAGAGAAGGCAAAGCGAAATGGGCAGAACCGTCCGCGGTGTGCAGAACTTTGTAGGTTAAACGCCCTCTCCCTCTGGGAGAGGGCGGGGGTGAGGGCCTAGCGATGGAACCCCCAAAACACTTCTTTCTGCTTTCTTGTCACAGCGGACATGTAAAAGGATGGAGGAGAGTCTCTTGTTAATTACTCGCTACACCCTCACCCCAACCCTCTCCCAGAGGGAAAGGGAGTTAGGTTCAACCGCCCGCTAGCCCATGAGATAGAATGACCCCGTCATACTCCCTAAGTCCTTATCTCACGGGGCGGTTCTGACCGGCTGGCAACAGCCTTTCAATTTCTTTCATCTGACGAAGTTGTAGGCGGGCTCGGTCCCATTGGTATAATCCTGCGGAACTGGCCGTTTCATGCAGAATCGATAAGGAATATCCTATGAATCCCATCGTCAAGACTTCTCTTCGAATGGCGCTCTTCGGAGCATTGTTGCTTTGGTTGACAACCCCGATTGCGCTGGCTCAAAAGACAACCGCGGACGCTAAGGGCCCGGCGCAACCGACCAACGCCGGCAACGTCTCGCAGACGCAGATTGACGAGATCGTTCGCAAGTTCACCGCGAAAGAAACCCAGTTTCGTAGCGCGCTCAACTCATACGCTTTCAAACGCGACGCGCTGCTCCAGATTCTGGGCATGGGCGGGCAGGTGACGGGTGAGTACCATCGCGTCTCGGATTTCACCTTCGACGATGCCGGCAATCGTTATGAGAAGATCAATTTCTTTCCGATGCCTTCGATGCCCGCTGGAACAGTAACGGCGGAAGACCTGGAAGATCTTGGCGGCGTTAATCCCTTCGCTTTAGAAGGTGCGAAAATCAATCAATACAATTTCAAATACATTGGCAAAGAGCGAATCGATGAACTGGATCTCTACGTGTTCGACGTGGCGCCAAAGACTACGCCAGACGCCAAGAATACTAAAGAGAGATTCTTTATCGGCCGCATCTGGGTTGACGATCGTGATCTGCAAATCGTTAAGTCGAAAGGCAAAGCTATCCCGGAAACCAAGAACAATAAGTTTCCCATCGTCGAAACCTATCGCGAGCAGATCGATGGCAAGTACTGGTTTCCGACCTATGCATACGCAGACGACGACCTGATTTTTGAAAACGGCACTGACTTGCGGATCCGCATGCAGGTCAAGTACACGGACTTTAAAGTTGGGCGCGGCAAGGTGACGATTACGGAAGTAGGAGAAGCCAATCCTGAATCCATCAAGCCGCAAACGAGTCAGCCATCGCCCGAAGGACAACGACCGGTGGGCCCAATCGAAGGAGGGATCCTCAACAGCAAAGCCATCGAGTTGCCGGCTCCAATCTATCCTGCCGAAGCGAAAAAGCTGCATGCTTCGGGTCAGGTGCAGGTGAAGGTTCTGGTTGATGAGACAGGCCGCGTCATGAACGCCGACGCCGTCTTCGGTCCTCAGTCTTTATGGTTAGCTGCAATTAACGCTGCCAGAAAAGCTCGCTTCGCTCCCATGTTGATTGAGGGAACGGCGGTGAAAGTTAGCGGGATACTTAATTATGATTTTCGGGAGCAGTGAGTTTCGACGGCCGTCGGGCAAGCTTCTTGACCCCTAACTCTTTCATAATTACTCCCTGAACGCGTTGGACTAGTCGATCAAGATCTTCGTCGCTGGCCACCGATGAAGTACCGACCGGCGGGAGCATGATCATCTCGATCGTTCCCGGCCATGCTTCGCCTGTACCCTTGCCCATCAATACGTCGGAGTTCTTCAGGGCTATCGGAACGATGGGAACGCCCGCTTGTACCGCCATGTGAAATGCGCCTTTCTTGAAGGGCAGCATTTCGCCCGGACGCGCGCGTGTCCCTTCGGGGCAAACGCCGAAGCAGACTCCGGAGCGCAGGCGCTCGGTTGCTATTTTTAGAGTTTCCACCGCGCGTTCGCGATTGGATCGATCGATGGCGATTACATTCACGAAGCCCATTCCATAGCCGAGGATCGGCGCTTTCAACAGTTCCTTCTTAGCAACCATTCCCATGCGCCGGCCCGTATAAGCGAACAACGGCGCCGCGTCGAGATAAGACCAATGGTTCGCGACGAAGACGTAAGTCTGTTTCGGATCGAGGTGCTCTTTCCCGGCGACTTTGACCTTGACGCCGGTTAGCCGCAGCCAGGCGCGCGCGCCCCATTCGGCCCACCAATAAATCCAATTTTGCCGGTTAGCCAGTGAACCGATAAGAAGAACGGGCGGGGTGAAGATCAGCAATAGCGCGCCGGCTACGAACCACGACCAGCAGAAGAGCAGCTTGCCGATGATCCGTGGCGCTCGTCTTGTGCTAGACTTCGCCGCGTTGTTGTCGCTCATCTCTGAGCCGTAGTCATTATCGCCGGCGTCAGCGGGCGGGTTCGTGATCTCTTTCATCACTGCGAGGTAATTTCAGAATGCACGTTTCAGAACCGCGAGCGGTAGCGACCGGCTCCTACCAAGCTCCTGGAATTTACCAGGATTCGTCCCGATATGTTTGCGAGTCGCCTCCGGGATCCGGTCACTACCGCTCGCGGTTCTGTAACCTATTTCTCTGCACTGTTTTCATTCTCGTGGTTCTGATATCCGCGGTTTACGCTCAACCCAAACGTGAATCAACCACTAGAACAATCCCGTCACCGCGCTCAGTGCTCGGCTTTAATCCCGGCGACGATCGCACGATTGCCGATTGGAAACAGATTAGTGATTACTTTGCGCGACTCGACAAAGCCAGCGACCGCGTTCAAGTCCAAACCATCGGCACCTCGACGCTGGGGCGGACGATGATCGCGGCCTTCATCAGCGCGCCTGAGAATATCCGAAGCCTCGAAAAGTATAAAGCTATTCAGGCGCGTTTAGCTGATCCTCGCAAAGTTCAAAGCGAAGCCGAGCGCGATCAACTTGTGCGCGATGGCAGGACCGTAGTCGTTATTTCTTGTTCGATCCATTCGACTGAGATCATCGCTGCGCAAATGTCGATGGTGCTCGCTCACAAACTGGCAAGCGCGAACGATCCCGACACGCTATCCATCCTGCACAACACGATTCTGATACTGATTCCTTCGCCGAATCCTGACGGCGTGGACATCGTGGCCAACTGGTATCGCAAGACGCTGGGCAGTCAAGCAGAAGGCCGCGACCCACCCGAACTCTATCATCACTATGCCGGTCACGATGACAATCGCGATTGGTTCATGCTCGATCTGAAGGAGACAAAGGCCGTCACGCGTCTGCTCTGGAAGGAATGGTTTCCCGAAGTTGTTTACGATATTCATCAGCAGGGCTCGAACGGTTCGCGATTTTTCGTGCCGCCCTTTTTCGATCCGCCTAACCCGCACATCGCGCCATTATTGCTGAGACAGGTTGGACTGATCGGCCATAAGATGGCCGCCGACGTGACCGCCGCAGGTTTCAAGGGAATTCTGACCAACGCGCTTTACGACACCTGGTGGCATGGTGGATTTCGCACCGCGCCGTACTTTCATAATTCAATCGGAATTCTCACTGAGGCATCGAGCGCGCGGCTGATGACGCCGAGCAACGTCACACGCGAACAACTTGCGCGATCGAGCACGCGAGGCATGCGCAGCGCGATGGAGATCACAACCAACTTTCCCGATCCCTGGCCAGGCGGCACCTGGCATCCGCACGACATCATGCAGATGGAGTTGATCGCCTGCCATTCGGTGCTGTCGCTGGCAGGGAACTATCGGGCAGATTATCTGCGCAATTTCTTCGAGCTTGGGAAAGCGAATCTCTCAGCCGTTTCCGCTGAAGGCGAACCCGTTGCTTACTTGATTCCTGCCGGCCAGGGCCGCGACGAAAATGTCGCAAAGATGATCGGTGCACTAGTTGAGCAGGGTGTGGAGGTCTATCGACTCGATCACGAATTACATGCGAAGCATGCTCAGCAAAACTTGCGTCGAGTGACGTCTCGCTTAATGACTACCTCAGCGCCTCTTGGAGTCACTTTGCTTCCCGAACAGAATGCAAGAGAAGTCCCCGCGGGCAGCTACATGATCTTTCTGAACCAGCCGTATCGCCAAAATGTGCTGGCGCTATTCGAACCGCAGGTCTATCCGGATCGCATTACTGCCACGGGCGAAGCTGAACGGCCTTACGATGTCGCCGGATGGACGTTGCCTATGCAGATGGGCATCGAGAGTTTCGCTGTGTTGTCGATCAATGAGCCCGCCGGCGAAAGAAAGCTGACTCCCATTAAAGGCGAAAACGATGTGCGTCGTGATCTTAGTTTGCCGTTGTGGACCAGCGACAAATCACCAATCCCGAATCCAGTCAAACCAGGAATTCGCGTGGCGATTTATCAGAACACCCGCGCCGGCAACATGGACGAAGGCTGGACACGTTACGTCTTCGACACTTTCAATGTGCCTTATGAAACGTTGCGCGATCCGGGACTGAGTGAAGGAAACCTGCGCGGGCGTTTCGACGCGATCGTTCTGCCTTCCGACCGTGGCTTCGGTTCTCCTGATGCGCCGGCCACCGCTCAAGCTGAGCCGAGCGGAATTGCCGGCGAAGGGCTTAAGAACCTTGCCCGCTTTGTCGAAGACGGCGGCACGCTTATTTGTTTCGATGGATCTTGCGGCCAATTGATCAAGCAATGGAAGCTGCCATTGCGAAACGTGCTCGAAGGACTGCGGTCATCTGAGTTCTATTGCCCCGGCTCGATCCTGCGAATCGATGTAGACACCGCGAGCCCAATCGCGCGCACGATGTCGAAGGAGACCGACGCCTACTTCATCAACAGTTCTGCGTTTGAAACGACCGACAAAGATCGCGTTCACATCATCGCCCGGTATGCGAAAGATAACGTGCTCCGCTCCGGCTGGCTGTTGGGCGAAGACAAGATTAAGGATCGCATCGCGCTCTCCGAAGTTTCAATGGGCAAAGGCCACACCGTGCTCTTCGCTTTTCGACCGCAGCATCGCGGCCAAAGCTGGGGCACGTTCCCGTTCATCTGGAACGCGATTAATGAAACTAGCGAAATGAAGTGAATGCGGTTAACTCCCATATCCCAGCCTGAACTTATCAAGGCTCTGCATCGCCTTGGTTGGGAGGGACCAATCTATCGAAGTGACCATCCATTCATGATCAAGGAAGGACGACCGCCTCTCAAAATTGCGAATCCTCACGGCGAGGATATTTCGATTGACTTGCTGATTCGAATCCTGCGCCAGGCGGGCATTTCCAGAAAGGATTGGTTGCAGGCTCGCTAGGCAAATGAAACCTGGGGTGGCCGGATTCCATGAATCTCCGGCAAAGCCTGGTTGCGCTCCAATTGAAGATCTATCCAGCCTTGCAATACTTGCCTCAATTCGGCGGCCGTTTCTTCGCGCGTTGATCCTGACGCCCAAACGCCGGAAAATCCCGGTATCTCCGCGTACACTGTTTTCCCTTCTTCGATCTCCTCGTATCGAGCATTTGAAATCGCCGCATCAATATAGGCGTCAATATCTTTGAAGCTCTTCATGGCCATTCATCTTACGCCGCTAAGTTTGACCAGAGCAAATGAGTGAGAACGTTTTGGCCCTATCGTCTTGGCCAAAATCGGGTGCGTTTCTGTTCATCTTGAACGAAGAGTTTGCTTTGTGTGTGCCCTACGGTGGGCCAAGGCGAGCGGTTCTCTTGCTTATCAGGATATGCTGGTGTTATCTTCACTGCGACCAAATCGGATTTCTCTCCCCGGTCTCCCCAACAAACGGTGGCGCATGCTGCGATCTTGCGTAACTACGTAGCATTCTAAGGTCGGCAAGTTACTAACTTGCTGCGACATGAGCCATCCCTTTTAGTTTGTTTGCATCAAAGTGAAGCCCTGCGGGCGCCCGGTCGGGTCACCTGCGGTGAGATTTTCAGCCTCCTCGATGGGAGTTCATGCCATGAAAAAAATTATCGTTCTCGCCTTGCTGTATTCATTCGCAGCGTGCGCAAATCAAGCCGTTAATGCGCAGTCACGCCCGCGGCGAGTGGGACAGACACCGCCGGCGCCGGCGCGGTCGGAAGACCAAACACAACCCCAGCAACCATCCGATGACTCTTCGCAAACTGCGCGACCCTCACGGCCGCCGGTGCTCGGAGGCGCGAACCGCAATCCGAATGAGCAGAAACCTTCGACGACGGAAGCGAAGGACGCCGGTCCGCAAGAGGTCGGCGCCGGCGATGTGGTGCGCATCGACACAACGCTGGTCAGCATTCCTGTCAGCGTGATGGATCGTGACGGCAAATACATTCCCAACTTGGGCAAGGGAGATTTTCGCATTTGGGAAGACGGCATCGAACAGCAAGTTGCGTATTTTGCCTCAACAGAAAAACCGTTCACCGTCGCGCTCGTGATCGACACCAGCGGTTCTGTTAGGGAGAGACTACAGGAAATCCAGGACGCAGCCATAACTTTCGTGGACCACCTTCGGAGCGACGATAAAGTGATGATCGTTTCATTCGACGACAAGATTCGGTTTTTAACGCCCGATCCTACGACCGATCGTTATGCGATTCGCGGCGCGATTGACCGCGTGGGCCCTGGCTCGGGCACACGCCTTTATGATGCCGTCGATCAGGTGATGAACAAAATGAAGAGCATCGAAGGTCGCAAAGCGATCGTACTTTTCACCGACGGTGTCGACACGACCAGCAAGCGTCAAACTTATGAAAGTACGGTGAGCGAGGCCGAGGAGATGGATGCGCTAATTTATCCGATTGAATTCGATACCTATAGCGACATGTTGGGTGGCGGCTGGCCGGGCTCGGGACGCAGAGGCGGCGGCTATCCACGCGGTGGGGGCTCTCAGGGTGGTGGCGGTTATCCCGGAGGCGGAGGCGGTGGTGGATACCCGGGCGGCCGTTCAAGCGGCAGCGTTCTCGGCGATATCCTGGGTGGAATCTTCGGCGGTGGCGGCAACGGTGGCGGCTATCCAGGCGGCGGTGGCAGGCGTGGCGGAGGTGGAGGCTATCCCGGAGGCGTCGGAAATAGCCGCGAAGAATATGAACGCGCCGATCGTTATCTGAACGATCTCGCCCGCGTCACCGGGGCGCGTCTTTATAAACCTGAGAACGAGAACCTCAGCGTGGCTTTCCAGCAGGTCGCGGAAGAACTTCGTCGTCAATACAGTCTCGGCTACTACCCAAAGAAGACTCCGCAAGCGGGAGAGCGTCGCAACATCAAAGTCCGCGTGAATCGTCCTGAGTTGGTTGTGCGCACGCGCGACAGCTATGTTTTCCAACCCGGGGCTAACGCAACGGCCCAGGGAGGAAACACCCAACAACCGAAGCCCCCAGTGTTGAAGAAAGATCTTGGCGGGACCTTTTAGCGGCGCGAAGTGAAGTCTCGTTAGACAACTGTGCCGTCCAGAATCAAACCATTCTTCGGCACGATAATAATCCGATCGCGTATGTAGTAACTCGCATCAGGCCCATCCGCGTTCTCAACTCCCGCTTCGTTCAATAAGTGCACATTCGCTCCGATACGAGCGTTCTTGTCGATAATCGCGCGGCGGATGATTGAGCCTTCGCCGATGCCGAGGCGCGGCCGGTTCGCCTGCGTGTCACCCAACATGTCTTCCAGAGTCTGATAGTAATCGGCGCCCATGATATACGCCGCGTCTATATGTGTGCCGTCGCCAATGCGGCTGCGCAAGCCAATCAGCGAACGATTGATCTTTGCACCGTTGATGATGCAGCCGTCGCTGACGATCGAATCGCGAATCTCACAGTTGTTGATCTTCGAAGGCGGGAGATAACGCGCCCGTGTGAACAGTGGCGCTTCCGCGTCAAACAAATTGAAGGGCGGAATCGCCGAAGTCATGTCGAGATTGGCCTTATAAAAAGCGGCGATAGTTCCGATGTCTTCCCAATAGCCATTGAACAGATAAGCTTGCACGTTGTATTTGTGAATGCTTCCCGGAATTACTTCCTTTCCGAAATCCAACCGCGACGTATCTTCCTTGAGCACTTCTTCCAGCCGGTCGTACTTGAAAACGTAGATTCCCATCGACGCGAGGTAAGGGCGCGCACGCGCTTCATCTTCACTCAAACCAAGTGAAGTCGTATCGACCCGCATCGATTCGAGCACTTCACCCTTCGGCTTTTCGCGAAACTCGATGATACGTCCGGTGCTGTCAGCTTTGAGCAAACCAAATTCGCTGGCTGAGTCAGGCGGAATGGGAATTACCGAGATGGTAATGTCGGCGTCCGTTTCGTAATGCC
>WNFR01009603.1_pt1 | contig 10670 bp, 7 predicted proteins | sample 5400221 | NCBI WGS metagenome assembly WNFR01 (sample SAMN13153357, study PRJNA577476) | soil metagenome | isolation source: 40 cm soil under Madrone tree | place: USA:California | collected 2016-06-14 | reverse complement strand
TTGCATCTCGTCTTCGACCGAAAAGCCCACCTTGTCCGTTACGACGACCTGCGCCTTGATCCTAGCGCGACATTGGGCGAGCGCCTTCGGGGATATCCTGGTGGGCATCACCAGGTCCGCTCCGGCGTCGGCATAGGCATTCAAACGTCTGATTGCCTCCTCCAAGTCACCAGTCACCCATAGCGCGTCAGACCGCGCAATGACGAGAAAGTTCGGGTCTTGTCGAGCCTCAACTGCAGCTCTGATCTTCCGCGCCGACTGTTCCAGCGAGGTGAGCCGAGGTCGGACCGGAGCGTGCTTGCCGAATTCGTGGTCTTCGATGTGAATTGCGGCAATCCCAGCGTTTTCGAAGGAGCGGATCGTTCGCCAGATGTTGGCAGCATTGAACCAGCCGTCTTCTCCATCGACGATAACGGGAACATTCACAGCATCGACTATGGCTCGAGCGTGGTCCACCATCTCGTTCATCGAGACAAGTCCCACGTCGGGCAACCCCAGCCGCGCTGCAGATGTCGCGTAGCTACCGACGTAGACCGCAGGAAACCGATGACGTTCGATCAATTCCAGGCACAATCAGAGTCGCACCTTTCCTTATGGTGTCGACCAAAGCCTGCCGATTTTTTGAATGCTTGTCCAACTCCCTTCTCCGTCATCGCCGTCAGCAATGTCCCGGCAGAACGCCGAGCACGTCAGACTTAAGATAGGTTAAACGAAATCGACAACGAATTCGCAGGTTGGGAACGTCCATTCGCTGAACAAGAAGGCGAAACAGGACAAATAGCCTTTCTATGCTCAGTTTCCGTTCACCGAAAATCCAGTTTGCGCATGATAGCAGTGGTCTCTGCCTGGCGTTGCTCACACCATTCGCAAGATGTCGAAGCAGCCGGATCTGCTGATCGGAAAGCCTACGCAGTTTGATAGATTCGTTCGCGTTGACCACAAGACTTTGCGAGCCGGGTCGCGCAGCGAAAACTCGTCCCTCACCGAGCGACGTACCGCGTCGGTCAGACGCTCGCCGGTGTTCGACGATATCCTGAGATAGCCTCGATCACCGTGATCGAGCGTTGCCTTGGATCGAAGTTGCGACATCACCATTCCTCGCATGCGGATCCAGTGAGTGTCCGCTTCAGGAATACGGATGAGTTCGTCTCCTCGTTCGGCGACTCGATCATAGAGGTCCTGTTCAAGGGACTCGAACTGAAGAAGAAATAGGACATCGGCGCCCATCAAAGGATCTAGTCTCCGACGAACGCGACGACTTCCGCGATCTGCCGTGCCGGATCATTCGGTCGGTTGCACAAGGGGCGTCGGCGTGGCCTTCGATTTTCTCTGCGTTTTCTCCCGGAGAGTTTGAAACACGACGTAAAGCATGGGGATCAGGAAGATTCCGATGGTGCTCGCCGCCAGCATGCCGACGAATACCGGCGCGCTGATACTGCGGCGAGCAATTTCTGATGCGCCGTCGGCCCATACCAGCGGCGCCAGGCCGACGATGAACGCGATGGAGGTCATCATTACCGCGCGAAAGCGGAGTTTTGCGCCGAGCTCCGCCGCTTCCCCGATACTCAAGCCGCGCTCCCGCTCGTCCTTGGCAAACTCGATGATCAGGATGGCGTTCTTGGCCGCCATCGCGATCAGCACGACGAGGCCGATTTGGGCGTAGAGATCAAGCGTCAAGTGGGCCACCAGGACACCCGCGAACGCGCCCAGCACCCCGGTCACGACCGACAATAGAACAGGAACCGGGATCATCCAGCTCTCATAGAGGCCGACGAGGAACAGGAAGGCGAACAGCGAAGCCATTCCCAGCACCACCCCGGTCTGTCCGCTTGCCCTCTGCTCCTGAAATGCCGTGCCGGTCCATTCGAAGCCGTAACCGGGCGGTAGCGTCTTCGCCGAGACCTCAGCCATGGCGGCAAGCGCAGTGCCGGAGGCGACGCCCGGCGCCGGACTACCGTTGACGGTCACTGATCGATAGTTGTTGTAGCGCGTGATGACCTGAGGACCCGTCACGATGCGGAGGGAGGCAATCGCTTGCAGCGGCACCATGTTGCCCTTGCCATTGCGGATGTAAATGCTCCACAGATCCGGTACATCGCGCCGATTCGCCGCCTCGCTCTCCAAGTTGACCTGCCAGGTCCGACCGAACAAATTGAAATTGTTGATGAAGTAGCTGCCGAGTGTTGCCTGCAGCGTCGTAAACACGTCGTTGATCGTGAGTCCCAGCGACTGGGCCTTTTCGCGGTCGATGTCGAGATAAAGCGACGGGGCGGTCGCGCCGTAGGTCGAGAACACGCGGGTGAGACGGCCATCCTGATTGGCGGCGGCGATGAGTCCCTGGGCGGCGCTTCCCAAGGTGGCCGAATCGGCGCCCTCGAAACTCTCAAGCTGGTATTCAAAGCCGCCGCTGGTGCCCAAGCCGATAACTGGCGGCAGGTTGAACGGGAAGACGATCGCGGCGCCGATCTGCTGACTGGCGTCGAACGTCTTCGCGATTAACGCCTGGGCCGAATCGGCGGCTTTCGCTCGATCCGCAAACGGCTGCAGCACGGCAAGCATGAATGCGCTATTGCTGGCCGAGAACGAGTCGAGGAACGAGTATCCGATCACCGAAATCGTATCCTTGACCTGTGGCATAGATTTCAGGATAGCCTCGACCTGTCCGACAGCTTCGCTGGTGCGGGCGACCGAGCTGCCTTCTGGCAACTGGAGCGCGACGAAGAAGGCGCCCTGGTCCTCTTCGGGCAGAAACCCGGCCGGCGTCAAGCGCCCCATGCCAGCGACGCCAAGCCCAAATACCGCGATCAGCACGATCGAGAGCACCGAAAACCGTAGAATCTTGTGCACCACGACAGCATAGCCCTCGCGCACGCTGTCGATGCCCCGACAGACGAGAGCCATGAGGCCGCGTCGGGGGCCGGAGGGCCTTAGGAACACCGCACACAAAGCGGGCGATAGCGTGAGGGCGTTGAAGGCCGAAATCAGCATCGCCGCGACGATCGTGACAGCGAATTGCTGGAACAGCGCGCCCGAAATCCCTGCGATGAACCCCACCGGGACGAACACCGAGAGCAACACCAGTGTGATGGCAATGATTGGCGCCGTCACTTGCGTCATCGCCTTCTTGGCGGCGGCCGCCGGAGAGAGGTTCGGCTCTTCCTCCATCACGCGCTCGACGTTCTCGACGACGACGATCGCGTCGTCGACTACGATGCCAATGGCGAGCACCATCGCCAACAGCGAAATGGTGTTGGCGGAATAGCCGAGCGCGATCAGCACCATGAAAGCGCCGATAAGGCTCACTGGAACCGCAATCACAGGGACGATTGTGGCGCGCAAGTCTCCCAGGAACAGAAACACCACGATTGCGACGAGGACGAAGGCCTCGAACAGGGTTTTGACGACCTCGCGAACGGTATCGATGACGAAAACCGTGCTGTCGTAGGTGGCTCGCGCCTGCAATCCATCGGGAAAGCGAGCGCGCACCTTGTCAAGCGTTGCATTCACGTCGGCCGCGGTCCGGATTGCGTTTGCGCCAGGTGAGAGGAAAATTCCAATCGTCACGGACGGCTGGCCGTTGAGGCGGCTGTAGCTGTCGTCATTCTGGGCGCCAAGCTCGACGCGCGCCACGTCCTGCAAACGCAGCGTAGACCCATCAGGGTTGGCGCGCAGCACGATGGCGCCGAACTGCTCAGGACTCGTCAGCCGGCCCTGGGTCTGCACATTGATTTGGAACTGCTGATTTTCAGGGACCGGACGTGCTCCGATGCGTCCTACCGGCGCCTGAACGTTCTGAGCCTGGACCGCCTTGATGATATCGGACGGTGAAAGGCCGAGGCTGGTCAGCCTGTTGGTGTCGAACCAGATTCGCATCGAGTAATTGAGCTGGCCGAACAAAAACGCTTGCCCGACACCCGGCGTGCGTGCCAACTCGTCGATAACATTGATCGTGGCGTAATTGGTAATGAAAAGCGGGTCATACTTCCCGTTTTCGCTGTAGAGCGTTACGAACTGCAATATTGATGACGATCTCTTCCGGACGGTCACGCCTTGGAGCTGGACCTCTTGGGGCAGCTGCGCGAGCGCACTCTGGACTCGATTGTTAACATTGACGGTGTCGATGTCAGGATTGGTGCCCAGCTCAAAACTTACGGTGAGCGTGTACGACCCATCATTGCCACTCGCGCTCTTCATGTAGATCATCTTGTCCACGCCGACGATCTGCGCCTCCAGCGGCTGGGCCACGGTAGACTCCAGCACCTCTGCGGACGCGCCGGGGTAAATCGCCGTGACCTGAACTTGGGGCGGTACGATATCGGGGAGCTGCGCGACTGGAATCCGGGTGAGGGCCAAGAGCCCGCCCAGTGTGACGACAACCGCGATGACGATAGCGAGCCGCGGCCGGTCGATGAAGATGGAGGAGATCACTGGCGTCAGCTCCGGCTGGTAATGTGCGACGCGGGCCAAGGCGCAACCAGCGAATCGGGTCGCGCCCGCTGAACTCCCTCGACGACAACGCGCTCTCCTTCCTTGAGACCATCGACAATGTCAGCTGTTTCCGGCGTCGACTGACCCAGGCGCACTCGGCGCTGTCGGACGATATTTTTATCATCAACCACATACACGTAAGTGCCTTGCTGGTCGGCCAGGATCGCGGCTCGCGGCACGGCGATGATCTGTCGCGGATCGACAGATTCAAGCATGACGGTGACAAACTCATCGGCCACCAGTTCCCGAAGTTTGACTCCTCCCACTGTCTGTGACTCGAGGATTGGATTCGGAATGACCCCTTTGAAAAGCAGTGTGTCGGTGTCCTGTGCGATCGTGTTGTTGACGAAGTCGAGCTTGCCGGTTTCGGAATAGACCCTTCCGTCCGGAAGGCGAATTCGGATCTTCACTGCATCGAAACCGCCTTTGTCGGCGTACTGCTCGCGTAACTCGATGGCGCGGCGCGTCGGAACCGAAAACCACACGGGCACCGGATCCTGGCTGACTACCGTGGTAAGGATACCGGATGTCGGACTGACTACATTGCCAACGGTCACCGACGTACGGCCAATCCGGCCATCGATCGGGGAGTGAACTTCCGTATAGTCCAGATTGATCTGTGCGCTCTCAAGCTGAGCCTGCGCGGATTGCAATTGGGCCGCTGCGGTGCGCTGCGCCGCCGTTGCAGTGTCCACCGCCTCTTGGGTCCCGGCATTTTTCTGCAGCAGCTGCTGGGCGCGCCAGAGGGAAATGTTGGCGTTCTCGAGTTGCGCCTCGGCCTGCGCGATCGCTGCCTTCTGGAGGTCAACCGCCGCCTGAAACGGCTGCCTTTCAAGGATATAGAGCAGATCGCCTTTCTTGACATCCGAACCTTCCACGAAAAGCTGCTTTTCCATGAAGGCAGTGACCCGCGCGACAATGTTGACGATGTCGGTTGCCCGAACGCGGCCGTTGAATTCGTAGCGCTCGGTCATCGGCCGGCTTTCCACCGTGATCACTCCGACCGCAGGGGGAGCAGAAGGCGCGGGCTGTGCCGCTGCACACGGAGCGGCCAAAGCAGCGGCAGCCAGGAGCGCCACTCGAAACAGGGCCTTGAGCCGGCTCTGCCGCGGGAAGACCTCATTCATTCGGGCGATAATTTCCGTGTCCATTGCATTTGCCTCCTCGCCGATGGCGATCAAGTCCATCCAGGCCGCTTTGACCCGAAAAACGCCACGTTGTCGGATCCTCGGGTTCTAGAGGCCTGCAACCACTGAGGGCGGCGCACCTTCCTCCGCTTCAACTGAACAACATGGGTCGCGCCGGCGGCACGTTGTTCGGCCTCGGTCAATGGGAAGGTGAGAAGGAAGGAAGATCCTTCGGCGGCGCAAGACGTATGAACGCGGACGCCCAAACTGCTGGCCAACTCTCCGATGATCGTTAGCCCTCGACCGCGCCGGATGAGTTCAGGTGCCGAGCCATTGTCAGAGACCCCGCACTTTACGACGTTGCCCGCAAGCATCAACTTCACTCGCACTTCTGGATGTCTACCGTCGAATTGTGCATGTCGTGCCACATTGGTCAGTAGTTCGGATACAATCAGCCCAAGCTTCCAGCAGCGTTCTCCTTCGAGCCGCAGATCATCCGCTGAAAACAAGACACGTATACCCAGTTGGTCTAGTCGGTATTTCGTGATGGAGAAGCAAAGCTGTTGGAGGTACCTAGCGGCATCGGTGAGGCGCCCAGGATCCGGCATGTGCAGCGCTCGATGAACATCGACACATTGATGCAGGAGGTCTACGACGCCAAGCAGCGCGTCCTTGACGGCCACGCTATCCGACTGCACCGCTTTGGCTGAAACCGCGTAGATGGCGGAAGTGAGCTCGTTTCTTATTCTGTGGTTCAACTCGCGAAGAAGCAATGATCCATCGGGATTCGGCAACTGAACAATGTGTTTTCTCATTTCGTGCTCCAGCGATTGTTCTCTCTGGCCAAAAATGAGGCTACGTCCGCCGCCGTTTCGTTCGGATAGCGATGCTGTTCCAGAGCGATCGGCCGTGGGACACGGCTGAAGATGGGCACTATCGCTTCGCCGTGCCTCTATGATGCCGCGGTCCGCCACGCACTCCAATCACCAAATCTGCGACGGCCTACGATCTTGCGCTACGCCTCATGGGTGTTTTCCCGATTTCGCAGGGTGGTCCGGTTACCCTTCGATCGGCCCTGTCGATAAACCCCGGACTCGACGTTATGGGCCAAGACCTGACTCATGCGCCGCAACAAACAACTGCGGCGCGTCCTCTCCAACGGATGTCGGCCGAAGAGCCAGGCCGAGCAGCATGCATCGCAGGCTGATGCCGCTGCAGTGGGCAACGACGAATTCTCAGTGACTCAAAGCAGCGTCGAGGTTGTTCAAGACCCCGAGCTGAGCAAAGATGATCGACCCCTCTGGGTAGCAATCGAAGCGTTTGATCTTGCCGTCTTCGAGTTCGAAAACGTCGCAGCACGGGGCGTCCATTTTCTTGCCCGTAGCACGCAGCTCGCCAAAGGCAAGCTGCAGCGGGCCATCGTGGGTACCCTGCAGGGCTAGTTGCACCACGACGACATTGCCGTCGACATAGACGTGATATAGCTCGCGGTGCATGTTGGAAAACGCCGTGCCGTAGTTGCGGACCGGGTCGGCGAGCGTCCGACCACGGTAGGTCGCACCCGCCGAATTGTCGACGAATACCCCATCGGGCGTGAACAGGTTGATCCAGCCCTCCAGATCTTTCCGTTCGGCAACCGCATAGGCGTTACGAACAGCAGCTACATTGTCATTGTTCATGATACGGCTCCTTGCTGATGATTGAAGTTCAGGCAGTGACGCCGAGGACACTTCGGAATCCTCTTCGGCGGAAACTGTGGGTAACGTGCGGATGGTGCTCTCGTTGGGATTAACCTTGCGATCGACGCGGGGCTTCTTCGCTTCTTCACACGGCGGCGACGAAGTCAGCGCGGTCCCATGCGTTGATCTCGCCTCGCCGATGCACGACGTCTCGCGTCGGGAAGCCCTTCAGCAACGACTGGGATGATCAAGCCATTTGGTCCATCAGCTGAACGGACGAACGGACGGCGCGACGAATGTCGCTCCCGTCAAGTCATTCAACTCGTTGTTCATGAATTTCTCCGAGTCTATAGCGAGAGATATCGGCCGGACTGACCGCGTTTTGCGATGAGCACACTAGTCGCTGCCGACCAATGTGGATTGATCGATTACCGCGTTCGTTGACAAAAAACGCCACCGGAAGGCTCCGGAAAGTCCTGTTGGACGCAGAATAAGCAACTACAGACGTTCGACCGCTATATGTTCTCTTCTGCCCCAATACGATGATCCAGACGTGGAGATCGCTAGAGTCGGCACGAGCCGTTGAGTGGATGTGCAAAGCTGGGATCGCCCCCGTCCTGAAAATCGCCGGTAATAATTCTGGCAGTCGCGGGATCGGATTTCGCTCCATTGAGGACGACATTATGATGCGCGGGAAACGCACTACTTTGAGCCATGCAATTCCCGATCTGATGTCGGTCAATCTGCTTCGTATCTTCAACGAACGGAATCGCCGGCGCCGGGCCGCTGCTATCAGGGCGATGTACGCCAAAGACTGCTTCCTTGCCGATGCGAATGATTCGGTGTCTGGTTGGGATGGAGTACACGACAAGGTGGACCGCCTACACGCTGCGCATCCCGGTTTCGTTTTTCAGCCGAGCGGGCTGGCCGTCGCACATCACGGCTTGGCATGCCAGCGATGGCGGTTCGGGCCGCCGGACGCCTGCGATGCCATCACTGGCATCGATGTCGCCATCTTTGAAATGGGCTTCATTAAAGCCTTATATGTCTTCGTTGATGGCGGTCCCAGTGAAAGCCTCGCACACGGATGGCCGCTTTCCGTGTGATCTCGATTTAGTTTAGCTTCGTCGATCTCGGCGCCAGAACCCTGGAGAAACACCAACGATGCTTCGAAAGACTCGGGTAAAATGGCTCTGCTCGGAAAAGCCGGTCACCAATGCAATTTGTGCCAGCGAAAGTTCTCCATCAAGGAGAAGTTGTTGAGCCCTATTAATTCGAAGGTTCATCTGCCACTGATGCGGGGCCAATCCCGTGGACGCCTTGAATGCTCTTCCGAACTGAGATTGAGATAGTCGTGTTATCTCTGCTAAATCGCGCAGCCGAACGCCGGTCGACAAATTAGCCTCCATGAATTCTTTCGCCCGATGGAGTTGCCACGGCGCCAGTGTGCCTTGTTTCTTTTCTTGGGCTCGATCCCTTCCGAATTGCAGAAAGCCAATGACTAGGGCCGTGACCAGGCTGTCTCCGTATAGATCGGAATGGTCGCCTGGCTGTGTGCATTCAACGGCGAGCAACGAACCAATTCGAAATATGCGCTCATCGAAGAACTGAAGACGTGGCGTCTCAGTTTGCTTGAGGTCGATGTTTTCACCCAATATTGATTCCAAAGAGGGAGAATCAAAGACAAAATCTACCCCTCGAACACTGCGAACATTATTCGTATATCCCCAAACCTGCATACCCGCTGGTGCGTAATCGATGTGTTGCGGGCCCGACCAGTTGGACCGAGATGGCTGATTGATCTTCGTCCGTGCCTCAACACGTCCGCCGATCTGATCCAAGACGATTGCCATCCTATTCTGAGGTGGTGAGATATCATGCCAAGCTCTACCGGGGGCGCATGACATGTCGTTGACGGACACGATGACGCCGTTCCAGGTCCGGACGTCGCGCCTCAGAAGCTGGACGCCGTGCGCAGATTCTAACTTCAACTCGGGGCCTTCGTGCATAGCAGGCGTCCTCACGACTAAACCCTGAATCCTCTTTGAATTAGGACGTCGCCTATTTCCGGTTTAGCTACTCACAAGATACGCTGTTTACGGCGCGTTGCCATCACATTCAGAAGCGTTAGAAGACAGGGCCGATGCTGCTACGGGCATATTCATCAAAAGAATGCCGATAGGCAAGCGCGAGAAGTCCCTTGGGTGGCAAACTTTCTACTGTCAGAGGGTAAGATATGCAGCTCACAATCGTAGAACATTAAGGCATCAGGCTGCTGCACAATCACTTGTCCTCAGAAGACCCCGTGCCGCCTCCGCCTATCTAACGCTCGAAGAAGTCTTTACCCGCTACCGTGGGCAGGTCAGTGAAGGCACGCTGCGAAATTGGAGAGCCAAGCGCATCGGACCGTCCTTCATCAAGATCGGCAAGGCGGTTCTCTATACGCGCCGCTTGTTCTGCGCGAACGCTGCGCATGACGAACCGTCGCCAACCCTCGCAGTCAAACGGATTTGACTTTCTTCACGCCAGCCGCTTTCGCTTTTTTGCCTCGATGGATTTCATTCGCCCACAGCATGTGGTGTGGCAGGTTATTGGAGCAAGTTTTCTTAGAGAGCTTTTTTTATTTCTCTAGATTTAGGCTCAAATTCGGGTGAGTGAGTGCAGCGAAGGGCCTACGCTGTTTTCGCAAGTGACCTGCTGTTGCGGGATGACCCCGTATCTCATTTCAGCCTTTTGGATACAATCCCTACCCTGCGAGGTTTGGTAGCAACGAAGTCGACTCCATCTTAGCCAGGATCTCAGCAACTTTCTTGGTCGCGGAAAGAGAGCTGAGTCAAATTGGGATTTAGATTCGCGTAATGAGCGGTTATGGAAATCTTTTGCGCGACCCCCAAGAAGCATGCCAAGTGACGGCTTAACCAGCCAGTCGGGACGCTCAGGCTTGCGCGGACATCCAATCAATCCATATGGTTCGGAGAGGCGTGCGGAGAACGAGCGGATTTCTAAATCTGAATTTCGTTTAAGGTGGGGTTCTGAATTTAGAAGCGGCGAGCGAATATTGAAAAAATATGCGGGCGATAGCTCGCGGGCCCCTAGGGAATGGTCCGAATTGAGATAAAGTAAAGTTCGCGCGCGCGCGTGAAAGGCGCGTTAACCTGCTTTGTCACCCTCGCGCGCGCGCGAGCTTTTCCTTAACTCGCAGTGCCGGCGCGATGCGGCTCGACCGGATCGGGCCGCCTGGGCGGTGCAGCGGCTGCTGGCGGCGGCCGCGACGCTCTCAGCTACGGGGTCAGCTTCGCCACGACCCGATCGCACCAGCTGGCTAGGGCGCGTTAACCTCCTTTGTCACCCTCGCGCGCGCGCGAGCTTTTCCTTA
>WNFR01014655.1_pt1 | contig 10671 bp, 8 predicted proteins | sample 5400221 | NCBI WGS metagenome assembly WNFR01 (sample SAMN13153357, study PRJNA577476) | soil metagenome | isolation source: 40 cm soil under Madrone tree | place: USA:California | collected 2016-06-14 | reverse complement strand
CGTCCAGGTTGCCGCGCGTATCCTGATCGCGCTGTTGTTCCTCTACAGCGGCGTCGGCAAGATCCTTGCCCCCGCGGTCATCATTGGAGCCATCACCCATGTAGGACTGCCGCTGCCGCAGGTCTCCTACGTCGTGGCGCTCGTGGTGGAGCTCGGGGTGGCTCTGGCCTTCGCGTTCGGCTTCAAGACACGGGTGACTGCACTGGTACTGGCTGTCTATTGCGTCCTCACGGCAGCTCTGTTCCATTTTGAGCCGTCCAATCCGATGCAGATGATCCAGGTTCTGAAGAATCTAGCGATCACCGGCGGGTTGCTGCCCTATGTGTTCGCGGAGCGTGGTCTGGTTGCCACGAGACAGGGCGCGGGCACTGCCGGCGCGTGAGGCACATGGCGGCATAGTGCGCCCTTGGGTGGTGGTGGTTGCGCGCTTTCTGCGAAGTCACGGGGCAGGCATGCTCGTCTGATTTGGCGAGTCGGGCTGCAACCGACTGTCTGTTTGAACTGTCTTTTTGACAATGCAGCGCGGTGCGGTCGGCAATCACCTCGTTTGATGAGCGGTGGCTGGGGAGGGTCGATACATGAAGAACAACGGCGCCATTTGCATGGTGTTTCTGTCCGCAGTCCTGTTGGGTGCATCCGCGGCACCGGCGCAGTCCCTGCCCGAGGGCCTCGAGTTCGACCGGCCCGCGCCGAAGAGCCCCGCGGAGAAACGGCTCGAAGCGGATATTCTCAAGCTACAAGCGCAGCTGCGGGCCGCAGCGGTTGCGAAAGACCGTAGCGAGACCGCCGGTTTCTTTGCGGACGACGCGACAGTGACTCTCGCGAATGGGCCGATCGTTTCCAAAGACGGAAGGGTTGAGATGCTCATGGGGCCCTGGCTCGCGTTCGAGCGAATGGACTACGCCAGCCAGACCATACGCGCACTGGGTGATCGCGGCGCCGTGGCGCTGGTGAACACGACCCCTTTCATCCGCCCGACCCCGGACAAGCCCAAAGGGATCATCCGGGTGATGGTCGTCTATCGCAAGGGTGCGGCATCGCTGGGCTACCACGGGTGGCAGGTGGTGTCGGAGATCGGGATCTTCATTCCGGAAAAATCCGCTGCGCCGGGAACCTGACGGGCTCCGTCAGCGCAAATTCAACATCGGGAAGTCCAACGTGAGGCTGGGAGAGGTTCCAACATGAGGCTGGGAGAGATGATGTCATCGGTGCGAGCGAGTTTGACCCTGGGAGCGATGCTGTTATATGCGGTATCGGCTGCCGCGCAACCCCCTGAGCGCACGATCGAGGAGATCAAAGTCGAGGCGCAGGCCAGAGCCGAACGCGGAGGGTATCCGCTGATCGGGCTGGATCCCGGCGACGTACGCGAGGCACTCTCGAACATCAAGACGCGCGATCCGGACGAATGGGCCGCCGCTTGGAGCCACGTTGCGGATCGTTACTACGGTACGGCCGAGGCCGGCGGTTCGTCAGACCAGCGCCGCGACAACTATGTCCGGGCATGGCGGCTCTACTACTTCGCGCAGTGGCCGGTGGCCACCTCGGCGGGGAAGAAGGCGGCATACGTGAAGGCACTGCAGTCCTACATCAAAAGCACTCAATTCCTGACCACGCCGCTCGAAGTCGTCCATATCCCCTTCGAAGGCAAGGAAATCGTGGGGTATCTGCGCTTGCCGGCCGGCGCCACGGGACCCGTTCCGCTGGTGTTTGCCGTCAGCGGTCTGGATAGCCGCAAGGAAAATCTCGCACTCAGCTACGGTCCCATGATCGAGCATGGGGTCGGCTTCTTCACCGTCGACTCTCCAGGGACCGGGCAGGCTCCCGTCAAGGCCAGCCCCACCGCGGACCGGTATCTGTCGCGGGTCATCGATTATCTGCGCACCCGCAAAGAGGTGGATCCCGATCGGATCGTTCTGCACGGCGTGAGTTTCGGCGGCTATTGGGCCTCGAAGCTGGCTCACACCGAGAAGGACCGGCTGCGGGGCGTCGTGGTTCAGTCCCCACCGATTCATAACTTCTTCCAGCCCGACTTCATCAGGAGCTCCACGCTGGGCAATCGCGAATATCTGTTCGACAGCGTGCCGGCGCTCATGGCAGTGATCGAGAACGCCAACACCGTGGACGATCTCATTCGCGAGATGCCGAAGCTCTCCCTCCAGACTCAGGGTCTGATCGGCAAGCCGACGGCGCCGATGCTCGTGATCGCGGGCGTCAAGGACACACAGGTTCCCATTACGGACCAATGGCTGCTGTTGAGCACCGGAGACGTTCCAAAAGAGGCCTGGATCAATCCGCGGGGCGGACACCTCGGGCGTGAGGTGACTCGGTGGAAGGACCCGGATGTCTTTCGGAAGGTTCTCATTCCCTGGGAGCTGCGCGTGCTCGATAAGGACTCCCTGACGGCCAATCCGCCGCGCTAGGTGGCACGAAGGGAAGGCGCGTCGCCGTCGTGAAACGGCGAGCGCCCTTCTCAGTGACGATTTCTCACGGCTCCTCTGGCGGTGATCGGGACACGCAGATTCGGTGAAGTACCAGGGTCTGCGACGTGCGCTCTGGAAGAGAGAGATGTATGAACTTCGACTATGTCATCGTGGGCGGCGGAGGCGCTGGGGCCATTTTGGCGACCCGTCTCTCGGAGGACCCGCGCGTGACGGTGTGTTTGCTCGAAGCAGGGGGCGCCGACAAACATCCCTATCTGCACATACCCGCCGGCTTTGTCAAAGTCATTTTCAATCCCGAGTTTGCGTGGCAGTTCAGCTCCGAGCCGACAACGCAAACCAACGGCAGGCGGATCCCCTTGCCTCAAGGGCGCACGTTGGGTGGCTCGACCTCCATCAACGGGTTGGTTTACAACAGGGGCCAGCGGGAAGATTTTGACGGGTGGGCCGAGCGCGGCAATCCGGGATGGAGCTTCGCCGAGGTTCTGCCGTATTTCCGCAGAAACGAGCGACGCCTGGTTGACACCGAATCTCCGTATCGAGGGAAAAGCGGCACGATGCCGGTGACCGACCTCGAATGGAAACATCCAATCTGCGAACAATTCATAGCCGGTGCTGCGGCCATGGGATTGCCGCGAAATCCTGACTACAACGGCGAAAGTCAAGCTGGCGTCGGCTATTTCCAGCGCACGATCAACCGCCGCTGGCGTATGAGCACGTCCAGTACATACCTGCGTGCTGCGCGAAAACGTCCAAACCTCGAAATCCGAACGGATGCGAGAGCTACACAGATTCTCTTTGAGGGTAAGCGTGCCGTAGGCGTCCGCTACGTTCGTGGAAACGGAGCTGCCGACCCTTTGACCGTGAGAGCTGGGAGAGAGGTCATCGTCTGCGCGGGGGCGTTGAATACACCGAAGCTTCTGCAAATTTCCGGCCTGGGTCCCGCGTCGCTCCTACAGCGAATTGGCGTTCAGGTCGTGCATGAGCTACCCGGCGTGGGGGCGAATCTCAGCGATCACTTTTCCGTACGACTGGTGGCCGCGGTACGCGGGGTAAGCACGATCAACGAGCTTTCGCGTCCGCCGCGCCTGTGGGGGGAGATTGCAAAATGGCTCATGGATCGTCCGAACATACTCGCGGTCAGCCCATCCCTCGTCCATTGGTTCTGGCAATCTCGTTCAGGGTTGACCCGTCCCGACCTGCAGGGTGTTTTTACGCCGGCAAGCTATCGCGAAGGGTATGTCGGCATGCTCGACACCTTTCCCGGTATGACTTGCGGTGTCTGGCAGCACCAACCGCACAGCCGCGGCACGGTAGAGGCGCGTTCGGCGGACCCGCTCGCGGATCCTCTGATTCAGCCACGTTATCTGGAAGATGAACGCGACCGGCAAGTACTGATGGACGGCATCCGCTTGGCGAGGCGTCTACTGCAGACGAAGGAGCTTTCGCAGTACGTCGTCCGCGAAACACTGCCGGGGCCGTCTGTCCAGCGCGACGACGAATTGCTCGATTTTGCCCGCGCCTTTGGAGTCTCTTCATATCACGTCAATGGGACCGCGCGCATGGGGAGGAAGGACGACCGTGAAGCGGTGGTCGATCACGAGCTCCGGGTGCACGGGATCGAGGGATTGCGCGTCGTAGATGCTTCGGTCATGCCGACAATCCCCTCGGCAAATACGTGCGCGTCGACGATGATGATTGCGGAAAAGGCTGCGGATATGATTCGCGGGTGGCCGCCACTCAACGCTGATCTCGTTCCCGTTTCGGGAAAAGCCGCCATGCAAGGCCAAGCAGGAGAGGTCAATGTCTGACGGGGGCATGCGTTCTTTTGCGGCCGAGATCGAGGCTCACCGAAATGCGGGCGGCCGAGGCAAAGGGCCGTCTGCAAGCGCAGAGTACTTTACGGTCTCCCACCAACTCGATTCCGCCAGTGAGGTGTACGCAAGCCGGGCCAAACCGATTTTCGCCTCGCTGCGCGATATAGCCAGTCAAGTGGCCGGTCTGCTGGTTCTTTCGTCTGTCGGAAACGCAGACGCCTACGACCACCCTATGAGAGGTGGGGCGGTGCGCGAGTTGACTGATACGATCGACTGCCTGCGTTCGCTCGGTCCGACGCAGCGAACGCAGCATTTCCATGACCATCTACTGCAAAGCTCATACTGGGTAGGCAACGCTTTGGAGATGTTCCCGAAGGTGCCTGCCTACCAGAAAGATGGGACGTCAGTCCAAAGTGCACTGGAATGCATCAAGAAAGCTTTAACGGAGCTGAGGTCCGCCGGGCGATGTCTGCCTGGCTTCGAGGTCGTCGATATCAGCTCAGGATGTTGCGCCTGCTGCAATCAGATTCACCCGGATAGCCGAGCGTAATCCATTTCTTGCTTCGCAATCCTGGGTCATCACGATAGAGAAAAGCCTCTCGGGGAGAACTCCGCGGTTGCTTTGGACATCGTTACACCACGATGATGCGATCACGGGCTTGAATTCATGAACGGCTGGTTCTCGACCTCGCGCGCTTCTTGATTTCGCCCCTGCACGCGTAAAGCGTCGGCGAGCAGCCGACCGGCCTGCGCCTGCGCGAGGCGATCGCCGCTCGCGAGCGCAAGGGCCTTGCGGCCGCAGCCCTCGGCTTGGTGCGCGTCGGCTTCCGCGAGCCGCAGGCGGCCGAGCTCGATCCACAGCAGGGGATTGCTCGGTTCGATGCGCAGCGCCCGATCGAGCGTCGACGACGCTGCCGGCAAGTCGCCGTGGGCGACCTGGGTGCGTGCCTGCGTCACCAGCGAACGCGTGGCGGCCGACAAGTGATTCTCGCGTGCCGGCGGTGGCGCGTGCGGGACCGGGGGGGATGGCAACGGCAAGGCCGGAGGCGATCCTTGCGGCGGCGCAGAGGCTGACGGCGACGTTGCCGGTGTCGGCGGCTGGGACGTCGGCGCACGCGGCGCCAGCAAGGAGCAGGCGCTCAGCAGCGCCGCCGCGGTGAACGCCGCGGCGACGCTTCTCAGTGAACGGTCGAATTGAACCATGCCTTGATCTTGTCAGTCAGCGAAGGTGTTGGCGAGGAGGCGCAGCCGGGCTTGCCCGGCAGCGACGTGCCCGTGGGCACCGCGACGGCAACCGCGTCCGCGCTACAGGCCGCCGTGGTTTCGAGTCCGTCCCCGAAACCGATCCAGCGATCCTCCACGAGTTCCGGCGGCACGGGTTGGTATGAAACAGACTTCACGCTCGCAATCACGTCCGCCCACACCGGCAGCGCCCCGGCAGCGCCGGTAAGCCCGGTGCTGCGATTGTCGTCGTAGCCGACCCAGACCACCGCGAGGTACGTTCCCGTGAATCCTGCGAACCAGCTGTCGCGCGTGTCGGAGGATGTGCCTGTCTTGCCGGCGACAATCGTACCCGGCGGCAGGCGGGCGGACGCGCCTCGGCCGGTGCCGCGCGCGGTCACCAGCGTCAACATTCGATCGAGCTGGTAGACGGCGGCGGGCGCCGCCGCGGCCTCGACCTGCACCTTGAAACTCTTCAGCGGCCGGCCTTGCTCGTCGAGCACCGCTTGAACCGCCCGCAGGCGCGCTCGAAAGCCGCCGTTCGCAAGCGTCGTGTAGACCTGCACGACCTCGAGCGGGGTCATCTCCACGGTACCCAGCAGCATCGACGGATTGAGTATCGGGCGCGTTTCGAGTCCGAGGCTGACGAGTGTGTCGGCGACCCGGGGCAGGCCGACGTCGAGTCCGAGCCGCACCGTCGCCAGGTTCATGGACTCGGCGAGCGCCCGCGCCATCGGTACCCGGCCATAGATCTCGTGCGTATAGTTCTGCGGGGCCCAGATGCTGCCGTCGCTGAGCTTGAGGTTGATCGGTGCGTCGTCGAGCATGGTCGCTGCATTGTAGCGGCCGGTCTCGAGTGCGGCGAGATACACGGCGGGCTTCACCAGCGAACCGATCGGCCGACGCGCATCGAGCGCCCGGTTGAAGCCTTCGGCGCCGACCGCGCGCCCGCCGACGACGGCGACGACGTCGCCGCTGTTGGGGTCGGCGACGATCACCGCGCCCTCGAGGTGCGCATCGCGCACGCGGCTCGCTGCATCGAGACGACCGAGGTGCCGCGTAAGCGACTGCTCCGCCGCCGCCTGCGCGCGCGGATTGAGCGTCGTGTACACGGTCAAGCCGGCGGCGGCGAGATCCGCCTCCGCATAGTCGCGCTTCAGATGCCGGCGGACGAGATCGAGATAGGCCGGGACGTAGCTGCCGCCCGGAGGCCGGAGGCCGAGAGGTTCTGCGGTCGCGCGTTTCGCGGTTGCGGCGTCGACCAGCCGTTCATCGGCGAGTTCCTGCAGCACGACATTGCGGCGTGCGCGTGCGCGCTCTGCATGCTTGCGCGGGTCATAGTAGGACGGCCCTTTGACCAGCCCGATCAGCAGCGAGAGTTCGCCGACGTCGAGCTCGGCGAGCGGCTTGGCAAAGAAGTACTCACTGCCGAGTCCGAATCCGTGGATGGCGCGCGCGCCGTCCTGGCCGAGATACACTTCGTTGAGGTACGCGACCAGAATGTCGTCCTTGGAGAAGTGTGCCTCCAGCCGGAGAGCCATCACGGCCTCGGTTGCCTTGCGGCCGATGGTCTGCTCGTCCGATAGAAAGTAGTTCTTGACGAGCTGCTGGGTCAGCGTACTGCCGCCTTGAATCACTCGGCCGGCGCGGAGGTCTGCCCACAGGGCGCGCAAGATGCCGTAGGGATCGACGCCGTGATGTTCGTCGAAGCGCCGGTCCTCGACGGCTTTGACGCCCAAGCGCAGCAGCGGCGGCACATCGCCCGGCGAGAGAACGACGCGATCCTCGCCGTGGACGGGAAACACATTGCCGACCAGGAGTGGATCGAGGCGGAACACGGGCAGCTCGGTGCCATCGGCATGCCGAAGGCCGATGATCGAACCGCTGCCCGCGCGGACCGACACGAGTTCCGGTTCCCGGATCTCGTCCACGAAGCGCACGCGGCGCGCATGGAGTTCGAAGTCCCCGCCGTGTCTGCGGTACACCCCGGGCCCCGCGGCGGGATCGCCGCTGCGGTAGTGGAGGCGCCGCAGCTCCTCTTCGAGGTCGTCGGCCGTCACGGGAGCACCGGCGTAAAGATCGAGGGGCTCGGCATAGACGCGCGCCGGCACCGACCACAGCCGGCCCTGGAAGTCCCGGGTCACGACGCGGTCGAGATACGCGATCCAGATTGCAACCGCCGCCACGCAGGAGGACGAGCAGGTTGCGCAGACGATGCTTCTTGGAGCGGGCCACGCCGGGCTCAGCTAAGAGAGGAGGAAAACACGATTCGCGCCTTAAAGCACTACGGGAAATGTCCCGCGAAGGGCACAGCGCAAGCGAATGGTGTTTTCATTACAGGTTCGGCCAGCCAAGGAATCCATGGACCCGGCAAGGATACCAGGGACCCTCAATCTTTGAGTAGTGAGACGGCACTGGGGCTGTAGGAGTTTGCCGTCGGAATATTCTCACGGCGAATTTACCGATCCGCTCGTCAACTCTCGTCGACGCGCTGCCATGGTGGCGCGGTCTTCCCTAACTGGCTGATTACCAAGGGTCAATGTCTGTGGTGACTCAGCGGGGAACTTTGCACCCCTGGGAGGAAGTCAGACCAGGTAGAACCATCCGGTTTATGGCACAAGGAGTACCCATATGAGCAGTACTGCCATCGCAATCGCCGTCCGCCGCTGCGTGCCGTTGCTCACGGCCGCGGCCATCGTGGTTGGCTGTGCTTCCGGGAGACATGACGCCTCACGCGATATGTTCAGCGCTGCGGCCCCGTTCAGCAAGACCGTCACTGGATCGGGCGACACCGTGTGCTGGAGCGTTAAGCGGGCGCTGCTCAGTCAAGGCTACATGGTGGAACGGCCCAACGAATCCGGCGTCCTGACCGGGACGAGGGACTACCAGCCCGACCCGAAGCTGAACGTCGCCATACGTCTGCAAACCACGTGTTCCGATAATCGTGACGGTACGAGCATCATATTCGCTGCCGCCAGTCGAGAGGAGAGCCGGCTGCAGAAAATGAAGCAGACGTCGAGCGCGGGAATCGGGCCCGCCACGATTACGATGCCGTCGGGCTCCGCCAAAGTTCTCGGCGTCGTGAGACGGGAGACGATTCAGGATCCAAATTTCTACAATCATTTCTTCGCTCTGGTCGGGCAGTATGTCGCAGAGGATCAACGATCGCATCCCGACGCGCGGCATGCGGAGACACACGATCATTGACGGCGCTTCGGAACCCCGATGCCCTCTATGACGTTATAGAGCCTACGTAATTGTTTACTAGGAGACCACTCATTGAATAGGACTCCACCCAGGAGGTGCCATGAAACGCAATGCCAACACACTACTCGCGATTGCTGTCGGATCGATTCTAGGAGCGGCGCTGCCGCAGGCCTACGCCGACAATGACGTACCCAATGCTGCGACGAGTGAGGGCAATCAGCAGCCCAGCACCGATCGCAGTGCCGACCAACGTGATCGCGCGAAGGACCAGCGCGACATCAAACGTGACCAGGCTGACATTCGTGCCGATCAGAAGGATCTTGCGCGAGACCGTGCCGACCTTCGTGCGGACCAACAGGACCTGCGCAGCGACAATAGCGGCACTGCGTCTGCGCGAGGCACCACAGCTCCAGGAAGCGTGACCACTACAGCGGTTCAACGAAGCGGGGCCACTGCAGCTCAAGGCACCCCTGTGCACCAGCAGGTAGCGGTCAACAGCACCGGCAACACCAGCACCAGCACTAGCACCAGCAACACCAGCACCAGCACCAGCAACACGAGCAACACCAACAGCCCTGCCGACCGTGATCGTGCGGAGGACCAGCGCGACATCAAGCGCGACCAAGCTGACATTCGTGCCGATCAGAAGGATCTTGCGCGAGACCGCGCGGATCTTCGTGCGGACAGGCAGGATCTGCGCGGCGACAATAACGCCTCCCAACGTGATCGCTCGAAGGACCAGCGCGACATCAAACGTGACCAGGCCGACATTCGTGTTGATCAGAAGGATCTTGCGCGGGATCGGGCTGACCTTCGTGCGGACCAACAGGACCTGCGCAGCGACAATAGCGCCACTGCGTCTGCGCGGGCCACCACGGTTCCAGGAAGCGGGACCACTACAGCGGTTCAACGAGGCGGGGCCACTACGGCTCAAGGCACCCCAGCGCACGAGCAGGTAGCGGTCAACGCCAACAGCAACGGCAGTGCCGACCGTGATCGCGCGGAGGACCAGCGCGACATCAAGCGCGACCAAGTTGACATTCGTGCCGATCGGAAGGATCTTGCGCGAGACCGCGCGGATCTTCGTGCGGACCGGCAGGATCTGCGCGGCGACAATAACGCCTCCCAACGTGATCGCGCGGAGGATCAACGCGACATCAAGCGTGACCGGGCCGATATTCGTGCTGATCAGAAGGACCTTGGGCACGACCGCGCGGATCTTCGCGCGGACCGGCAGGACCTGCGCAGCGATCGGCGGGATCTGCGGGCCAGCAACAATGTTGGCAATCGTGATGCCGGCCAGCGGTCGATGGGCGAAATGCCGCGGGGACAATCGCGGGCCCAGGCGATCGTTGACGAGCGCAATCAGTTCCGCGGCATGCACGCGGCGGGCAGTGCGCGCGGTTCCGATGCGAGAGACGCCTGGCGACAGCCGGGCATGACCGCGGCGGATGTGGCGAAAGACGCGGGTGCCAATACCAATCGGAAGCCGCCGACGAGCGCCCAGCACACGCGAGCGTGGTATCACATCTGGTGGTGATCGTCTGATGGTGATCGCCTGGAACGTGAAGTTGCCGCAGGCCGTACGGAACAGGATGTTGACGCGAAGGCGCCGGCAGGCCGTACGGGACAGGACGTTCCGTACGGCCTGGGCAACAAGCACACCGGACGTTAGATTTATCGAGAGTTGTCGGAACTCAGAGCTGTCGGAACTCGCCGCTATTTGCCCACACCGCTGCGAACGCTCGAGGCTCCGGATGTTGGCTGGGAGATGGCGGTCAGGATCCCACTGAGGATCTGATGGGGACTGGGTGGGCATCCAGGCACCGCCACATCGACCGGGACTACATTGGACACGCGGCCGCAACTGGCGTAGCTCTCACCGAAGATTCCGCCCGTGCAACCGCAGTCGCCGATCGCGACGACGAGCTTCGGGCCCGGCGTGGCGTCGTAGGTGCGCCGCAACGCCACCTCCATGTTTCTTGCAA
>WNFR01009623.1_pt1 | contig 10671 bp, 9 predicted proteins | sample 5400221 | NCBI WGS metagenome assembly WNFR01 (sample SAMN13153357, study PRJNA577476) | soil metagenome | isolation source: 40 cm soil under Madrone tree | place: USA:California | collected 2016-06-14 | reverse complement strand
CCATAAGGATAATAGCCGTAGGGATAGTAGCCGTAATATGGATCGGGATAGTAAAAGAACGGGTCCCCAAAATCGCCAAAGAAGAAGAATCGATCGTCGAAGTCGCGATTGTAGAACCGACCGCCGCGAAAGCCACCACCGTTAAACCTGCTGCGAAAGCCCCCGCCATTAAAGCCGCCGCGAAAGCCACCGAAACTGCCGCCGCGGAAACCTCCTCCACCGAAGCCGCCGCCGTGACCACCACCACCGCCGTGACCACCACCACCACCGCCGTGACCACCACCACCACCGTGACCACCACCACCACCGTGCGCCGTGACGTTCGAGCCTGCAAGAGCACAAACTGTAAGAGCAATTGTTACTGCAATAAGTTTTTTGTAATTCATAAAAATTAATGCGTTCTAAACATTAGTTATAGTTATTGAGACGAGTGAAATAATTCGGTTCTTTGCGAAAGTCGAAATACGCGGGTTCCTGGGTGATTAAGTCAGAGGATTGCAACGAATGGGCAGGGGCAAACTGCCGAACTTCGGCGCCACTCAACTCACGGAGAATTCCCTGCCAGTGAAACCGAACCGTTTTCGGACGCCTCAACATTGCACGCATGTGCAGCGCGCACCGATAGCTTCGAGAATTATAAGACCGCTCCATTTGGTCGAATCTATCTTTGGGCAGTCCCGAGACGGTTGCGGCGTCCAGGAGTTCCATTTCGTTCATACATCTTTCCATTTGTTTAGTACAACCGGCGCGGGCCCGCTTTTATTCCACTCCCTCTGACGAGAAAGGCCTGGTGGATTGAGCTTCCCTCCCCAGAGATCCGCCGGGCATACGACGCGCGAGATCACTTTCTTGGAATATAACTTTGCTAATTCGGTATGAGTGGATTGAACGCTGCACAACTTTCTTACCAAACAAATACTTCGGAGATTTTTTATGCCTATTACGATCGCTTCTATCCTCAATCTCGTGGGACCGGACCTGATGGTAATCCTCCTCATTGTTCTGCTTCTGTTTGGCGCGAAGAAGCTGCCTGAGCTTGCCCGTGGGATGGGTCGAGCGGTCAAGGAGTTTAGCGCAGCCCGAGATGAAGTTGAGAGGGGGCTAGGTCAGTCCGACCCCGGCGGAGTAGCGCAGCCTAAACTCCTAGACACAAAAAGCTGAGCTGTCGTCTCCGCGGTAGTCCTAGCGGCCTTAACACCTTTCTCCACAGCTTGCCACCGGCGCCTCGCAACGGAAGGAACTCAATGATCGTCCAGGTAACCCGCAGGCTGCGCAAAAAACGAATCGTCATTCTCGGCGGTGGTTTCGGCGGGGTTTATGCTGCCATGCATCTTGAGAAATTACTGACGCCCCAGAGTGCGGTGGAGATTTCCCTCGTTAGCCGCGATAATTTCTTCCTGTTCACACCGATGCTTCACGAGATCGCAGCGAGCGACCTAGAGATCACAAACATCGTAAATCCCCTGCGCAAGCTACTCCGCAAGGTCGAGGTATTGGTGGGTGACGTGAACCAAATCGATCTACCAAACAAACGGGTCCTGATTTCGCGTGGTTCCCGTAAGCCCCTACAACAACTCGACTATAATCATCTTGTAATCGCGCTGGGATCGACGACCAACTTTTACGACCTCCCGGGTCTCACAGAACTGGCGGTGCCGATGAAATCGCTTCGGGATGCAATTCAGTTGCGCGGTCAAATCCTCCGATATTTAGAAGAGGCAAATTCAGAAGATGATCCCGCACAGCAGTGGTCGTTACTTACCTTCGTGGTGGCCGGCGGCGGCTTCGCCGGGGTGGAAACGGTTGCGGCGTTAAATGACTTCGTCCGGGAAGCACTGCAGTTCTACCCCAACCTGTGCGAAGATATGTTGCGGCTTATCCTGGTCCATTCTGGCCCGGCGATCCTACCGGAGCTGGGCGAAAGTTTGGGACGGTACACCGAGAAGGTCCTCGTCGGGCGCGGTGTGGAAGTTCGCCTTAACACCCGGGTTAAGAGCGTGACGGAGGACAAGGTTTTTTTAACCGATGGCGTTTCAATTCCATCGCGCAGTTTGGTGTGGACTGCTGGAACTGTGCCGAGTCCCATCATCTCTTCGCTCCCCTGTGCAAAGGAGCGAGACCGATTGCTCGTAGACCAATTCTTGCGAGTTCCAGAGTGGCCTAACGTTTGGGCGGTAGGAGACTGTGCATTTGTGCCGGACATCAGAAATCCCGGGAAATCTCATCCACCAACCGCGCAGCATGCCATTCGTGAGGGCAAAGTTGTGGCGCAGAATATCGCGGCTGTACTCTCGGGTCACCATTTAAAATCATTTTCATTCAAAACCATTGGGTTACTGGCTTCGATCGGCCGCCGGATGGGTGTGGCGCGGATCTTTGGTTTCAATTTCTCGGGCTTCTTCGCATGGTGGATGTGGCGGACAGTTTATCTCAGCAAATTGCCCGGCTTGGATAAGAAGGTCCGTGTGGCATTTGACTGGACACTGGACCTTCTTTTTCCCAAGGACGTTTGCGCAGTGCACGATCTCCCAGATCGTCACGATTTCCATCGTCTGGAAACCCTAGACGGTGCGATCGGGAGTAATGGCGATCACGAACTGGGTCCGCGCGAGGCAGTGCGCTTTGAATATGGGACATCGCCTGACCGGGAGTAAACCCACGGGAAGCGAAACAGGCCTGTGATTAGCGGCTCGTCGCCATGCTTCGTTGTGCCGTACTCAGCCTCTCAGTCGGCACCGCTCTTCGCATATTCCGCAATCCTGGCCTGCGCTCTCCGCTAGGGAGCGGCGCCGGTCCAATCTTGACTGCTGGGTGCGGTGGTAAACTCTGTGCCAGTTTTTCAAAAAACGCCTGGCGATTCGGATATAATATCTGACTAATTGTTAAGTACATTGCTGATGTAGAGCTCAAGAATCGTTATTAGGTTGCGCCCGCTTTTTCCCTTCCATTACTAGAGACTGGCGCGGCCCAATTTTATTCCCTCTCCCTTAGAGGAAGACCTAGGAAGACCTCGCGGACGACACTGACGTCACAGATTCAGGCCGGCTAAACGACGCGATACATTCCGAGAATACAAATCCGTTGTAGGGCTGACAGCGGTTCTCACTAGGGCTCACAGCAACCTCGGGAATATAAATCCGTCAGATTGGTATGAATGGGTAAAGGCATGCCAATTCAAATTATGTCTACGACAATTGCCAGTATCCTCAATTTTGCGGGGCCGGACATGATTGTAGTCCTCGTCATCGTTTTGCTCCTATTCGGGGCGAAGAAGCTACCCGAACTCGCCCGAGGGATGGGTCGAGCGGTAAAAGAGTTTGGTGCAGCCCGCGATGAGTTAGAACGAGAACTTAGTCAGTCCGGCCCCAGAGTCGTCAGACAGCCAAAACTACTCGATGAAAAAAGTGAAACGCCATCCGCACCGTGATGCGATCGGGCGGTGGCTAACATTTAACAGAACGCCGGTGCCAATCGTAATGCTAAAAGGGTTGGCGTGCGTCGCATATCCATGGTTGCTCATTTTGGTTAGGATCGCCCATTACATCGATCGGCCATACACAATCGGTACGTTTCATTCGTCGAGGCGTCGATGACCAGACCGCTGGCTGTTTATTACGAACATCCGGATTGGTTCCGGCCGCTGTTCGCCGCGCTCGATTCGCGTGGAATCAACTACGTGAAGTTGAATGCGTCCCGTCACTCGTTCGATCCGGCGGCGGCCGGTACAGAGTTTTCGCTGCTTTTCAACCGGATGAGCGCATCGGCGTATCTGCGCGGGAACGGTCAGGCAATATTCTTCACTCAGAGTTACCTCGCGTATATTGAAACAACCGGGGTTCGCGTACTTAACGGTAGCCAAGCATTCGCGCTCGAGATATCGAAGGCGCGACAACTCCAGTTATTCGACTCGTTAGGCCTGCGTTTCCCGAAGACTCGCATCGTCAACTGCACGGATGAAATACCGGCGGCTGCGGAGGAGATCGGCTTCCCGCTGCTGGTAAAACCAAACATTGGCGGCCGCGGCGCCGGCATGGTACGTTTTGATTCAATCGAGCAACTTGGAGCCGCTATAGACGAAGCGGGCTTGGATTTTGGGATAGACCAAATCGCGCTTGTCCAAGAGCTGATTCCGGCGCGCAACGGCCACATCACACGCGTCGAAACGCTCGGCGGCAAATTTCTCTACGCGATCGACATCCGCACCACCGGGGAGAATTTCAACCTATGCCCGGCTGAAATCTGTCAGATCGAAGGCGTCGCCGCGTTTCTTGAAGGTAGTCCGACGAAAGGCCCGGAAGTTAAATTACAAGTACAGCCAGCCACACCACCGCGCAGCCTAATCGACGCAGTCGAGAAAATTGTCGCTGTGGGCGGTATCGATGTCGGCGGCGTCGAATACATCATCGACGAGCGCGACGGTCGCGCCGCTTTCTACGATATCAACGCACTGTCGAACTTCGTGGCCGACGCACCGCGCATCGTCGGCTTCGATCCAAATGTGCGCCTGGTCGATTTTCTCGAGCAACAACGGGAAGGCAGATAATGCGTTACGGTTATTGGTTGCCGGTCTTCGGCGGCTGGCTGCGAAACGTCGAAGACGAACGGATGGAAGCGAGCTGGGATTACGCAAGTAGGCTCGCCCGTCGCAGCGAACAAATCGGCTACGACTTAACGCTGGTCGCGGAGTTAAACCTAAACGACATCAAAGGCGCCGGCGAACCTACCTTGGACGCCTGGAGCACAGCAGCGGCGCTGGCTGCGGTAACCGAGCGCCTTGAATTAATGGTCGCGGTGCGTCCCACCTTTCACTCGCCTGCGCTTCTTGCCAAACAGGCCGCCAATATCGACCACATCGGCGGCGGCGGCCGACTGTCGTTAAACGTCGTGAGCTCGTGGTGGGCGGACGAGGCCAAAAAGTATGGAGTTCATTTCGAACAACACGACGACCGCTACGCACGCACCGCCGAGTGGTTGGAGATTGTCGACGGCATGTGGAAGAGAGACGGATTTTCTTTCACTGGAAAATATTACCGCGTCGAAGATGGAACACTCGCGCCCAAGCCAGTGACGAAGCCGCGTCCGATCATCTACGCAGGCGGCGAATCGGAAGCAGCAAAGAATTTAATCGCTCAACGATGCGACGCCTATGTGATGCACGGTGATCCGCCGGCGCGGATTCGTGAGAAGATCGCCGGCATGCGAGCGCGCCGTGAAAAATTCAAATTGCCGCCAATGAAATACGGCATCGCGGCCTACACTATCGTTCGCGACAAGGAGGAGGACGCGAGAAAGGAACTGGCTCGCATCACCGACGTAAAAGCGTCCGCGGCTGGATTCGACAACTACCAGCAATGGCTGAGCGGAACCAAGCTCGAAGGCCAGATGTCGATCCAAGAATATTCCGTTTCGAACCGGGGTTTACGTTCCGGCCTCGTCGGCACCCCCGATCAAGTCGCAACGAGGATTGCTGAATTCGAGGAAGTAGGCGTCGATCTGCTTCTCTTGCAGTGCAGTCCGCAACTTGAAGAAATGGAACGGTTTGCCGCCGATGTTATCCGCCAGCCGAACCCCGTCGGAAATTCCGATTAACTGAATGACCGCCACGCGGACCTTCATTCCCGCCGCATTTTCCGATGCGGCGAGTCTGTCGCACTGAGATCTCTTGGCCCACTCGTCTGCTCCGGGTTGCAGTAGTTCTCGCACCCGTGGAATGTCGCGCTTAATTTCGACATCATGACCTCGGCCCAGATCAGGCAATCGTTTCTCGATTTCTTCCGCGAGAAGAAGCACACGATTGTCCCGTCGTCGCCGCTTTTGCCGGACGCGCCCAATCTTCTTTTCACCAACGCCGGCATGAACCAATTCGTCCCGATTTTTCTGGGCCAACAGAAGCCGGCGTGGAATCCGCCGCGCGTGGCCGACACCCAAAAGTGCATTCGCGCCGGCGGCAAACACAACGATCTCGAAGACGTCGGCCTCGACACCTACCACCACACATTTTTCGAGATGCTCGGCAACTGGAGTTTCGGCGATTATTTTAAGAAGGAAGCGATCGAGTGGGCGTGGGAACTCGTCGTAGAACGTTGGGGACTTCCACCGCAACGGCTTTACGCGACTGTGTACAAGCCGGGACCGAACGAACCGAGCGAGTTCGACCAGGAAGCGCACGATCACTGGGCGCGTTTATTTCAGGATGCCGACCTCGATCCGAAGATCCACATCGTTAATGGCGGCAAGGCCGACAATTTCTGGATGATGGGTGACACCGGCCCGTGCGGGCCGTGTTCCGAGTTGCATGTCGATCTTACGCCGGATGGCGACACGCGCGGAGAAGTCGTGAACAAAGAGGATCCCCGCTGCATTGAGATTTGGAATTTGGTTTTCATTCAATTCAACGCGAACCCCGACGGTAGCTTCGCGCCTTTGCCGAAACGTCACGTCGATACCGGCCTTGGTCTCGAACGTTCCACCGCGGTTATTCTAGGCACAAAAAACTTCACCGAATTCTCAGGCACAGTTTCGAACTACGAGACCGATATCTTTCGCCCAATCTTCGATGAAATCGAAAAGCTCAGCGGCAAGAGATACGGCTCAACGCTTCCGAAACATGGGAGCGCTGGTGAGACTGATCAGGAAAAGATCGACATCGCCTTTCGCGTCATCGCCGATCACATTCGGGCGCTTAGTTTTGCAATCGCCGACGGAATCATTCCTTCGAACGAAGGACGCGGTTATGTTCTACGTCGGATTTTGCGTCGCGCCGTTCGATACGGCCGCAGCCTCGGTTTTCACGAGCCGTTCTTCTTCAAGCTTGTCGATGTCGTCGCAAAAATGATGGGCGACATCTTTCCCGAGGTCCGCGCTAAACAAAAAACAGTTCAAGAAACAATTCGCCGCGAAGAGGAATCGTTTAACAAGACCCTCGATAAAGGGATCGAGCTTTTTAATGAAGCATTAACGAAGAGAGAACTCCTCTCGCGAGAAGCAGCGAAAGCGCGAACCGAGGGGCGCGATCAGTCGGTCGTTTTTCCCGGCGATGTCGCGTTTGAGCTTTACGATACTTACGGTTTTCCGCTTGATCTCACTGAGTTGATGGCACGTGAGCAAGGGTTTTCAGTGAACGTGCACCGTTTTGAGGAATTGATGGAGCAACAGCGCGCGCGCGCGCGTAAAGCACAAAAGAAAGCTGCTATCACTGTCCAGCACATCGTTGACTTTCCGACGAAGTTTGTCGGCTACGAAGTGTTAGAGACAGATTCGAAGCTATTCAAAATTGTCCAGAAGGCCGGAGGAATTGGCAGCGGCGACAAGTGGGCGATTGTCGATGTATCGCCGTTTTACGCCGAGAGTGGGGGTCAGGTTGGAGACACTGGCGAATTGAGGTTCATCAAGGATGGCAAAGTCATTCGAGTCGTTAATACGCTAAAGGAAAACAATACTTTCTACCTGAAACTTGGTGATGTTGAAGGTTTCGACTGGCCGCCAGAAGCGCCGCTGCACCTTCGCGTAGATGCCCCCCGCCGCCACGCGATTGAACGACATCACACGGTGACGCATTTACTGCACTGGGCGTTGCACGAAGTCGTGAGCAAGGATGCGGCGCAAAAGGGGAGTTACGTCGGGCCGGACAAGTTGACGTTCGACTTCTCGAGCGCTGCGCTGACGCCGGCGCAAAAGCACGACGTGGAGAAACTCGTGAACGAAAGGATCGCGGAGAGCGCACCGGTTTCGTGGACCGAAGTTCCCTACGCCGAGGCCAAGAAGCGCAAGGAGATCCAGCAATTCTTCGGTGACAAATACGGCGACAAAGTTCGCGTTCTGCAGATCGGCGGCGAGCCGAAAAAATTGAATGGATACTCGATGGAGCTTTGCGGCGGCACCCATGTAAGATCGACAAGTGAGATCGGCGCGTTTCGGATCGTGAAGGAAGAAGCGATTGCGGCCGGCTCGCGACGCATTGAAGCCGTTGCCGGCGACGCTGCTCGCGTTTGGGCGGGGGAAGAGGCGGCGCGTCAGCAGGAAAGATTCGAAACGTTGTCGCGAAAGAAGCCGGATCTCGCGCCGTTGCTGCTTTTCACGGACACAGTGCAAACCGGCGAGATGCTGAAGCAGATCGATGCTCGCGGGGCGCATCTGGAAAAGTTGGAGGTCGATGTTCGCGAGTGGGAAAAGAAACACGCGAAGCAAGCCGAGGCCGATTTGCGCAGCCGCGCCGCACAGATTGCGAATGACTTGGCACTGTCCAAAGTCGGACAGAAAATCTGCGTGGCCAGTGTGCCCGATGCCGACGGCAAACTGTTACAAGCGGTTGCCGACGCCTTGAAGCAAAAGTTTGATGGCCCGATCGTTCTTGCCGGCGCGAAGGATGGAAACGCCGCGCTGGTCGCGGTTGTTCCGAAGCAGCTGACTTCGAAGTTTCAGGCGAACAAAATCATTCAGCAAATCGCGCCGATCGTCGGCGGCAAAGGCGGTGGGCGTCCGGAAAGCGCGCAGGGTGGCGGGACCGATGCGGGAAAGATCGACAATCTGCTTGCTGAAGCCAGGCGATTGCTAACTTAAACCGCTCAGGGTAGCGCGAGGGTGATAAAAAAGGTCGCGGCCAGCGCGAGAAATAGCACCATTAGGTAAATAAAACCGCCGGTGAAAAATTTAAGCGTGCTGATGAACCAGCCTTGTCGATAAACCCGGCGGATCGATAGGAAAATTTGAACAACGAACGCGATCCAGAGGAGCGCGATCATCCAGCCTGCGAACACTCCCGGGATTGCGCGATTCAATCCGATCGTTGCGAGCACTATCAGCATTACGCCTGTGTAAGCAAATGTGTGGACATGCAGGGCGTAAATCAGATGATCGATATAGAAAATGTGGCGACGGATGTAGAGAATCTTCAGGACAAACGCGAAGAGCGGAATGCAGCAGAGCATCATGTAAGGCAAATTGTTGAAGAGCGTGCTGATAAAAAGCCCCATTTTCGTTCCGTGTTCGCCCATTTTTTCTTTGGCCCGCGCCTCGAGCCATTGCTCGAAGGGCGTTGAAGGTTTGTCAATAACCGCGAAGGGTCGCTCTGTAACCGGCCCAAAAGTTTTGGCGCTTCCGCTTGACGGAGCGGGCGAAGGTGAAGACGGCGACGAAAGCGAAGGTGCGCCAGAAGCCAGCGGCGCGGCCGGAGTCGAAGGCTGGACTGGAGGCGCGGGCGTCGGCGAGCTCTCTTCCAAAACTTTCTGCAGTTTTGCACGGACGTCTGGCGGCAGATCTTCCTTTTCCAGGTCGGCCTGAATCTCAGCGCGGTCCTTTGGCCCGAGTTTGCTCGGATCCATGTGAATCCCTTTCGTCCAGTAATTGACGGCAAAGAAAAATATAATGCTGGCCAAAAGATAGAGTCGCGCCGGATGCAAATAACGAACTCGTCGGCCGGCAAGAAATTCGTTGGTCAGTCGCCACGGCTTCACGATGAGCAGGCCGATGGTGGCGAAAAATTTCGAGTCCCAGTTTAGAAACGAATCGAGAACGTCAACAATGACGTGCCGAAATGAGCGGCGATAATCGATCGCCGAGGATGATTTTTGCCGGTTCGTCCGCCATTCCGATCATGAGATTACAAAAACGCGACCGAGTCGTCTACTTTGTAGGGTTGCGCCTGTTTTGACGCTCCAATTCGCAATCGTTAGATCGATGCGATGAAAACATCCACTACAACGATTGTTAGTTTATTAGCGATTTCGGCCTTCAGCTTAACGACGGCTCGTGCGGAACAGCCACATATGCGGAGAGCGCTTGAGCATCTGCGCGCGGCTCGGGCTGAATTACAGGCGGCCGAGCACAATAAAGGCGGGTGGCGTCTGCGCGCGATCGAGAACACGGATCGAGCTATCGTCGAGACGGAAAGGGGCATTGGATTCGTCAGATAACACGGCATTAGCTTCTCAAAACGGAGCTCGTGAAAGCGGGCTCCGTTTTTTTAGGTCCGGACGAACCAAAGTGATGCTGAACCTAGAATTCCCACCGCGAACAGTGCGATATTGTCGCTAATGAAGTACGGGTAAACCATCAACGCGATTCCAAGGAGCATCGGCGGCTTCCAAAGGTTCATTTGCTTTCCGTAAATGAAGGCGACGAAACCGATCGATCCAAAGACAAAACCGCCGATCAGGTTCGCCGCGCTCAGATTGACCATTGTCGATTAGGGAGCTACTTGCGGGCCAAGATCGATCCGCCTTCGCCGAGCTTCGGCTCGACGAGCACCGGAAACTTGTGGTTGACCGCAAGTCCTGTGCGGTGACACGATTCTGGGAAAATCACCAATGGCCTCTCAACTTTTTCGAAAGAAAAGCCCGGACCATTTGATAGCCGAAGCCGCCGCGCCCGATCGGCAAATGAAACGCGCTCTCGGTCCGTTTGCTCTCACCTGCATTGGCATTGGCGCGATCATCGGGACTGGAATTTTCGCGCTGGCGGGAACGGCGGCGGCCGGCGAGCAACTGGCGGCCTCGATTTGGAAGACGCCGATACTGAATTTCATTCAATCATGGACGAGCCATGCACCGCTTGTCTTTGGCCGGCCCGGCGCCGGTCCGGCGGTGATGCTTTCCTTTGTGGTCGCCGGCGTCGCGTGCGGTTTCGCCGCTCTTTGCTATGCCGAGCTCGCATCAATGATTCCGGTTTCGGGTT
>WNFR01009357.1_pt1 | contig 10671 bp, 7 predicted proteins | sample 5400221 | NCBI WGS metagenome assembly WNFR01 (sample SAMN13153357, study PRJNA577476) | soil metagenome | isolation source: 40 cm soil under Madrone tree | place: USA:California | collected 2016-06-14 | reverse complement strand
CGTCCACCAGCTCTTCCGCGTGGAAGACGCCGACATCGTTTTACCTTCACTCACGTCCCAGGGTTACCTTTGGCCCTCACCAGTGGGGAGTGGGATGAGGCTAAATGTGAATGCCGGTCTCATTAACGCCGGTCTATGGCAAGGTAATTCGTTCTACGACGCTCTCCAAGTAAAGGTAAAGGCGAAAGTCGGCAGCGGAGCGGAGATCGAGGGCTCCTATACCTGGGGCAAAACGATCGATACGTCCTCCGGCAGTCTGGTGGGAGATGAATACTCGAATTCGATCGCAAGCCCCTTGTGGTTCAACCCCAAGATAAATCGAGGCCTGGCGGATTTTAACGTGGCCCACAACGTCGAAATCAATTACACGTGGGAACTCGGCACACCAAAATGGGCCCACGGAGCTACCGGATGGGTTCTCAATGGGTGGGAAATAGGAGGAGTTTTCGAAGCGAGCACGGGCGTGCCGTTTACTCCCGGTTTCGGAGGGGACGCCCTGGGTGTGAAGAGTACCGATCCGAATATTGATGTGCCCAACTTGGTGTCCGGTGCGGGTTGCGGTTCGCTCGTCAATCCCGGCAATCCGACCCACTACATCAAAACTCAATGTTTTGCCGTGCCGAATCCCATTACGCTTCGCGGGAATTTGGGCCGCAACACCGTCATCGGTCCGGGACTGGTGAATCTCGATTTTTCGTTGTTCAAAAACAATCACATCAAGAGAATCTCGGACACGTTTAATGCGCAGTTCCGCACGGAATTTTTCAACGTTGTCAATCATACGAATTTCGGATGAAGTCAAGAGAGGTGAAATGAAAACGTACTGCTTGCTCGTTGGTTTGCTTGCTGGCTTCCTTATTGGCTTTCCCGTGCTTGCGAACGCGCAGAGTGCGGCTCCCTTGCAATTGGTTCAGACGATTTCCATGCCGAACGTTAAAGGCCGCATTGATCACATGGATGTGGATGTTAAGGGCAAGCGGCTTTTTGTTGCGGGTCTCGAGAATGGCTCACTCGAAGTGGTCGATCTGCAAGCTGGCAAGTGGTTGAAAAGTATTCCTGGTTTCAAGAAAACGCAAGGTGTCGCGTATGTTGGTTCGCTCAATAAGGTGTTCGTGGCTAGCGGGGACGACGGGATGGTGCGCGTATTTCGCGGTGACACTTTCGAGCTGCTGGATTCGATCAAGCTGGAACTGGGTCCCAATCGAGTCGCTTACGATCCCAACAGCAAGCTCTTATACGTAGGATACGGCGGTAAGGATGCAGGTAAGGACTACGGCGAGGTCGGTATCATCGACGCCAAAACGGACAAGCATATCGGCGATGTCAAAGTGGATGCCCATCCGGCAGAGCTTCTGCTGGATGCGTCCGGCAAAACCCTGTTCGTCTTCGTTTCCGCTGCAAACAAAGTTCAAGTCGTAGATACAAAGAAGCGCGAGGTAGTGTCCACGTGGCTTGTGAGCAGCCAGCGGAATGGCGACGGCGCCTTTGATGAAAAAACGCGCAAGTTGTTTATCGGCACACGTACGCCTCCGCAAATGATCGCCATGGATTCTCAGACCGGCAAGGAGGTGGCGAGTCTCCCCACCGTTGAGGGCATGGACGGCGTCTATTTCGATGCTGCGCACAAACGAGTCTACGTTTCCGGGGGCCGCGATCAGGGTGTCGGGTATATTTTCGCGTATCAGCAAAAGGATGCGGATCACTACGAAACGATCGGGAAAATACCCACGAAATCAGGTGCTGGTACGTCCTTTTGGTCTCCTGAATTAAATCGGTACTACGTCGCCGTACCCGCTCACGACAATGACGAGGCCGCGATTCTTGTGTTCGAACCGGGGCTCTGAACAGTTCTTGGACCTTATGGGAATTTAGGAGAACGAAGTCGTAGAAAAATCAGTCTCAGGAGGAGACATGAGGAAGTTGTTAGCCGTTGGTGTGGTGGCTTTGGGTACATTCGGCTTGATTGCGATTCGAGCTACAAAGACTGCGGTCGCCGCACCGCAGGGGACGGCTCGCGAACTTGCACCGTTGCAACTCATTCAAAAAATTCCGGTGCCGGGCGTCGCCGGTCGTATCGATCACTTCACGGCATTTCCGAAACGTCGGCTCCTGATTTTTGCCGGGCTGGGTAACAATTCCATGGAGATTGTGAACACCTTTCAGGCCAAAGTCGTGCAAAGCGTAAAAGGATTGGACGAACCTCAAGGCGTGCTCTACGTTCCCGGGCTCGACAAAATCTTCGTCGCTAACGCGGGAACTGGCGTCGTCAAAGTCTATGACGGTAAAACATACGCTCTGCGCAAGAGTATCGCATTGGGTGAGGAATCCGACACCGACAATCTGCGGTGGGATGAAGATTCAAAACGAGTATTCGTCGGCATCGTGGGCGGCATCGCCATGATCGACGCGGTGACGGAAGCCCATGTCGGAAAGGACCTCAAGGGTTCTGGTGGTCACTCCGAGTCGTTCCAATTAGAAAAGAAGGGGTCCCGCGTTTTCGTCAACGTCCCAGACGACGGGAGCGTGGTCAATGTTATCGACCGGAAGACCGGCGAGTTAACCAAGTGGGGGCTCAACGGAGTCAAAGCAAACTATCCAATGGCACTTGATGAAGACAATCATCGGCTGTTCGTTGTCACTCGCAGACCTCCGTTCGTAATGGTGCTTGATACCAATACCGGTAAGGAAGTTGCCAGAGTCCCGGTGGGCGGATCGTGCGACGATGTCTATTACGACGCGGAGCGCAAGCGTATTTATGCGATCGGCGGCGAAGGATTTATCAGCGTGGTCCAGCAGAATGACGCGGACCACTATACGCTGTCCGCGAATATCCCCTCTGCCGTGGGCGTGCGCACGGGCATTTTCTATGGAACGAGCTTGTACGTCGGCGTGCCAGCCTCGGGATTAGAACCCGCACAAATATGGAACTATGGAGTGCCGGAATAGAGGGCAGCGCGCGCAGATCTGGACGTACGAAGCGGAGGATTAACCAGCGGAGCGAGACACGAATTTCAGTCCCAACCAGGGTGCTGGCGGAAATTCTTGCTGTGACAGGTCCTCGAAGAAGATATTCAAGTCCATGCGCCCCAGCATGGCTTGCCCGTGCAGTGCTTCAAGGAGCGGAGGACGAAGTCTCCAAGGCCGGCGCGTTCCGCTCACTGCCATGCGTTCTGAAGATCCATTCGTAAAGCACGGGCAATAGGAAGAGTGTGAGCACCGTCGAGCTGAATAGTCCCCCGATCACGACCGAAGCCAGCGGCCGCTGAACTTCCGCTCCCGTGGACGTCGCGAGCGCCATCGGAATGAATCCAAAGCTCGCCACGAAAGCCGTCATTAAGACCGGCCGCAGCCTGCGCCGCGCTCCCCCGAGTACGGCATCGCGTGCCCGTTCGCCGGCCTTCGCCAATTGATTGATGGAACTCACCAGAACGACGCCGTTCAGCATCGCGACGCCAAACAAGGCGATGAAGCCGACCGAAGAGGACAGATTCAAGTTCATTCCGCGAATCCACAGGGCGGCAATCCCTCCAACCATCGCAAACGGTATGTTGCCGACGACCAGGAGCGCCTGCTTGACCGAGTGGAACGTCACGTACAGAAGCACGAAGATCGCGGCGATCACCATCGGAACAATGAGCATCAACCGCCGTGTCGCCCTCTGCTGGTTCCCGAATTGTCCGCCATATTCGATGAAATACCCGGTGGGCAGTGCGACCTCGCGTTGGATTTTCGATTGCACTTCCGCGACGAAGCTCCCAAAGTCGCGGCCCCGCACGTTGGACATCACCACAACTCGGCGCTGGCCTTCCTCTCTGTCCACTTTTTCCGGCCCGCGCGTCACTTCGACTCGCGCCAACTGATTCAGAGCCACCTGTTCGCCGCCCGGCGCGCGCAATAGGATGTCGCGCATGGCGTCAGGGTCGGTGCGGTAGCGGTCCGGCAAGCGAAGGGCCACCGTGTAGCGTTTTGGACCGTCGATTACTTGCGAAATGACGTCACCCGAAGCGTCCGCTGCCACGGCCTCCTCCACATCCGAGACGTTCAGGCCATACCGCGCGAGGGCCGCGCGGTCGACACGAATGGAGAGTTCCGCAACGCCGGTCGTGATTTCCATTTGTGGATTCGCGGCGCCGCGCACCGTGGAAATCGACCGCAACGCTTGCTGTCCAAGCGCGTCCAGCGTCCGGAAGTCATCGCCGAAGATCTTGATGGCCAGGTCCGCTTTGACTCCCGAAACCGTTTCGTCGATGCGCATGGCCATCGGCTGCGTGAAACTGAAGGCTACACCCGGGACTGTGTTCAGTTCTTTGTCGAGCGCCGCAATCAGGTCGGCTTTGCTGCGAAAGCGCTTCCAGTCTTTCGTTGGACGCAAGAGCAGGTAGGTATCGCCTTCGTTGATGCCCATCGCTTCGGTGGCAAAATCGGGCCGCCCGATCTTGATGACCACGTCCTGAATCTCCGGAAATGTGCGGAGCTTCTGCTCCACCAGCTTACTTATCTCGACCGAGTCCGTAAGCGAAACGCCCGGAAGCTTACGTGTCTCGACCAGAATCGACCCCTCGTCAAGCCGTGGCATGAATTCCGTGCCGATGAAGAACAGGGAACCCAGCGCAACAGCCAACACAACGAGTGCGGAAGCCACCGTCAACCCGCGGTGGTTCATCGCTTTGGTCAGCAGAGCCACATAGCCCACGTTCATTCGGGCCATCCAGCCCTGTTCCTACCGGTGCGCCAGTTTCGGTGGCAGGCCTTTTCGGAAGCTGAACGATGCCAGCATGGGAATCATCGTGAGTGCCAGGATCAACGAGCCGAACAGCGCCGCGCATACCGTGATGGCCATGGGGCGAAACATGCGGCCTTCAAGGCCCTGCAGGAAAAGAATCGGCAAATACACGGCGATGATGATCACCACCGCGAAGGTCATCGGGCGGGCAACTTCGTGAGCAGCGTGCCGCACCGATTCGAGAGGCGACTCCTGTCCGTGCTTCTCCTCCAGGCGATGCACGGAGTTCTCCATCATCACCACGGCGCCGTCCACAATCATCCCGAAATCGACAGCTCCCAGACTCATCAGGTTGGCGCTGATACCGTACAGCCGCATGCCCAGAAAACTGATGAGCATGGAAAACGGAATGATGGAAGCGGTGATGACCGCCGCCCGAATATTGCCAAGAAACAGTAAGAGCACGACGGTAACGAGGATGAATCCTTCGAATAGATTCTTCTCCACCGTATGAATGGTGCCATCGATAACGAACGATTGGTCGTAGAACGGGACAATCTTGATTCCTTGCGGCAAATGAAGGCCCGCGATCTTGGCTTTCACTCGTTCAATCAGTGCTTTTCCGTTTTCCCCTTTCAGCATGATGACCGTCCCGGACACCGTCTCGCCGTTTCGCAGCGTGGCTCCCTGAGGAGGTGCCGCGCCGATGCGGACTGCCGCCACATCGCGGACGAGTACTGGCGTCCCCTGCTTGGCGGTCAGCACGATGTTCCCGATATCCTCGGTTGTGACGGCCCGGCCGCTTCCGAGCAGTGTGAACTGCTCCGAGGCGTGCTCAATGTACCCGCCGCCGAAATTGGCATTGTTCTCTTGCACCCGCGCGGCGATATCGTGCAGCGTCAATCCATACTGTTGGAGCACGGCAGGATCGACCACGATCTGAAACTGCTTGGTCTGTCCACCCCACACGTTCACATCGCTCACGCCCGGAATGGTGCGCAACTACCCTTTGACCACCCACTCGTGCAGGACTTTCAGGTCCATCGCGCTCATCGGACCGGAAAGCGTGTATTGATAAAGCTCCCCGAACGCCGTCGCCGGCAGTCCCAAGGACGGCTGGATGCCCGCCGGCAGCAATGAGGAGATCTGCTGCAAGCGCTCACTGACGAGCTGCCGCGCGAAATACATGGGCACGGAGTCGTCGAACACCACCGTCACCATGGACAAGCCGAGTTTCGAGAGCGAACGCACTTCTTCTTTTTTCGGCAATCCCAGCATCGCCCGCTCAATGGGATAAGTGACGAGCTGCTCGACTTCCGTGGGCGGCAGCGAAGGAGCTTCGGTCACAATGACCACCTGATTGTTGGTGAGATCAGGGAACGCCTCGACGGGAATCGTGTACAGCGCGTACCCGCCACCCGCGACCACCCAATCGCCGCACGAGGTGTGGATGGCCATCGGGCAAAAGGCCTGGGCCCCCAAGGTTTCCTCTCCGCCGATACGCCTGGTGCGCATGTCCGGGCCAACGCTTCGTTTCGGCGTGAAAGAATATGCGTCCTCGGGCGCTACCCTGCGCGTGTTCAGCCCGGCAAAAACCGTCGCCGACTGCTTTAAATTTCGGAATAAGATCGGCCTCGATGTGGCCATCGAAGCCCTCCGGGAATCCCGCCGCACGAAAAAGGCTACGATGGACGAACTCTGGGCCGCCGCCAAAGTCTGCCGCGTCACCAATGTCATGCGTCCTTATCTGGAGTCGCTCTAGTTGACCAAACCACCTCCGAAAAACGTTCCCGCTTCCGTCCGCCAAAAATTGCTCGATCTCGCCCATGAGCGCAACGCGGATTTCGGCTTGATCTTGGTTAAGTACGGCCTCGAGCGAATCCTCTACCGCCTCAGCCTATCTAGCTACTGTGACGCTTTCATCTTGAAGGGCGCCCTTCTGTTCGAGATTTGGACCGAACAGAGATACCGCCCAACCCGCGATGCCGATTTTCTCGCCCGAGGCGATAATTCCCCGGAGCGCTTCGTTCAAATCTTTCGAGAACTCGCACCATGGACGTGGAACCGGACGGCATCGCCTTCGAGCCCGCTACGGTCACCGCCGAGCACATCACCGAGGATGCCGACTACGAGGGCGTCCGCGTCACGTTCACCGCGCATCTCGACCGCCCGAAGATCCCGATGCAGATCGACATCGGGTTTGGAGATGTCATCACTCCGCTTCCGGTCGAAACCGCCTACCCCACGCAGCTCAAATCTCCCGGCCCCCGCTTGCTCACCTATCCCAAGGAAACGGTGGTCGCCGAGAAATTCGAAGCGATGGCGAAACTCGGGATCGCCAACAGCCGCATGAAGGACTTCTACGATCTGGAGATCCTGTCTCGAACGTTCGCGTTCGACGGAAAAACTCTCGCCAAGGCGATTCAAAACGCCTTTCAGAAACGAGGGATCGACCTTCCGATAGGGGCCTGCCCGTTTCACATCCGAGTTTTATGACGACGTAAACAAGAAACGGCAATGGACAGCGTTTTGCGCGAAGAACAAGTCCTACGTCGAGACGGTGGAATTCAAGGTGGTGATGGAAGCCATCCGAAACTTTCTCGCTCTCCCAGTCCGCACCGTGCAAGAAGGAAAGTCGTTCTCGAAGACGTGGAAGCCCGGCTGACTCTGGCGTTGAAACGGTTATCGATGCGCTTCGTTCAACGAGTTCTCCAGGCTCGGAACGATGCGAACTACCGGACCGTTCCAAAACACAAAAGCCGGAGCATCCTTCCAATGCGCGCCGGCTGGATACAGAATCGCTTCGCCCCCGTAGAACCCTACCCTTCTTGAATACGGCCATCCGGTCTCGGCGGTGGCGGAGTTCGGGTTGCATGATTCTTCAGTTCCAAAGACACGACATGCCTCGGGTCCCAAAACTGGCGTGCGCGGCCGTCTGCAATTCTTGCGAGCCTGCTGCCACTCGGAGGCCTTAGTCTCCTGTTTTCTCCTCCCCTCTGTGGGCGCGTTCCTCCGGGCGACTTTCAGAAAAATGTACTAGTACCAAGATTTTCCCTCCTTTTTTCCCTTCTCGATGTTCCTTAAATAAGTAGAGGGCTAGGAACCGTAAAGCCAGCCACCGTACACTAGGAACTGCGCGTGCTTCGGCGTATGCTCAACGTGGCCGTTCGGAAGAAGCTTCTTCCGTCAAATCCATGTTCCAGCGTCGAGTTTCCCGTCGCCATCAAACGGCTATTTAAGCCGCACTACGTAACTTGGTCTGAACAACAGCGCATTGAGCGCCACAGCCCCCCATGCCTGTGCAACATCGTGCGCATCCTCACGGAGACAGGCCTGCGGATCAATAAGGAACTTCTGTCCATGCGGAAGGACCAACTGGACATTGCCAATGCCACCGTCTGGATTCCGGATTCCAAAACGGAGAATGGCGTGGCGGAGGTTCCGCTCACTCCGATTGCCGTGGATGCGTTTCGAAGCCAACTTTCTTTTGCTGGACCGGGCGACTGGCTGTTTCCGAGTCCGAGAGCAGTCGGTCAGCACTGCAAATCCGTGAAGAGAATTTGGCGTACGGCTCTCCGCAAGGCGGAGGTTTCGTATTTCAGGATCTATGACCTCCGTTCGACATACGCTACCCGCCTCAGTGCCGACGACGTCGCAGATGAATGGGTGGTCCAACTGCTTCGGCAAGGCAACTCTGACGTGTTCAAGAAATACTCGCAGATGAAGTTAGCCATGAAACGTGAAGCCCTCGAGAAACTTAACCGCCGCGCTAATGAAATGTTGATTGGCGAGGCGCAATTGGCCCCCGTACGCGGGGGTTTTGGTACAGTTTTGGTACAGTGATGACCCAAAATCGAAGGAACGAATTTTGGAATCGGCGGAAATGCTTTAGAATGAAGGTCACTCCTGCGGTGGGCGTGTAGCTCAGCTGGGAGAGCACCTGCTTTGCAAGCAGGGGGTCGCCGGTTCGAGCCCGGCCACGTCCACCAGATTTCAAAGAACTTACTGAATCACGCTTTTAGCCTGATCGCTCGATTGTAGTGACTTTTGTAGGTACCCCGCGTCAATTTCCGCCGTAGAAATCGCATCCAACGCGTTACGCTTCGCCTCCATGCGGATGTGGCTGTAGCGTTCGAGCATCCGTTTCGATAAATGGCCCGCAATGGCCAGGACCGTTTGCTCTGATGCCAGCCCCTCGGCTAGCTTCGTGATCGTGTGGTGCCTAAGATCATGGAATCGGAGCCCGGGTAAGCCCAGCCTCGCGCGTTGCGGCGCGCCAGGCCGTGCGGAAGCTACGCATCGGGCGCGTTGGGTCGATTTGGTGATACTCGCAGGCAGGGAAGATGTAATGCTCCGGCTTGGCATCGGGAAAACGCGCCCGCCACATCTCCAGAACGGCGATGGTTGCCGAGTTGAGCGGGATGCGCCTACCTGTCGATTCGCGATTCTTTCCCTTGCCCACGGTGAGAACCCGGTCGATCAGGTTGACCTGGTGCCAGTGCAGCTTGCGTACTTCGTCCCGACGCATCGCCGTGTTTAATCCGACTACCACAATTGGATATAGCGCGTTCTTGCGATACTTGCGGTTGGCGGCTGCTTTGAGAAGTTTCTTTTCTTCTTCGTCGGAGAGTGCGCGACCAACGCTTTCGCGCTCCGCCTCCCGCTTGAAATCTCCCTCAAGGCGCGCCCAGCATTTATGACGCTTGAGGACTTGCCGCAAAATACTAGTTTCCATGTTTATGGTGCGCCCGCTGGCACCCTCTCGCTTCCTGGCCCGCTGATAGGTTTCGATGTCGCTCGGCTCAATATTGAAGATCAGCTTGGCGCCGAAGAACGGCTTTAGATGTGAAAGACACAGCTTGTACAACGTCACTGTATTAGTGGCCCACTCGCCGCGCTTGCCCTTGCTCACTGCAAGCCACTTTTCCGCAGCTGTAGAGAACAGCAAGGCCCGCTCTTCGCGCCGGATGCCATTGACCCCCTCTTCCAGTTCGCGGCGCCTGTTACGCTGAGCATCGCGAGCTATAGTTTTGCTCGTCGTCATGGCCGATTCCTGAATTTTCTGGCCCCGGAACTGGAATGAGAACCACCAGGTACGTCCGCGTCGATAGACACTCATCCGTTTACCCTCCGCGCCTTATAGTCCTCGTTATCTCTCTTCTTCTTTTTGAAAACGGTTTTGTAGTAGATCGCCTTGCCTTTTCGCTCGCACTCGTCACGTCCTGGGCAGAGTTTGGCTCTCGGCCTGCGAGCAAACATCCATCTGCCACAAGCCATGCACGTCCGCAGACGTTCAAGCGCGCTAAGCCTAATCAATTCGCGGATGGCTCCAATGGCCGCGAGTTCCTGGAATGGGTATTTGCCGATTTGCTTATCCGTCCAAACCAACAAGGACGATGGATTTTCTGGGTTGTAAGGCTTCCTATTAATGGTGCTGATCAGCCCGCCATCCCGCCGCGCGACCTCGTCGCGTAGAATCGAGGGATGCGATCCGTAAATTTCAAGACTGCGATTCACGCTGGCTTCCGCAGCCCGCAATCTCTTCTCATCCACCAGCCCGATTGACCGAGAAAGCTCCAGGAGCCCCTCTACTACTTTTGTGATTCGAGCACGGGCCTTGCGATCTATCGCGGCGTTGCCCTGCATATGGAATCCCATTGGCTCAAGTGATCTTGCCCATTCGCCCCAAGCCTCCTGTTCTTCACCGTTGAGCCATGTGGCGAGCGGCGTTCCGAACTCCTCTCCGAAATAGCGCGGCGCTGGCAGTCGCTTACTTGCATCGTTCATCGCGGTACACCTCCGTAGGAGCAAAGTGTAGCACAGAACCTAGGACAAACTACTTTAAATATAGCGAACAAAATGCGAATATGCCGACAGTTGAAACAAGGAAGGTGAAATTCGATGAGTGAATTGGGAATACGAGAACGCGTTGCCGTCAAGCAGGTTAC
>WNFR01034961.1_pt1 | contig 10673 bp, 10 predicted proteins | sample 5400221 | NCBI WGS metagenome assembly WNFR01 (sample SAMN13153357, study PRJNA577476) | soil metagenome | isolation source: 40 cm soil under Madrone tree | place: USA:California | collected 2016-06-14 | reverse complement strand
GCCGTCATGGACGGCACACCAAGCTTCCTGACCGTGTCATGCCGCGTCTGAGCGTCGAGCAATTGCGCGAGCTTGCGCGGCACGCGCTGGTGCACGCGGGCGCCAATGCGACGATGGCGTCGATCACCGCAGACGCACTTGCCTATGCCGATGCACGCGGCCTCGCGTCGCATGGCGTGACGCGGGTCGCGCAGTACGCCGCACACCTGTTGAACGGGCGCGCCGACGGCAAAGCAGAGCCGCGGATGGTCGCGAGCAGAGGTGGCGCGGCGTTGATCAGCGCCGGGAGCGGGCTCGCGTACCCGGCGTGCGCACTGGCGGTAAGCGAGGCAATCGCACGTGCGCGCGAGTTCGGTGTTGCTCTGGTGAGCGTCACCGATAGTCATCATTACGGTGTCGCGGCTTTCCACTTAGCGCCTGTCGGCGCCGCCGGCATGGTCGGCCTTGCCTTGTCGAACTCGCCCGCCGCCATGCCCGTCGCGGGCGGCAAGCGTCCGCTGCTCGGAACCAATCCCATCGCCGCAGTGTTTCCGCGCGCGCACGGCTTCCCCCTCGTGATCGACATGTCCTTGTCGGAAGTCGCGCGCGGCAAGCTCATGATGGCAGCGAAGGACGGCAGCCCGATACCGCTCGGGTGGGCACTCGATGCGGACGGCAATCCGACAACGGATGCGCGGGCAGGCCTCGATGGCAGCATGCTGGCCATGGGCGGGACCAAGGGTGCGATGCTGGCGCTCATGGTCGAGCTCCTGGTCACCTCGCTCGCCGGCGCCGCACTGGGTTTCGAGGCGTCGAGCTTCTTTGTCGACGAAGGCAACCGGCCGCGAATCGGCCAGGCGTTTCTGGTCATCGATCCGGGCGCGCTCGCCGGACGCTCGGTGTACGACGAGCGGATCGAAACGCTGGTTGCGGCTATGACAGCCGAGGCCGGAGTGCGCCTGCCCGGTGAACGTCGGGAGGCGCTAGCGCAGAAGGCCTTCGCAGAAGGCATCGAAATTTCGGCGCAACTGCACGAACAGCTGATCGCACTCGCCGGCTGATCGAGGGCCCATGGCATTCAATTCGCGCTTCGCACGCGAACCGTGGGATGGGTCGTGGAAATTCATGCGCCGTCGTTGCGCGTATCGACGGCGAGGCGGTGCTGGTACAAGCCGCCGTTGTAACTTCGTGCTACGAACGATCGCGTTCAATTACTTGAACTGCGACCATTCGAGGCGAAGGTAGGTGCGGTTGGCGTTTTGCGGGTGCAGCGTTTCGTATTGATCCCACCGCGCAAATTCCGGCAAGTCACATCGGTCCCGCAACTCGCTCAGGCTCACTCCTTCCTTCATCAGTGCCTCCACGCGACTTTCGAGCTCTACAAGGTAATGAGCGAAGGCGTTGATGTCGACGCAGCTGCCGATTGGACCGTAACCGGGAACAAGGTGCCGACATCTCATCGACTCTATCTGCACCAGCGCGTCGCGCCAAGCCTTCGGGTCCGCATCACGCGTGTCGGGAATTCGATCGATCGAAACCAGGCTGCCGGCGATCAGAGTCGAGGTCCTTTCGTCGAAAACCGCGATCGCACCGGGCGCGCTCGACCACTGAGGTGCAATCAATCGCAACGGGCGTCCTATCAGTTCAAGCGTTTTATTGCCGTCGATCAAGCGGTCCGGCTTGACCACCCGACTTGCGGCCATACTATCTTCACCGAGTACCGCCCGTAGATTGTGCAGACATGTCTCGCACCGGGCCGCAATCAACTCCGCGCTCCTGCGATGTGCTAGCACGGGTATGCCGCGTGCCTGGAATGCGGCAGCACCGAATATGGCTTCCTGACCGGGATGCGTGAGGATCGCAAGGCGGATAGGTCGATTCGAGACGCTCTTGACCGCCGCGATAATTTCCTCGCCTTCGCGATACGAAGTGCCGGTGTCAACTACAACGATGCCGCGCGGCCCGACAATGAAGGCCACGTTTGCAGTGCGTCCGCCATTTTCCGGGGTGATCTCGCCTCCGCTGCCTAACAGCGCGTACACGCCTGCAGCTACTAAGACGATCTTTGGTTGCACGGCGCGGACGCCGTGGGTTGTGCATGCCGCTGCAAGAATAGCAATCACCGTTCTACACACGAGAGGTTTGACGGCGATGCGTCTGCGTTCTGTGATTTTTATTCTGTTGCAGTTATCGTTGTCGTTCGTTTGCCGCCGCGCGTCTGATCTGGAACGCTGGGGGCGAATAGGGGTCGTCCGGAAGGATTTGCTGGTCAACAAGGTCATCGACGATCAGAAAGAGGCGGTGCCCTTTCTCGAGAACGATGCATGGCTTCGGTTGATGTCGATGTGATCGCGTCGATCCAGAATCGAGCGGAGACTTTGTAACGTCGACCGCGCCAGCCCTGTTGCCGGATTCCTTCGCCTGCGCGCCAAGTGCCTGTTTCGCAATTGTAATAGATGCAAACTAGAGATGCGTTCGGAGAGAAACCCAATGTTGTTGCATTGCAGCAATCAACGCCGCCGGATCCGATGGAAACCCTTCCAGTTTTGTAGTAGGCAAATTGACTTCGGTCAACCGTCGCGCGACACTCTTCCACGCGGGCGATTGAGTTTGCAAAATTAGCGAAGCCTGGCGCCGCCGATCGTCCCTTTGGTTTGACAATAACTACTGGAGGAAACTATGCAAAGCGCTTCCAAACGGTTGGCAACGGCAGGCCTAACCTTTGCGCTGACCCTTCCTGGCGTCGCGGCGGCGAATGCGGATGTCGAGAAGCAGACGGCCGATCCAAAAAACCACGCGATGCAAGCTGGCGACATGTTTAACCAGCGCTACAGCAAGCTTACTCAGATCAACGCACAGAACGTGGGCAAGATGCAGGTCGCGTGGATGTTCTCCACCGGCGTGTTGCGCGGACACGAGGGCTCACCGCTGGTGGTGAACGGCACAATGTATATCCACACGCCGTTCCCCAACAAGGTGTTTGCACTCGACCTCGATACGCAAAAGATCAAGTGGCGCTACGAACCAAAGCAGGACGCCTCGGTGATCGGGCAGATGTGCTGCGACACGGTCTACCGTGGCCTCGCCTATGCCGAAAACAAGATCTTCCTGCAGCAGGCCGACACCATGCTCGTCGCGCTGGACGCCAACACCGGAAAAGTGCTTTGGCAGGTGAAGAACGGCGATCCCAAGGTTGGCGCAGTGAACACCAACGCGCCGCATGTCTTCAAAGACAAGGTAATCACCGGGATTTCCGGCGGCGAGTGGGGCGTGCGCGGATTCCTTGCAGCCTACGATATCAACACCGGCAAGCAAGTCTGGAAGGCGTACAGCACCGGTCCGGACAACGAGATGCTGGTCGATCCGGACAAGACGGTGACCTGGACCGATGGCTCACTCAAGCCTGTCGGCAAGGATTCGTCGCTCAAGACATGGCAGGGTGAGCAATGGAAGACCGGCGGCGGTACGACGTGGGGCTGGTATAGCTACGACAAAGCCTTGAATTTGATGTACTACGGCACGGGGAACCCTTCGACCTGGAACCCGGCGCAGCGTCCCGGCGACAATAAATATTCGATGACGATCTTCGCGCGCGACGTCGACACCGGCCAGGCCAAGTGGGTCTTCCAGATGACGCCCTTCGATGAATGGGATTTCGACGGCATCAACGAGATGATCCTCGCCGATATCAACGTTAAGGGCAAACCGACGAAGGCGCTCGTTCACTTCGATCGCAACGGTTTCGGCTACACGCTGGATCGGACCAGCGGGGCATTGCTGGTTGCCGAGAAGTTCGATCCGAAGGTGAACTGGGCGACGAAGGTCGACATGCGGACGGGCCGACCCCAAGTCGTCAAGGAGTACTCGACGGCGCAAAATGGACCCGATAAAAACACCAAGGGGGTTTGCCCTGCTGCGCTGGGATCGAAGGACGAGCAACCTGCGGCGTTTAATCCCAGAAACGGCATGTTCTATGTTCCGACGAATCACGTCTGCATGGACTACGAGCCGTTCAAGGTCGATTACGTTGCAGGGCAGCCCTACGTTGGCGCGACCCTCTCCATGTATCCGCCGCCGGGTGAAAAAAACATGGGCAATTTCATCATGTGGGATGCGGGATCCGGGAAGATCGTGCAAAGCCACCCCGAGAAGTTTTCCGTGTGGAGTGGCGCGCTGGTCACGGCCGGCGGCATCGTCTGCTACGGCACGCTCGAGGGATATCTCAAGTGCGTTGACGAAAAGAATATCAACAAGGAGCTGTTCAAGTTCAAGACGCCGTCCGGAATCATCGGCGATGTCTTTACCTACCAGCACAAGGGCAAGCAATATATCGGCGTCTTCTCCGGTATCGGTGGCTGGGCGGGCATCGGCATGGCCGCGGGTCTTGAAAAGGATACCGACGGCCTGGGTGCGGTCGGCGTCAATACTTCCTGCCAGTTCCGGAGGCAAAAATGATGTTTGTCCGTATCTCGCTGCAAAAACTGGCGGGTGTGCTCGTGGCCGGTTCTATCCTGACGTTCAACGCCGCGGCGCAGGACAACAAGGCCCCGCAGAAGGAGGACAAGCCTCAGCACGTAGTGGACGGTTATAAAGTCGATGCAAACATAATGAACGGCTTTCGCGCTTGGCGGGCGAGTGCTTGCGATCGCTGTCATGGCGCAAATCAGCAGGGCCTGGTCGGCCCGTCCCTCATCGACAGCTTCAAGACACTCAGCATGGAGGATTTCAAAAAGGCGGTTACCGAGGGCCGCCCCGAGAAAGGGATGCCGAGCTTCCAGGAGAGCAAGACGGTCATGGAAAACCTCGCTGGCCTTTACGCCTATCTCAAGGGACGATCAAACGGGGACATCACCCGCTCCCGGGTGGAGGAATCGAAATAGTGGCTTCGAACAGGGCCTGCGCTGTCCCGACCACGGCTGCGCCGCTATTGACGATGCCGACGTTGCGCGGCTTAAGCGGCGCCGTGTTGCTGGCGACGGTGTTCGGCGCGCTACAGTTCGAGAGCACGGATGTGCGTGCCGACGAAGCGCGCGCGGCGTTTCGTCCCTGCATCGACCCTAGCAATCTTCCGTTCGCCAACACACACGGCGACGGATTCGAAAACCGGATTGCCGACTTGTTTGCACGCCAACTTGGTCTACCCGTTCAGAATTATGCGTTTCCGCAGCGGATGAATTTCATCCGCAACACGCTGCGGTACAAACTGCCGGGCGAGGACTTTCGGTGCGACATCGTAATGAGCGTTCCCGCGGGATACGATCAGACGTTGACGACTGCTCCGTATTATCGCTCCACCTATGTCCTCGTCTTTCCCAAGGGCAAGGGTCTGGATCAGCTCAAGACGGGCACAGATTTGTTCGAGCTTTCTCTCGATGTGCGTCGGAAACTCGTCATCGGTATATACGACCGCTCGCCGGCATCGGCGTGGCCCGATCGGCGGCTACTACGCCAAGCGCGTCCGCGAGGTCGACTTGACGCTCGTGCCACTCAAGTCCGAGCCCGGCGTCAAATTCGATTACGAAATAGCTATGGGCGTCCGCTATGGTGAGCTCGAATGGAAGAAGGTCGTCGACAAGCTGCTCGCGGACAACCAAGCCGCCATCACCGGCATCTTACGTGAGTACAATGTGCCGCTCCTCGACGAGAGTGGCAATCTGGTCAAGTAGTGCGGCAACGGTGAATCGCGTTCCCAGGTCATTCTTTTGCCGCACTGGCCTCGTAGCTGCGATGGCCACGCCTTTCGTGGCGGCGGCCGCCGCCGGCCCTTCTAGTCCCGCGACGTTCGTTTCTCCCCGTATTTCATGCGCGTCGCGACTGCATGCGCTCGAGCAAGGCGCGGCCGCAGGAATCGATGTACAAGTGTTCGTGCGCAATCGACGACATCGCGGCAAAGGTTGACTATGCTACATGGGTGGATTTGTCGACGGTTGCCAACGCGACCACGATCGCCGGCGAGCGAGGCGGCGTCATGCGCGACATGAAGGACGGGCGCAAGATAATCGTATCGTTTCGCGAATTGCAGGCCGGTGCCAAGAAGTACTGCTTTCTCGACGAATGACGGTGCGCAGCGATGGCGGCTTCGCGCTCGAGGTGACGCTCTTGGCGGCCCGAGCTCGCCATAACGTGCTTCTGGTCGCCTGTGCCGTCCTCGCCTGGTCGCTCCGCGCGGGGACGGAGCCGTTGGAACTCCGCGAATTTGAAGTCGAAAATCCGGCGCCAGGCGTGTATGTCCACTATGGCGTACCGTCCGAAATGACGCCCGTCAATGCCGGGGACATCGCCAATCTCGGCTTTGTGATCGGCCAAAAATGCGTCGCCGTGATCGACACTGGCGGTACCTACGCCGTCGGCCGCGCTCTGCGTCTGGCGATTCGTCGCGTCACGATGCTACCGATTTGCTATGTGATCAACACCCACGTTCATCCCGATCACGTGTTCGGGAACCAGGCGTTTGTCGATGATCGGCCGCAATTCGTCGGTCATGACCGACTGGCGGAGTCGATGCGGCGGCGCGGACCTAATTATCTCCGCGCGCTGATGCGGGATCTCGGCGCGGTGGCGCAAGGGAGTTCGATCGTGTTGCCGACGCATTCGGTCGCGAGCGTCGAGCGGCTCGACTTGGGCGGCCGGAGCTTGAGCTTGCGCGCGTGGCAAACCGCGCATACCGACACCGACCTCACCGTTTTCGACGAGACGAGCGAAACGCTTTTTCTGGGCGATCTGGGGTTTACTGAACATATTCCGGTCGTCGACGGCAGTCTTCGCGGTTTCATCGCCGCGATTGACGAGCTCAAGACCATCCCTGCGCAAAGAGCCATTCCTGGCCACGGCCATGCCAGCGCATGGCCCTCCGCGATCACCCCCGAGGAGCATTATCTGAAACGACTTCTCCGCGACGTACGGGCTGTGCTCGTCGCGAAGATGCCCATTACGCAAGCGATCGAGTCGGTCGGCTGCGAAGACGCGGACCACTGGCTGCTCGTCGACCAGTTTCACAAGCGCAATGTCAGCGCTGCGTACGCGGAGCTCGAATGGGAAGAGTGAAAAACGGGCTGGCGAGCCGTATCGCGACGGCATACAATGGACGTGTGCGAGTGCAACCGAGAAGCGTGCCGACATGAATTCCCGGCTCCTCTACGCGGTGCTTGCGCTTTGGCTCGCAATTCCGGCCGCGAGTCGTGCCCAGGACGGCGATCCCGAAGCGAGCGTGGTCTGGCAAAAGCTGCGCGCGGACCTTTTTGCGGGGGCGCCGATTGCGGCCGGAGACAACGTCGTCACGCTGGAAACGCCAAGAAGGGCCGAAGACGCGGCAATCGTTCCGGTTGCGATCCGTGCGCAGTTTCCGCAGACGAGCGATCGATACATCCAAAGGCTCTGGCTGATCATCGATAACAACCCATCGCCGATCGCCGCGGTCTTTAGGTTAACACCGGGAAGCGGGCGCGCCGACATCGAGACCCGCATGCGCGTGGAACAATACACGCACGTGCGTGCGATTGCGCTTACCAACGACGGCAAGCTGTACATGGTTACCAACTATGTCAAGGCTTCGGGGGGCTGCTCCGCGCCAGCCGGCAAGGATGCCGCCGCGGCGAGAGCGAATCTGGGAAAGATGCGATTCCGCGTCGACGATGCGCTCGTACCAGACCGACCAGCGCGTGCTCAGCTGATGATCAGCCATCCGAACGATTCGGGACTCGCAATGGATCAATTGACGCGCACTTACGCACCGCCGCATTTCGTGCGCAGCATTGAAGTGCGCCATGACGGAAAAATGGTCATGAGCGCCGAGGTGGATTTCTCAATCAGTGAGAATCCGAACTTTCGCTTCTACTTCGTGCCGGGGAGCGGTGGTGAGCTCGACGCGAAGGTGATCGACAACAAGGATCTTGAATTTACCGCGAGCGTAAGGTTGGATTCCGCGCGCGTGGGAGCCACTTCCACGGTACGCTGAGGGAGTTAAGTCAGAAGGTCTTTCACGGCAGTCCAGTCCTCATTTCTATGATTCAAAGGAGGGCGCAGTGGATGTTCGTGCTGCGGTAGCTCATAGCGCAGGGGCACCATTGGTGCTGGAAACGGTACAGCTGGCTGGACCGAAGGCGGGCGAAGTGCTGGTCGAGATCAAAGCGACCGGCATCTGCCATACCGACGAATTCACGCGTTCCGGCGCCGATCCTGAAGGGCTCTTTCCGGCCATCCTGGGTCACGAGGGGGCCGGCATCGTGATCGACGTGGGCCCAGGCGTGACGAGCGTCCAGAAGGGCGACCACGTCATTCCGCTCTATACGCCCGAATGCCGGCAGTGCAAGTCGTGCCTATCGCGTAAGACCAATCTTTGCACCGCCATTCGCGCGACGCAAGGCAAGGGCGTGATGCCCGACGGGACCAGCCGTTTCTCGCTCAAAGGCAAATCCGTGTATCACTACATGGGGTGCTCGACCTTCGCCAACTTCACCGTCCTCCCCGAAATCGCCTTGGCGAAAATTCGCGACGATGCACCCTTCGACAAGGTCTGCTACATCGGCTGCGGCGTCACTACAGGCATCGGCGCGGTGATCAATACCGCCAAGGTCGAGCCGGGAGCCAATGTCGTGGTATTTGGGCTCGGCGGCATCGGGCTCAATGTCGTTCAGGGCGCCCGGATGGCGGGCGCCAACATGATTATCGGTGTCGACCTCAACCCGGCGCGCGAAACGCTCGCGCGCAAGTTCGGCATGACTCATTTCGTCAATCCCAAGGAGGTAAAGGGTGATGTCGTGCCCTATCTTGTCGACTTGACCAACGGAGGCGCCGATTACAGCTTCGAGTGCGTCGGCAATGTCGACCTGATGCGCCAGGCCCTCGAGTGCTGCCACCGTGGTTGGGGCGTCTCGGTTATCATCGGCGTTGCGGGTTCAGGGCAGGAGATTCGCACTCGGCCGTTCCAGCTGGTGACAGGCAGGGTATGGAAGGGCACGGCCTTCGGTGGCGCCCGCGGCCGTACCGATGTTCCCAAGATCGTCGACTGGTACATGGACGGCAAGATCAACATCGACGATTTGATCACCCACGTCCTGCCGCTCGATCGGATCAACGAAGGATTCGACCTCATGCATGCAGGCAAATCGATCCGGGCAGTCGTCACCTACTGACACTAACGCTTGCCTACCAATCTGCCGAACCCGGACGGGTAACCTGTTGCTGTCGAATCCGTGAGCTGGGCAGTAAACCGCGTGCTAGTTGTATTTCGATAGAGGAGGAAACTGACAATGGCAACTTCCATTCACCCAAGTGTCGATCAAGGCCTCAAACCAGCCGCTGCAAACTTCGCTGGTGGTACGCTGTCATGCAAGTGTTCCGACAAGAAGGTGACCGTGTCGATCAAGGGCCAGGCTGCCTTTAACCACGTTTGTGGCTGCACGAAGTGCTGGAAACCGGGAAACGCGCTGTTCTCGCAGATTGCGGTCACTCCACGCGCCAATCTCAGCGTAACTGCAAATGAAGACAAGCTGAAGGTCGTGGACACGAACGCGACAATCAAGCGATACGCGTGCAAGGAATGCGGCGTGCATATGTACGGACGCATCGACAATACGGGCCACCCGCTGTACGGATTCGACTTCTTCCATACCGAACTATCATCCGATCGGGGCTGGGCGCCGCCAGAATTCGCGGCCTTCGTTTCCTCCATCATCGAGTCCGGGGCCAATCCCGCCAACATGGGCGCGGTCAGAGCCAGGTTGAAAGAGCTCGGCCTGGAGCCTTATGATTGCCTGTCGCCGCCACTCATGGATCTCATTGCCGCGCATGCAGCGAAAACAAAGGGCGTGGTCGCTCGCGCTTGACGTTCCTGTAATGCAAGGAGCAATGCGGCCCCACGGGGCCGCATTGCGATCAAGTTCGGTTTGCTGCGACACGCATCCTGAAGTGCGTCGAGCGTTTTCAGGTGCGTGGAGGGCATCATTCCGCTGCCACGGATTCCGCCGCTAGACGCCGCTGAGGCGGGGTTAGCGCTAGCATAGCGCGAACTTTTCTTGCGCTCGTATTGAACCGCTAGCTTGCGCTATGACCATCACGACCCTTTCCCAGAACCGATGCTTCGGCGGCGTGCAAGGAACTTATGCCCACGAGTCGACCGAAACGGGCTGCACGATGCGCTTTGGCGTATACCTCCCGCCGCAGGCGCAGAAGGGCCGGGTACCGGCGCTCTATTGGCTCTCGGGTCTGACTTGTACCGAAGAAAATTTCATCGTCAAGGCCGGAGCACAACGCGTTGCCGCAGAGCTGGGCCTTGCGATCGTAGTGCCCGATACGAGCCCCCGAGGTCTCAACCTTCCCGGGGAAGCAGAAAGCTACGACTTTGGCCTCGGCGCCGGTTTCTATGTCGATGCCACCGAGGAGCCATGGGCGCGTGGCTACCGCATGTATTCGTATGTCACCAAGGAGTTGCCTAAAACCGTCGCTGCGAGCTTTCCGATCGACCCATCACGTGCCGGAATCTTTGGTCATTCCATGGGCGGACACGGCGCGCTCACCATCGCGCTCAAGAATCCCGATGCGTACAAATCTGTCTCCGCTTTCGCCCCGATATGCTCACCGATGCGTTGTCCTTGGGGCAAAAAAGCCCTCGCGGGCTATCTGGGAGGGGACAGTACACGATGGCGCGACTATGACACGACGGCGCTCCTCGAAGACCGGGGCTGGAGTGGAACACC
>WNFR01015822.1_pt1 | contig 10673 bp, 9 predicted proteins | sample 5400221 | NCBI WGS metagenome assembly WNFR01 (sample SAMN13153357, study PRJNA577476) | soil metagenome | isolation source: 40 cm soil under Madrone tree | place: USA:California | collected 2016-06-14 | reverse complement strand
ACAGCCAAAGCACCGTCCAACACCGGTTCCACCAGCAATCAGGATCGACACCTCATGATGCCGGCACCATCGATCCGCCACCGCATCGACCACCTCCATTCTGGCTCGCTCTCGCCCGGCAGCGCTCCCGCTTGCATCGCCGCGCCACACCGGCCCGCAGCCCAACCCCAAATCCGCTCGCGCAACGCACAGGGCGCGCGTTCAAAATCGATTCCGCAATTTTTTGACCTAAAGCGATCATCCGCACCGCTGCCATCAAATCGCACGGGCACCCACGACCCGCCCAAATCCCCATAGCGCTCGCTGCCCCGCCGGGTGCCCTACACACCGCGATTTCGTGCCTTGGCGCTTTTCGGACGCCGCCCGCATGAGCGCGTGGAGAGCACGTCTTGCCGGCGTCCGAAAACCTGCACACAACCGGACGAACGGAACGATCGTCACCGCAATATCGCCATACGACGGGACACAACCTCGGCAAGGGAGGGCCGCCACAGCGAGTGATATGTATCCACCATTGCGCGGCACAGTGCGATTGTGTCGTTGCCCGGGACTGCCCAGGTGTGCCAATAGCACTCCCGCAGAGTTTGAAATCACTCAACCAAAGTTATAAGATGCCTGGGGAGCGGGCGTTGACGGATGTGGGCAGGTGGTTCGGATTACGGGACACCACCACGTCTGTTACAGGCAAGGGTTCATTAGCGGGGGGGCGATGAATTCGGACTGATGCGGCGCGTCGCTTTCACGCTGGGTGCGCTCCTCGTCTACCGACTCGGGACCTTTATTCCGCTGCCGGGCATCGATCCCGCCGTCTGGGAGCAGATTTTTCGCGGCCAATCCGGCGGTCTACTTGGGATGTTGAGTTTGTTCTCCGGCGGTGCCGTTAGCCGATTGGCGATTTTCGCCCTCAATCTCATTCCCTATCTGACGGCGGCGATCCTCGTCCAAGTGGCTTTGTTGTTTTCGTCCAGGTCACCACGAGCGTCCATCGCCGGACGATCTGTCGGCCGCGATCGCCGCGGTCCTTCAACGCGCCGAGCCTGTTGAGGCGTTTTGAGCCTGCGGGGCGAGGGCCGGCTATCGAACCTGTGCGTGTTCTTGCAAAGCGAGTCTCGAAGTGAAGCGTTATCGCGTAAGTGGTGCGTCTGGACGCGCGCGTTGGTGCGGGCTCGATTTGCAGTGCGCTTGCGGCGTCAGGCGGAGCTGAACGTCCGCTTGAGGGCGAGATAGGCGGTCTCGAACTCGTGCTGGTTCGGGTAGCTTGAAGCGATGGCGAAATGAATACGGCGCACGCTGGTGCAGACGCGAGCGCCGAGCTTGAGCAGCTTGAGGCGGATGGTTGCGACCGCGGCATCGGCGGCTTCCCCTGCGCAGTCGGTCTGCCGCAACCTTAGCCTACCACCACTCGACCGGCAGGTCCCTGGGACAAGCCTGAATTGTTTCGAAGCCAGGTAGCTCCTGGTAGCACCTTCGGTGCTTGGGCTGAACGATAGTTCAGCAGTCCGCACCTGCCCCGATGTCCGAGTCGGGTCTTGTGTCACGAGTAACGCCGGTCCACACGGCGGTTCGTCCACGGTAAGCGCGAAAAACGTCTATGGTTTGAGAAATCTCGGCTAGCCATGCTCACGGCAATCAGCGTGATGTAGCGGATCGGCGCGTCGTATGGTGGCCTGCCGCGGCCGGTGTCGCGACTGGTCAACAAAACACCGACATTTCGCCATCGCCAGCGGGCCAGGCTTTTGCCGCCGTACGCCTTTTGCTTGCCAGCAGTGACGGAGTAGTCGGGGCACGCGAGCGCTCACGAATGTGTGATCAGGCTCCAAAAATGGCTCGCACACCTGTGATGCGAGGGCCTGGAACAAGAACTTGTCGGACGGACTTTATTGGGTGGCCGATGTACCGCAAATTGATCCCGCACGGTCTTGGTCTTTGGGGGGCGTATCTCATGATGCCAATGATCATGATCGCTGGTTTAGCGGTGGCGGGCCCTCGGGCTCGCTGGAACATTAGGAGCGTCAGCCGTGCCGATCAACGGCACAGTCATCGGCGAACTCACGACTGAGGGCGTCACGCCCGTCCGGTTGGCACTCGAAAGGTCTCGTAGCCGTGCTAGAACAAGCGAGCCAGCGGATCGAGCTGCGGCCCTATAATCGTCTGAGCCGCTCTCTCGTCTCGAGCGAGACGCTCGTACATGTGCATGACGGCGTTCTCGCGCTCGAGGCCGTCCCAGCGGGTGGACGCCGCCAGATCCTCGATTTCTTTATGCCGGGTGACGCCATTCCAGCCTCTGTGGGCGTCACGTCTCCTGGCTTCTTCTTGCGGGCCATGACCAAGGCGACCCTGGAAAGGCGATCCTCCGCGGCCACCGAGGGGACCTCTCAGTCCACCCTGGAGGCGACGACGCTGCTCGCCGAGGTCCGGTCGCACCTCATGCGCCGCAACCTTCACCAGATCATGATCGGTCAGCTCGACAGCCAATCCCGCGTCAGCTCGTTCCTGTTAATGCTCGCACTGCGTTGCTGCCGGACGCATAGAGGCAACCTCTTGCTGCCTCTGCCGATGTCGCGGAACGATATCGCCGACTACCTTGCGATGAATCCGGACACGCTGAGCCGCATCATGATGCGTCTGGAGGCGCTGCAGATCATACGGCGCCTCAATCGGCACTCCGTGAAGTTAATAGATGACCAGAAGCTGGGGCAACTGTCGCCAATTCGACCGCTGCTGCTCGCCACGTTCGGCAGCTCGACCCTCCTGTCTAGCGCGGTGCGCGGCGCAAGCCTCGACGACGCTTATGGCAGTAGCCGGGACGGACGTCCGCAAGTCGCATTTGAACAGACGAGCTTGGCCGATTGTCATCGCGGTCCGTCGCCTTCCTCCTGATCAATCCCGACACGAATGCAAGTCGCGGAACCGCTTCCCGGCGACCTCGTCCGCCGACTCTGACGTCCGTCAGTAATCGAGTGTTGCCCGGCAATACGTTTGTCCGTTCTCTGGCGACGGCGCTCTCGATCATTCGCCCATCCTCCGGTCCAGCGCGTTTGCCGGCCGGGATAGCTGATCGGCGGCAACGTCGTTCACGCCGTCCTCCAATCCTACATCCCACCACGCAAGCGAGGTCGCAATGGCAATCCTGGTGACCGGCGGTGCCGGCTATATCGGCAGTCATGTGGCGTACGAGCTAGTCGACGCAAGCAGGGACGTGATTGTGCTCGACAACCTGTCGACCGGTTTTGCCGGGGCCGTCCCGTCGTCCGCGCGTCTCGTGATCGGCGACATCGCCGACGAGGCGCTGTTGTGCAAGGTGCACCCGGAGCATGGAATCGACGCGATCATCCACATGGCAGGCTCGGTCGTCGTGCCGGAATCCATAACAGATCCCCTCGGCTGCTACCTCAACGACACGGCGCGATCCCGGACGCTCATGGCGTTCGCGGTCGCGGCCGGCATCCGCCGTTTCATCTTCTCGTCGCGCGGTCTACGGAACACCAGCGCGATCCCGGTCGGCGAGGACGCGCCGCTGCGGCCAGTCTCTCGCTACGGGACATCCAAGATGATGACGGAGCTGATGCTGGGCGACACCGCGAAGGCTCATGACCTGCGCTACGTCGCCTTGCGCTACTTCAATGTCGCGGGCGCAGACCCAGCAGGCCGCACCGGCCAATCGACGCGCGGCGCAACCCACCTCGTCAAGGTCGCCTGCGAGGCCGCGACCGGCCGTCGCGATGGCATCGACGTTTTCGGAATGGATTATCCGACGCGCGATGGCACCTGCATTCGCGACTTCATTCATGCGAAGGATCTGGCCCTGGCTCACTCACGTCGCAGCCCTCTCGCATCTGGAGAGCAGCGGACCGTCACAGACGCTGAACTGCGGCTATTCAAGAGGCTTCTCCGTCCTCGAGGTGATCAAAGCAGTGGAGCGAGTATCGGGGCGCGCGCTCACGGTGCGCGACGCTCCCAGGCGCCCCAGAGACGTCACCGAGATCGTCGCCGACTGTCGCCGGCTGCGCTCCGTGCTCAACTGGACTCCGCGCCACGACGACATCGATGGCATCGTGCGGGATGCCTGGCGCTGGGAGCAAGGATCGGCCGCCAGCTGGCCGCGGTCGCCGTTCCGCACGTCTGTTGACGCGGAGGCAATTGAATGAATGACGTGCTTCAAGGGCTGCGTTTGCTTCTGGCCGCCTTGCTGGCCGCTCTGCTCGCCTGTCCTGGAGCATCAGCGGACACCACCGAGCTGCAGGAGCGCCCGGTCAAGCGCGAGATCCTGGCACTCTACGACGGCGCGCAGGAAGGCGGCGCGAACGCCACTCGCATTCACAGATTTGCGGAATTACCGCTCAACCACCTAGGCTACATCCTGCGCTATCGGGACGTGCGGGCCGGGCTGCTGGAGCCGCGCGAGGCGGCGCACTTTGCGGGCGTGCTAACCTGGTTCGTGGGGCCGTTGACCGACGGGGACGCCTACCTCGCCTGGGCGGCGAGGGCGGCCCGGGAGGGCCCGCGCCTCGTCGTCCTTGGAGACTTGGGCGCCGTGGTCACGGCACGCAACCTTCAGCTCGCCAACCGAGTCATGTCCCGGTTCGGTCTGCGGCATACGGGAGACTACGTCTCGCCGGCCGACGGCTCACGCATCACGAGGCGCGACCACGACCTTTACGAGTTCGAGTGCCGTCTCGACCCGGTCCTGGCCGACTATCCCATCATCGAGACGGACTCGACTGAGCCGACAATCGGCCTGCAGCTCGCTGTCCCGGCGCACGAAGGCGACAAAACAAGCACCCTCGTCGCCATCGGCGAGCGCGGCGGCTTCGCGGCGTTCAACTATGAGTTCTGTCATCAGCGCCCGCCGCTTGACCGCGGCAAGTGGCTGATCAACCCGTTCGCATTCTTCCGCGCGGCGATGGGTGCACGCACCTTTCCGATACCCGATACGACGACGGTGTCGGGACGACGCATCTATTTCAGCCTGGTCGACAGCGACGGTTGGTCGGTTCCGTTCGAGTCCGAAAGGGGCTGGCAGGCGCATCAGATCGCCGCCGAGCTGGTCGTGCGCGAGCTGATCGAGCCGTTCCCCGACCTCGCCGTCACTGTCGATTTGCGCGATGCCGACACGCTTCGACCCGGCGGCGATCCGGCGCGGTCGCGCACTCTCGTCGAGCACCTGCTGGCGCTGCCCCAGGTCACGCGGCCCGGCAAGCGCGCCGTCGGGTCGAGGCTGGCGCGTCTCGACGCGAGCTACGACTCCATCTCCAACCTAACACCCCTCGCGACAGCCAGCACGCCGCGGGTGATCCTGACGGCCACCGGCGACGAGCTGGCATACGAGGCCAGGGGCACCCGCTTGCCCACGGACTTGTTCAGCCTTCGGGACACGCTCAGCCGAAGCGAGCTACCGCGGCGGTTGAAGCCCGCCAACATCAATTTCCACATGGGCGTCGGCCAGAAGCGTGCTGCGCTCAACATCCTGCGCCGGCACCTCGAGGACGCAAGTTCGGTCGACCTGGTGCCGCTTCCCGCGGGAATCTATGCGGACATCGTTGACGGCTTCTTCACCGCCGCGATTGCTGAGAGCGGAGTGAGCAAATGGCGGATCGCCAATCGCGGCCAGATGCAGACCGTCCGCTTCGACAACCTCGGCGAAACCGCCATCGACATGCAGGTCAGCCGGGGGATCATCGGTTACACCCGTCATGGCGGTGCCCTCTATTTGACGTTGGACGAGGCGGTTGAGCCTGTCGTGATCGCGGTCACAGACGCGCCCGCGCCAATAACCGGCATCCTCGACATGGCGCTGGTCGACAGCCGTTGGAGGCTGCGCAAGCTCGCCCGCGAGGCCAGCCTCGCGACCTTCGAGGCGGAAGGCTACGGGCCCGGCGATTTCACCTGGCGGGTGCCAGCTGGCATGGCCTGCCGCGCGGCGGCGAGGCGGGGCTCTGACGAGCTTTGGGCCGGCTTCATTGCGGCCGACAATGATGGTCGTCTCGCTTTCACCGTGCCCGTCTCCGCGGTAACGCCTTTGCAGATCGAGATCGGTGCCTGCAAGCCATGACGCGAAGCCTGAGGCGGCACATCATCGCGACCGGTGTCGTCGCCATCTTCGCGCTAGCTGGCGGCTTCCTTCTGATCCCGCGGCAAGACGAATATGTGGCGATGCTGACGCGCGACGGGCGTTATGAGGAAGCCTCGCGCATGCTCCTATCGATGCGCGGGGCGGGAGATCGGCGACCTCAGGTGTTGATGCAGATGTTGGTGCTGCGCATCAAGCTGGGCGATATCCCGGGCACCCTCGAGGCGGTCGAGGCGGTTCTCGCCGTTCAACCGGGTGACCGCCGAGCGCAGGAGATCATGGCCGATCTGTTGCTGCAGAGCGGACGGCTCGACGAGTATCTGCGCGTCACCGATCGGCTCGTCCGGAGCCATCCGGATCCCGATCGCCTGTCGCACCTTCTGGCTTTGTACCGCCATCATGGCCGCTACGATGTAGAGCTCGGGTTGCTACAAACGTTCGCTGGCAGCCGCTATCTCTCGCTGCCGGACTACGAGCGGCTCGGAGCACTCCTGTCGGCGCGCAGCGACTGGGAGGGTGCCGCGCGCTGGCTCCGGCTCGTCGATCGAAAGGCACCAGCGGGCGAGACCTCTGCGAGACTGAGATTGCTGCACGTCCTGCTGCGGAACGGCCGCGTCGAGGAGGCGCAACGCCTGGCAGAGACGTGGCTAACCAAATGGCAAAACCCGTATCTGGCCGGGAGGCTGATCATCAGGCTGGCGCAGGCGGGCGCCGCCCGCTCCGCCGTCGCGCTCGCGCGTCTGTGCGCCGAGCGGATGCCGGAGACGGCACTTCAGGTTGCCGGAGTCGTGACGGAGAGCGGCCACTCCGAGATCGCCCGCGAGCTGTTGGCTCGGTGGGTCGATCTGGCGAGCGAGCCCTCCGCCGACGCCGCAAGGAGCTACGTGCATGCGTCTCTTGCCGCTGGCGAGTGGCGCAGGCCCCTCGAGAAGCTGCTTCAGCTGGTGCGTAGCAGGGCTCCACCGGAGATCCAGGCGGGGTTCGCGGAGGAAATCGCTTACGGATACGGGCCGGAGATGCTAGCCCAGCTGATCCCTCTGCTCCCGCGCGCCGCCCTGCGTGCCCGCCCCCTGCTGGCTGCTCAGATCATGCGACTGGGTGAGAACCGGCAGCTGGCGGAGTGGTATCTCGATCGTGTCGACCCATCGCGCCTGGCAGGGCACCAGCAGAAGGTGTGGCTCACGCTGCTACGTGCGTTGAAGCCTGCGCCCTTCGTCCTCGAGCGCCTGATCAAGCTGCGCGAGAGCGGGCGCATGCCCCCCGAGCTCACCCACATCCTGGCCGACGAAACCAACGTCGCGGGCACCTCCGAATAGCATGGGCACCTCCGAATAGCATGGTGCGGTTTGGGCAGGGGCGGCAGATAACGCGCCGATTTTCCCTCGTCATCTGACGCAGATCAGACGAAACGGCTGTTCACCATCAGCGGCGAGCGGCTAAGTCATGGCATCGACTGTCCAGGCGAGGGAAGCATTTCATGTCATCGCCCCCATGGCTGGAGTGCCTGCCCACGCCGTCGGTCTGGTCCAGGCATCGGCGAGACGGCTATGCACCGTGGGCGCTCGAGCTCGTCATCATCCTCTCGATGATGTTGCTGATCGCGGCGGCCACTCCGATCGGTGCTCGCCTCGGATCGATCAGTCCGAATCCCCTCTGGATTCCGGTGCTTCTGCTCTCCAGCCAGTACGGCACGAAGGCGGGCGTCGCCGCCGCTGTCGCCTCGATGGTGGTGCATTGGCTCGCGGGTGCGCCGCCTCAGGCAGGCGGCGAGGACATCTACGAGTATCTCTATCGCGGTTGGCGCGAGCCGATGCTCTGGCCGGCGGCTGCGGTCGTGCTGGGCGGCTTTCACGATCAGCACTCCCGGAAGACGGAAGCGCTGCGCTCGCGCCTCGTCGAGACTGACGCACAGCTGCGTTCGATCGGTGTGTTTAACGTTCTTTCCCAAAGTACAAAAAAGGAAAGGAAACTGCCATGAAACGACTCGCTGTTTACATAGTATTCCTGCTGCCGTTGCTGATATGCTTGCCGGCCGGCGCCCAGGTGATCGGAACCGGAACTCCGCCGCTGCCTATTAACCCGGGCTCGCTGATCCCTTCTAATCCCGTACCGCCGATAACCACCGTGGACACAGCCGGCCTCGGCCTGCTGACGGGGGTCATCCATGCTGTCGCGACGCCCGTCGATATGAAACTGCTAATTTTGGCGACCGATGGTACGGAGCCCGGCCTCGCGGCGCTCCAATTCTTCCTCGACTATCTCGGCACTCCCTATCAGGTTGTGCTTCTGGCAAACGGTCAGCGTTTACCGCCGCTCGACAATGGCGTCAAGGGCTTCTATCAAGGGATCATCCTTACGATCGGGAATCTGGCGGTTTGCAATCCGGCGTGTCACAGCGCGCTTGACGTAAACGGCTGGGCCGCCCTGGATAGCTATACCAGGAACTATCACGTTCGCGTGGCCAGCTATTACACCTTTCCGGAAGCCCGTTACGGCATGGCTTACGTTTTGGGATCGGGAATGGGGACCACCGATCAGGCTCCGGGCCTGGCGAGCCTGACGTCCGCCGGCGCGAGCGTCTTCAACTACCTGCAGCCCAATGCCACCGTGAAAATAGCGTGGGCCTGGACGTATCTGGCGACGGCAGTGGCCGCCAACCGCGAGACGACCACGCCCATTCTGCAAATCGGCGGCTCGGTAGTCGGGGTCACCCACACCTCAGCTGACGGCCGGGAATATCTGGCGCTCACGATGGACAACAACCCGTACCTGCTTCACTCAGCCACTCTTAACTACGGCATCATTCACTGGATCACCAAAGGGCTTTTTCTGGGTAGCCGCAAAACTTACATGACTCCGCAAGTGGATGATCACTTCATCGCCGACGATATGTTCGACAGCTCACAAGAAGCCTGCATCCCCGTGGGCTTCGCCACCGACCGGACCTATGTTCCCCCGCCCACCTGTCCGCAATACAGGATCACCGGTCAGGACCTCTCTGCGCTGGGAAACTGGCAGCAGAATGTCAACGCCAATCCGCAGTTCGCGGGATTTGAGATTACCCTCGCGTTCAATGGCGTCGGGACGACGGCAGAAGGCGGCGCCACCGGGGCGTCCGACAGCCTTGTCCTCGCAAGCCGGTCCCTCGCCAATCAGTTTTTCTGGGTCAGTCACACCTATGATCACGAAGAGCTCGATTGCTACCAACCGGTGCCCAACAGCGGCGTGTGCACGCCGGCCACGTACGCACAGTCCCTAGCCGAGATCAGCCAGAATGTCCAGGTCGCCCAGTCACTCGGTCTGCCGAACGACCCTGTCAGCATGGTGACGCCCAGTATTTCCGGCTTGACCAACCCGAACTTCCTGAGTGCGGCAGCTTCACAGGGAATCCAATACCTGGTGTCGGATCTGTCGCGGCCCGAGGGATCGCCAGCTTCGCCCAATACCGGGATCTGGAACCAGTATCAACCTTCGATCTTTGAGATCCCGCGCCGCCCGACAAATATCTTCTATAATACCGCCACGACCGTTGCCCAAGGCGTGGGTTCGGAACCCGAGGAGTACAACTATTTTTATGGACCGAATGGCATATCCCGGATCGGCGGCCCCGGTGGTCCGCCCTTTTTCACCACTAACCAGACTTGGGACCAGATTCGGGACCGGGAAAGCGATGCGATGCTGCTCTACCTGCTGCGGGGAGAGCAGTACCCGTTGATGTTCCATCAGACAAATCTCTTTGCCTATGATGGCGTAAATTCGCTTTTGTCGGATGTGGTTGGCTCCACCCTCAGCAAGTTCGCAGCGTTATCCCAGCTTCCGGTCATCAGTAAGAAAGAATCGGACCTCGGGGTCCTGCTGCAGAACCGGATGGCGTACAACGCCTCGCAGGTCCACGCCACGCTGACGCCGGGGGTGTTGATCAAGATCGACACGGTGGGACAGGCGAATATCCCGGTTACCGGCCTCTGCGCTGACGGGTGCGAAACCTATGGACCCGACAAACAGTCGCTGATCCCGATGTCAGCGGGAAGCACCCGTTTGCTTCCGCTCGTGTCGTCGCCGCTACTGCCGCCACTACCGCCCCTATGAAACGCCCTTCTGGCGCACCCAGTATGTGACGTTGCTGCTGTACTCCCTGGCACTGACCCCGCCAGGGAGTACAGCAGTCCATGTGTAAAGAGGCCGGGGGGCCAAGCGACATGAGTAAGCGTCACGTTATCGAGGCGAGCTTTGTTTCTCACGGGGGCCCGGTTACAGGCGACGTCCCGGACGCCGCCCTTAATGCCGCGGATGCTGTGATGCGCGCGATCGGGGACAAGCTCGAAGAGCTGGCCGTGATTGTCGCCGAGGAGGAGATCGAGAAAGGGCAGGTACTCGAGGAGATCACGATCCGCCTGCGGGCGATCCGGCTCACTAAAGCGTTACGCTACCGCGCTCAGGCAACAGCAGCGCCAGGCGCAACAGGGGCACCTCCGAATAGCATGGTGCGGTTTGGGCAGGGGCGGCAGATAACGCGCCGATTTTCCCTCGTCATCTGACGCAGATCAGACGAAACGGCTGTTCACCATCAGCGGCGAGCGGCTAAGTCATGGCATCGACTGTC
>WNFR01008053.1_pt1 | contig 10674 bp, 11 predicted proteins | sample 5400221 | NCBI WGS metagenome assembly WNFR01 (sample SAMN13153357, study PRJNA577476) | soil metagenome | isolation source: 40 cm soil under Madrone tree | place: USA:California | collected 2016-06-14 | reverse complement strand
TTCTTTTCTTCTTCAGTCAAGTCTGCTTTGACCTTGTCGGCGAGCACCATCAGTTCCAACTCGTCGTCCTCTATCTTCCGAATTTCATTTTCGTAACGCTCGATCTCGTGCCCGATTGCTTGAAATTCATCATTCTTCCGCGTCTGATATTGTTGCGTCTTGAGACGTGAGATCGTGTCGGTGCGAGTCCCAACATCCAGTTCAAGTCTCTTGCGATCGATCTCCACCTGGCGCGCTCTCTGCTTGAGGCCTTCCACGCTCGCCTTGCTTGCTGCCAATTGCGCTTCCAAGCTGCTGCGCCGAAGCGGCACAGTCTCAATTTCGGTCCGAATCTGTCTGATCTTTTGATCTCGATCTTGGAGAATCAGTAGTTGTTCCAATTCGGAATGCACGCGCGCTGAAGTTATTGATTCAGCGGAGCGCCGTCAATCGCGACAGAGACTACGCGACAACGGACAACTGACCACCTGACCAGCGCATTAGCCCGATCACTACCAGGCTGGTGAAAGTCGCGACCACTTTACTGAGTTTTCCGGCTTCTTTTTCGACTGCCCGAATGAGCCCGTGCAGACAGGCAAAGGTTATCTTTGTTTGTTGTTGCAGCGCATCGGCCTCCTCTGGCGACAGGTAATCGAGCCGCTGCGCGAGGTGAACGAAATATTGAGTCTCTGACAATGAGCCGCGCGCAATGTAAAGAAAGTGGAGGTAATCTTTCTTGCTCTCTCTCGATGACCCTTCGACGATGTTCGCAGGAACCGAATAAGCAGCACGGCGTAATTGGCTCGTAAGTCTGTAAATTTCTTCTCTGGGAAAAGACCGGCTACGCCCGTAGACCGCGACGGTCAAATCATCCGCCAGTCTCCAAGCTTCGATCTTCGTGTAGTCTCTCATAATTTCCAGTCTGTTGTCAGTGGTCTTGTTGTCTCCAGCGTTTGCAGCGTGCTCTAGTTGCTCAAAAGCCTGCAACACCCGCTCCGGTCGCGCGCGCACAGCGGTGTGTTCCGTAGGGCTCCATTGTCGTTTCATGCCGATCTTGCAGTGGCCATTCGCAAGATCCACCGGTAGAGGAGGAATGCGATAACCGCGAACGCGAGCCCGCCGATAAAAACGCCGGCTATCTCAAATCCAGGACCCACCAGGCCGAGCGGCGCAGCCTTGCCAGAAAACACGACGATTGCGGAAAGGATAACGCCAATGATGCTTTCCCCGACGATCAATCCCGACGCGAGCAGCACGCCAAGCTGTTTCGTCGCTTCGGGCCTTGCCGTGCGATTAGCGCGTTGGTCGAAGAACCAGCCGACTATCGCGCCGACGACAATCATCAACGTGCTTTGCGTTGGCAGATAAATTCCGAGGCCAACGGCCAACGGCGGAATCCGCATGTGTTTCGTCATACGCGCGAGGATTTCGTCCAACAAAATAATGCCGATGCCGATGAATCCGCCGATTCGGATCAAGCTCCAGTCAATATCCGCGGCTATGACGCCTTGAGCCAAAGAGGAAATGAGCCCAGCCTGGGGCGCAGGCAGCGGATGGGGACGCAACTCTGCTCCCGGTGCACCGACAAAACCATAAGCATGATTCACCAGATCGAGCACCGGCGGAATCACAAACGCGCCGGCAATGACGCCGATGACCAGCGCCACCTGCTGTTTCCAAGGTGTTGCATCAACTAATTGACCGGTCTTGAGATCCTGAAGGTTGTTATTCGCGATCGCAGCAACGTTGAAGATGACTGCTGTAGTGAATAGAGCGAAGGCCATCAGTGATTTGGCTGCATCTGGCGGCACGTACGGTTTCAGGCCAATCACAAGCAGCAATGCAGCGCCGATCACCACCAGAATACCAATTCCCGACAATGGGCTGTTAGACGAACCGATTAAGCCTGCCATGTAACCGCAGACCGCTGAGACGAAGAAGCTCATCAACACGACGTACGCGACGCCGCCAATGATGAGCGTTGGGAGATGCGCGCCGAGGCCGCTTGTGTTGCCGAAATAACCGAGTAACCAACCGATCGGTAGCATACACGCCAGTGTGACAAGGCCGACAATGCCGATAGGGATATCGCGCTCGGTGATCGGCAGCGTGTCGGCTTTACCGGCTTTGCGCGCGCGTGAGGCAGCCATTGCACTTGCCAGGCCGCTCGCAACCGGCTTCACCAACTTCAGCAGCGTCCAGATCGCCGAAACACCGATCGCGCCGGCGCCGACGAAACGCACTTTCGTGCTCCAGGTTTTCTGCGCGAGCGTGGCTGCAGCGGTGGTGAGATCGCCCGCGATGGCCGAAAAATGCGGAACGCCCCAACCCCAACCAATCAGCGCGCCAATCAACATCGCGATTCCAACTGAAAGACCGACCAGGTGCCCGATCGCAAGAAGCGCGAACGACAGCGCGAAATCATAGCCGCTGACAGCGCCGCGTCTGCCAATTCGAAAAGTCTGCGCGACGTCTGCCGCGAAAATTTGAGTACCAACGATCACCGCGAAGACGGCGGAAACGATCGATCCCCACAACACCGCGAGCAGACCGGCGCGGCCGTGTTCGACATCGGACGCGTGGGCTGAGTCGCGGCTGCTGCCAACCTTGAGCACTTCAGCGCAAGCGACACCTTCCGGATACGGTAAGTCGGAAGTCGTCACCAGTGCGCGACGCAGCGGGATTGAATACATGACTCCCAGAATTCCGCCGAGCGCGCAGATCCAAAACGAGGTCCAGAACGGAAATTCCGTCCAATAACCGATCATGATCAAACCCGGCAACACAAAGATGATGGACGATAGTGTCCCCGCCGCGGACGCGACGGTTTGCACAATGTTATTTTCTTGAATCGTCGCATCGCGGAAACCGCGCAGGATTGCCATCGAAATCACTGCCGCCGGAATCGACGTCGAAAAAGTAAGACCAGCCTTAAGGCCGAAGTACACATTGGCCGCGGTGAACACGAGTGTGATCAGGACACCAATAATCAGGCCGCGGACGGTGAGTTCTTTGAGTGTTTGTTCGCGGCCGTTCACGAGGTGCGCAGGATATGTTGAATTCGCGAAAGCGGTCAAGCCGCGTACTTCAGTCTCGTAGTTGCGTCCAAGCGGGGCGACGGCAATTAATGGGCGCTACTGGCGAACGTTTGCCGGTCAACACGCTGCGTTCGCTTCCCGGATTAGAACATTTCCACCGGCGAAACTGGTCGGCTTTGTGCGTCGCGCACTTTGGCGCGTTCTTCACCTAAAACATCGACCCGGAGATCCCAGACTTCACGATCGATCTTTTGAAAAGCACGTTCTGAAAATTCGTCAGGTGGCGTAAGATTTTTCTTGAAGCGCGCGATACTCGCGAGCGCGCGATCGATTTGATCGGCGGGCAACGTGCCTAAAATTCGTCGCACATTCTCGATCTCGGGAATCCTGTGGCAAATCATAACGAGATCATTTCCTGCCATAACGGCGAGGCGAATTGTATCCTCCAGCGTGTAGCCGGTGAGGATTGCACCCATGTCGAGATCGTCGGTCATAGCCAGGCCGTTAAACCCAAATTCGCCGCGGAGCAGATCGGTGATCACACGTCGCGAGAGGCTCGCCGGAGTTTTCTCCATTTCGAAGCATGGATACCAGCCATGACAGATCATCATGCTGTCCACGTTGTTTGCGAACTGGCGGAAAACGGCCAACTCGTTTTGATCCAGTTCTTCGCGGGTGCGATCAATCCGCGGCAATTGGTAATGAGCGTCTGACGTTGCAGCGGAATAACCAGGGAAATGTTTGCCGCAGCTCGCGATCCCCTGCTCTCTCATCGCTTCGTTGAATGCGCCGGCATTTCGAATGACCTCTTCGACAGTTGTACCGTAGCAACGGCCGCGTAATGAATTTTCCGCCTCGTCATCAAATGAAATGTCGAGAACTGGACACAAATCCAAATTGAACCCGAAAAGACGCAGCAAACGCCCTGTAATGTCACCGTGGCGCCTGATCAGATTTACATCGTTCGTCTCGCGCAGTTGTTGTGCATTTGGTGGTTCGCTGCCGATCCGGCGTAATCGCGAAACGCGACCGCCTTCCTGATCGACGGTAATGATCGGTTCGACTTCGCTCACGTCGCGCAAATCGTCGATAAGCTTTCGCAGTTGCGCGGCGTTTCCGAGGTTGCGGCCGAAAAGAATAAACGCCCCTGGTTGCACCCGCCGAAATAACTGCGCAGTCTCGACGTCCAGTTCCTTGCCCGGAACGCCAATCATAATGAGTTGACCCAGGGAATCGTTCTTCATGAAGCGCACAGGTTAATGCGCGAGGCTCAATATTCAACGGCTGTAATTGCGAGCGCCATCGCGCCATAGACTTGCCGAAGCCGGGTCGAGCGTTGAGCGTTGGGCGTTGAAAAAGATCGGCATTTATGGCGGCACGTTCGATCCGGTTCATCATGCGCATTTGATTCTCGCCCGCGACGCGCTCGAAACGCTCGATCTGGATAAGATAATTTTCGTGCCCGCTGCGATTTCCCCTCTCAAGAAGACCGCTCCCGTTGCGAGCGGCGAATTACGCTCGGCAATGTTGCGGGCAGCGATTAATGGCGAGCCGAAGTTTGTGTTGGACGATTGCGAGCTGCGTCGGCCCCCACCTTCGTACACAATCGATACCGTCGAGGAAGTACGGCAAGGCCACAGGCATACGACGATCTACTGTTTGATCGGCGAAGATAACGTGCAAACGCTAAAAAAATGGCATCGTTTTGACGAGCTGGAAAAGATGGTCAATTTCGTTATTCTCGATCGCAAAGCTCAGCCACCTACCAGCTCTTATCCCGTCATTGATCGGAAAATCGACATCTCGGCCACGGAAATAAGGAAGCGAGTTGCTTCCGGCCGGTCCATTCGCTATCTCGTACCGCGAGCAGTGGAAGAAATTGTCCGTCGCGAGAAACTTTACCTGGAGCAACCGAAATAACCCCAGAAAACCTAGCAACTACCTGCGCGGAACTCGCCTCGAACAAAAAGGCGGAAAACATCGTTGTGCTGGATTTGCGCGGCATCTCGACGTTTACAGATTTTTTTGTGATTTGCTCCGGCACGTCCGAGCCTCAGCTGAAAGCGATCGCAAACGAACTCGAAACGCGATTGAGAGAGGATCATTCGGTTCGGCCCGTCGCGGTTGATGGATTTCCCGCCAGCCAATGGATGGTGCTCGATTTCCTGCAAGTGGTTGTCCACATTTTCCACCGAGACAAGCGCGCCTTCTACAGCCTCGAAGATTTATGGGGTGACGCGCCGCGAATGCATTGGCAAACGACGGCGGCACATTGATTGCCGCTCGCTAATCAGCGGCTACATCGGTTAAGCTGGCTTGTTAGGCGGGATACCAATCCCGTGCTTTGCGCGGTTTGGGGCCAAACCGAATTACTTCGGCGATGGCGAAGCTTTTGGCGCAGCCGCCGGAGTCGTTTTTGGCGCACCCTGCGGAACAGCACCCTGCGGAGCAGCACCCTGCGGAGCAGGCGTAGGAGGTGCCTTGGCGTCCAGCAGTTCTACCTCGAAGATCAAAGTCGCATTGGGACCGATCTCAGGACTGACGGACCGTTCGCCATATGCAAGATTCGACGGAACAACCACCTGATATTTTGATCCGACTTTCATCAGCTGAAGCGCTTCGGTCCATCCTTTGATGACGCCGTTGACTGGAAAGGTGGCCGGTTGCCCGCGCTTATATGAGCTGTCGAACTCAGTGCCATTGATCAACGTACCGCGATAATTTACCGTCACCATGTCGGTCGGTTTGGGTTGTGCTCCGGTTCCCTCCTTCTCGACTTTGTATTCTAACCCGCTGGCAGTTGTTTTTACCCCTGGCTTCTTTTTGTTCTCCTCCAGGAATTTCGCGCCTTCGCTCTTGTTTTTCTCTCCGGCTTCCTTCTGTTTTTGTTCCATGTCCTTTTCAAATTGCGCCATGACCTCCTTGACTTGGTCCTGTGTCAGTTGCGGTTTACCGGCAATGGCGTCCTTGATGCCGGCCGCGAGGATGTCGGGGTTAATGTCCACCTTCTGCTTGCTCAGATTGAATCCGATATTCATGCCAATGCTATAGCTGACCTTATCCTTCTGATCTTTCAGTTGTGGTGATTTCTCTTGCCCGAACACTGGAAATGCAAGTAAGGATGCGCTGACAATAATATTAAAATGTTTCATAAGATCGTGCTTCCCGCGCCGGGTTTAACTAAATTAATCGCCGCAGAAAGCCGAACGCTAATGGATAAATGCGGCTCGTCAAGAAAACAGCCGCACTGGCTATTTAGACGCCATTATCCTTTGGCCCTATTGCTTATTAGCTGGACGATTGCTCTCTGGCCGCGCCCATCCAGCGCAATCACTCTGGCGCGTGCTGACGTGCAGAGGATCGGAAAAAAAATCTGGCAAAATGAGTGCAATGGAACCATTTCCGGGCTCACCGCATGGAATCAAGGTGAAGACTTTGCGTCGCTAGGCATCGGCCATTTCATCTGGTATCCCAAGGGGCTGCGCGGCCCGTTTGAAGAAAGTTTTCCCAAAGTCGTAAGTTTCATCTCGAAACGTGGCGCGAAATTGCCAACAATACTCTTGCATGGCGCTGAACAACCATGTCCGTGGAATTCGCGCGCGGAGTTTTTTCGAGCGCAACACACAGTAGAAATGAACCAATTACGCCAGTTTCTCGTCGATACGATCGATCTTCAGGCTGAATTCCTTATTGCCCGGTTGGAGGGCGCTTTGCCTAAAATGCTCGCCGAAGCGGCGCCGGCCGATCGAGCCAACGTACAGCAGCAGTTCGAGCGACTGGCGAGAACTTCACATGGGTGCTACGCCCTTGTCGATTATGTAAACTTTAAAGGCGAAGGCGTTCTCCACACGGAGCGTTATCAAGGTCAGGGGTGGGGCTTGCTGCAGGTCCTCGAAAGCATGCATGGGACCTCTGATGGTGACGCGGTTGATGAATTCGTAAAGGCGGCGCGGAGCACCTTGACTCGACGCGTGCACAACGCTCCGGCCGAACGGCATGAATCACGATGGCTTACGGGTTGGCTTCGCCGCGTGAACAGCTACAGTGGCATCTAATTTATGCAGGCAAAAACTCTTATACTGGTTTGGGCGTTTCTGCTCATTATTTTTACCTGTTCAATCAACGCTCAGTTCCGTCTCTTCGGACCCAGACAACCGAGACCGACGCCACAACCGATGCGCAAAGCATCGGCCCTTATTAGCAGGCAGGCACCATTGAAAGTGAATGAATCTTTACTCAAACAGGCAACGCCCGATAACACCCGTATTGTCGTATCGATTCCGAAGCAGCGGGCTTACCTCATGATCGGCGAAAAGATCGTCGCCGATGGCCCGATTTCGTCCGGCAGACGCGGACACGAATCTCCTACAGGCCATAAGCACGTGCTCGAGAAAGACCCGAATCATCACTCCAGTCTGTACGGAGACTTTGTAGATAGTTCTGGTCGTACCGTGCGCGGGGGGGTCAGCGCCCGCTCCGATTCCGCCCCGAGCGGCACGCATTTCGCTGGTGCCCCGATGAAATGGTTTCTGCGCTTGACTGAAGACGGCGTAGGCATGCACATCGGAATTTTACCCGGATACCCAGCCTCGCACGGCTGTATCCGCCAGTCGGTCGATGGCGCAAAATTATTTTACGACCACGTGAAAGTCGGCACGCCTGTGGACGTAGGCGACTATTGAGAATCGCAAGCAACGACGGCTTGGGCAGCCGTCGATCTCAAACTTGACGGCTGGGACGCCTCAGTCCTTGAGAATCTTCCGCCGCAAGAGATCGAGCGCCGATTGGGCAGCTAATTCTTTGAATGTCTCTCGATCTGTGGGGAAAAAGAACTTTTTCACGATGGTTTCCAACTCTGCTAAAGCGAGGGCAACGTAAACCGTTCCCACTGGTTTTTCCGGCGACCCACCGGTTGGTCCGGCAACTCCAGTTGTCGCAAGTGCATAGTCAGACCCTGCACAGGCGCGGGCATGTTCGGCGAGCGCGCGCGCAACCGATTCGCTCACTGCGCCGTGCTTTTCGACGAGCTTTGGATCCACGTCCAACATTTTGATCTTCGCTTGATTAGCGTAACAAACGTAGCCAGCAATAAACACGCTCGACGCGCCCGGCACGTTCGTAATCCGGTTCGCGATCAAGCCGCCCGTGCACGATTCTGCGGTTGCCAACGTTTGATTGCGCTTTGTGAGCAGTCTGACCACGACTTCCTCCAAGGTTTCATCCGTTGTAGAAAAAATCGAAAATCCCAGTGCTGATCTGATGATGGCATCCGCCTGTTGGATTGCCTCCGGTTTTCCTATAATGCGCACATCCACTTCTCCGGGACGCGCACAGTAGCCGAGTTCAATCCCTGGAATCGCCAGAATTTTTTCGCCTATTGCTTCTTCGACACTCGACTCGCCCATCCCAGCGACCTTATAAACCCGTTGTTCGATCGCGGAACTTGGCGCTAAAGACTGCAAGAGCGGCATAACATATTTTCGAAACATCGGCTGAAGCTCGCGCGGCGGCCCCGGCAAAACAAAAAGGTGCGGCGACGAAATGCGCGGATTGATGTTGGCCTTCAAATAAAATCCCGGCGCACTTCCGTTTTCATTTGGGAGCACCTGCGCGCCGGCCGGAACAGCGGCCTGACGGGCAATGCCCGCAGCCCATTTGATTCCGCGCAATCGAAGTCGTTGGCGCAGCGACTCCAGCAACTCTGGCTGCTGACGCAACTCTAAGCCAAGTAAATCGGCGACGGTCTCCCGCGTGATATCGTCGCTGGTCGGACCGAGGCCACCGGTCACAAAAAGTATTTCATAAGCCGGAAATAATTCGGCCAACGTGCGTCCAATCGCGTCGGTATCAGGCACCGTGCGTCGCTCTTCGATCCGAAGCCCCAACGGAAAAATCTCGCGTGCAATGAACCCAAGATGCGCGTCCTGCACGTCGCCCAGCAAAAGCTCCGTGCCGGTGTTAATAAGGCCAGCGCGCATAAGGGAACTCACAATCAACGCTCAACGCTCAACGTTCAAAGCCCAACACTCAACGCACCAATTGCTTCTGAATTGAACGTTCAGAGTTGAACGTTCGACGTTTGCCCGCAATTTTTATGCGGCCGTCTTATCCTGTTTCTTGCGAATCAGCGGAAGCTTTCTACCCTCGACAACCGCACGATTGATTGTGACTTCGGCGATATCTTCGCGACTCGGCACATCATACATGATGTCGAGCATGGTGCGCTCCAGCATCGAACGCAACGCCCGCGCCCCGGTCCCTTTTGTGACTGCCTGTGCCGCCAGCGCACGCAGGGCATCTTTCGTAACAGATAAACGCACACCTTCCATTGAGAAGAGCTTCGTGTATTGCTTCACCATCGCATTTTTTGTATCGGTCAGAATCGCGACCATCTCGTCTTCGGTAAGGGAGTCGAGGGAACTGACCACCGGCAGTCGTCCAATGAATTCGGGAATCATTCCAAAAGCGAGCAAGTCTTCTGGTTCCACGTGGCGGATAGCTTGCTTTCGCAAAGCTTCTTCCACTTCCAGGGTCGGGCTGCTAAAGCCCATCACCTTTTGACCGATGCGCTTCTGGATGATTTTGTCGAGCCCGATAAACGCGCCACCGCAAATGAAAAGAATCTTCTCAGTATTGACCTGGATGTATTCCTGATGCGGATGTTTGCGGCCGCCCTGAGGCGGAACGTTGCACATACTGCCTTCCAAAATTTTTAAAAGCGCCTGCTGCACTCCTTCGCCGGAGACATCCCGCGTAATGCTTACGTTATCGGTTTTGCGGCCGATCTTATCGATTTCGTCGATGTAAACGATGCCGATCTCGGCTCGTTTCACATCGTAATCGGCATTTTGGAGCAGTCGCAGAATAATGTTTTCGACGTCTTCGCCGACGTACCCGGCTTCGGTCAATGTTGTCGCGTCCGCGATGCAGAACGGCACATCAAGAATCCTTGCCAGTGTCTTGGCCAACAACGTCTTGCCGGAACCAGTCGGTCCGATTAGCAAAATGTTGCTCTTCTCAATTTCAACGTCCGCAAGTGGATCGGGCTGAAATGCTGCGGATGCATCGGTGGGTGCCGCAGTTTGCAGGACCCGTTTGTAATGGTTGTGGACTGCCACAGAGAGCGTCTTTTTGGCGACCTCCTGGCCGATCACGTATTGGTCCAGGGCGCGCCGGATCTCTGCCGGTTTCGGCACACGGATGTTAGAGGACTGACGCCGAGCATCCTCGTTGAGCTCCTTGTCGAGAATGCTCTTGCAAACGTTGATGCAGCTATCGCAGATATAAACGCCAGGACCAGCGATTAGCTTGCGCACTTCGGCATGGCTCTTGCCGCAGAACGAGCACATGGTCAGGTTGGAAGCGCGGGCCATATTTGGTTTTACGAAAAGACGCTGTTATCCCGTCACTTTCCGCGGTAACGCCACTTCCGCGATTTCGACCGACCGGTCACTGGACGGCGGCGTCGCGCCGTCAAGCAACTTTATTTCTTTTCGGGACTTAATCACTTCGTCCACCAGACCATACGCCTTCGCCTCTTCTGCGGACATGTAATAATCGCGGTCTGAATCGACCCGGACTTGCTCCTCAGATTTGCCGGTGTGCTGCGCGATGATTCGGATGAGGCGTTTCTTCAGCTTGAACATATAATCAACCT
>WNFR01028942.1_pt1 | contig 10676 bp, 9 predicted proteins | sample 5400221 | NCBI WGS metagenome assembly WNFR01 (sample SAMN13153357, study PRJNA577476) | soil metagenome | isolation source: 40 cm soil under Madrone tree | place: USA:California | collected 2016-06-14 | reverse complement strand
TCGGAGTGACACTGAACTCACCGGCGTAGACTTTGCCAATCGACTCGAAGGCCGCTACACCGCCGAAAATGTTAAACGCTATATCAAAGTCGGCGAGCTGATAACCGGCCCTATCGCCAAAGCCATCGGCCAAGATGAGACTGTCCAAGAAGTTAAAATCATGAGCGTACTTTCTTGTACTAATGCTCGCGGCGTTAGCCGTAAGAGTTACGGAATCGATCTGGCCACTGGCGAGCTGGTGGCATCCGATTACCCCATTGGTGTAATTGCCGCTCAGTCCATCGGTGAACCGGGCACTCAGTTGTCCTTGGACTCCAAACACCGTGCTGGAGCTGTAACCGCGGGCGATGACGTAACCCAAGGCCTGACCCGCGTAGAGGAAATCCTAGAAGTTCGTACTCCCAAGGGCCAAGCTTACTTAACGGATATTTCTGGTAAGGTCAATCTCTGGGAAGAGGGCGACCACTACATAGTCCAGGTCACTGCCAAGAAGCAAAAGCCCATAGAAGTAACGCTTAATGGCCGGGCGGCTCAGGTAGCCGGCGGCGACGAAGTCAATATCGGTGATGTGATTGCCGCTCAAGAAGACGGCAGCGAACCACTGACTGCACCAATGACCGGCAAAGTTTCTGTTACCAAGACCGAAATAACTATAACTCCCACTTCTAAAACCATGTTCCGCTACGAGATACCGGGTTTTAAACAGATGTTAATTAAAGATGGCGACGAAGTCGTCGCCGGACAGCGCCTGACCAATGGTTCCATAAACCTGCACGAGCTGATGCGCCTACAAGGCATTGAGTCTACTCAGCGCTACATCATGACCGAAATCCTGTACATTTTCGCTAGCCAAGGCCAGACCATCGCCGACAAGCACCTTGAAGTGATTGTTCGCCAGATGTTCAGCCGGGTGCAGATAGAGGACGCCGGGGGCAGCGAGTTCATCACTGGCGATATTGTCAGTAAACTGTCAGTTGAAGATGCCAATGAGCGTTTGGCTAAGGAAAAGAAAAACCTAATCAAATATAACCAGCTACTGCTAGGAATCACCAAAGCCTCCTTGAGTACCGATTCGTTCCTATCAGCCGCCAGCTTCCAGGATACTACTCGGGTGCTAATCGCTGCGGCAACCAGCGGCAAGGTCGACCACCTGTATGGCCTTAAAGAGAATGTCATCCTTGGTCGGCGCATCCCCGTCGGTACAGGAGCCCGGCGAGAAGGAGACGAAGAGCTGGAACCCGAGGCCGAAAAACAGCCCGAGACGGTTGCTTCTAAGGAGTGAATTTGTTAAACTTAACCACTGAATCTAAGGAGTTTTAAGGAGTACCGATGCCTACTGTTAACCAGTTGGTCCGTAAACCACGCAAGACCAGCCGCGACAAAAGCAAGTCGCCGGCCTTGCTGCGCGTGACCAATAATCTTAAAACCCGTAGCTACGAAAAGGCCGCCCCGTTTAAGTGCGGCTTCTGTGTTCGTGTGACCACCAAGACCCCTAAGAAACCCAATTCTGCTCTACGCAAAGTAGCCCGCGTCCGTCTGACTAATGGTCATGAAGTCTGGGCTTACATCGGCGGCGAAGGCCACAACCTGCAAGAGCACGCCGTAGTTTTGGTACGCGGCGGCCGAGTTAAGGACCTGCCTGGCGTGCGTTATCATATCGTCCGCGGCAGCCTGGACCTCCAAGGTGTTCAAAACCGCAAGCAAGGCCGTAGTAAATATGGCGCCAAGAGGCCAAAATAATGGAAACATTAACCCAGCAAACTAAACCTGAAGACTGGAATGAGTCAGACGAGAAAATTCTCGAATACCTTAGAAACGGTGATATTTACGGGGCCCTAGATTCAGGTGACGGCAGAGTTATATTTGTTCTGGAAAACTCAACCCCGGAAGAAACGGGAATAGCTGACCACGCTGAACTAGTTGAGTGGATAGGAACATCACAGTAATGCCGCGTAAGACCACCAAAGCTCTAATTCGAACAGCCGCACCAGACCGACTATATAACAGTACCTTTGTAGCTAAGCTCATCAACCGCATTATGCTTGACGGCAAAAAACAGCTGGCCGAGAGCCTGGTATATGAAGGCATGCAAAAAGCGGCCGACAAACTCAAAGTCCAAAACCCGCTAGAGGTTTTTGAGCAAGCTATGAAGAACATTCAACCTCATCTTGAGACGCGCTCACGCCGGGTTGGCGGTGCTAATTATCAGATTCCGTTCGAGGTCAAAGGGCAACGCCAGCAACACTTGACCGTCATGTGGTTCGTCGAAGCCGCCCGGGAGCGCAAGGGCATGCCGATGGATGAGCGGATTGCTGCCGAACTGGTCGATGCCTACAATAGCACCGGCAACGCCGTCAAGAAAAAAGAAGATACCCATCGAATGGCTGAGGCCAACCGGGCCTTCGCCCACTTCGCCCGGAGTTAATTAGTGGCGGGCAAAGAAGTGATAGCAGACCCATTTGCCGTATGCCCTAACTGTCCGGCTATGGGTACTCTCACACCAGAAGAGCATAATCGAAAATGCTACGGCCGCTTAGTAGAGAAGGTTGGTGCTGCCGCGTGCGGTAAGAAACAGCAATCTACCAGAGCAATTGAATTATATCCAGAGATTTTTAAGCAAGACATTTAGAGGAAGAAATGGCAGAGAAAAAATATAACTTAGACCAAATCAGGAACATCGGTATCATCGCCCACATCGATGCGGGCAAGACCACTACGACTGAGGGCATCCTATACCGTACCGGCTTAAAACATAAGATCGGTGCTGTGCATGAAGGCGAAACAACTACTGACTGGATGGCCCAAGAAAAAGAGCGCGGCATAACCATCACGGCCGCTGCGGTTACTTCATTTTGGAAAGACCACAAAATTAACATCATCGATACTCCTGGCCACATCGACTTTACCGTAGAAGTAGAGCGGTCTTTGCGGGTGCTCGACGGTGCGGTAGTGGTATTCGACGGCAAAATGGGTGTAGAGAGCCAGTCCGAGACCGTCTGGCGCCAAGCCGATAAGTACAACGTGCCGCGGATTTGCTTTATCAATAAGATTAACCAGACCGGCGGCGATTTTTACAAATCCCTAGAGTCTATCCATCACCGGTTGAGCAAGCGCGCTTTTCCAATTCATTTGCCAATCGGTTTTGAGCAGTCTATCAAAGGCATCATCGACCTGGTAGATATGAAAGCCTACACCTACAACGAGTTCGCTGACCGCGAACTTAAGGTTGGTGAGATTCCGGCCGACATGCTGGACCAGGCTAAGAAATATCGCAGCCTACTAGTTGAAAATGCCGTCGCTGAAGACGAACAGATGCTCGAAAAATACTTCGAAGTCGGCGAGGACGGTTTGAGCGAAGCAGAAATCAAACAGGCTATCCGTACGGCCGTACTGACCGGTAAATTCTTTGCAGTTAGCGGCGGTGATGGCCGCGGAGTTATCGTCGAAAAGCTGCTCGATGCCGTAACCGAGCTGCTGCCTAGTCCGCTAGACCGCGGCTCGACTTGGGGTGTTAACCCTAAAAACGGCGACGAAATCGAGCGTAAACCCGATGCCGCCGAACCCTTTGCCGCCTTGGCATTTAAGATTTCCACTGACCCGTTTGTGGGCAAGTTGGCTTTTTTCAGGGTATATTCCGGCAAGATTACGGCCGGCAGCTACATCCTAAACAGTTCAACCGGTGAGAAAGAAAGAGTCGGCCGGATTGTCCGCCTGCACGCCGATAAGCGCGAGGATGTAACTGAGGTAGAAGCCGGCGACATTGCCGCGATTGTCGGACTTAAGGGCACCACCACTGGTAACACGCTATGCGATACCAATAACCCCATCGTCTTGGAAAGCATTACTTTCCCAGAACCACCAGTCAGTATTGCCATTGAGCCAAAGACCAAGGCCGACCAAGAAAAAATGAGCCTTGCCCTCCAGCGGCTGGCCGAAGAAGACCCGACCTTTAGGATTAAGGTTGACCACGAAACCGGCCAGACTATCATATCCGGTATGGGCGAGCTACACCTAGAGATTATCGTCGACAGGATGAAACGCGAGTTCGCAGTCGAAGCTAACGTCGGCCAGCCCCAGGTAGCCTACCGTGAGACCATCCGCAAGGATGGCGTAGAGCAAGAAGGCAAATTTATCCGCCAATCCGGCGGCCGTGGCCAATACGGCCACGTCTGGCTCCGGTTGAGCCAAAACGAATCCGGCAAAGGCTTCGAATTCATCAATAGCATAAAGGGCGGGTCAGTACCCAGCGAATATATTCCGGCCGTCAAATCTGGTATCGAAGAGGCTATGGCCAATGGCGTGATTGCCGGCTACCCGGTAGTCGATATCAAGGCCGAGCTGTATGATGGCTCGTTCCACGAGGTAGACTCATCTGAGATGGCCTTTAAAATTGCCGGCTCAATCGCCTTTCAAGAAGGATTCAAAAAGGCTGATCCAGTTTTGCTAGAGCCGATTATGAAAATCGTGGTGGTCACCCCGGAGAACTTCATGGGCGACGTCATCGGCGACTTGAACTCCAAGCGCGGTCGGGTGGAATCCATGGAAGACCTGACACCTGGCATCAAAGAAATTACTGCTTACGTACCTTTAGGCGAAATGTTCGGTTATACAACCAACCTGCGCAGTTCTACGCAGGGCCGGGCCAGTTCCAGCATGGAGCTAGACCACTACCAAGACGTGCCGCCTAATGTTGCTCAAACAATCATTGCTAAATCCGGAAAATAAAGGCCGCTACAGCGCGACTGGATTGGGAATATTCTGCATAACCTGGACGGAGTCCCGGACACTCTTTAGTAGTACGACTGAATCCGATTGAAGATCAACCTCAGGGCCTAGTGCGTTTGGATACTCGACTCTATTTAAGTACTGCTCTTTAGGTTCAATTTCAAAGGGGAGCTGTTCAAGCTCCATGTCTTCAACTTTGGAAACCATTTTTACATTGCCGATTACCCGTCTATAGGGGTCGAATTCAAAAACTATGGAATGGTATTCGCGGTCGCCCTCTATCGGACTATCTGTTAAAAATCTGGCAATGTGGCCTAAAGCCAGCAGGCGCCCGTCGGGCATTAGCCTTACGTCGTTTACGCCGCCCCATTCTTCGTCGCCGAATAGGTCATACATGAGGGGTGCTTCATGTAGAACTGTCGCATCAATATCGCTTAATCTGTCTACCACGCAGAAGCCAATTTTGCCACGTCCGCCACGACGTGGATCCCCAGGTGATTGACGTGACTGATTTGTGGATCCTGCATAATTTTGCCAGCCGTCAGTTTGTTTAGGTTTGAAACAGAGCTATCTGCTACCCATTTATTTCTTGTCCTGGCAAACCTGAATGGAATTACTTTAGAACTGAACTGGTCATCACGCCTTTCGGTGCGGCCAAGTATATAAGCCTTGCCATCGAGTATAAATTGTCGGCTGGTATTGTACACATGGATCCCAGCCGGCACATCAAACTCCAGGATACTGTACTCTCCCTCCGGCTTGCGATAGGTACTTAACAAATCATCCATGGTAGTCGGCTTAGTATCAGTTGCAGAAGATGTCTCTTCTATAGTGGATGTAGTCTCGTAACCTGAGCTCATTTGTTTTGACTCTTTATATTAACTTCCTATGTAGGAGTATCTTATCATCGGTAATATAAATCAAGCCTAAAATTATAAAAAATAACTAATCACGCAATATTCGGTGGTATAGAGGAATATAATAGAAGTATGAGAGGTGTCGGACCAACTGTGCCTATTGCCAGAAAATTGGTTTTTATTAGTACCTATCCGCCGCGGCAGTGCGGCATTGCTACGTTTTCCCAAGACCTGCTCAGCAACATTAAATTAATTGCTCCTGATTTATCTACCGAGGTATTTGCACTCAATAAAACAGTGCTAGACTCACATGTCTACCCCAGCGGGGTAGTCGGCACAATTGACCAAGATGACCCAGCCTCGTATTTAGCGGCTGCCAAACAAATCAATAAATACTCCTCAAAAACTACAGTAATTGTCCAGCACGAGTATGGTATACACGGCGGTCCTGCCGGTAAAAACTTGCTGAGCCTGCTTAAAAATATAAAATGCCCGATTATCACAACTTTTCATACGGTAGTTGACGACCCTGACCAAACAAAAAAAGACGTGACCCAGCAGATAATCGATCTTAGCGACCGTGTAGTAACGCTGACGGAAAGCTCAGCAAATATTATTAAAAAACTATACGTCGGCGACTCCAAACTGGCAGTTGTGCCGCACGGCATCCATCCTCTTATTTACGCGCCGACGCTAAAAGCCAAAAAACTGTTCGGTCTGCAAGACCGCAAAGTCCTGCTTACATTCGGGTTACTCGGGCGCAATAAGGGTATTGAGTATGTTATCCAAAGCCTCTCAGAGGTTATCGAACAGTATCCCAAAGTTATGTATTTGGTTGTAGGCAACACACACCCGGAAGTCCTTCGCTCGGAAGGCCAGGTATATAGGAATGAATTGAGGGAGTTGGTGAAGGAACTCGGATTAACCAAAAATGTGCGCTTCGTTGACGAGTATATACCACTTAAGACACTGCTCTTATACCTGCAAGCAGCTGATATTTACATGGCTACTTCTCTAGATCCTCAACAAGCCGTTAGCGGCACTCTGTCATACGCATTGGGCGCCGGCTGTGCAATTGTGGCCACAGAGTTTTCTCAGGCCAAGGAAGTTCTCGGTAATAATCAAGGCCGGATAGTGCCATTCAAAAATCCGGAAGCCATAACAAAAGCCATCCTATCGCTTCTTAAAGACCCGAAGGAGCTGTCAAACCTCAGGACTAACGCCTATGCTTCCACTCGCTCAATGCTGTGGACTAATGTAGCGGATAACTACCTTGAAATTGCGTTTGGCCGGTCAAACGCCAGGTCTCTACCGGCTGTTAAACTAGACCACATAGCCAAAATGACTGATGACTTTGGTATATATCAGTTTGCCAAGCAATCAGAACCGGATCTAAGCCACGGTTTTACCCTGGATGACAATAGCCGGGCCTTGCAGCTTATTGCTGAGCTGGATGGTCATATAAACAATGACAAGAAACAACTGGCCGAAAAGTACTTAAGGGGTATGAGAGCTTGCCTTAGCTATGACCCGGTAGTTAATTATCTGTCGGCCAAAGGCGAACCTACTTCACAGAATAAAAAAGAGGACCTAGGCGACTGCATCGGCAGAGCTTTTTATGCGCTGAATCAATTTGCCGTAAAAAATGCCGGCGACGAAAAGAGTGTGCAGAACATAGAAAGGCTAATAAAAATGCTACCACCATTGCCTCTGGGGGACGGCCTGCGGACTAAGGCATTCTATATCCTTGGATACGCTCATAGAGTCAATGCCGGCGATAAATCACTCACGCCTATTCTAAAAGTCGTGGCGGAAGATCTAACCGGGAGATATTACAAGAAAATCAAGGGTGGCTGGTGTTGGTTCGAACCGATTTTGACGTACGCCAACGGCAGCTTACCGGCGGCCCTGCTAGAAGCCGCAACCTCAACCGGCTCAAAAAAATATGCCAAAATTGGGCTTGAATCCTTAGATTTTTTGATTAAAGAATGTTTTATGGGTGAAATTTATGTGCCGATTGGCAGTGACGGCTGGTACGAATTCGGCAAAAACAGGGCGATATTTAGTCAGCAGCCCGAAGATTCATTTGCTATGATGCAGGCTCTGCAAAGCGCCTTTAAATTAACCGGCGAATCTAGGTATAAAGTCCTGGCGCACAAGGCATTTAGTTGGTACCAAGGCAATAACCTTCTGGGCGTCAGGCTTTATAACGACGAAACTGGTGGGTGTTACGATGGGCTGTTCGAAAATGGCTTGAACCCGAATCAGGGCGCTGAATCAAGCATCGCCTATCTGCGGGCCCGCATAATTATTGGACGGCTCGCTAAAGGCTAAAAATCTCTTCCAATTTGATAGTACCTGTACAAATCACGGTGTCTCCGGCGCCATAATAAATACGAAGTTCGTTCTGGTCTTTATCCAATATAGCTCCACAGCAGAAAATCGCTTTCGGCAACTTATCTTCGGCCGAAAGCCTGTGTAAATCCTCTACCACGAGCTTTTTAAGGGTCTCAAAACCGCCGTCGATAACGTCTATAAAACCTATCTTTTCATATGACTCCTGGGGCTCCGTAAGTGGCTGGCTGCAACGCCACAGTACTTTTCGGGGATCATTGGTATCTGATATAAAAGCGCCGATTCTGTAGGTCATTTTAGCGTCCAGCCTGTCCACGCCGTGATAAATTACCAACCAGCCGCGATCAGTCAGTATGGGTGGCGGACCGGTCTCGACATATACGGTGTCAAAATTATCGGGACGATTGGTCAGCACCGGGTCAATTATCGGGGTCCAATCAACCATATCGTCAGACTCGGCTATCCATATATGGCTGTCACCAAAGAGCATGTAATATTTGTTATTAATCTTCTGGGGGAATATGGCTCCGCCTTTCGACCAATCGAGCGGGAAACCCTCTCTGGCGCTCTGATCCCAGTTGGGAAATAGCAGCCGGCGTTCATTGAAATTAACCAGATCACGAGAGGACGTCAGCGCCGCTCTGGCGGTGTGGCCATCAAAAGCCGTATACGTTATCCAATAGCGACCGTCTATAAAAATAATCCTCGGGTCTTCGCAGCCGGCACTTTCCCATGGGTAGGACGGTGACAAGACGGGAAAAGGCAGTAAATGGAAATCCAGGCCGTTAGGACTTTCAGCATATCCGATCCTAGAGACCCAGTCGTCACCGATGCCCCTGAAAAGCATGTGATATTTTTGGCCATCATAGCTTATTGCCGGATTGTAGACCTTTATAGAGCACCACGGTAAATCGCTATGGGCCCTGAGTATCGGATTGCGTTCGTGCCGCTTAAGCATGTCTGCAGTTTACATGAAAGGCTATCACAGGCATATTGATTTTTTGCTGAAAACATAATAAATTACGTCTAATGTCAAAAGTAGATGCCTTTCCGACTATCGCAATAGGTTTTCCAGGCCAAGGGCCGCACGAACCGGAAAAAATGCGACGCTTATTAAATGAGCACCCATCAGCGGTAGATACAATTTTGGAAGGCGAGGAGATACTAAACCGGCCACTACTGCCTCTGCTCCTTAATGAAAGAAGCTCGGGATCAACCACTCGAGAGAACCAAGTAAGACTTTATCTGGGTAGCTCGACTCTTTGGAAGGTGGCCGAGCAAGAGGGCGTGATCCCTGCGGGGAGACAGAGGGTTTTTTTTGGTGCGAGTGCCGGGGAGTACGCCGCCCTAATGGCTGCCGGTGCTTATGATTTCAGAACCGGACTACAACAGATAGATATACGTGGCGAGGAGATGCAAAAAGCTAGCATTATAAATCCGGGCAAAATGCTGATTGCAACTGGACTGCCCTTTGACGAAGGCGATAAATTAGCCAAAGAGTTCCGAGGAGTATACGCCGTAAACGATAACCCAGGTATGCAAACAGTTTTCTCCGGCGCAAACGTCGGGCTAGAGGCTCTGGCGGCCTATCTTGTTAGTTCAGAAGCCTGGAGCCATGTTCGTCTCGATTGGCCAGCCATTCCTGAAGCTGCTCACTCTACACATATGGCGCCGGCTGTAGCTCGTGTCCAAGCTTCGCTAAAAAAAGCTAAATTTAAACGGCCGCCCAAGAATCCAGCTTGGACAAAATCGAAAATGCACTAGAAGCATCGCACGAGAATAATCCGGACAATAATTAGACCTTAAAACCCTTTACAAACCGCTTAAATTCAGATTATAATATAGGTATATCGCACGAGGTGGTTGTTGCTCGCTTGTGCTTAGTGTGTAAGTAATTATTTATAAGGAGAGACCATAAATGGCAGAACAATTCGACCGCTCTAAACCACATGTCAATGTTGGTACTATGGGTCACGTTGACCACGGTAAAACAACTTTAACCGCTGCTATTACAGCTGTACTAGCTAAAAAGCTTCCAAGCTCTATTAACAAAGCGGTTTCTTATGACCAAATCGACAACGCACCGGAAGAAAAAGCCCGGGGTATTACTATTGCGACCTCGCACCAGGAATACGAGAGCGAAAAGCGCCACTACGCGCATGTAGACATGCCTGGCCATGCCGACTACGTCAAGAACATGATTACTGGTGCCGCCCAGATTGACGGTGCTATTTTAGTAGTCAGTGCTGCCGACGGCCCGATGCCGCAGACCCGCGAGCACGTTCTGCTAGCTCGCCAGGTTGGGGTACCGCGTATCTTGGTATTCCTAAACAAGATGGACTTGGCCGACCCTGAGCTGGTTGAGCTAGTAGAGGAAGACGTCCGCGACCTGTTAGCTAAGTACGAATTTGACCGCGAAGCCCCGATTATCAAGGGCTCTGCTACTAAGGCCTTAGAGGGCGATGGGCCCAACGAAGACGCTATTATGGAGCTAGTCAAGGCTATGGACGATTACATCCCAGAGCCAGTCCGTGAACTCGACAAACCGTTCCTGATGCCTATCGAAGACGTTTTCTCTATCAAAGGCCGAGGCACCGTTGCTACCGGCCGGGTAGAACAAGGAATTGTCAAAGTTAACGAAGAAGTCGAAATCGTCGGCATCCGCCCCACCACAAAGAGCGTAGTTACCGGGGTTGAGATGTTCAAAAAGAACCTCGACCAAGGGCAAGCTGGCGACAA
>WNFR01021843.1_pt1 | contig 10676 bp, 7 predicted proteins | sample 5400221 | NCBI WGS metagenome assembly WNFR01 (sample SAMN13153357, study PRJNA577476) | soil metagenome | isolation source: 40 cm soil under Madrone tree | place: USA:California | collected 2016-06-14 | reverse complement strand
CGAGGTAGGCGAGCAGCTCATCGGCGGCGGTATGCATCCGGCGCACCGTATTTTCCAGTACGCCCGCCGCCAGCCCGCGCCACCCGGCGTGTGCCGCCGCGACTACCCTGCCGGCGCGATCGGTCAGCAACACCGGCAGACAGTCCGCCACCATCACAGTGCACACCGAACCCGGGTTCCAGGCGACCGCGGCGTCCGCTTCCACCAGCTGCTGCAGCCTATCGGCATTCACCACGTCGACGCCGTGGACCTGCATCAGCCACTTGGGTTCGGCGGGAAGAAGATCCCGCAGCGATGCGCGGTTGGTCCGCACCGACTGTAAGTCGTCATCGACGCGTTGACCAAGGTTCATGCTGGCGAAAGGACCCGTGCTCACGCCGCCCCTGCGGGTGGTGATGAGCGCGCGCACGTTTGCCGGAGCCGGCCAGTCGGGGACGATCCAGTCGCGAGACGGGTCAAGCATTTCTCAGTATCCACAGCAAATGCACGATATCCGGGGGTGCCGGCGCCTGCCATGTCAGCGTTTCGCCGGTGTGCGGATGAACGAGCGCGAGCCTGGCAGCGTGCAGCGCCTGGCGGGGAAAATCCAGCGCCTCCGGAGGCGGGGTGGTGCTTCGATTGTTGAGGCGATAGACCGGATCGCCGACCAACGGATGTCCGATCGAGTGCAAATGCACGCGAATCTGATGCGTGCGACCGGTTTCAAGGCGACAGCGCAGCAGCGACCAGGACCGCCCACGCTCGAGCACGGCGTAGTGCGTGGTGGCCGCCTTTCCCCTGGCAACCACCGCCATCCTGGTGCGGTTCACCGGGTGGCGGCCGATCGGTGCTTCGACGACGCCGTCGCGCGCCACCACCCCGCGCACCACAGCAGAGTATTCGCGGGTAACGGAGCGTGCCTGCAGTTGCCGCACCAGATCGACCTGTGCAGGAATTGTCTTGGCCACCACCAGCAATCCGCTGGTGTCCTTGTCGAGTCGGTGTACGATTCCGGCTCTGGGCACTCCGGAGAGCTGAGGCGCGTGGCGGAGCAGGGCGTTCAACAAGGTGCCGCTCCAGTTGCCGCTGCCGGGATGCACGACCAGACCGGCGGGCTTGTCGATGACCAGGATCTGGTCGTCTTCGAACACAACCTGCAGCGGGATGTCCTCGGGGCGGTGCGTCGTGTCGCCGGGAGCGGGCTGCGGCGCAACGACGATGGTTTCCCCGCCCCACACCTTGGCTTTGGCGGAGGCGGGCGCCCCGTTCATGGTCACGTGCCCGCTGCGAATCCATTCCTGGAGGCGGTTGCGCGAGTACTCGGGCAGCAACCGAACCAGCGCCTGATCGAGGCGCATGCCTGCGCATTGCGCCGGAACGGCGAGGTGGTGATGCCGGCCAGACCAGGGATCTTCTATATAATTCGGCAATTTTGTTGCGGATTCCGTCATGAAACGTAGTGTAGCGATTCTTGCCATGTTGCTGGCCGCCGGATGTTCGTCGGACCCGGTCGACGAAACCAAGAACTGGGCCCCGGAACGGATATACAGCGCCGCGCGGGAGGAGCTCGACGGCAAGAATTATCAGAAGGCGATCGGCTACTACGAGAAGCTGGAATCGCGTTATCCGTACGGGCGTTACGCGCAAATGGCGCAGATCGAGAGCGCCTACGCGTACTGGAAGGACGGCGAAGTTGCCCAGGCACTGGCGGCCTGCGACCGCTTCATCAAGTTGCATCCCGATCATCCCAACGTGGATTACGCCTACTATCTAAAGGGGCGGATCAACTTCAACGAGGACTTGGGCGTGATGGGTTATCTCGCCGAAAAGGACATGACCGAGCGCGACCCGAGAGCGGCGAGGGAAGCGTTCGACGCGTTTCGCGAACTGGTATCGCGCTTTCCGCAAAGCCGGTACGCAGCCGATGCGCGGGCACGCATGAATTACCTGGTGAATGCGCTGGCTGCGGCCGAGGTGAACGTCGCCCAGTACTACCTGCGGCGTGGCGCCTATGTCGCGGCAGTCAACCGCGCCCAGTTCGCGCTGGTCAATTATCCCGAGGCGCCGGCGATCGAACGCGCCCTCAAGGTGCTGGTCAAGGCCTACGACGAGATGGGGCTTGCCGATCTGCGCGACGACGCCAGGCGAACACTGGACAAGAATTTCCCCAATTCCACCGCCAAGCTCCATGAGAGCAAGTCATGGTGGAAGCTCTGGTAATCGGAATCACATCGAGCAGCGCGAGATCGGGCTGAAAATCCGCGATCGCAACGACCTCCTCGCACGGGCCGGCGGTTATCGCGCGAAGCGTTTCACTATCCCCTAATCCCTAGCCCCTCAGTTCCGGCCTGTCCCGGAACTGCTCCAGCGCTTCGGGATTTGCGAGCGCCTCCAGGTTCTTCACCGGGTTGCCGTGCACGACATTGCGTACCGCGAGTTCGACGATCTTGCCGCTCTTGGTACGCGGAATGTCGGTGACCTGGACGATCTTCGCCGGTACGTGGCGGGGGGTGGTGTTGGAGCGAATCCGGTCCTTGATTTTCTTCGCGAGCGCGTCGTCGAGCGCCAGTCCTTCGCGCAGGCGCACGAACAGCACCACGCGGACGTCGTTGTCCCAATCCTGGCCGATCACCAGGCCTTCCACCACTTCGTCGAGCTGCTCGACCTGGCGATAGATCTCGGCGGTGCCGATGCGTACGCCGCCGGGATTGAGTGTGGCGTCCGAACGTCCATAGATGATGGCGGTGCCGCGCGGGGTCAGTTCCATGTAGTCGCCATGGCACCAGGTATCCGGGAAACGCTCGAAGTACCCGGCCCGGTACTTGGCGCCGTCGGGATCGTTCCAGAAATAAATCGGCATCGAAGGGAAGGGCGCGGTGCACACCAGTTCGCCTTTCGCGCCGATGACCGGTTTGCCGTCGTCATCGAAGACTTGGACGTTCATTCCGAAGCCGCGGCACTGGATTTCACCCCGGTACACCGGAGCCGTCGGGTTGCCGAGCACGAAGCAGGAAGCGATGTCGGTGCCTCCGGAAATCGAGGATAGCAGGACGTCTTTCTTGATCGCGCGATAAACGTAGTCGAACCCCTCCGGCACCAGTGGCGAACCAGTCGAGGTAATGGTTTCGACCGAGTCCAGCCGGTGGGTATCGATCGGCCTGGCGCCGGCCTTGTTGAGCGCGTCGATGTATTTGGCGGAGGTTCCGAAAACGCTCATGCGCTCTTCGTCGGCGAAGTCGAACAACACGCTCGGTCTGGGATGGAAAGGCGAGCCGTCGTACAGAAGCAGCGTCACGCCGGTGGCAAGGCCGGAAGCAAGCCAGTTCCACATCATCCAGCCGCAGGTGGTGAAGTAGAACAGACGGTCGCCGCGTTTCAGACCGGCGTGCAGCTGATGCTCCTTAAGGTGCTGCAGGAGCGTGCCGCCGGCGCCGTGAACGATGCATTTGGGCACGCCGGTGGTGCCCGAGGAGTAGAGAATATAGAGCGGATGGTTGAACGGCAGGCGCCTGAACGCGATTTCGCGACCGCGATAGGGTCCGACGAAGTCGGCGAGATGCACCGCGTTCCTGATGCCGGACAGGGCGGGTTTCTCCCGGGTGTAGGAGACGATCACCGTGCGCGCCAGCGTCGGCAGATTGCTCGCGATCTCGGCAATGCGCGGCAGCGTATCGTGGGTCTTGCCGTTGTAGTGGTAGCCCTCGACTGCGAACAGAACCTTGGGTCCGATCTGGCCGAAACGGTCGAGGACCCCCTGCGCGCCAAAGTCCGGCGAACACGACGACCAGATCGCACCGAGGCTGGTGGTGGCGAGCATGAAGATGATGGTCTCGGGCATGTTCGGCATGAAGGCCGCGACCCGGTCGCCTTCCGTTACTCCGGAGGCCGACAACGCCTGCACTGTGCGCGAAACCGCGTCGTAGACTTCGGCGTAGCTCATGCGACGGCGCACCTTGTCCTCGCCCCAGAACACCATCGCGGTGTCGTCGTCGCGCCGCCGCAGCAGGTTTTCGGCAAAGTTCAACCGCGCGTCCGGGAACCACTTCGCTCCCGGCATCTTGTCGCCATCGACCAGAACCCGCTCGCCACGAGTCTCTGCCACCACCCCGCAGAAATCCCAGACGGCAGTCCAGAACTGCTCCGGTTCATGCACCGACCAGTCGTAGAGCTGCTGCGAATCCCTGACCCCGGCATTCCAGCGCTGGTTGACCATGTGGATAAAGCGCGTGATGTTGGACTTGGCGACGCGTTCGCTCGACGGCCGCCAGAGTACGGTAGGGGTGTTTTGGGTCGTGGCCATGGAAATCAAACCTTTTCACCGCAAAGGCGCAAAGAACGCAAAGAAAAACGAAAATTGTGAAATACAAAGAACATACAGGCGTGAATGATGTTTATCCATACTTCTGAATCCGCAGCCCGCGCCATTCTCAAATCTGCCTGTTCTTGTTCCTCTTTGCGTCCTTTGCTTCTTTGCGGTGAGAGCTTTTCTATTCAGGGCGCATCTGCGGGAACAGGATCACATCCCGGATCGAGGGACTATCGGTGAAAAGCATCACCAGGCGATCGATGCCAATGCCTTCTCCCGCCGTGGGCGGCAGACCGTACTCGAGCGCGCGCACGTAATCGGCGTCGTAGTACATCGCCTCCTCGTCGCCGGCCTCCTTGGCTCGGGCTTGTTCCGAGAACCGTTCGGCCTGATCTTCCGGGTCGTTCAGTTCCGAGAATCCGTTCGCGATCTCGCGGCCGGTGATGAACAGTTCGAAGCGGTCGGTGACTGCCGGGTTGGCGTCGTTGCGGCGGGCCAGGGGCGAGACGTCGGTCGGATGGGCGACGATGAAGGTCGGCTGGACGAGCTTATCCTCCGTAGTCTGCTCGAACAGCTTGAGTTGCAGCATTCCCGGGCCGTCGCTAGGGAAGACCTCGACCTTGAAAGCATCGAGCGCCGAGCGCAGGTAAGCCGGCTTACCAAGTTCCACCAGTGGGTATTTCGGGTTGTACTTGGCGATCGCCTCGGCCATGGTCAGCCGATCGAAGCGTTTGCCCAGGTCTATGGTCTCGCCCTGATAGCTGAGCGCGGTGGTGCCGAGCACTTCCTCTGCGACTTGCCGCAGCAGGTCCTCGGTGAGATCCATCAGATAGTTGTAGTCCTGGTAGGCCTCGTAGAACTCCAGCATGGTGAACTCCGGGTTATGCCGGGTCGAGATGCCTTCGTTGCGGAAATTTCGGTTGATCTCGAAAACCTTCTCGATTCCGCCCACCACCAGCCGCTTGAGGTAAAGCTCGGGTGCGATGCGCAGGTAGAGGTCCATGTCGAGCGCGTTGTGATGCGTGACGAACGGCCGCGCCGCCGCACCGCCGGGGATGGGCTGCATCATCGGCGTTTCGACTTCGAGATAACCGCGTGCGACGAAGAATTCGCGCATTGCCTGAATCATCCGGGAGCGCGTTTTGAACACGCGTTGCGCTTCGGGATTCGTGATCAGATCGAGATAACGCTGACGGTATTTGGCTTCCTGGTCGGCCAGACCGTGGAACTTCTCCGGCAAAGGCCGCAACGACTTGGCTAGCAGGTGCACGCCGGCGGCCTTGACGGTGAGTTCGCCGGTCCTGGTCTTGAACAGCGTTCCGGTCGCGCCGACGATGTCGCCCAGGTCCCAGTGCTTGAATGCGGTGTGTACCGGTTCGCCGGTGACGTCATTGGTGACATAGATCTGGATGCGCCCGGACATGTCCTGGATGGTGGCGAAACTTGCCTTCCCCATCACGCGCTTGAGCATCATTCGCCCGGCAACCGTCGCTTCGGCCTTCAGCGGCTCCAGTTCTTCGTTCGGCGTGGCGCCGTAGGCGCGATGCAGGTCGGCGGCGAGGTGGTGGCGGCGGAAATCGTTGGGAAAGGCATTGCCCTGCGCACGCAATTCGCGCAGCTTGGCACGGCGCTCCTCGACGATCTGGTTGGTGTCAACAATCGGCAGTTGGTTTTTTTCTTCCATGTCTTTTGGCCTTTAATGACGTGACAGTCGCAATTGTCTTGACTGTCGGAGATGCAGGGCGCGGCCAATGAATCGCGTGTTGCCATTCACGCCAGTCACGATCGTCGCGATAGTCACGGTGTTAAACGCCTTGTTTCAGGCTGGCCTCGATGAACGGATCGAGGGCACCATTTGGTACGCAGATCCTTGATGCGCGACTGGTCGAGCACGTAAGAACGGATCTGGTGTCCCCAGGCGATATCGGTCTTGGAATCCTCCATCGCCTGCTTTTCCTCGTTGCGCTTGCGCAGCTCGAGTTCATACAGGCGCGCCTTCAGCATTGCCATCGCCTCGGCGCGGTTGCGATGCTGGGAGCGGTCGTTCTGGCACTGTACGACTATACCTGTGGGCACATGGGTGATGCGGATCGCCGAGTCGGTCTTGTTGATGTGCTGGCCACCGGCGCCGCTGGCGCGAAAGGTGTCGACGCGTAGGTCCGCTGGATTGATCGCGATTTCGATCGTGTCGTCTACTTCCGGATAGACGAAAACGCTGGCGAAGGAGGTATGGCGGCGCGCATTGGAGTCGAACGGGGACTTGCGCACCAGGCGGTGCACGCCGCTCTCGGTGCGCAGCGTGCCGTAGGCGTAGTCGCCGTTGACCTTGAGCGTGGCGCTCTTGATCCCGGCCACCTCTCCCGAGGACTCCTCCAGCACCTCGACCTTGAAGCCGCGGCGTTCGCAGAACTTGAGGTACATGCGTTCCAGCATTGACGCCCAGTCCTGCGCTTCGGTGCCGCCCGACCCGGACTGGATATCCAGGAAACAGTTGTTCGGATCCATGGGGTTGGAGAACATGCGGCGGAACTCCATGTCCGCCACGATCCTCTCCAAGCCGGCAACGTCGTCGGCAACGGCGTTCAGGGTGGCGTCATCGTTTTCCGACCGCGCCATCTGGAACAGTTCGCGCGCATCCTTCAGCCCCTGGTCGAGCTTTTCCAGGGTCGTGACCAGCGACTCCAGGTTCTTGCGCTCGCGCCCGAGGTCCTGGGCGCGCTTGGCGTCGTTCCAGAACGCGGGGTCTTCGGTCAGCTTGACGACTTCGATCAGGCGGTTGCGTTTGCCATCGAAGTCAAAGATACCTCCGCAGTTCTTTGGCCCGGGTATCGAGGTCGTCGAGTTGTTTTTCGATAGCGTTAAGGCGTTCTGCTTCCATTTTGGATTCCGATCCGGGGGTTGAGACGAAGCTAAGGAGCGGGTCATTTTAACCGATGCCGCGCACCGGGCAGTTCGTCATGTGAACAACAACGCGACGATCATACCGGCCGCGACCGCGGCCATTGATCCCGCACAACGCGCAAACAGCGACTGGCCGCCCACAATCAGTACCATGCCGAGCTTGAATACAATGTTTGCCCCGATCGCCAGCACCACGGCGATCGCTACCTCGTGAGCCTCGACAGTGCCGACGCTGAAGAGCCGCAGGCTCGCCAGCGTGATTGCATCCACGTCGGTGAGTCCGGCAATCAGTGCTACCGCATACAGCCCGGCAGCTCCAGCCAGGCCCGAAAGCCAGGCGGCGAGCAGCAGCACCAGTGCGTAGATTGCGCCAAAGGTCAGCGCGGTGCGCAGCTCGGCAGGATTCCTGATATCCGGGATAGGTGCCGTGTTGTCCCGCCCCTGACGTGCATATAGATAGCCCAAGCTCGCCAGGCCGAGCAGCAGACCGCCGCCGAGGAGCGGCAGTAAAGTGCCCAGCAGTCCCGGCGCGACGAAAGCAGTGAGCACCGCCAGCCGCAGCAGCAGCACCAGGTTGGCCAGCACGATGACCAGCACAGCTAAGCCGCTGAGTCTTTCCTGCGCCCGGGCATGGCGCGCGTAAATCAGCGTGGTGGCGGTGCTGGACACCAGCCCGCCGAGCAATCCAAGCAAAGGCGCGCCGTAACGCAGGCCGACCAGGCGCACGGCAACGTAACCGGCGAGACTGACACCGGAAATGAGCACCACCATGGTCCAGATCTGGTAGGGATTGAGTGCGCCGTGCGGGCCGAAATCCCGATTCGGCAGAATGGGCAGCACAATGAACATCAGCACCGCGAACTGCAGGATCGAAATCAGATCGCGTCGCTCGAGCCTCTCGGCGATGCCGCGCAATTCGGCCTTGAAGTACAGCAGGCTGGTGGTGACGATCGCCAGCATCACCGCCAGCGTCTGGTACTCGAACCACGTCATGACGGACAGCCCGTAGCACAGCAACAGGGCGATGACCGTGGTGGTGCCGGGATCGTGCTGTTCCCGGTCGCGGGCGTTGGCGGTGACAATCATTGCGGCGACGATCACCAGCCCGATGATCAGAATTGCCGGCGAGCCGGTCTCGTCGCTGAGCAGAGCGGCCACTGCCGCGAACAAAGCGGTGAGGGCGAAGGTGCGCAACCCGGCGTTGGTATCCGGGTGGCGTTCGCGTTCCAGCCCGATCAGCAGGCCGATGGCCAGGCTGATGGCAAAGGCGGGCAACCGCTCCAGTTCCGTGCCCTGCAGCCAGTAGAAGTCCACTGCCTGTCTCCCTAAGCCTTGCCCGCCTGCCAGTGATCCAACACCAGTTGCACCGAGCGCATGCCGTTGAACTCGTTGACTTGCACACGGTAAACCGCGGACACGCGCGAGGGAAGGGGTGCGCTGCGGCCGAACAGGATGGCGTTGAATGCCGGTTCGGCCAGCCTGCGGCGCAGACGCAGCTTCAGGTGCCGGCTGCCGACGACTTTCTGTTCCGTCACTTCGAATTCGTCGAAGAATGACGGGGGCGGGAATCCCTGGCCCCAGACCTGCGCGGCGAGCAACTCCGCGAACGGCAAGCTGACGTCGTCAGGTTCCAGTCCGCCGTCGGTTTCGATCACGTGCTCCAGGTCTGCAGGCGTCAGCAGCCCGCGTACGGTCTGTTCGAACGCATTCTCGAAAGCGGCCATGTCGGCGCTACGCACCGTAAGGCCCGCCGCGGTGGCGTGGCCGCCGAAGCGCAGGATCAGGCCGGGGTGGCGCTTCGATACCAGATCGAGCGCGTCGCGCAGGTGCAGACCCGGTATCGAGCGGCCCGAGCCTTTCGCCTCGCCGTTGCCACCGGGCGCGAACGCGATCACCGGCCGATTGAAGCGTTCACGCAGGCGCGCGGCGAGGATCCCGACCACGCCCTGATGCCAAGTCTCGTCATACAGGCTCAGGCTGTAGGCATCCGCGGGCGCGATTCGCTCCATCAGCGCCAGCGCGGTCTCCTGCATCCCGGCTTCGATGTCGCGGCGCTCGCGGTTGAGCGCGTCGAGCTGTGCCGCCAGTTCGGCGGCGCGGTCGCTATCGCGTGCCAGCAGGCACTCGATGCCGACGCTCATGTCGGTGAGTCGGCCGGCGGCATTGAGCCGCGGTCCGAGGACGAAGCCCAGATCGTAAGCCACGACGCGCGCCGGATCGCGGCCAGCCACCCGCAACAATGCGGTGATTCCAGGGCGGGCACGGGCGGCGCGGATGCGCTTCAGGCCCTGGTCCACCAGGATGCGGTTATTGTCGTCGAGCGGCACCACGTCGGCGACGGTGCCGAGCGCAACCAGGTCCAGCAGGTCTGCGAGGTTGGGTTCGTCGCGGCCGCCGAACCAGCCGCGCGCACGCAACTCGGCGCGCAGCGCCAGCAACACGTAGAACATCACGCCCACCCCTGCCAGGTTCCTGCTCGGGAAATCGCAGCCCGGCTGATTCGGGTTGACGATGCAGGCCGCGGCGGGCAGTTGTGCGGCGGGCAGATGGTGATCGGTGATGAGCACCCGGATACCGAGCTTGCGTGCGGCCTCGACGCCGTCGATGCTGGCGATGCCGTTGTCGACCGTGATCAGGAAATCGGGCCGGCGCGCTGCTGCCAGGGCAACGATTTCCGGCGTGAGGCCATAGCCGTACTCGAAGCGGTTGGGTACCAGGTAGTCCACCTGCGCTCCGAAGCTCTGCAGACCGATCATCCCCAGGGCGCAGGCCGTGGCGCCGTCGGCGTCGTAATCGGCGACGATCAACAGGCGCTGCCTGGCGGCGATTGCATCGGCGAGCAGGCGGGCCATCGCAACGCAGTTTTTCAGGCGCTCGGCCGGAGCCAGCCCATTGAACGAGGTATCGAGCTGCCGCGGCGTGCTTACGCCCCGCGCGGCATAGGCGCGCGCCAACACCGGGTGCACGCCGTTCGCACACAGCGAATCGAAAGCCGGCTGCGGTACGCTGCGGGTGACGATGCGCCGAGTGATCATGCAAGCCGTGCCGGATCGTGGCGGTGCAGAACATTGCCGGCATGGTGAGCCAACGGTCGTGGCCTCTTCCAAATCTGCCAGCGAACGCCGCGCGTGACCGACCACTCGTATCTGCGGCCATCGGCGACGGTCGCGATTACCGCCTTGCCAATCCTGCCCGCTCGCAAGCAGTCGAAAAGCGGCGCGAACCACCGCGTTTCCAGGGTTTCGAGCGCATGCCGCCAGCCGGCTGCGTTGCCGCGCATGAATTCGCGCTCCGCGTCCCGAAGATCGACAAGCGTGTTGTTCCCGGCGGCGAACCCGCCGTCGACGGGAAGCGGATCGGAGATGATGCCCGCCAGCCTTGCCAGACCCACGGCAAGGGGATCGTCGCTCTGCATCGCATCGAAGGAGCTTCTCGATGCGGGCAGGGTGCCGCCGCCCCAGAACCACAGACTGTTCGCCACCGCCACACC
>WNFR01008052.1_pt1 | contig 10676 bp, 8 predicted proteins | sample 5400221 | NCBI WGS metagenome assembly WNFR01 (sample SAMN13153357, study PRJNA577476) | soil metagenome | isolation source: 40 cm soil under Madrone tree | place: USA:California | collected 2016-06-14 | reverse complement strand
ATTCGCGCTACAAATGGGACGGTACGATCACCAACAACGTAGCGTACAATTTAACGCGAGCGCTTTACGGCAAGCGCATCCGCCAGCCGATCGGCGGCGACTTCGGGCTGTCGAAAAATACCATCCGCTCCTATCTCACGCAAAACGTTTGGATGACGGATGTCGCCCGTTTCGGCATCGATATCTGGATGACCACCCAGGCCATCGCGAGTGGCTGCCGGGTATGCCAAGCCAATCTCGGCGTGAAAGTTCACGATCCGAAAGATCCCGGCGTGGCTCTCGGCCCGATGTTCCGCCAGGTCGTTTGGACGCTTTTTACGCTGATGGAACAGCATGCTCTGATGTGGAAGGACGTTCGTGGGAGCGAGCCGATCGAAAGCTTCGGTTCGACGGAATTTCCCGAGCCCGAGCCCATCAACGTCAACCAGGAGTTGCTGATCCAGAATTTCAAGTTGGCGTTTCAACATTTTGGCGCGCTCTGGAAAGATCTGCTGAGCCCGTCTTCCTATAGCGTGGTGCAAAAGCTCGCCGCTTCAGAGCGCAAGAATTTTTTGCTCGACGCTGCTTCCTGGGCACACATTCTTTACGAAATCGCCGCGATCTTTCATCACTGGCCTAAAGACCGCGCCAAGCTGGTCGATCTGATGAGCCCCCTTTACGAGGCCCGGGTCGCTTCCTTTATAAATGAAACCGCCGAGATGACCACTGCGGAGTCCGAACAGGTCGTCGAACGGCAGGCGGAAGTTTTCGAGCAAGAGAAATCCTATCTGCTCAATCGCTGGGAGACCGACGACAGCGGTCCCAAGCCGAAAAGCTTGTTGCAAAAGGTCATCGGCAGTTGATATGAGCAAGATCGACTCGGAGCTCTCATTCTCATGCAGTGCGAGAAAATACTTCTGCCTGTGGTGGTCCCTTCTGAGACCCGCGGCAACATAGAGCTGGCAGTCCGGCTTTTGCCGGCGCACGGCAAGCTCGTGGCGCTGAAAGTCATTCGCGTGCCTGAGGCGACGTCGCTGAGCGAAGGCGCGGCGGAGGCCGTCGACTCGCGCGCGATGCTCGACGAAACCCACGCCATCCTCCCGGACCCTCGAGTCGAATTGAAAACTCTCGTGCGGGTTTCCCATCATCTGTCCGAGGGCATTATCGAGAGCGTCGCCGCGGAAAATGCCGACTTGTTGATATTACCCTGGAAAGGCAGCGCGAGCTCCGATGCCGCCCTGTTTGGCCGCACCATCGACCGCTTGGTCGAAAGTCCTCCTTGTAATTTGCTGGTTGCCCGCGTCGGGGAGTTGGCAAATTGCAAAAAAATCCTGCTTGCCGTGCGCGGCGGCCCTTACGCGGAATTTGCCCTGCAGATCGCGGATCGGCTCGCGCTTTCTTTCTCCGGTGAAATTACCGTGCTGCACTGCGAGCAGCATTTTGCGGCGCCGGAATTCAGCGAGTCGCTTTACGGCGACTTTCTCCGTGGGTTGCGGTTCAAACCGAATGTGAAACGGCTGGTGACGGTCGAGGGCAACCCCCAGGAAATCATCCTGCAAGAGGCGCAAAGACATGATCTCGTGATCACCGGCGCGACGGCCGGGGCCGAACCCCGTTCGTTCATTCTCGGTCCGATCGTGGAACAATTCGCGCGTTCCACCGACAAGCCGTTGCTGGTGGTAAAGACGCCGCAACCTTTCGAGACCTGGGACAAGCAGCGCCGTTTGGTCCAACCGAAGGCGCTATCGGAACGGGTGGACCAGTGGTTTGCGGAGAATACTTTTCATCGCCAGGAGTTCGGCGACCTAGCGAAGCTTGTCGACCTCAAACACAAACAAAACCTCACCATCAGCCTCGGATTGCCGGCCCTCAACGAAGCAGAAACTATCGGCAACATTGCGCGCACCATCAAGCACAAGCTCTTCGACGAATTCCCGCTGCTGGATGAAATCGTGCTGATTGATTCGAGCTCGAGCGACGACACCGTCAAGATCGCGGAGGATATCGGCATTTCAGTTCACGCGCACAAGGATATCCTGCCGCAGCACGGCACTTTTCGCGGCAAAGGCGAGGCTTTGTGGAAGAGTCTTTTCGTCCTCAAGGGAGATATCATCGCCTGGGTCGACACCGACATTCGCAATTTCTATCCCGGTTTCGTTTACGGTCTGCTGGGTCCTTTGTTACGCGAGCCTGAAATTCAGTACGTCAAAGGTTTTTATCGCCGTCCGATCAAGATGGAAGGCAAGCTGGTTTCCGAAGGCGGCGGACGGGTGACCGAGCTGACGATCCGGCCGCTATTCAATCTTTTTTATCCGGAGCTGTCGGGCATGATTCAACCTCTGGCCGGGGAGTACGCTGGCCGACGAACAGCGCTCGAACGGGTGCCGTTCTTCACGGGCTACGGCGTGGAGACGGGGTTGCTGATCGATCTGTTCAATGAAATTGGTCTGAACGCGATCGCCCAAGTGGACCTCGAAGAACGCGTCCATCGTAACCAGCCCCTCGCGTCGCTTAGCCAAATGTCTTTTGCGATCATCCAAGTGGTGATGCAACGCTTGCAAGAAAAAAGCCGAATTCAAATGATGGACGAAGTCAATCGTTCGATGAAACTGATCAAGCCCCAAGAAAAGAGCTACGCGCTGGAGCTCAAGCCGATCCAGGATCGGGAGCGACCGCCGATGCTCACTATACCCGAGTACCGGGCCAAACGCGCCACGTGCCCGTGACGAGAAATGCTGAAGCTATCGAAATCAAGCCAGCTGATGATTATCACCGATGTGGACGGCACGCTCATCGACCAACGAACGTACAGCTATGAATTGAGCCTGCCCGCCGTGCGCCGGCTCCAAGCCAAGCGGATTCCGATCGTTCTATGCTCGACCAAAACGAGCGCCGAAATAATTCTACTGTGGCGCGAGCTGGAGCTCGATGATCCCTTCATTTGTGAAAATGGCGGCGCGATCTACATGCCGCGGGACTATCTTAAAGTGGCTTTGCTCGGCTTAAAAATCGACGGTCCTTTCGAAGTGCTTGAGTTAGGCACCGATGTTGATCGTTTGCGCGTCGCGCTGGCGGATGCGGCGCGCGCATGCGGTGTGACCTTGCGAACTTTCGGACAAATGGACGTCGACGAGATTGCCACATTGACCGGCCTTTCGTTGGATCAAGCGGCGCGTGCGCTGCAACGTCACTACGACGAGCCGTTCCTGGTACAGTCCGGCGACAGCAAAAAAATGGCGGCCATGCTGCGCGCGAAAAAGTTGACCGTCACCCGGGGCGATCGCTTTTATCATCTAAGCGGCGGCCACAGTAAGCGCGACGCGGTGGAGGCTCTGCTTAATCTTCACCGCGATCAATATGGCCAAGTCATTTCGATCGGTCTGGGAAATTCGGCCAACGACGGCCCGATGTTATCGGCCGTGGACCGGCCCGTTTTAGTCAGAAATCCCGATGGGCGCTGGGACGGCACGGTCGTCGAGGCCATCCCCGATGTCGAGTGTACGATCGGGACCGGGCCGCAGGGATGGAGAGAAGCCATCGACGGGATTCTGGACGAAGCGACGCCATGAGCTTGAAAGCGAGTTGCCGTTGGCGGGGCGCGCGATTGAGAACGATCCTCATTCTATTCATCGTCTTATTTATCGCACCACTCGCGGAGGCGCAAACTAAACTACGATTCGTCACCTGGAGATCGGAAGCGGAGCGGGTTTGGGAGCAGATCATCGCCGACTTCGAAGCTAGATATCCAGGAGTCAAAGTTGTTCAGGAGGTCGGGCCTCATTCATCTACTGAATTCCACGATTTAGTAACCCAGAAGCTGCGCAATCGCGACCCTGAGATGGACGTGTTTTTCATGGACGTCATCTGGCCCGCCGAATTCGCCGCCGCCAACTGGGCGCTGCCGCTGGATGCCTTTTTCACCGCTGCGGAACGAAACTTATTTTTGGAAGCGCCGATCCAGGCCAATACTTATGACGGGCGGATCTATGGCGTGCCGATGTTTGTCGATGCCGGAATGCTTTATTACCGCAAAGATCTGCTTGAAAAACGTAATTTGCCGCCGCCGCGCACTTGGCCCGAATTGGTCCGCCAAGCGCGGATCATTTTGGCCCAAGAGCGCGATCCATACCTGACCGGCTACTCGGCGCAGTTCAAACAATACGAGGGACTGGTTTGCAACATGATGGAGTTTGTATTGAGCAACGGCGGTGCGCTGTGGAATGAACAGCGCCTCCAAAGCACGCTCGATGACGCCAAGGCGAAAGAGGCGGTGCGGTTCGTGCGCGATCAAATTATTCGCTTAATCGCGAATCGCGGCATTCTGGCCTACCAAGAACCGGAATCGCTGGCCTTGTTTACGCAGGGAAAGGCGATCTTCCATCGCAATTGGCCCTACGCCTGGGAAGCGTCCAATGACCCCAGGCAGTCAAAAGTCGCTGGTAAAGTCGGCATCGTGCCGCTGCCGGCTTTTCCCGGGCAAAAGAGCGCTGCCACTCTCGGCGGCTGGCAGCTTGGCATCAGCCGCTTCTCGCGTAATCCGCAGCTCGCCTGGCAATTCGTCCAATTCATGACCAGCGGCGAGACGCAAAAACGGATTGCGCTCGAGACCGGCCGCGGGCCGGCGCGCAAGGCGCTCTATCATGATCCCGAGATCCTCAAGAAAAGTCCCCAGTTCCAGTCGCAGTACGAGACGTTCACTCTGGCTGCGCCGCGGCCACGAACGCCGGTGTATCTACCGCTTTCAAACATCTTGCAGCGTTACTTCAGCTCGGCCATCGCCATTGCCGATTCGGACATCGACCAGCTCGCGCGAGCCGCGTCGCGCGACATGGATCGCGCTTTGGACCTCTTACGTGATCGGAGACAGCGGTGAGCAATAGGCAAGATCCGGTCTGGCGATTTTTGTTGCCGAGTTTGGTGTTTGTCGGCGTCTTCTCTCTCTATCCGATTCTGGAGTCCTTTCGCCTAAGTCTTTACCGCATGATTTTGACTCTGCCCTGGCTCGGCCAGAAATTCGTCGGTTGGGAGAACTACCGCGATCTCGTAACCGATCCGGTGGCGCTGGGCTCGCTCAGCACTTCCATGATCTTCGTCGCCGTCACGACTCCCATCGAAGTGCTTCTCGGTCTCGCCATGGCGCTGGTGCTGAACGAATCCTTCCGCGGCCGCGGTTGGCTGCGTGCCATCGTGCTCATCCCCTGGGCGGTGCCCACCGTGGTCTCGTCGCAAATGTGGCGTTTCATTTTCAACGACCGCTACGGTCTTTTCAATTATCTCCTGTACGGAGACGCGACTCAGCTGTACTGGGCGCCGCTGGCGGAGCCAGGCTTGGCGTTGCTGTCGATCATGGTGGCGGACATTTGGAAGACCAGCGCGTTTGCCGCGCTGATCATCCTCGCTGGCCTGCAGGGGATTCCCGGTGAGCTCTACGAGGCCGCCAGCATCGATGGCGCCAGCGCGTGGCGGAAGTTTCGTCATATTACGCTGCCGCTGGTCAAGCCAGCTTTGCTGTTAGCACTGCTATTTCGCACCATCGACGCGCTCAAGGTTTTCGACCTCGTATTCGTCATGACCCAAGGTGGTCCCGCAGACACGACTAATCTTTTACAATTCTATGGCTACAAAAAGAGCTTTGCCGAAGGCATGATCGGCTACGGCTCGGCGATCGCCGTCGTAGTATTTTTGCTCTCGTTTTTCTTGTCGGTTCTCTATATTCGTCTGCTCGGAACCGGTTTGCTCCGAAAGGCGCAGCAAACATGAAAAAATTCGCATTCGCCGCATCCGTCGCTGCGATCGGTACACTGACCCTGCTGCCGTTTTCTTGGTTCGTGCTCACGTCTTGGAAAAGCGCCGCCGAGATCATCGCTATCCCGCCGGTCATTCTGCCGAGCTTTCATTGGGACAACTATCGCGCGGCGATCACGCAATACGGGCTGCTTCATTATATCGGCAATAGCGCGATCGTCGCGTTAGCGACAACGCTGGTCAGTCTCGCCGTCGCGTCGCTGGCGGCCTTCGCGCTGGCGCGGTTCAAATTGCGCTGGGCGCGCTACTATCTGATGTTGCTGCTGGCGCTTTCCATGTTTCCCCAGATCGCCATTGCCGGTCCGGTGTGGCGGCTGTTGAATTTCCTGGGCTGGCTCAATAGTTATCAAGGCATTGTTGCCGCGTATATTTCGCTCACCTTGCCGTTTGCGGTCTGGGTGCTCACGACGTTTTTCCAGGAGCTGCCGTACGATATCGAAGAAGCGGCACTGGTCGACGGCTGCACGCGCTGGCAAGCGCTTCGGCTCGTCGTGTTGCCGCTGGCGGCGCCGGGACTTTTTACCGCCGCGATTCTCGTTTTCATCCACGCCTGGAACGAGTTCTTTTTCGCGCTGATTATTTTGACCTATCCGGCGTTGCAAACGCTGCCGGTCGGTATCGCACTCTTCCCCGGTGAATACACGATGCCGTGGGGCGAGATCGCCGCGGCGTCAACGATCGCCACGCTGCCCCTGGTTGCGCTAACACTGATTTTTCAACGTCGCATTGTGCAGGGCTTGTCAGCGGGAGCGGTGAAAGGTTAAGAAATCGCTCCGGGCGACGGAGCTGGAGGAAGCCATCGCGTCTCTGACGGTCAAAAAACTTTCCAAAACTTTCGGCGCTTCGCGGATATTGGAAGAGATTTCATTTACCGTCGCCGACGGCGAGTTTTGTGTCTTGCTCGGTCCGTCAGGCTGCGGCAAGACGACACTTTTGCGCATCGTTGCGGGTCTGGAATCCGCCTCCGCCGGAACCGTTGATATCGATACGACGCGCGTCGATCTCTTGCCGCCGCAGGATCGCGATGTCGCGTTCGTGTTTCAAAATTACGCCCTGTACCCGCACATGACGGTGTTTGAGAATCTGGGATTCTCGTTGCGCTTACACGACGTAGCGAAGGACGAGATCCAAACGCGCGTCACCGAGGTCGCGAGGTTGTTGGAGATCGATAATCAACTCAAACAAAAACCTCAACAATTGAGCGGTGGGCAACGACAGCGGGTTGCCTTGGGGCGGGCGATTGTGCGCCGGCCGAAGCTTTTTCTTTTTGACGAGCCTCTGTCCAATCTCGATGCGACGTTGCGGGCAAACATGCGCGTCGAGCTTGGTCGGTTACACACTCGGTTAGGTTCGACGATGCTCTACGTTACCCATGATCAAGCCGAAGCGATGACTCTTGGTGAAAAAATTATCGTCTTGGACAAGGGGCGGATTCAACAGGTCGGCACGGCGTCGGAGATTTATCATCGGCCGAGCAACTTGTTCGTCGCTGGTTTCGTCGGCCAGCCGCAGATGAATCTAATCGAAGGCCGGCTGGACAGCAATGGAAAATTTCACGATGAAGGCGGCGTGGAAATAGATCTAGCCGGCACTGTCGCCAGTCGTAGCGCGGTAGACTCGCCATTGACCCTGGGCATACGCCCGGAAGATTTTCGCCCTTGCGCGAGCGCGGACGCGTGGTTTTCCGGTACAGCTGAATTCGTCGAGGACCTTGGCTCGGATTGTTTTGTTCATCTGCTTTGCGGCAAGCTGAAGCTCGTGGCGCGCTTGCCGGGGCAAAACCGGATCAAGCGCGGCGATAGTCTCCATCTTAACGCGGATCCCCAGCGCGTGCATCTATTTCGCGACGGCCGGCGCGTCGACTTGTTTGGGTCGGAGGCGTAAAAGAGAATTCGGTCACATGCACGCGTGGGCGGGCTGCACGGAGCAACTCGTGGCGGCGGCGTTCGAATTTGCGGGACAGTCGACGCCGTCGGGCGCCTAGCCTGGGTAAGCAAAACGAGGCGCGGTCAGTTTTCTATTGCGAGGTACCACCTAAACCGCTTGCCTGCGCGACGATTTCACTCACGCTCTTGTCGAGATCGAGAGGGCGATTGATGCGCGCGTCGTCGCGCTCAGGCACGAGGGCGTAAACCTCCAGACGGTTCCCCTCGGGATCGAGAAAATAGCATGACACGGTGTTGCCCATTTCCTCGTAAGCATGGCTCACACAGTGGTCGATCGGCACGCCCAACGCCTTAAAACGCTCGTAATATGCCTTGACGTCGGCAGGCGTATCGGCGCGCCAGGCGATATGCGCAATGATCTTGGCGTTGCCCTCGCGTCCCTTGGCGAGAGCGAGTTGGTGGTCTTCGATATTGGGGTCAGCCGTCAGAAATACCATCCGGCCGGGGTGCTCGCGGTATTTCACGAGGCCCAATACATCCTTGTAAAACGCAACCATCTTGTCCAAGTCATTTACATAAAGCACCACGTGGCTGAGACCTTTAATCGTCGGCATAAGAAACGCCTCCTTTCAGGATTTCACGCGCGGCAGCGCGCGCAGTCCGGTCAACGTCATTTTGATTTTCTATCGTGATCGGCACGATCTTTGACCAGAACGTATCTGATTACTTTGTCTGATGTCAATGAAAGACTGGGTACCGGGATTGACACAACCCGTAGCTCAGGTCCTCGTGGCGAGCGTAATGATCAACCATCAGCTCGCTGCGGGATCGTTTATTTAAAACGTGTTTGTCGTGGGTTTCGGTTTACTGGCTGGCCGACTCAGCCGCGCGATTTTCGATCTCTGCGCGGGGTCGTCAGATCTCTTGATTAACCGCAGCCTGGCGCCGGGGTATAGGAAGCCTGGTGTCGTATCCAGTTGTTGTTTCCTATCCCCGGCGAAGGCCTACTGAGCAAACGTTGTGCCCCGATTTATCGCCGCGAGCTTGCCGACTTTAGAGAAGTTAAACCCGCGTGCAAGGACTTGCGCTGTAGGGTCGCAATGGCAGGTTTGCCTGCTAAATATTTCAACCGACTTGATCGGGTTGATTTGTCGATGCAGCGCGTCGAATTACTCCGGCAGATTGTGCTATATCAGAATCGCGCCAGGTATTTCGCAGATGGCGGCCGCGGGCGCGCGAAGCGCCATTGATAAAAAAGGGGGGGATGATGCGTCGAGTTTTATTTTGCGCCGCGCTCATTGCGGTAATCTGTTGTCCGCTGACCGCACCGGCCCAGGAGAAAAAGCTGGAAAAACTTCGCACCGGCGGCGGCTCCGCGTCAGGTGCGCAGATGTCGATTTGGCTCGCCAAGGAAGGTAATTTCTACGAGAAGAACGGTCTCAATATGGAGGTAATCAGCATTCCGGGAAGCTCGCTGGCACTGCAGGCGATGCTTTCGGGAGAGCTGCCGATCATCCAAGCCGGCGGCGCGGGACCGATTCAAGCCGCGCTCTCCGGCACGGATACCGTGATCATCGCGACCATTGCGAAAAAATTCAACTGGTGGATCTTCGCCCAGCCCAACATCAACCGCGTCGAAGATCTGCGCGGCAAAATATTCGGCACGACTCGCTTTGGGACCCAGTCCGACCTTGCCTCCCGCATCGCGTTACGGCGCGCCGGCATCGATCCAGAGCGCGACATCACCATGGTCCAGACGGGCGGGCCGGCGGAAACCATCAGCGCAATGGTCGCCGGCAAGATTCAGGCTGCAGCAGTGACGCCGCCGGCGACCCTACAGGCGCGGAAAATGAAACTCAAAGATCTGGTGGACCTTTCCAAGCTCGACGTCGAGTATCACGTCAACGGCGTGGTGACGACGCGCAAGTTTTTAAAGTCCAATGAGGATACCGTTCGACGTTATCTCAGGGCGTACATCGAGGGCGCGGTGCGTGGAATGAAGGACAAGGCCTTTGCCATGAAAACGATGGGAAAGTATTTCCGTACGGATGACCAAGATGTTCTCGAAGAAACCTACGAGATGATCATAAAAACCGGCTTTAGCGTGCCGCCCTATCCGGCGGGCATCGCGGGCCTGTTGCAGGAGCTGGAAAAGCCGTTTCCAAAAGCCAAAGGCGCGAAGCCGGAAGATTTCGCTGACGGCCGGCTGGTGCGCGAGCTAGATCAAAGTGGTTTTATCAAGTCACTGCTCGCCGGTCGCTAACGCTCAATAAATAAAATCCGAAAACATCCGGGGGGTGGAGCTTGGTCGATCTGTGTGCCGGTAACATCCGGCAGTATGTGTTTTCTTTCATGTATTCGTATTTTTCCAGCTTATCGGCTCTCAAGGGCATGCCGCGGACAAGATCAGATTGGTAGTCCCGGATGTCGGCGGACAATGTATCGCTTATATGACGAGCTATCGCGGGCAAAGAATTAACCTGGCTTCATTCCTTGCCTAAAAAGGGAGGCAGCAGACGCGAAGGCAGTGACCTATGACTCAATCCTCGCAAGATCTATTTAGGGTTACGTTGCTCGGCACCGGCGCGCCGCCGCCGAGCTTGGAGCGTTTCGGTCCGAGCACGCTGGTCGAAGTCGGTGAACAGAAGTTCATCTTCGATGCCGGGCGCGGCGCTATGCAGCGACTTCACCAGTTGGGAATTCCATTTGGCGATATCACCGGGATGTTTTTGACGCACCATCATTCCGACCATGTCGTCGGCTTCCCCGATCTCTGGCTGACCGGTTGGATCGGCCGGCCATGGGGGAAACGCAGCACGCCTTTGCAAGTTTGGGGGCCGGAGGGGACGAAGCAGATGATGGAACACTTGCCGAAAGCGTTCCACGTCGACATCCGTGTGCGCAGCAAAAGTTATCCGGCGGAAGGGGTAAAACTAATAGCGCAAGAGATCGCCGCAGGAGTCGTGCTCGAAAGTGATGGCGTCCAGATCAGCGCATTTGAAGTCG
>WNFR01012929.1_pt1 | contig 10678 bp, 12 predicted proteins | sample 5400221 | NCBI WGS metagenome assembly WNFR01 (sample SAMN13153357, study PRJNA577476) | soil metagenome | isolation source: 40 cm soil under Madrone tree | place: USA:California | collected 2016-06-14 | reverse complement strand
AGGAGACGCTCGATGAGGAACTACGGCGACTTCGCGAAGAGGTCGCAGTAGCAAAAAAGGTCAACACCGAGCAGCCTGACACACACAATTACTCCGAAGCAGAGACGCGTGACTATTTCATCGACCTGTTGCTAAAGGAAGCCGGTTGGGCTCTCGATAAAACTCAAGACCGCGAGTTTCCCGTCACAGGAATGCCCAATGAATCGAAAGAAGGGTTCGTGGATTACGTGCTTTGGGGTGACGACGGCAAACCTCTCGCCTTGATCGAAGCGAAGAAGACGAAACGCGACGCGCGGGTCGGGCAGCAACAGGCAAAGCTTTATGCTGACTGTCTGGAACAGAAGTTCGGTCAACGGCCAATCATCTTTTATTCAAACGGATATGAGCACTGGATGTGGGATGATTTCTCGCATCCGCCACGCGCGGTGCAGGGATTCTATAAAAAAACTGAGCTGGAATTGCTGATTCAACGGGGCACAACACGGAGGAAACTGGCCGAAGCAGAGATCAGAAAGACGATTGTCGAGCGTTACTATCAGACTCGCGCGATTCGCCGCGTGAGCGAGGCTTTTGAAACCGATAACTCCCGCAAAGCGCTTCTCGTGATGGCGACGGGATCAGGGAAGACACGAGTGGTAATCGCCCTCTGCGATCTCCTGATGCGGTGCAACTGGGCCAAGCGCATTCTCTTTCTCGCCGATCGCGTGGCGCTGGTGAACCAGGCGCTCAACGCTTTCAAGCAGCACCTGCCGGATTCATCGCCGGTGAATCTCGTGACTGAGAAGGAGAAGGAAGGCCGTGTCTATGTCTCCACCTATCCGACAATGATGGGTCTGATCGATCGGGCCAAAGATGGGCAGAAACGATTTGGGGTTGGTCATTTCGATCTTGTGATTATCGACGAGGCGCACCGCTCTGTTTATCAGAAGTACCGCGCCATCTTCGAATACTTCGATTCCTATCTGGTCGGACTCACTGCCACGCCGAAAGACGAAATCGATCACAACACCTATTCACTGTTTGATCTGGAAGAGGGCGTGCCGACTGACGCTTATCCACTCGAAGACGCGGTGAAGGATGGCTTTCTCGTCCCGATGAAAGCGGTCGCGGTGCCACTGAAGTTTCAGCGAGAAGGAATCAAATACGATGATCTCTCGGAAGCAGAAAAAGAAGAATGGGATGCAAAGGAGTGGAACGAAGACGGAGAAGTTCCAGATCGCGTCGAAGCTGAGGCTGTAAATAAATGGCTCTTCAACCAGGACACGGTGGACAAGGTCCTCGCACATTTGATGACACGTGGTCAAAAAGTGGCTGGCGGCGATCGACTCGGCAAGACGATCATCTTCGCCAAGAACCACGATCACGCGAAGTACATAGCAGAGCGGTTTGACATCAATTACCCCGAATTCAAAGGCGATTTCGCGCGACTGATCGATTTCTCCGTGGAGTACGCGCAGAGCCTAATCGACAGCTTCTCGATTCCGACAAAGTCGCCGCACATCGCAATTTCGGTGGATATGCTCGATACAGGGATCGACGTGCCGGAGATTGTGAATCTTGTTTTCTTCAAGCGGGTCATGTCGAAGACGAAATTTTGGCAGATGATCGGCCGAGGCACTCGCCTTTCGCCAAATCTCTTCGGGCCGGACAAGGATAAGGCGTTCTTCTACGTCTTCGATTACTGCCAGAACCTCGAATTCTTCAGCCAAAACCCGGAAACTAGCGAAGGGTCGTCGGGAGAATCGCTGAGCACGCGCCTTTTCAAACTGCGGCTGGAATTGATCAATGAGCTCGATAAGGAGCGCTTCCCTTTACCTGTCGCGCGCGAGGAGCCGGAACTCGACTTACGTGATGCAACGGCCGAGCTGCTGCGGAACGAGATCGCGGCGATGAATGTTGAAAACTTTATCGTCCGCCCACGGCGGGAACTGGTCGAACGTTTCGCTGAATCAAAGGCGTGGGAAAAGCTCACCCAGACCGATTTGCTCGACCTGGGCAAACAGGTCGCCGGCCTGCCGACCCAACTCGATCCCGAGGACGAGGAGGCCAAGCGTTTCGATGTTCTGATGCTGAATCTGCAGCTCGCGGTTCTTCGTTCGGAGCAACGTTTCTCCAAATTACAGAAGTCGGTTAAAGCCATCGCCGGCCTGCTGGAAGAAAAGTCATCCATTCCAATGGTTCAGGCGCAGATGGAATTGATTCAAGCCATTCAGACGGATGAATGGTGGGAAGACGTCACACCGCAGATGCTCGAAAACGCACGAAAGCGGCTCCGCCTGCTGGTGAAGCTGATCGACAAGCAACAGCGCAAACCGATCTATACAGACTTCAAAAGCGGCATTCGCAGAGTTTACGAGCGGAAAGACGCTGAACGGGAACCAACTCGAGTTCGTCAACCTGATCATCGATCATCTTACCGACCGAGGAGTTGTCAGCGTTGAATCCCTTTACACATCTCCTTACACCGATGTAAGTCCGCAAGGTCCTGACGGCTTATTCAAACCAAAAGAGGTCGACCAGCTCGTCGACATTCTGCACGATGTGCGCGACCGGGCAGTTGCTTAAGACAGTGACAATATTTTCGCCCGACATCATCGCCGCAGAGATCGTAGAAGATCTGCAAGCCGCCCTCGCCCAGTTCGCCGGAATCGCATCGGATCTAAAGCGCCGAGACATAGCGTCAGGAAGCTGAGTCGCGTCGCGACTGAGATCGACATTGTAGCGCGAAGCCGGTACCATTATTTACAGCTTTGAATGATCCCCCAAGACACGCCCGCATGACCGGACGTTTTTGCGCTAAATCAGCATGAACATTGATCTGAATGAGATTTGGGCGGCCGATGGAATGCCGAAATCAGCGGGCGAGGTCGAAGACGTCTTCGACCCTTACCTGAGTCAATTGCGGGAACAGTTACAAAGATTGCTGGCTCAAAAATCGGACGACAAACCCGGCGTTGCCGCGTCCCTCGTCGCGGAAGTTCAACAAGTGCTAAGTAAAGTGCGCACACATACTGCGACGGCGACCAAGCGAGGGTCGCCGGAAGACGCGAGGATCGCGGATCAGCTAAGAAAATTCGCCGAGAAGTTGAACTCCTGGTGCAGCGTCATTGTCACCGCATCCGGCGACGCGGCGACCAACACTAGGAGTCGATTCGCGGACGCCGGAGCGTGGGCGACGCACTACAGCACTGTGCGCATGACCATTACCACGTTTTTTGTGACGACCACATGGGCCATTATCAGCCTGAAATGGGACGCGTACAGCCGTGACTTGTGGTGGGCCGCTCTGATTGTGTGGATTTTTGCCGGTGCGTTCTTGTTGGTTTTTACCGGTTTAACGCAGCACGCCTCTTCGCAGCAACAAGAGTACAAATCTTATTTGCCCGCTTTGGACGGACGCGCTCCCCCGAAACGTCTGAAACGATCGGTTAAATTTTGGATATGGGCACCGGTGATCCTCTATGCTTTCGCCTCCGGCGGCTTTGGGTGGTTGCTATACGCTTGGATTGATCGTGCGCCTAAAACCGCGATCACGTGGGCGGCGCTCGTGAACGAGTCCTCCCTCAAGAAACAAGAGGACGCGGCCGGACTGCAAAGCGTGAAACTGTCTGACTGGGGAGCAAAGATCGACGCTCTCGGGTGCTCGGTCGATCAAATCAGGCTGAAACTTTCTCAACCCGCGCCGACGATCACTCCGAACCCGACCCCAACCGCTACACCAAAGCCGTCAGTTCATCGTCGCCATGGTCATCGAAAAGGTCGGAGGTCCCACGAATGAGAAAAGAAAATGGGGTCGCGTCTAAACATTCAGCGGCTAGAGCCGCTCGTTATTGGTTAGCGGTTATCAGCGACTGGCAAAATTGAGAACCGTCCGTTCCTTTCTTAGCACATCATGCACGTCAAGATCTGCGGTATAAGACGATCGGAGGATGCATTGCTAGCCGCTCAGTGTGGCGCTGACGCCGTTGGTCTTCTCGTCGGCCAACGGCATAGTAGTCCGGATTTTATTACTGCCGCTTTGGCGGAGGAGATCGCTCGCACCCTGCCGCCGTCTGTCGAAGCAGTTTTGGTGACCCACATTACAGAGGTCGACGAAATCGAACGGTTATTGCGGCAGAGTGGAATTACGGCTGTTCAGCTTCATAGCGAAATCACTGCCGACTCTGTAGCGAATTTGCGCACCCGATTGCCGGACCTGAAGGTCTTCAAATCAGTCCATGTGATTTCTGCCCAGAGCATGCGATATCCGGAGGGGTTCAGTAAAATAGTGGACGGCTTCGTTCTGGACACGATCAATGTGGCGACTGGTCAAGTAGGAGGTACTGGAAACATACATGATTGGTCGATCAGCCAGAAGATTGTGGAACGGTTCCCTGACATCCCGACCATACTTGCCGGTGGTTTGACTTCTAAAAATGTCCGGTCAGCTATCGAGTCGGTGCATCCGTTTGGCGTTGATGTGAATTCAGGAACGAAAGGATCCGACGGATTTAAAGATGCTCGTAAAATGCGTGAGTTTATCCGCGAAGCCAAGCGCTTAGGCGCGACAGGAAGCTGACACGTTTGAACCTTGGCGGAGGCCCATCGGCAAAGCATCATAGGTGTATATACACGCATGATGATTTAACAGGCGCTGGAAAAGTCGACGAAAAACAAGATGTGCCTTCGCCGACGCTTCCGTCTATGCCAAGGCTACGACGTGACGAGTCGGCGCGATGAGAAGCCTCGAAGACAGCGCCAACCTGCCCGATTTGGGTTTATCTCAGTCTGCCCGCCATTGCGCTGGCCAACACAACGATCGGCCAGAAGGCGGCGCGACAGGTGAAACGTTAAATCGTTACATCGACGGCGGAACAAAACGCGATCAGACGACGGACTTGCGTGGTATCGAGAATTCGCACGCCGAATTCGGTCTCGTCGCGCAGAAATCGCAGACGACACGCCCGCCACTACCCGCCTTCGCATCGCCTACGTCGTGGCAGGCAGCAACCTCTCATGCATCGTAAGCCTCCTTCGTCCCGCACTGGCGGGACTACGGCGGGCCAAGAGCGGCTTATGATGCAGGGTTGATGGCCGATTGTTGAGAGACTAAGCACGGGAAAAGATAGATTTTGCAGAGGTCGTTGCTGTATGGCTGCGCAGATGCTTAGGTTTGTTCAACGTTTTCGTGAGCTATGGCCAGACAATTTAAGCCGGTGCGTTTCGCTGTGTTGATCGGATTGGCTGCGTTCATCGTGTGTGGCGTGGCGGTATTCTACAGTCATCGCACGGCTCACGGCACAACGGCGGAAGAACGGGCTGCTTATGAACTCGGTGAGAAGGCCGGAGAACAAGCGCCGGGCGGCGCAACGTTGCCGACGGAAGCGGACGTGAACATGACGGCTCAAAAGTATTTCGAGCAGCAGGGCCCGGCTGAACAGCTCCAAAATCCTTCGCGAGCATCCGACCTGCAGGCTTTTAAACAGGCTGTCAAAAAGGGTTACACCGCCGGGTTCAAGAAGACGCATCCGCAGCAGTGAACCGCTCACGCACCGTGTTTGAGAGTTGGGGTCGCGTCTCAACATTTGACATTTAACCTTCGATCACATGAACGGGGAGGATTGGGGTCGCGTCTCAACATTTAACATTCGAACTGGCTGAGAAGTCAGCGAAGGTCACTTCGCGTCGGGAAATCGCGCCGCGTTACGGAGATAGAGAACAAGATCGTAGCCGCGCCCACTCGGGTAGGGTTTCCCGTTGATTTCGAATCCATGGTCAGACGCATAACGCATGACTCGCTCATCGGCCCGGGTGGTCGCGAAAACATTCTCGTTCTTCGCGAAAGGGAGTAATTCACCGACAATGCGAGTCGACAATCCTCGCCCTTGGTGCGTTTTAGCCACGACCACCCAACCCAACTCAACACGGTATTCGTCTGATGCGGTGGTTGCTTGCGCATTGGCGAACACCCTGTCGCGGTAGCCGGGTCGGGGGTGTTTTAGCGCGCCTACTCCGACGAGTTGACCATCCGACGTCCGAAGAAACAACAGGCGAAGAGCGTTGCGGATCCGTTGCGTTAAGCCTTGTGGATCGACTGTGCCGCCTTTGACGACAAGCTTCTCAAAATCGGCTAGCGCCTCCGCTGTGCAATCCGAGGGCGAGAATATTGACGAAGTTAGCATCGCAGTGTTTTCGGGCTATCAAGAAAATCGCATGAAAAAATGGGGTCGCGTCATATCGCTTCGCGGCGTTGAAGCGTTGAATCGTTAAAGCGTTACATCGGCGAAATGTGCATAATCCGCGGCTGGGTTCATTGATTTTCTCTCTCGCGATTGCGGCGCGCCGCCGCTGCCAGCTCAGGGTTGCCTTTCTATCAGCTTCATCACCGGATGGATCTCCAGACTGCTAGAGATGAATCATAGTTTCGGCGATTTCTTGTGGGGTTTTTGCCCGAATGATCGATGTCGTAGAATCCTTTCCCGATAACTGTCGCCACCGGGCGGCGAAGTAACCGGAAGCCCCATTGCGCATCGGTCTGGAATGGGAACTTCGCAGTCGTCCACGAGCAAACCGCTTTCCGTATCGCGCACCATGTGTCGCTGAAGGAGCAAAGTTTATCCAAGGCTCCGGCAGGCGAAAATAGCGATTGGCAAGGTGACAATCATTAACAGCGCAGTTGCCACCAGAGTGGATGAGGATTCGACTTCGTAAATGCGATAGCGCGGTGCCAAGAGAGGCGCGAAGACTGCTGTGGGAATAGCACAAACCACGATTCCCTCGCCAGCCAGCGGATTGCCAACTTTCAGCGCCGCAACCAGTAGCACCATGAGCAGTGGCTGTGCGACCATTTTCACGAGCGCGTTGGCTATCACTTCACCGTTCAATCTAATTTCATAGGCCGCGATGATTAGTCCGGCTAGGAAAATGGAGGCGCCGGAAGTGCTCGAGCCGATTAGCATCAACATATTATCAAGCAGTGGCGGCACACGCGCGCCTGCAAGCACGAGCGCAACACCGATCAACGGGGCCCACACCATCGGTTTTTTCAAGGTGTTCGCCAAGCTTTGAACAATAAGGGAACTGACGCGCTGCCCTTCACCACGTGTTGTGCGTTGGTGATGTATTTCGAGCAGAACGAGCGTGAGCGGAATCATCGTGACCGCCGATAAAGTCGTTGCGAGGGCAATCGAGACGAGGCTTGATGGGCCAAACAACCCTTGAAATATCGGCGGACCGAAAAAGCCGACCGATGGAAAACTGGCGAGGTTGGCCTGTAGCGTCGCTTCACCGAGGGAATGACGCAAAAGCCGCGTGCTGACAAGCACCACGGCCAGGAACAGTCCAACAAAGGCGACAAGCAGCGCCAGGGCATAAGCACCCTCGCTGAGCAATTCGTCTCGAGGCGTCTTAACTGTCGCCACAAACATCATTGCCGGGAAGGCATAATCCAGCACCAATTCATTCAGACCCGCGACCTGATTAGCATCGAATTTTTTGGCATGCCCAGCCAAATACCCCAGTCCCAACACAAAAAACACGGGCAAGAGAACAGCTAAGGCCGTGAGAGTCATTGTAGCTGGCGTTTCCAAACCCTATCGAATCAGGAACCCCAGGAAACCGGAAAGTGAAATGGGAAGCAGCTGGGGTCAGTCTTTACGTTTGAGACAGGCAGTGATAGCCGCAGCTAAGTTTTATCCTGCAGACCGACAAAGCCTTTGTACCGGCGAAACGCGGGAGTCGCGGCGCCCGCTTCACCAAAGCTAGCGGGCTTCGCCGGAGAGGGCGCGCTTTACTTCGAATTGGGGTCAGTCCTCACTTTTGACACAAACTCTGGACTGAGGGGCTCAATCCAGCATGCCCGGCTTCCCTAGACACACTCAAAGTCTCGGAGCCTCCCGCCGTAAAGCTGGCAGCCGCTACCCACGCCCCAGCCAGCGCTAGACCTCGACATCTTGAGTCAAGATGATCCGCCTTCGCCGACGCTTCGCCGCGACAAGAATCCTCGAAGACAGCGCCAATCTGGTTATTCCAAATACGTATCCTCGTGCGCATACGGCGGCGCGCAGCAGCAGAGAAAGCGTAGCGGCTCTGTAGCCGTGATCGTGTGCCACGCGCCGGGAGGGATGAGGATCGCATCGCCCGGGCCGACCATTCGACGGTCGCCATCGAGTTCTATCTCGCCCGCGCCTTCCAGGATAAAATAAAGCTCCTCCGCGACCTTGTGATAATGCCGCTCCGTCCTGCCTCCCGCGGAGACGCGCGCTTCCGCAAGGCTTTGGTTTTGGACGGGCGCATTCGTGCGATCGAGAATCGAACGGATAGTCGAACCGTCTTTCGTGATAAAGGGCGGCTGGGCCGAAAGATTCTGGACGGTCATAGTTTTTAAAGATGCCGCGACCTGGGCCGAAAACGATTGCGGCTGACACAGCCGCCGCTACAGCGCCTGGCTTCCGGCCTTAGTGCTCCTTCATCTACGCTCTGCCCCTATTGGCCGCGGCTCGCGGGCGGGATGATACCGTTCATTCGGAGATATTCGACCAGTTGACCGTAATGATCGAACGCGTGAGCAGCGGCGAATGTTGCGAGGAACAGACGAGTGGTCGGTCTGCCACTGCTCGAGCTGATAGGTTGGACAAGGTTCGACGCGTTTAGAGTTGCTACCGCTTTATGGCCAAACGCGAAGGAATCCTTCAGGTACTTAATGATGTCCACCTTGGCTGTCATATTGTCCGGACCTTTGCCGTCGTTAACGGTGTCGGGGGCTTTCTCGCCGGTGATCGGTGACCAAATGAGATAGTTGGACGCGGCGACATGCTTCAGTTGCTGGCCAAACGTGCGCACACCTTTGTACTCGCTGCCGGGGAGGTTCAGTTTCTCCGGAGAAAAATCGAACTTGCCCTCCGGCATCGCTTCGGCCGCTTCGACAATTTCCTTTTCTACAATGGAGATCTCGCGATCGATGGCTGAGGCGATGGTTGGTGGAGTTGAAGGTGTGCCCGATGTGCCGCCCGCAGGAGAGCTCTTGGTTGCCTGCGCAAAAGCTGAAGCCGCAGCGAGGGACAATGCTGCTGTTAGCAGTAAAGAAGGATGTTTCATGGGATTGGGTTCTTTCTTTGTTTGAGTTTCGTAGGGAGTAAGACACGCGGCAAGGAGCGAATCAATCATGCTTAGTAAGCGGCTTGTATCTTGGTTGGAACGCCGCTTCTTAGAGAACGATTTCCATTCCTTCGCGCGCCAACTGCGTGTTGGGGAATCGCCGCTGACATAACTTCTCCATGCGCAGGAGAAACTCGTCATCGTGTTCCGGGTCGTGGTGAGTCATGGTGAGGTGTTTAACCCCCGCCATTTCCGCGACCTGCATGGCCTGGTCAAAACTGCTGTGCCCCCATCCCCGGTGCGTCCGTAGTTCCTCGGCCGTGTATTGCGCGTCGTGCACCAGCAAATCGGCGCCGCGGCTCAACTCCACTACCCGGGGGTCGATTTCTTCGCCATGCTCAACATCCGTGCAAATCACCAGCACCTTGCCGTTGCGCTCAATCCGAAAACCATACGCGCCGCCCGGATGATTGTGTCGCCGGCCGGTGACCTTGGTTTCCACATTGTTGACGCCGGTAAAGTGTTTGCTGGCATCTTCGACCTTCAGAAATTCAAATTGAGCCCCCATCCGGTCCAACTGCACAGGAAAGTACTGCGATTGCAACGGCACCTCAAAGATCTCCCGGAGATTGCCGATGGTCTGGCCCCTACCGAGCGTGAGAATCGTGATTTTTTGGTTCGGATTATATGCCGGGGCGAAAAAAGGGAAGCCCTGCATGTGATCCCAATGAAAGTGAGTAAACGCGATGATCAGCTGGTCCTGGCGATGCCCGATGGCGTGCATGTCCCGGCCGAGATTGCGAAGCCCGGTTCCCGCGTCAATAATGGCGATTTGATTTGTCTCCGTAAATGTGATCTGGAAGCACGTCGTGTTGCCACCAAAGTGCTGGAAGCCAGCATCACAGACTGGAGTGGAGCCGCGGACACCGTAAAACTTCAGTTTCATAACTGAACTTTACGGACAGGTACGTAGCCACGGCAAGTACGGCGTAAGAAGCTCACACAGGTCGAGGCCACTGTGTTCAAGTGGCTTGGCCGATCTGCATGACAGGTGTGAATTAGCGCGGACCGCAGTCATCAACAGCTCCGAAATTCTTCGCGAGCAGGCGGGCTACAGTTTTTCGCAGGCGACACGCCTGCCTCTACACTACGGACGCGACAGATCGTCAAAGGCTCGTCGCACGAGATAATCAAGGATAACCAATAACCCCATAGAATTGTTTCCGTCCGATTTGGGTTTATCTCAGTCTGCCCGCCATTGCGCTGGCCAACACAACGATCGGCCAGAGGGCGGCGAGCACGATAATCCCGAAAGCAACCAGCTCGGATAAATAGTTGGGCTGCATTCGGTAGGCGTATCGATCGGTAATGAAACGGCGGATGCGTATCCGCGTGGGTGTTGTGCTTTTCATTGGGCTCCTTTCATAATGTCACTGAAAATAGACAGCGCGTTGTGCCCGCGCGCCGCCCCGCAAAAGTAACGCTGCTGTTACCTTCCGGAGGCAGGGTCAGATCTCCACATTTGAGATTTCGCTTCGCTGACGTTGAAGCGTTACATCGTTACATCGTTGAATAGGCCAGGTGTTCGGGGTTACGGTGGAAT
>WNFR01008046.1_pt1 | contig 10680 bp, 11 predicted proteins | sample 5400221 | NCBI WGS metagenome assembly WNFR01 (sample SAMN13153357, study PRJNA577476) | soil metagenome | isolation source: 40 cm soil under Madrone tree | place: USA:California | collected 2016-06-14 | reverse complement strand
CGTCGTGTTTTAAATCAAAAACGTCAAACAAGGAGGATAGGCCCATGACTGTTCATATCCACCCATCGGTTGACAACGGAGTAAAGCAGGGCTCGGGCAACTTCGCCGGCGGAACCCTGGTCTGCAAGTGCCAGGACAATCCCGTCAAAGTCGGCATCAAGGGGGACATCGCCCACAACCACGCCTGTGGTTGCACCAGATGCTGGAAGCCGGAGGGAGCAACCTTTTCAGTAGTCGCCGTCGTCCCGCGCGACAATGTGACAGTGCTGGAAAATGGCGACAAGCTCAAAATCGTAGATACATCGGCGACGATCCAGCGACATGCTTGCCGTGCTTGCGGTACACATATGTACGGCCGCATCGAGAATAGCGCGCATCCGTTCTACGGACTGGACTTCATCCATCAGGAGCTGTTCACGGAAAGTGGTTCGGCCGCTCCGCAATTTGCGGCATTCGTGTCGTCGGTGATCGAATCCGGCGTCGATCCGTCGCAGATGCCGGCGATCAGATCGCGCCTCAAGGAACTTGGGCTTGAGCCTTACGATTGTCTGTCGCCGGCACTGATGGATGCGATCTCCACCCACGTGGCGAAATCGCAGGCCAAAGCGGCCTGACCACCGCTACCTCGGCTCAGTCGGTGAACAGCCATCTGCCGAGCTGAGGTCAATTGCACCTGCAATCCCGTCGCTTTGCGGCGCTGGAGCTGTACATCATGACGGTCGAAACCGTTTCCTTAAATCGATCGCACGGTGGCATGCAGGGTGTTTACAAGCACGGCAGCCGCGAGACCGGGACGAGCATGACCTTTTCGCTCTACGTCCCTCCGCATCAAGGCGACACAAAGCTACCGGTGGTCTGGTATCTGTCAGGCCTGACCTGTACCCACGCCAACGTCACGGAAAAAGGCGAGTATCGCAGCACGTGTGCCGAGCTGGGTTTGATCTTTATCGCGCCGGACACCAGCCCGCGCGGCGAAGGCGTGCCCGGCGATCCCGCCGGCGCCTACGATTTCGGGCTTGGCGCCGGATTTTATGTCGACGCGACGCAACCGCCGTTCGCGCTCAACTACCGTATGTGGAGCTACGTGACGAAAGAACTTCCCGAGCTGGTCGCCGCACATTTCCCTGTAGATCTCAAACGGCAATCAATCCTCGGGCATTCGATGGGCGGCCACGGCGCACTAACGATCGCACTCTCTCATCCCGATCGCTACCGCGCCGCCAGTGCTTTCTCGCCGATCGTAGCACCCTCGCAGGTCCCTTGGGGTATCAAGGCGCTGAGAGGTTATCTCGGCGACAATAAGGAAGCATGGCGCAAGCATGATGCAGTCGCGCTGATCGAGGACGGCGCCAGATTTTTCGATTTTCTGGTCGATGTCGGCGATGCCGATCCGTTCCTGACGGAACAGCTTCGCCCGGAATTGCTGGAACGTGCATGTGCGAAGGCAGGTATCCCTCTCACCCTCCGTCTCCAAGAGGGTTATGACCACAGCTACTACTTCGTTTCCACCTTCATGGCCGATCACCTGCGTTGGCATGCCGCGCGGCTGAAAGCATAAGGCTCGATCAGCAACTCATTGCGGCGCGCCGTAGTTGGGCGCGAGCAGCCGGTTTCGCAGCAAATAGCTCATCGTGCGCGCCCAGGATTCGTCGGTATTGCTGCGAAAGTCGGCGCTCATGGACGTAATGAGCTGTCCAGTATGTACGTCCCGCAAATAAATATTCATATTGAGAATGAGGGCGGAGACCTTTTGAACCAAACCGGTGATGGCGAGATCAGCACCGAGCTGCCGGGCGTATTGCACGTCGCAGCCGCCGCAGGCCTGCAGGTTACTGGCGTGCGCCGCAGCATTGACGGGTGCTATGTCGACGACGACAAACTTACCGGCTTCCGCCAATGCTTTGCGCAACTGTTCAGTGACTTCCTTCAGCCGCCGCTGTTCATCCGCCCGTGGCCCATCGACTTCGCCCTGCAGGCTGGTATCGAGCAGTTCGAACTCGAACACTGCGACTTTGGGCGGATCGGCGTATACCGGCGACGAGACCAACAGCATCGACGCGATCAGGAATCCGGGAATTCGCATGATCGAGGTCCGTGAATTCGCGGCAGCGCAGCACCAGATGTAGATTGTATAACAGTTCGGCCATGTTTCAAATCGGAACTATTTCTACCGTTAGTCGGTCGACGGGAGCCTCAAGGAGGAGACATGATCCGGCTGTTTGTCGGCGTCGTCGTGGGCCTGAACGCGTTGGTCACCACCGCCTTCGCGGCCGATCCTGTCGAAATCGCCATCGGCTATCTTCGCCGCGCTGGCGTCAAGCCGACGCTGTCCATGGTGGAACAACCTGCCGAGAACGACGGTGTGGCTGGCGCCAGGCTCGCGATCGACGATAATAACACCACCGGCAAGTTCCTGAATCAACATTTCACCCTGGAAGATTTTCGGCTCAAAGATGGTGATGACGCAGCCAAGGCGGCGGTTGCGCTTGCCGATCGCAACATCGCCTTCATCATTACCGATCTTCCTGCGGACTCGCTGCTGAAGGCCGCCGATGCGCTCCGTGGTCGCGGAACCGTTTTGTTCAATGCCGGCGCGATTGATGACCGCTTGCGCGAGGAAGATTGCCGGGCCAACGTGATCCACGTCGCACCGACGCGCTCGATGCTGGCGGACGGTCTCGCCCAGTATCTCGTCTGGAAGCAATGGAAGCGTTGGCTGATGGTGGTTGGATCGCATGATGAAGACAGGCGCTTTGCCGAAGCGTTACGACGTTCCGCAGCCCGCTTCGGTGCAAAAATCGTGCAGGAAAGAGTGTTCGAGGACACCGGCGGTGCACGCCGCACCGACAGCGGCGTTACCCTGATCCAGCGTCAGATGCCGGTCTTCACCCAGCAGGCGCCGGTCTACGACATCCTTGTCGCAGCCGATGAGAGTGAGGTATTTGCGTCCTACCTGCCCTACCGCACGTGGGACCCGCGGCCGGTCGCGGGGTCCGCCGGCCTTGTGCCGAAAAGCTGGGACCCCGCCCAGGATCAGTGGGGCGCGGTACAGATGCAAAACCGGTTTCTTAAGCTCAATTCGCGGCGCATGACGGCGCTGGACATGCAGGCATGGACTGCGGCACGCATGCTTGGCGAGGCGGTGTCGCGCGTAAACTCAAGTGATCGCAAAACAGTGCTCGATTTCCTCAAGGGCCCGGATTTTTCCATCGCGGCGTTCAAGGGCCAGCGACTTACGCTTCGAGCCTGGAACCTGCAGCTTCGTCAGCCGATTTTGCTTGTGGATGGCCGTATGGTGGTTTCGGTCTCGCCGCAAGAAGGATTCCTGCATCAGGTCTCGGAACTCGATACGCTTGGCGTGGATCAACCCGAGACCAAGTGCAAGCTGCACTGAAAGGCGATGGAGGTCTCGCTCATGTGGCGTCATTGCCTGGTTTCCGGAATGGCCGTCTGGCTTGCGGGCACCCTGCCCGCCGGCGCCTTCATCGCCTATGTGTCAAACGAAAAAAGCAACACCGTTTCGGTGATCGATACTGATAAGTGGGCTGTTATCAAAACAATCAAAGTCGGCCAGCGGCCGCGCGGTATCGAATTCACCAAGGACGGCAAGTTCGTGCTGGTGGCGGTCGGCGATGATGACACCATTCAGATGATCGATACCGCAACCCAGCAGGTGGCGGACACCCTGCCCTCGGGGCCCGATCCCGAACTCTTTGTCCAGGACAAGGCCGGCAAGGTTCTCTACGTCGCCAACGAGAACGACAACACCGTCACCGTCATTGATATCGAAAGGCGCGCGCGCGTGGGCGACGTCCAGGTCGGCGTCGAGCCCGAGGGCATGGCGATCAGCCCGGATGGAAGATTTCTTATCAACACATCCGAAACGACCAACATGGCGCACTTCATCGATGCTGCGGCACGCCAGATCGTGGCAAATGTCCTGGTCGATGCGCGTCCGCGTTTCGCCGAATTCAAACGCGACGGCTCCGAGCTGTGGGTTTCCTCGGAGATCGGCGGCACGGTCGCCATCATCGACCCAGTGAAGCACACGGTCACAACGAAGATCACCTTCAATATTCCGGGTATGCGAAAGGAAGCGATCCAGCCAGTTGGGATCAGTATCGTTGCCGACGGAAAGACCGCGTTCGTCGCACTCGGGCCTGCCAACCGTGTTGCCGTGGTCGATGCCGCGAGCCATCAGGTCACCAAATACCTGCTGGTTGGACAGCGAGTCTGGCACATGGCGTTTACTCCAGATGAAAAATTCCTTCTGGTCACGAATGGCGTATCGAATGATGTGTCCGTTATCGATGTTGCGGCGCTCAAGGTGATCAAGACCATTCAGGTCGGCGAATTGCCCTGGGGTATCACAATCGCGAAACAATGATGAAGCCCGACGTGTCCACCGCTTGCGACAAGGCAACCGGCCCTCACGGCTCATCCTATCCGGGTGGCGCCGCGCTGGCGATCGAAGGCGTCAGCCACTCCTATGGCGTCCGTCGGGCATTGGTCGATGTCAGTTTTACAATCGCGCCGGCGAGCTTTACAGCTCTGCTCGGCCTCAACGGCGCCGGCAAGAGCACCCTCTTTTCCGTGGTTACGCGGCTATTCGGCATCCAGGCCGGGCGCATCAGCATCTTCGGCCATGACATCCGCTTGGCGCCCGGCGAAGCGTTGCGACTGCTTGGCGTGGTGTTCCAGCCGCGCACGCTTGACCTCGATCTCTCGGTCACGCAAAACCTGCTGTATCATGCCGCCCTGCACGGCATCGATCGGCGCGAGGCGCGCTTGCGCGCCGATGAAGTACTCGCGCGCATCGGCCTTGCCGACCGCGCCGGCAGCAAGGTGCGCGACCTCTCGGGCGGCCAGATGCGACGACTGGAAATCGCGCGCGCGTTGCTGCATCGCCCTCGCCTGCTGCTGCTTGACGAGGCGACGGTCGGCCTCGACGTTAAGGCACGCGCCGATATCCTCCACCATGTCCGACGGCTGGTCACCGAGCAAGGCATCGGCGTGCTGTGGGCCACGCACCTGTTCGACGAGATCGCGCCCAGCGACGACGTCGTAATTCTGCACCAGGGCCGAATTCTCGCACAAGGCGAGGTCGTGCGCATCGTCGCAGACGCTAAGGCGCGCGACTTGTATTCCGCCTTCATGCACCTGACCGGAACTACCCCGGAATCCGGGAGTGCCGTGCCATGAACTCGGTGATCGCCAAGGAGCAGCCGGCGGGATTTTCGTTTGCGCAATATCTCACATGCCTGAACGGCATCGTGTGGCGCGAGGGCCTGCGCTTCGTCCACCAGCGTGAACGCTTCATCTCGGCGCTGGTGCGACCGCTGGTGTGGCTGTTCATCTTCGCCGCCGGCTTTCGCCAAGTGCTCGGCATTTCCATTATCCCGCCATACGAAACCTACATTCTCTACGAGGTTTACATCACGCCAGGATTAATGGCGATGATCCAGCTGTTCAACGGGATGCAGTCGTCGCTCTCGATGGTCTACGACCGCGAGATGGGCAACATGCGCACCCTGTTAGTGAGCCCGATGCCGCGATGGTATCTATTGTTCTGCAAACTTCTTGCAGGAACCGCGGTTTCTGTTCTTCAGGTCTATGCGTTCCTGCTGATCGCATGGTTTTGGGACATCGAGCCGCCGCCGATCGGCTATCTCACCGTCCTGCCAGCGCTGGTGCTGTCCGGACTGATGCTCGGAGCGCTCGGCATGCTGATCTCATCCAGCATCAGGCAACTCGAGAATTTCGCAGGCGTTATGAACTTCGTGATTTTTCCGATGTTTTTCGCTTCCTCTGCTCTTTACCCCTTGTGGCGGGTGCAGGAAGGAAGTCCAATGCTGTATTATGTGTGCCGGTTCAATCCATTCACCCATGCGGTCGAATTGATACGGTTCGCGCTGTACGGGCAAATGAACTGGACTTCTCTGGCAGTAGTCAGCAGCTGCACCGCAATTTTCATGATCGGCGCCGTGTTCGCCTATGATCCGTCGCGCGGCTTCAGCCGCCGCGGGCCCGCAGGGGGCGAGACATGAGATTATTGGCGGCGCTCTGCGTGCTGTCGGCTGTCGCTGGACTGGCTGATCGAAGTTTTGCCGCCGATCCGCGCTACCCCGACTGGCCCTGCGCCCAGGCCAAGGTGCCTGAAACCTCGCTCGCCGCCGTCTGGAATGGTCCAGCTCTCGATGACGCCGCAAGCAAGTGGAAAGATAACGCCAAGGTCGGTGCGCTGGTAACCCGCCTTGCCGCACGCCGCACGCCGCTCGATGAAGCGGAGAAGATGATCGCGGAATTCCTATCCGATTCGGCGGCCGTCCAAAAAGGCGAGACAGGCAAGCTGCTGTTCGCCGGCCTATTTGATACCCTCAATGCCCAGCGCTCCTCGGTCATGAGGGGGCTTGAACGAACAACCCGCAAGCAACGCGAAGCCGCGGACAAGATTCGTACCGACACGATGGCACTGCAAGCCCTGCAGGATGCGCCCATGCCGGATCAAGCCAAGATCGATGAGCTCGGCAACCAACTGGCATGGGAAACCCGGATCTTCGAGGATCGTCGGCGGGTGATCAAATTCGTGTGCGAGGTACCGACTGCAATCGACCAGCGTCTATTCGCCCTCGGCCGCGTGATCCAGCAGGAAATGGAATAGCCTGCGTGCGTACCGGTCGCCATCCGCTGGTACTGTCAGCCTGTTAGCGGGGAGATGCCATCCCCTCGCCTACCCGGGGCTCCGGTTGGGAGTCCGCCATCGGAAAGCTCGGCTTCCACATCATGGCTGCTTCGTCGCCGCCGCGCTGATCGGCCTATCGTTCTCATCGAGTAGCGGTACGCCGTAGTCGAGCAGTATCTTGTTGATGGCTTCTTGGTTCTCCTGGATCAGACGGTTGAGCAGCCGTTTCCAGTTCTGATCGGCGGGGCGAACACCCATGCCGATGCGATACGCGAGCCGCGGCCCTGATGTTTCCTTGACGAGCGGCGTAACGTGAAGCGGCGGGTTTGCCTGCCTGGCGTAATATCCTGCCATCGGTCCCCACAGAACGCCGGCTTCGATCTCCCCGGACATCAGATCATTGATCATTGCCACCGCCGAGGAATCGAAGCGCGTATCGATCATGAGTGGGTACGGCTTGGCATTCGTCATCAGGCCATTGGCCGCCATGTTGGTAGCAGGCGGCGTACCGGCAACGACGCCGATATGTCTGCCCTTGAGACGTTGGTCTTCAAGTGCCGCAACCTCATCAAGGCCGCTGCCTTGCTTGGTGACCAGCGCGTAGCTCGTGCGATAATAGGGATTGGTGCCCTGGACAAGGTCGTCGCCCTGAGGGAAACCCATGATGACGTCGCAACGATGAGCGGCAAGCGTCATCCGAACGAAACCGGACGCCTGTGGAAAATACATGTAAGAGAGCTTCTTCTGAAGCTTCTCGGCGAATAATTCGGCAAGCTTGTTTTCGAATCCTTCGCCCTTCTCGTTGGAGAATGGCAAATTGCGCGGGTCGGCGCATACTCTCAATACCTTTGGATCGACCAGTTCGATCGATAGATCGGTACCTTCAGTCGTCTGCGCCCGCGAGACCTCCCGGTCGATAAGCGCCGCAACGATCGCAAGAAGCGAAATCAATAGCCAGCGGCGCAGCGCGGCATTTGTCATCGCCGTCTTCTCCCTGTCAATCGGGCCTTCAGCTTGCATCGACGCATTATCAAGTGTCCAAGAGCGCGCTCCTTCGATCAGCGCTTGCCCATGCAGGAATCCTCCGCCTGCTGCGCGGCAGGAGGTTTGTCTTCGTGCTTCGCGGGCCGCCCGCGCCCCACCGCATCGTAGGCGCGGGCACGAAGATAGACGTAGAGATCGTCCATGTAGCAGGCGACATTCGGGTTGTCGCCGAATGCCGGCATGACATTCCCCTGCGAAGTGCTCATGTTCTTGCGACCGCTTGCAACCACTTCGAGGAATTCACCGTAGCTCATCGTCTTGATTGAATTTTTCAGCGGAGGTGCGAAGGTCGATCCCTCGCCATCGGGACCGTGGCAGACGTGACACTCCGAGTGATAGCGGCGGTACCCGGAATACGTATACCAGTCGACGGTGCCATCGGGCGCGACCTTGAACGTTGGATTGCCCTCCTTGTCCAGATACTTGCCGTCCTCGGATTTGACTGCAGTCGGATCAACGGCGTCTTCGGCGAAAGCAAACCCTCCAGATGCCACGAGGACTAGCGTGGCAGCTACAAGCCAAATTTTGTGCAAGAGCTTGTCCTCGACGTTCGATGACGGACGTGCCGACGCGTGGAGGTCTCCACGCGCCTGCACGATTTTTGACCGGATCACTGCGGCAACGAAAATACCGTGAGTGTTCCGCCGAGCGCCGTGTAGTTGCTAAGGGCAGCGTATCCGCCCACGGCGCCGAGGCCAGCAGTCGGATCAGTCAGGCCGGCCGCAAGGCCGATTCCCGCCCACCCGCCGACGCCGGACAGTACCGCCACGTACTGTTTGCCGCCGTGCTCATAGGTCGTGACGTTTCCAATGATTCCGGATGGGGTCTTGAACTTATAGAGTTCTTTGCCCGTCTTTGCATCGACCGCTTTGAGATAGCCTTCGAGCGTTCCGTAGAACACGACGCCGCCGGCGGTGGCTAGCGCACCCGACCAGACAGAGAACGGCTCGTTGTTCGACCAGACGATCTTGCCGGTCTTGCCGTCCCAAGCGATAAAGTTGCCCATGTGGGAATCGCCGGGAGGCGGATACATCGAGAGCGTCGCCCCTACATAGGGCTGGCCCGCCGTATAGTTCACCTTGAACGGCTCGTAGTCCATACAGACGTGGTTCGTCGGAACATAGAATAACTGCGTATCCGGCGAATAAGCTGCCGGCTGTTCGTCCTTGGTGCCGAGCGCCGCCGGGCAGATGCCTTTGACGTTGTGGTCCTCGCCTTGCTTGTCAGTCGAGTATTGATCGAGGACCTTGGGGCGGCCATAGGTTGGCGAGCTCTTGTTCATGTCGACACCGCTGGTCCAGTTCACCTTGGGGTCGAACTTTTCGGCTACCAGTAATTCGCCCGTCGCGCGGTCGAGTGTGTACCCGAGCCCGTTGCGGTCGAAATGGGTCAGGAGCGTGCGTGCCTGACCGCCGATCTGCTGGTCGCTGAGGATCATTTCGTTGACGCCATCGTAATCCCATTCATCATGGGGCGTCATCTGGTAGACCCAGCGAGCCATGCCGGTATCCGGATTGCGTGCGAAGATGGTCATCGACCACTTGTTGTCGCCCGGACGCTGCTTCGGATTCCATGTCGAGGGATTCCCCGAACCATAATAAACGAGGTTCAGAGCCGGATCGTAGGACATCCAGCCCCACGTGCAGCCCCCGCCGATCTTCCATTGATCGCCCTGCCAGGTCTTGACGCTCGAATCCTTGCCGATCGGTTTGCCGAGTTCGGTGGTCTTCTCGGGGTCGACCATGAGCTGGTCGTCCGGACCCTCGGAGAACGCCCGCCACACCTGCTTGCCCGTCTTGAGATCGTAGGCCGTGACGTGACATTGCACGCCGAATTCGCCGCCGGAAATGCCGATGAGAACCTTATCCTTGACGACAAGCGGCGCCGAAGTGCCGGTTGCGCCCTTGGCAGGATCACCATTCTTCACCGTCCACTCCACCTTCCCTGTTTTTGCATCGAGAGCAACGAGCGTCGTGTCCGCTTGGTGCAGGAAGAGCTTTCCGTCGCCATAGGCCAAACCCCGGTTCACGGTATCGCAGCACATCACCGGGATGACATTCGGATCCTGTTGGGGTTCATATTTCCAGACGATCTTGCTCTCGTTGGAAAGATCAAGGGCGTAGACCTTGTTGGGAAATGGCGTGTGGACGTACATCATGTTGCCGAGGATAAGCGGTCCGCCTTCGTGGCCGCGCAGCACACCGGTCGAAAACGTCCATGCGGCTTGCAATTTGCCCACATTGGCCGCGGTGATCTGATTAAGTTTCGAGTAGCGCGTATTGGCGTAGTCGCCCGCCGGCATCACCCAATCCTTGGGGTTCTGCGACATTTTGTTCAGTTCGTCGTTGGCATTGGCGGCGCCTGCGCCGAATGCCGCCATAACGCCAAGACAGGTCGCGAGTTGCATTTTGCGCATAGCGAAACCTCCCATGTTGTTTCAAGTCTTGTTTTGTTTATGCAGTGGGCTCCGATGCGCCCAGCATCAGCACTTGCTACGGAATGCATTTCCGAAAGCCATTACGCTTTGGGTGTCTGCGTCCGCCAACTTCCATGAGACATCGGCAAATTCACTGAACCGAAGTCCAATTGAAGCCGGAAACAATCAAATGCTATTCCCGTCAATTGGAGCGTGCAATAGAAATAATTTTTGCGAGTCCTTCGCCACGCGTGCTGCGACGCAAACGTGTTTTGGGTGAGCGTGTTTTGGGTGACAGAGCGCGAAGCAGAGAACGTAGTTTCGCAGCGTGACGGAGACCGAATGAACGATTGATCGCGCTATTGTTCTTGCCGCGCTTGCCACATCGACACTCGCGAAGGCGCAGCAAAGCTCGGTGACAGTCAACTAAATCTCACCGGGACTCTTCGTTCACACGGGCGTGATGGAACTCATAACGCCCGAAAATGAAGGGATCATTGCCAATGTTAGTTTCGTCATTGGAGCCGAGGCGGTTACG
>WNFR01008044.1_pt1 | contig 10681 bp, 8 predicted proteins | sample 5400221 | NCBI WGS metagenome assembly WNFR01 (sample SAMN13153357, study PRJNA577476) | soil metagenome | isolation source: 40 cm soil under Madrone tree | place: USA:California | collected 2016-06-14 | reverse complement strand
CCCCGTGGTACTGGTAGTCCACCTCGCCGACGGCGAAGAGGCCCGGGACGTTCGTCATCTGATCGTAGTCGACCCAGAGGCCGCCCATCGAGTAGTGCATCGCCGGGAAGACCTTCATCGGAACGACACGCGGGTCGGCGCCTTTGAACTTCTCGTAGATCTCGAGAACGCCGCCGAGCTTGCGCGTCAGCTCCTCGGGGTCCTTGTGCGTGACGTCGAGGTAGACGGCGTTCTCGCCGTCGACGCCGAGACCCATCTCGAAGACGACCTTGAACACGGCGCGGCTCGCGATGTCGCGCGGCACGAGGTTGCCGTACGCCGGGTACATCTCCTCGAGGAAGTACCACTTCTCGCCGTTGCGCCACGTCCACATGCGGCCGCCCTCGCCGCGCACCGACTCGGAGATGAGCCGCAGCTTGTCCTCACCGGGAATCGCCGTGGGGTGGACCTGGATGAACTCGCCGTTCCCGTAGTAGGCGCCCTGCTGGTAGACGGCGCTCGCCGCGGTGCCGGTGTTCACGACCGAGTTGGTGCTGCGCCCGAAGACGATGCCGGGGCCGCCGGTCGCGAGCGCGACGGTGTCGCCGAGAAACGCCTCGACCTTCATGCTGCGCAGATCGAGCGCCGTGAGGCCGCGGCAGACGCCGCCCTCGTCGATGATCGCGCCGAGAAACTCGCAGGTCTCGAACTTGCGGACGAGGCCTTGCGCCTCGTAGCGCCGCACCTGCTCGTCGAGCGCGTAGAGCATCTGCTGGCCGGTGGTCGCGCCCGCGAACGCGGTGCGGTGGTGTTTCGTGCCGCCGAAGCGGCGGAAGTCGAGCAGGCCCTCGGGTGTGCGGTTGAACGGCACGCCCATGCGGTCGAGGAGGAAGATGATCGCCGGGCCCGCGTCGCACATGGCTTTCACGGGCGGCTGGTTCGCGAGGAAGTCGCCGCCGTAGATCGTGTCGTCGAAATGGACGGCGGGCGAGTCGCCTTCGCCTTTCCAGTTGACGGCGGCGTTGATGCCGCCTTGCGCACAGACCGAGTGCGAGCGCTTGACCGGCACGACCGAGAAGAGGTCGACCGTGCCGCCGCCCTCGCAGATCTTGATCGTCGTCATGAGTCCGGCGAGGCCGCCGCCGACGACGAGATGCCGCTGCTCAGCCACGCGCCGCCGCTCCACGCACCGACAGACGCCGCCGCTCAGCCATGGCTCGTCGCCTCGCTCATCGGAACGCCGAAAGGATCGTCACCGCGCCGAGCGCGAGCACCGCGAAGAGCGCGAGCGAGAACCGCTGCACGAGCGCTTGCGAGCGCTCGCTCACGGTGAGCCCCCAGGTGATGCAGAACGTGAAGATGCCGTTGCAGAAGTGGAACACCGCCGACAGGACGCCGAGCAGGTAGAACGCGAACCACCCCGGATCGGAGAGGATCGCGTGCATCAGCGTGTAGTCGATCTCCGTGTGGTGGAAGTAGAACGAGAGCCGCAGCGAGTAGACGTGCCAGGCGATGAAGACGAAGGCGACGACGCCGCTGATCCGCTGCAGCACGTAGAGGAGGCCGTTGCGATAGGCGAAGTGCGTCGCGGTGCCGAGGTCGGCGCCCGCCATCACGACGAAGCCGTAGAGCGCGTGATAGAGGATCGGCGCCCACAACACGGTGATCTCGATCGCGAGGAGAATCGGAATCGGAATCGTCGCGATGCCGGCGACGAGCTGGTCGAACTTGGCGCCGCCGCCGAGGATGAAGGCGTTCTCGAAGTAGATGTGCACCAGCATGTAGGCGCCGATCGGCACGATGCCGGTGAGCGAATGCAGTCGACGGAGGATGAAGTGCAGGCGGTCCTGATCGATCGCCGCCACGCCGCCCGTCACCGTCGTGTCGATCGCCATGCCGTCAGTCTACGGGCCGGTTCGCGAGGCCACCAATCAATACGGTTCGCGGCGCCGATTAGCGCAGCTGTCGACGCGGCTTCGCTGCATCAGCGCGGCTGTCAGCTCGGCTTTGCGCCGCCGGCGATGACCTTGTCCATCGCCTGCACGAGCTCGTCGACATGGCTGACCGAGACGCGGAACTGCTTCTGCTCGTCGTCGGTGAGCGCGATCTCGATCACCTTCTCCACCCCGCCGGCGCCGATCTGCACCGGCACGCCGACGTAGACGCCACGCACGCCGTACTCGCCCTCGAGGTACGCGGCGCACGGCAGGATCCGGTGCTGGTCGAGCAGATACGCCTCCGCCATCTGCACCGCGGCGCCCGCCGGCGAGTAGAATGCGGAGCCCGTCTTCAGGAGATTCACGATCTCGCCGCCGGCTTTTCGCACCCGGTCCTCGATCGCGTTCAGGCGGTCCGGCTTGATGAGCTTCTCGATCGGCACGCCGCCGACGCTGCAGTAGCTCCGCACCGGGACCATGTCGTCGCCGTGACCGCCGAGGACCAGCGCTTGGACGCTGGTGACCGACACGCCGAGCTCCATCGCCACGAACGTCCGGTAGCGCGACGAATCGAGGACGCCGGCCATGCCGACGACGCGGTGCTTCGGGAATCCCGTCACCCGCTTCATGAGCGTCACCATCGCGTCGAGCGGGTTCGAGACCACGATGACGAACGACCGCGGCGCGTGCTGCTTGAGGCCCTCGCCGACGGCGGTGATGATCTTGGCGTTGGTCGCCAGGAGATCGTCGCGGCTCATCCCGGGCTTGCGGGCGAGGCCGGCGGTGACGATGCAGACGTCGGCGCCGGCGATGTCCTCGTACCGCGTCGTGCCGGTGATCTGCGCGTCGTAGCCCTCGATCGGGCCCGACTCCATGAGGTCGAGCGCCTTCCCTTGCGGCAGGCCGTCGACGACGTCGTAGAGCACGACGTCGCCGAGGTGCTTGAGGGCGCAGAGGTGCGCCAGCGTGCCGCCGATGTTCCCCGCGCCGACGAGGGCGATCTTCTTCCGTGCCATGGCCTTCCTTTACATGTTGGCCGCGATCGCGCGGCCGAACTCGGAGCAGCGGAGCAGCGTGGCGCCGGGCATCTGACGCTCGAGATCGTAGGTGACGGTCTTGGCGGCGATCGTGCGCTCGAGGCCGGTGACGATTCGCGTCGCCGCCTCCGCCCAGCCGAGGTGTTCGAACATCATCGCGCCGGAGAGGATCACCGAGCCGGGATTCACCTTGTCCTGATCGGCGTACTTCGGCGCCGTGCCGTGCGTCGCCTCGAAGATCGCCGCGTGATCGCCGATGTTGGCGCCCGGCGCGAGGCCGAGGCCGCCGACCTGCGCCGCGCAGGCGTCGGAGAGATAGTCGCCGTTCAGGTTCGGCGTCGCGAGCACGCTGTACTCGTCGGGGCGGAGCAGCACCTGCTGGAACATCGAGTCCGCGATGCGGTCTTTCACCACCACCTTCCCTGCCGGCGGCGTGCCGCTCGCGAGCTCCGCCTCGAGCACGACGTGGTCGCGGAACTCGCTGCGTGCGAGCTCGTAGCCCCAGTCGCGGAACGCACCCTCGGTGAACTTCATGATGTTGCCCTTGTGCACGAGGGTGACGCTCGGCTTGCCGTGCTTCAGCGCGTACGCGATCGCGCGCCGCACCAGACGCTGCGAGCCGGTGCGCGACATCGGCTTGACGCCGACGCCGGAGTCGGCGCGGATCTCCTTGTGCAGCTCGGCGCCGAGAAACTCGATCAGCGCCCGCGCCTCCGGCGTGCCTTCCTTGAACTCGATGCCCGCGTAGACGTCCTCCGTGTTCTCGCGGAAGATGACGACGTCGAGCTTCTGCGGCTCCTTCACCGGGCTCGGGACGCCTTCGAACCAGCGCACGGGCCGCACGCACGCGTAGAGGTCGTGGATCTGGCGCAGCGTCACGTTGATGCTGCGGATGCCGCCGCCGACGGGCGTCGTGAGCGGGCCTTTGATCGCGATCTTGAAGTCGCGGATGATCGCGTTCGTCTCGTCCGGGAGCCACGCGTCCTGGCCGTAGATCCGCGTCGCCTTCTCGCCGGCGAAGATCTCCATCCACACGACCTGGCGCCGGCCGCCGTACGCCTTCTCCACCGCGGCGTCGAAGACGATCTGCGACGCGCGCCAGATGTCGCGCCCGGTGCCGTCGCCCTCGATGTACGGCACGATCGGACGGTCCGGCACCTGCCAGCGGCCGTCAGCAGCGATGACGATCCGCTCGCCTTCGCGCGGCACCGTGACGTGCTGGTACGAGCTCATGCGTGCGGGGACCCGAAACGAAGGCGCGGACAGTAACGAATGCACTATGGACTGTCAATTCGCAGCGCCGCTTCGGGACTGGTTCGTCGTGCGTCGCGATCCTTCGTCGCGCGGTCGCTCCGCTGCTCGTCCTCGTGTGGAGGTGACGGGAGTATGCTTGCCGTCCTGCGCCGTCGTCCGTATAAGCTCACCCATGCGACTCGTCTCGGCTGCGGGGTTGCTGGCAGCGCTCGCACTGGTCGTCGCGGGCTGCGGCGGTGACAATCTGGCGCTCTGCAACGGCTGCACGACGCCGACGCCGGCAGCATCGCTGACCGAGACGCCGACAGCGACGCCCGTCGCGACGCCGACCACGACGCCGACCTTGTAGCCGTCGGCGGCCCGTCGCCGCGCACGTCCCGCCATGAGCATCGCCGTCCGGCCTCTTCGCGAGCACGACCTGGGCGAGGCCGACCGCATCTTCCGCGTCGCGTTCGGCGCGTTCATCGGCATGCGCGACCCGACGACGTTCGCCGGTGACAGCGACTGGATCACCAGCCGCTGGCGCACCGACCCGAGCGCGGCGTTCGCGGCGGACGTCGACGGGCAGCTCGCCGGCTCCGTCTTCGCGACGAACTGGGGCAGCGTCGGCTTCTTCGGTCCGCTCACCGTCCGCCCCGACCTCTGGAACCGCGGCGTCGGGCGCCGCCTCCTCGAGCCGGTCATGGAATGCTTCACGCGCTGGGGAACGCGTCACGCCGGCCTCTACACCTTCGCGGAGAGTCCGAAGCACGTCGCGCTCTACCAGCGCTTCGGCTTCTACCCGCGCTTTCTCACCGCGATCATGATGAAAGCGCCGCCGGGCGCGGCGGTGGACGCGGCGACTCCCGGTGCAAACGCCGATCTCCGGGCGACGCGGTTCTCCGAGGTCGCCGCCGACGATCAGGGTCACTATCTCGCCGCCGTCCGCGAGCTGACGGACGAGGTATTCGCGGGTCTCGACGTCAGCGTCGACATCCGTGCCGTCGCCGTACAGCGACTCGGCGACACGCTGCTCGTCTGGGACGGCTCCGAGCTCGTCGGCGTCGCGGTCTGTCACGCGGGAGCTGGAACGGAAGCCGGCAGCGGCGCCTGCTACGTGAAGTTCGCCGCCGCTCGTCCCGGCGCCGACGCCCGAGCGCGGTTCGAGCGCGTGCTGGACGCGGTCGAGCGCTACGCCGGCGCCCGCTCCACGTCCGTCGCGCTCGGCATCAATCTCGGCCGCGAGGACGCGTACCGCCGCGCGCTCGCGCGCGGCTACGCGACGGCGACCCAAGGCGTCGCGATGCACCGCCCGAACGCGCACGGCTTCGACCACCCCGACGCGTACGTCGTCGCCGACTGGCGCTGACGAGTGTCCCGTCCCGGAACACTAGTTCCGAATCGACGCTTCGCATTCGGGACCCGACTCGACGGAGGCGCGAACGATCGCTGCCAGCGCGTCGAGTCCGTCGGTGAGCGCCGCCGGACCGGGCGTCAGGATGATCGCGGATTTGACCTCGTACACGTGGCCGGCGCGCACCGCCGGCACCGCGTGCCATCCCGGTCGGGCGCGCACCGTCTGCGGGCGAAACTTCTTGCCGCACCACGACCCGACGATGACATCGGGCGCGCGGCGCACGACCTCGATCGGATCGGCGATCGTACGGTCGGCCGCGCTCTGCTGGACCGCGAGCTCCGGAAACACGTCGTCGCCGCCGGCGATCGCGATCAGCTCCGACACCCAGCCGACGCCGCTGATCTGCGGCGCGTCCCACTCCTCGAAATAGACGCGCGGCCGGCGCGGCAACGTCGCGGCGGCGGCACGGACGCGCGCGACGTGCGCCTCGAGCTCGGCGGCGTATGCGGCCGCCCGCTCCGCGGCACCGACGAGGCGCCCGACGGTCGCGATCATGCCGAAGATGCCGGCGACGTCGCGCTGGTTGAAGTGATGCACCTCGACGCCCGCGCGCACGAGGTCGCGGCAGATGTCCGCTTGCAGGTCGGAGAACGCGAGCACGAGGTCGGGACGCACGTCGAGAATCCGCTCCAGGCGCGCGGTCGAGAACCCGCTCACCTTCGGCTTCTCGCGACGCGCGCGCGGCGGGCGGACGGTGTACCCGGAGATGCCGGTGATGCGCGCGTCCTCGCCGAGCGCGTAGAGCACCTCGACGGTCTCCGTCGAGAGGCACGCGATGCGCTCGGGAAGGCGGCTCACCGGCGGTCGCCCTTCATGAACACGATGCGCTTCGCGGCGGCGGCGACGGCGTTCGGGACGTTCTTGCTCTTGGCGAGCGCGCGCACGTCACGGTCGACGAGCGAGCTGACGAAGCGCAGCGCCAGCGCGATGGGCGTCTTCGGATTCGTCACCAGGGCGATGCGGATCTGGTAGTTCTTGGCCCACTCGCGGCTGTCGGCGATCGACCGCAGAAGCTCGTCGTCGGCCGAGCGGTTCTTCGCGAGCGCGATGATCTCCTCGTCGCCGATCCGCGGGTTCTGCAGGACGAAACGACGGATCAAGCGGTTCGGATCGCGCAAGAGATGCATGCGCGCCTCGCGGTTGCCGCGCAGCGCGAGCTTGATCCGCTCGGCGACGGTCATCGACGGGAGGCGCTGCAGGAGCGACGACGGGGCGGGTTGCTCGTCGCTCACCAGCTCCGCCGGCACGGCAATCGCGTCCGTACCGGACGCGACCGCGGCGGCGATCGCCTCCTCTTCGCTCGTCGCGTCGGCGCTCATCGGTCGTCCCTCGTCGCGTCGACGGCGCTCGCAGCGGCCCCTACTCGGCCTGATGCGCGTGCACGCCGCGCTGCTCGCGCACTTCCTTGATGACGCGCTCGGAGAGGTGCGGCGGCACCTCCTCGTAGTGTGAGAAGCTCATGTGGAAGTCGCCGCGGCCGCTCGTCATCGCGCGCAGATCGGGCGCGTACTTGAGCACCTCCGCCATCGGTACCTGGGCGCGGATCACTTGGTTCGGCGGCTTCGGGTCGACGCCGAGGACCTTGCCCCGACGGCTGTTCAGGTCGCCGATGACGTCGCCCATCGAGTCGTCGGGCACCGTCACCTCGAGGTGCATGATCGGCTCGAGCAGGATGGGCTTCGCCTGCTCGAGCGCATGCTTGAATCCCATCGACGCCGCGATCTTGAACGCCATCTCGGAGGAGTCGACGGTGTGGTACGAGCCGTCGAAGAGCCGCACGCGGAAGTCGATGACGGGCGAGCCGGTCAGGATGCCGTGCGGCATCGCCTCGCGGATGCCCTTCTCCACCGCGGGAATGAAATTCCGCGGAATCGCGCCGCCGACGACCTCGTCGACGAACTCGAAGCCGCCGCCGCGCGGCAGCGGCTCGAGCTTGATCCACGTGTCGGCGAACTGCCCGCGGCCGCCGGACTGCTTCTTGTACTTGCCCTGTACCTCGGCGCGGCCCTTGATCGTCTCGCGATACGGCACCGTCGGCGCCTTGAGCTCGACCTCGACGCCGTACTTGCGCTTCAAGCGCTCGACCGCGACCTCGACGTGCAGCTGCCCGGAGCCGGAGACGATGATCTCGCGGCTCTCGGCATCGCGCTCGATGTGCAGCGCCGGATCCTCTTCCATCATCTTGTGGAGCGCCTGCGTCGCCTTCTCCTCGTCGGCCTTGCTCTTCGGCTGCACGGCGAACGAGATGACCGCGTCGAACGCCGGAAGCTTCGGCAAGAGCACCGCCGCCTTCTCGTCGGAGAGCGTGTCGCCGGTCGCCGTGTCCTTGAGCTTGGCGACGGCGCAGATCTCGCCGGCGATCGCCGCCGGGATCGGCGACTGCTTCTTGCCCTCGAGCCGCAAGAGCTGCCCGAAGCGCTCCTTCACGTCGCGGCTCGTGTTGAGCACGGTCGAGTCGCTCGTCGCCCGCCCGGAGACGACGCGCAGCACCGAGAGCTTGCCGGCGAAGGGATCGATGACGGTCTTGAACACGAGCGCCGCGAACGGCGCCGCCGGATCGGCGGGACGCTCGACCGCGGAGCCCGTCTTGGCGTCGATCGCCTCCATCGGCGGGACATCCACCGGCGACGCGCAGAGCTCGACGATCGCGTCGAGGAGCGCCGTCATGCCGACGCCTTTCGGCGCCGCGCCGACGAAGAGCGGCAGGAACTTCCGGCCGAGGACCGCCGTGCGGAGCCCGCGGCGCATCTCCTCCTCGGAGAGCTCACCGCTCTCGAGGTAGCGCTCGAGGAGGACGTCGTCGGACTCGGCGACCGCCTCGAGCAGCCGATCGCGATGCTCGGCCGCGGCGCCTTCCAGGTCGCCCGGGACGGCCCCTTCCTTGGCGGGCGCGAAGTCGGACGCGAACGTGTACGCCTTCATCGTGATCAGATCGACGTAGCCGTTGAAGCCGGCGGCGCTGCCGATCGGCAACGCGACCGGGATGACTTTGGTGCCGAGCGCGGTCACGACCGGCTCGAGCGCGCTCGGGAGGTCGGTCTCCTCGCGGTCGAGACGGCTCATGAAGCCGAGCACCGGAATCCCGAGCTCGCCGCACCACGTCCACGCGTGCTCGAGCTCGACCTTGACCTCGCCGTGCGGCGAGAGGACGAGGACTGCTCCCGTCATCGCCGCCAACGTCGCGCGCGTCTCCGCCTGGAACACGGAATATCCCGGCGTGTCGGCGAGCGTGACCTCGTGCTTCTTCCACGCACAGTGATGGAACGCACTGGCGATCGTCGTCTTGCGGCGGACCTCCTCGGGCTCGAAGTCGAAGAGCGAGCTCCCGTCGTCGACCTTGCCGAGACGATTCGTCGCGCCGGCGGCGAACACGAGCGCGTCGGCGAGGTACGTCTTGCCGGTGCCGCCGTGCCCGACGATGCCGATGTTGCGGATGCGTGCGACCTCTTCGGCAGCCATGCCGTCCTCCGTCTATTGATTGCGCCGGTAGATGAGCTGCAGGCCGTCGAGCGTGAGGAACTCATCGACGGTCTCGATGGTGCGCGACTCGGGGGCGAGGAGCGTCGCGAAGCCGCCGGTCGCGATCACGCGCGCGCCGGCGCCGAGCTCGCCGCGGATGCGGTCGACGAGCCCGTCGACGAGCGCGACATAGCCGTAGATGCTCCCGGCTTGAATCGCGTGCACGGTGGTCTTGCCGATGACGCGCGTCGGCTTCACCAGCTCGACCTTCGGCAGCTTCGCGGTCTTGGCGCAGAGCGCGTCGAGCGAGATGCCGATCCCGGGCGTGATGACGCCGCCGAGATACTCGCCCCGCCCCGAGACGCAGTCGAACGTCGTCGCGGTTCCGAAATCCACGACGATGCAAGCGTTGTGGTAGCGCTCGTACGCCGCGACCGAGTTGACGATGCGGTCGGCGCCGACCTCGCGCGGATTGTCGTAGAGGATCGGCATGCCCGTCTTCGTGCCGGGGCCGACGTGCACGGGCTGCTGTCCGAAATACGTGCGCGCGAGCTCGTCCAGCATGGGGTTCATCGGCGGTACGACGCTCGACACGATGACGCCGTTGATCTCCGCCGTCGACGCGCCCGCCGCCTGAAACAGGCCGAGGAGCAGCACGCCGTACTCGTCGGCGGTGCGGTCCTCGTCGGTGCGCACGCGCCAGTGACGCACCAGCCGCGCACCGTCGAAGACGCCGATCTTCGTGTGGGTGTTGCTGACGTCGATCGCGAGCAGGTGCTTCGTCATCGTCCTTCGCTCCGGGTCGCACGCTCGGTGCCGGCGGTCGCGCGTGCGTAGCCACCGACGACCGTCACGTCGCCGGCGACGATGTATTGCACGCGCTCGCTGCCCTGCACGTCCGCCGCGCCGTCGGCGCCTTCGGACGCGCCAGCGAGCGCCAGCACGAGACGGCCGCTCGCGTCGAGGCCGCGCACCGTTCCGGTGGTGCGCTGCCCGCTACAGTCGACCGTGACCTGCTTGCCGGTCAGACACGAGTACTCGTTCCACTCGCCGATCAAGGGCGCGAATCCGTCCTGGAGGAGGCGATCATAGACGGACTCCAGCGCGTCGCATAGCGCCGCGGTGAAGGCGATGCGGTCGACGCGGCGGCGCGTCGCGAGGCGGACCGACGTCGCGGTCGGGCGCAACTCCGCCGGAAACGCGCGCTCGGTGCCGTTCAAGTTGACGCCGATCCCGAGCACCACCGCGCGCACGCGATCGATCTCGGCGTCCATCTCGGTGAGGATGCCGCTCACCTTGCGGCCGTCGAGGAGACAATCGTTCGGCCATTTGATCGCGACTCTGCCGGGCGCGTGGGTCGCGAGCACGCGCGCCACCCCGAGCGCCGCCGCCAGCGACACCTGCGGCGCCGCGGCGGGCGCGAGCGTCGGCCGCAGAATCCAGCTCGCGTAGAGGTTCACGTACGCCGGCGACGACCACGAGCGCCCCAGACGTCCGCGACCGTGCGTCTGGCGCTCGGCGAGGACGAGCGTTCCCTCCGGCGCCCCGTCGCGCGCGAGCCGCATCGCCTGCACGTTCGTCGAGTCGGTCTCCTCGAAGTAGACGATGCGCCGTCCGAG
>WNFR01027154.1_pt1 | contig 10683 bp, 14 predicted proteins | sample 5400221 | NCBI WGS metagenome assembly WNFR01 (sample SAMN13153357, study PRJNA577476) | soil metagenome | isolation source: 40 cm soil under Madrone tree | place: USA:California | collected 2016-06-14 | reverse complement strand
GCTTCTGCAAGAAGGGCGAGGGCGGCGAATATGTCTCGAGCGGTGCGATCCAGCTCGGCGGCCGGCGGCCGAATAATACGAGCGGCGGCCATCTCTGCGAGGGCTACACCCATGGCATGAACATGGTGATCGAGAACACCCGCCAGCTGCGCCACGACGCCGATGATTCCTGCCCGATCGGCGCCGACGGCAAGCGACAGCACACTTACGACTACCGCGAAGGCGGCTGCCGCCAGGTAAAGAATGTTGAGGTCAGCGCCAATCTCGGCTGGGCCAACCCGTCGACCGCCTCCTCGATGGTCATGCGGCGCGGCTGAGAAGATCCCGTCTCGTCACCCCCGCGCAGGCGGGGGTCCAGGACAACCGCTCGAACTCTGGAGCCCTAGGTTCCCGCTTTCGCGGGAATGACGAAGGAAATGGTTGAAGGAGAGAGACGATGGCTATTCGCGGCGAATATCTGGGTATGGGGCTGACCGTCGACGATCTCGATGTCGAGAACCTCGAATATTTCCGGCACTGCGCCGAGCACGATTTTCATCTGCAGGCCTGCGCGCAATGCGGCCGATTGCGCTATCCGCCGACCACCGCCTGCCCGTGGTGCGCAACCCTCGAATCAACCTGGAAAAAAGTTGAAGGCAAAGGAAGCGTGCATTCCTACAGCGAGGTTCACCACGCGATCCAGCCGGCCTTCCGCGGCAAGACGCCCTACCTGATCCTGCTCGTCGATCTCGACACGCAGAAGGGCGAGCCGACCCCCGATGAGGCCTTGCGGGTCGTCGGCAACCTCGCCACGCCCGACGGCCAGCTGGCTCCGCCGGAGATGGTCAAGCGGGTCGGCATCGGCACCCGCGTCCGGATGGTGTTCAGCGACGTCGCCCCCGGCCTCGCCCTGCCGCAATGGACGATCGACGGGACGGCATCGCAGCCTGCCCAGGTCTGGCGCTATCCGCAGGAATGACGCCAGCGAGTTTGGCGTGGCAGGTCGAGGAAACCTGTCGCAATGCCCGGCCGGCATTGCGGCAGGTATTGCTCGATGGCTGGGTTTTGCGGTTCAGCGACGGGCTGACGCGCCGCGCCAACTCGGCAAATCCGCTCCGGGCCGACTATAACCGCACCGATGCCCTCATCGCGGCCTGTGAAGCGCTCTACCGAAGGCAGTTGCTGCCGACGATCTTTCGCGTGCCTTCCATCATCGACCCTGAGATGGACGAGCGCCTCGATGCCCTAGGCTACGGCTCCGAAGGCGAGAGTTGGGTCCTCTATGGCGACATCGAGGCCGTTGCCTCAGCGCGGGATCCGGAGCTGCAGCTCTCGGCGCATCCGACACCGGAATGGTTCGCGGCGATGGGGGAGCTGCAGAACCACACGATCGAACAGAGCGGGATCTATCGCCGGATCGTCGGCGCGATCGTCATCCCCGCGGCGTTCGCCGCGCTCGCGATCGATGGCGAATTCGTGGCGCTCGCCTACGGCGCGCTGCATAACGGATTGCTCTGCTACGAGTCGGTCATTACCGATTCCCACCGGCGGAGGCACGGCTACGCTCGCCGAATCATCGCCACCTTGGCGGCGTGGGCGAAGGATGAAGGTGCACGAGGCGCGTGCTTGCAAGTCGAAGCAGCCAACGCGCCGGCTCTGGCGCTGTACGATGCCATCGGGCTGAAAACGCGGCTCTTTCGCTATCACTATCGCCGCGAACCGGGGTCGATCACCCCGGTTGTGGCAAAGATGTGAGGTTTGCTGCACGCTCGTACCCGAGCGCGCACGGTCTGGTATGATGGCGGCTCTGAGTAACAACTCGAGCGTCTGACATGAACGTTGTGGGGATCCGCGTCGAACCGAGCGACCTTTCCAAGCAAATGGCGACTATGCGGTTGTGGCTGGACGAGCACCGCATCGACCTATCGACCTTTGCTTGCCGTCATACGGAGGACGGCATGCTCGTTGACGCCGAATTCAGGCTTGCGCATCACGCCGCGGCATTTGCCGAGCGCTTTGGCGGTCGCGCCCACCGGCCCTTGTCGGCTTATGCCGAGGAAGACCTCTTGCAGACGGTGTCGCCAGCCGACGCGCTCGTGGGCTGACCTCAGCCTGCGCTACGAGGGGTCGGACCGACGCCGCGCGCCCTTGGGGTGCACGACGCCGATGCTAGCCCGTCAGGCAACTCCCTCTCAGACAACTCCCTCCTCGTGTAGCGCCGCCACCTGCTCGGCGCTCAGACCAAGCCAATCACCAAGCGCTTCGGCAGTATGCTCGCCGAGCAACGGTGCCGGCTTGAGCGGCGCCGGGGCGCCGTCAAAGCGGACCGGCCAGGTCGTCATCGTCATCTTCCAATCGCCGTGGTGCATGGTCTGCAGGATCCCGCGCTCGTAGAAGCTTGGCTCGTTCGTCAGTTCCATTGAGTCGAAGACGGCGCCGGCCGGGACGCCTGCGCCGCTGATCAGCGCCATCGCCTCTTCTTTGGTGTGCTGGCGGGTCCATTGGCCAATGATCTCATTGACCTCGGCCTCGTGCTCCACTCGCGCGGCGGCCTTGTCGTAGCGCGGATCGCCGATCAGCTCCTCTCGCCCGATCAGTTTCAGCAGACGCGGCCAATGTTCGGGATTGGCGCGGCTGGTCAACAGATAGACGTAGTCGTTCGGCCCTTCGGGCTTGCACGGAAAGATCCCCGACGGGGCATTGCCGCCGGCCGGCCGCCGCGGCGCGGCTTGTCCGGACTGTGCCTGCCTGATGAACATGCCGCGGCTGTAATGCATGACCGAATCCTGCATCGCCGCCTGCAGCCGCCGGCCTTTGCCGGTCGAATTGCGCTGGTAGAGCGCGCTGACGATACTGAAGGCCAGCAGCATGCCGGTCCCGGTGTCGCCGATCGTCGGCCCGGGCTTGATCGGCTTGCCGCCGGGTTCCCCGGTGATGCTCATCGCACCGCCGACCGCCTGCGCGATCGGGTCGAAGCACAGCCCTTTCTCATAGGGGCTGCCCTCGCCGAAGCCCTTGACCTGGGCATAGATGATGCGCGGGTTGATGGCGCTGATCACGTCATAGCCGAGACCCAGCCGCTCGATAACGCCGGGCCCGAAATTCTCGGTGAATACATCGGCGTGCTTGGCCATGTCCTTGATCAGAGCCAAACCGCGCTCGGATTTAAGGTTGACGGTGATCGACCGTTTGTTGGCGTTGTAGATCATGAAATAATAAGGATCGGCCACACCCCGGCGCCCCGCCTCCCCGCCATCGGGATTCTCCACCTTGACGACATCCGCACCCATCCAGGCCAGCGCCTCGGTGCAGGTTGTTCCGGCCTCGAACTGGGTCAGATCGAGAACCTTGATGCCGGCGAGACAATTCGGCGGTACGGTCGTTCCATCCATTTGTTTACTCCTTCCGAAACGCTGCGTTCAGTTCAGGCCTTCCTGTTGCATGACCCGCTGCACCGAGGGACGCGCCATCATCCGATCGAAGTGCGCCGAAACGTTGGCGGGCAATTTCATGTTGAGCCGCGTTGCGGCCCAGAATTCGACGTAGAACAGCGCCGTATCGGCCGGAGAGAATTCACTGCCGGCGATATAGTTCTTGCCGGCCAGTGCTTTGTCGAGCACGGCAAAGCCCTTTTCGACAACCTCGCGCCCGGCAGCCTTAACCGCGTCCTGGTCAGCGGCCGACGGCGCGAACCGCTCGCTACGGAATAGCCGGGCAAAGCCCTGGCCGTGCATTGTGCCGACGGCGTATTCCATCGCTTCCATGGCACGGGTATCGGCCTCGTCATCCTTCGGCAGCAAATTCTCGCGCCGTCCGAGCCATCGGGCGATGACCGGGAACTCGGTCAAGACCGAGCCATCGTCACGTTCCAGGGCGGGAACCTTCCCTTTCGGGCTGACGCCGGTAAAGGGCGGCTTGAATTGGCCGCCTTCGCGCAGGTTGACGAGCTCGAGCTCGTAAGGCTTGCCGATCTCCTCGAGCAAGACATGGATACCGATCGAGCACACGCCGGGAGCGTAGTAGAGCTTCATCTCGGGTTCCTCGGTTGGTTGAAGGGTGGTAATTGCGCGGTCAGATTTAACATGTCATTTCGGATCGGCGAACGCTGATGGTAATTCGGAGGTGGTTTGCGGGCCTCGTGGCCGCCGTCAGTTTCGGCGCCGCCGCCGCCGATGCCGTCGATGAGGTTCATCCGGGTGGCCCCGGGATGCTGACCAAATGTCGGGACTGGCTGGTTGCCAGCTCCTGCCGGACCTATCACCACATCAGTCTGCCATCGCGGATCGCGGTCGGCGACACAATTACCGTCTCGTTCGGCAGCGATCTGAAGGAGTACGGGTTCTTTGTCGCTCGGATTGCGCTCGAGGGCGACCAATGCACGATTTTTGCCGAGACAACCGGAGATCGGCACGGGATGGACAAGATCAACATCACCCCGTGCTATCCGGCCGGGCCAGCACGCTGAGGCGTTTCCGCGTCTCAGACGATGCCTTCGGCGCGCAACGCGTCGACCTCCGCGGCGCTGATCCCGAGCCAGGCGCCGAGCACCTCGGCATTATGCTGGCCCAGCAGCGGCGACGGCTTGACTCGCGGCGGCGCCCCGTCGAAGCGCACCGGCCAAGCAGGCATCTTGTACGTACCGGTCGTCGGATGCTCGACGGTCTGCATGATGCCGCGCTCGGCCAACGAAGGATCGTTCATCAACTCGAGCGTATCGAACACCGCCCCGGCCGGCACGCCGGCTGCACCGATGATCCGCATCGCCTCTTCCTTGGTGTGCTGGCGGGTCCAGGTGGCGATGATTTCGTCGACCTCGGCCGCGCGCGCGCTGCGGACCTGATTGGTGTCGTAGCGCGGGTCGCCGACCAGGTCTTCCCGGCCGATCGCCTTCAAAAGCCGTGTCCAATGCTCCGGATTGGCGCGGCTGGTAAAGACATAGACATAGTCGTTCGGTCCGCCGGGCTTGCACGGGTAGAGGGCTGAAGGCACCAGCCCGCCGGGCTGGGAGCGGTCGCTGCCGCCGCGCAACTGAGCCTTGCCGCTCAGCTGCGTGCGCGAAAACGGCACCCGCATATAGTGGACCATTGCGTCCTGCATCGCCACCTGCAGCCGCTGTCCTTTGCCGGTGCGGTCGCGCTTGCGCAACGCAGCAAGAATGCTGATCGCCATCAGCATGCCGGTGCCGGTGTCGCCGAATGACGGGCCCGGCTTGACCGGCGGCCGGTCGCCATAGCCGGTGACGCTGGTCGGACCGCCCGCCGCCTGCGCGATCATGTCGAAGGCGAGGTTTCTCTCGTACGGGCTGCCGGTGCCGAAGCCCTTGACCTGGCAATAGATGATCCCCGGGTTCAACTCCTTGAGCACGTCGTAGCCGAGCCCCAGCCGCTCGATCGTGCCGGGCGCCATATTCTCGACGGTGATGTCTGCCTTCTTTATCGTCGGGCTGGCCGGGCCGCTGCCGCCGGCCGGGATCGCCGGTCATCGGGTTTTCGATCTTGACCACCTCGGCGCCGAGCCAGGCGAGCGCCTCGGTGCAGGACGGCCCCGCCTCGAACTGCGTGAAATCGACAACACGGACGCCTTCAAGGCAATCCAGCTCGACGCCCATTCCATCCATAGCTCGTCACTCCTCCCGAGAAACAAGCCGGTATTATAGCGCGGGATGCCACGGCAGGGAAACCAGCGGTTCTGGGACTTGCCATCCCACCAAAATTAAGCTAGAAGCCCAGCTAGCTGAATACGAGATCCGCCATGCACGAAATCGGAGCCTTCGAAGCCAAAAACAAGCTCTCCGCCCTGCTCGAACGCGTGGAGCGCGGGGAGGAAATCTTGATCACCCGTCGCGGCAAGCCTGTTGCCAAGCTTGTTCCGGCCGTAACGACCCCAAGTCGCGCACTTGCGCTCGAGGCGGCGAACCGCATTCTCGAACGTAGCCAGTCGGTCACTCTCGGGGGGCTGAAGCTCAAGGACCTGATCGCCGAGGGGCGTCGTTGACCCTGGTATTGGACAGCTCCGTTACCCTTGCCTGGTTCTTTCGCGACGAACAGACCGACGCGGTCCGTGAGGTTCTCGGCACAATCAGCCGTTCAGGCGCCGTCGTACCCTCGCTCTGGCGGATCGAGGTCGCGAACGCGCTCCAGACGGCGATCCGTCGGGGCCGGATAGACGTCGGCTATCGCGACGCCTCGATCGCCGATCTCGCAATCATGGACATAGTTGTCGATGCGGAAAGCGATCGCCAGGTCTGGAGCACGACGCTCAATCTCGCCGACCGTTTCAGGCTAACCCTCTACGATGCGGTCTATCTCGAGCTGGCGCACAGGCTAGCGCTGCCGCTGGCCTCCCTTGATCGCCAGTTGCGCAAGGCCGCAGGCGGGCTCGGTCTCACATTGCTCGGGATATGAGCCCAATGCGAGCGCCCCATCCTCCCCGCGCTTCGGATCCACCCTAGCCCGGCGGGTCGCGTTCCAGCGCTTCCTCGATACGTTTCGGTTCGACGCGGATCTCGACCCCGGCGCGCTCCTGCTGCAGGATCATCGGCGAGCGCGAGTCGCGGTCGCCCCAGCCGCGGTTCAGCGCCTCGGAGAGCTCGGCGAGCGCCAGATTGGCGATCCGCATCGGCACATTGAAGTCGCGGCCGAGCTGGGTCGCGAGCGTCATGTCCTTGTGCGCCAGACGCAGCGCAAAGGCGGCGGGCTCGTATTTGCCGGGCAGAAACTGATCGACGAGCCCGTCAAAGGTGCGCCGCCGGCCGCCGGCCCCGTCGCGCACCGCCTCCCATAACGCGAGCGGTTCGACCCCGGCCTTGACCCCGACCGAGAACATTTCGGCAAGTGCGGTCTGGATGCAGTAGCCCGCACCGTTGTGGACGAGCTTGGCGACCGACCCGGCACCGATCGGCCCGACATAGCGCGCCTTGTCGCCCATCGCGTCGAGCACGCTCTTGTACCGGTTGAAGATCTGCTCGTCGCCGCCGACCCACAACGCGAGCTTGCCGGACCGCGCCCCACGCGGTCCGCCGCTGACCGGCGAGTCGAGCATATAGACATCGCGCTCGGCGAAGGCGGCGTTGATCTTGCGCACCATCGTCGGGGAATTGGTCGACAGGTCGAAATAGGCCTTGCCGCGGCTCATGCCGGAGAGCAGGCCGTTGTCGCCCAATGCCACCGCCTCGACCTCGGGCGGTCCCGGAAGCGAGGTGAACACCACCTCGGAGGCCTCGGCGACCGTGCGCGGCGTGTCGGCCCAGACGGCGCCGGCGGCGAGATATGGCTCGGCCGCGGCACGACGCAGATCATGCACGACGAGCTCGTGGCCGGCCTTTTGCAGGTTCGCGGCCATTCCGGAACCCATCATGCCCAACCCGATGAACCCGATCTTCATCTCGCCCTCCGACTTATTATCGTCACCCCCGTGGAACGTGGGGGTCCAGGCCTGCCCCTGGCTTGAACGGGGGGCGGGCGGCGCGGGAGTTGCCGCCCCTGGATTCCCGCTTTCGCGGGAATGACGGATGATACGAGGATTGTATTTCTGATCGCCCTTCAGAACACCCGCGGCTATTTCTTCTCGAATACCTCCTTCGCCACGAGTGCGGCAGTCATCGCCGCCGGCCAGCCCGCATAGAAAGCGAGGTGAGTGATGACCTCGCCGAGTTCGTTCTTGGTGAGACCATTGTCGAGCGCCCGCTGCAGATGGCCGACCAGCTGCTTTTCGCGGCCGAGCGCGATCAGGGTGGCGCAAACGATCAGGCTGCGGTCGCGCTTGGAGAGGCCGGGCCGCTCCCAAACTTCGCCAAATAGCACCCTCTCGCTGAGATCGATCAAGCCCGGGACGATGTCGCGGACCTGTTCGCGAGCGGCCGATGGTTGCGATCGAGCCATGGTTTTCCTCCTCTTTTTGATCCAGCGGTTGCTATCGGCCGTGACCGTAGCACGTGGCCGCCGGAAAGGGCGAGCGAGGAATCCGTGGTCACCTCGGGCGACGCCGGATCCCCGCGCCGATCGTTGGCGCTGGATCGAGACGCGGGCGGTGGCGTTTGCGGTTTAAGGCGGCGCTGCACGGCCCGCTCGCGACCGTCAGCTCGGATCAGTCGGAATGGATTTCAGCCAGCTCCAATATTTCCCGTTGGCACTCCCGCACTTTTCGCTGTTGATCGGGATCTTTCTCGTATTGGTAGCATGGATCGAGGTGCACGCGTTGCGCGTGGCCTATATGAGCATCGGTCTCGGCCCTCGCGCGGCGCTCCTCTTGCTGCTGGCTTCGCTGGGCGGCAGCTATCTCAACATCCCGGTGGCCCGGCTCGCCGGGCACCAGATCGTTTCGGGTCAGGAGGTGCTGTTCTTTGGCATGCGTCATATTATCCCGGTGGTGGTCGAGTGGCCCGACACGATCGTCGCCGTGAATGTCGGTGGTGCGGTGATCCCCGGGTTGCTCTCGCTCTATCTCTTGGTCAGATATCGGTTATGGGTTCGTGGTCTTGTTGCCGTCGCCGGCGTGGCCCTGGTGTGCCACATGCTTGCCGAGCCCGTCCGGGGCCTGGGAATTGCCCTCCCGGTGTTCGTGCCGCCGGTGTCGACGGCAGTCGTCGCATTGCTGCTGTCGCGCCGGCAGGCGGCGCCGCTTGCCTATATCGGCGGCAGTCTCGGCACGCTGATCGGTGCCGACCTTCTCAATCTCGACAAGGTGCAGGGGCTGGGTGCGCCGGTCGTCTCGATCGGCGGAGCCGGGACCTTCGATGGGATCTTTCTGACCGGGATCCTGGCGGTCCTGCTCGCCAGTATCTTTAGCCCGGCGGGCCCAGCGAGGATTGAAGCAGCCGGAGTCCGACACTGACCAAACCGCCTTTGCCCGCGATCGTAGGCGCAACCTACCGAGCGCGGGTCGGTAACCGGGGCCAGACATACCCTGGTCTCCCTCGCCCCGCCTGCGGGGAGAGGGCCGGGGTGAGGGGCATCATCTCGATGGTACGCCGGGCCTCGCAGATTTGGACCGCTGCCCCTCACCCGTAATCCGTGCATATGCGCGGATTACGACCTCTCCCCGCAAGCGGGGCGAGGTGGTTGGGTGCCCTCGCAGAGCGCGAGCCACCCTTCGTCGCGCGCCGACGGCCGCCGACCCAGCCGTGAACGCAGCAATCGCGCGGCCTTGCCCGACTGCCCGCAACCAAGGAAAGCGACGATCAGCGAGTCCTCGACGACCTCGCGCTGCGCGTGGCTCCCGCCGATCCGCGGCAGATCGTCGAGCGCCGCTTCCAGCACACGTGCCGCCTCCGCGCTATCGCCGCGGCCGAGCGCTGCGGTGCCGGCGCAGAGGGCGGCGGCGGCTTCTCCCGGCGGCAGGCGGCCGTCACGAGCCAGGCTCTCCAGCCCGGCGACGCGGCTCCGGACGGCGTCTTCATCGCCGAGCGCGGCTTCGGCCAGTGCGGCATGGAGATCGGCAAAGGCGAGGCTGGCGCGCGGGAAATGTTGCCGCGCATGGACCGCGACCTCGGCCCATTCTTGCTCGACCGACGGGGCTGCACCGTAGAGCCGCCAGCGCCACAGAAACGACGCCGAATCGGCGAGCACCAGCATCGGCACCGCTTGCGCCCTCGATGGCCTGATGTTGTCGAGGTAGATCGCCCGAGCGCGTTCGGCATCACCGCAGGCTAGCTCAAAGAGTGCCAGGTGCCATGAGAGGTGGCAGTGCAGCTGCCCCGCCCGGTCATAGCCCGCGAGCCAATCCTCGATGAAGGCGGCGCCGCCGGCGGCGTCGCCCACCTCGAAAAAGCCGTGGACCCGCTGATGCGCCGCGTGGGCGTTCCGCGGGTTGCCGGCGAGCGAGCGCTCGACCAGCCGGGTGCCCTTCGCGACCTCGCCGGTCTCGATGTAGGCCCAGCCGAGATAGCCGAGAAACCACCAATCGTCATCCCAATGCGGCGCCAATTCTTTGAGCAACGCCAGCTGTGCTTCGTGATGGTCGCGGCGGCCGCTGAACCCCAGCAGACCAAAGACGCCGAGAGCCAAGGACAGGGGGAGCGCGTCGCGCGGATATTCTGCGGCGTGCGAGCGGACCATCGCCAGGGCCTCGGTTGCCGCCCCGGCGACGGCGAGCGCGATCGCGTCGATGTGCTGCCGCTCCCGGGGCGTGACACGCTCGCAGAGCGCCCGCGCCTGCGTCGCCGCAGCCTTTGCCTCCGGCATTCGCGCACGAAGCTGCAGCATGCGGGCTCGCGCGATATGCGCGAGGGCAAAGTCGGGGTCGGCAGCGACGGCCCGCTCCAGCTCCACTTCAGCGCCGACATTCGCCGACAGGAGAAGGTCGAGACCGGCGACATAGCTCGCGACCGCCTCGGCCGAGACCGTGCTGAGCGACAGCCCAAAGCGGTCCGTCAAGCCCATCAGATCCCCCGTCGCTGCCCCGGCTCCGAGAATGATCGCTGGCCAATCAGACCGCAAGAAGCCTCGGCTTCACCCCCAGTTTCAGTGGGCGAGCCAATACGCGGCGCCAATTCCGGCGGTCAACTCTTTCATCGCTAAGCCGACGCTGAGCAGCACAAGAGCGCCGATCACCAGCGTGAACATCAGGCGCGCGTCCGCGGACGGCCGGACCAGGATCATCATCGACAGTGCTGCGGCAGAGCCAAGAAACGGGAGAGCTTCAAACCACGACATCGCAAGGATCCTCCTTACGATACGATAAGCAAAACCGGTTAACAAATTCCTT
>WNFR01008974.1_pt1 | contig 10683 bp, 12 predicted proteins | sample 5400221 | NCBI WGS metagenome assembly WNFR01 (sample SAMN13153357, study PRJNA577476) | soil metagenome | isolation source: 40 cm soil under Madrone tree | place: USA:California | collected 2016-06-14 | reverse complement strand
CGTTCTGCGTCTGCAAGAAGCGCTGAAGCGCTATGGACATTTCGGCGTCCACGAGGTGCGCCGTGTGGGTCCGTCAGGAAGCGAGGGTCGCCGCCAGAGTCGGGACGCAACGCCGTTCGCGCGAGCTTACGCTACCAGCTTCTCCCCTTCCGGTTCATCGCGCTGGATGTCAGTAAACATCCTGTTTTAAGTATAACGCACATAGCGGTACCGTTGCAGCTACATGTCGACGGTGTCAATACGATCGTATGATACTATTCTGATATCGGTCGTACCGGTCCGGATACATCCGATTGCGCAGCTCACCTCAACTCAGCAACCGCAGCCACCTTTCCGCTCCTATCATCGATGAATACGTCCATCTGGCCTCCAAACATCGGTGGCGAGGTCTGCCTGACGACTGAGACTACCCAACACCGCCGCCTTGCACACGCGCGTTCTACTCTCTTGCAAGCCTCGTCACACGTGGCGCGTCCATAGCTTGGATGCTCTCTCACGATTTCCCCCCACTTCAACCCCGCGCTTGACGCCTTCAAGACCCTTGCCGTTTCCGAGGGATACCCCCGGCGCACCGCCTCGCCCACCGCAACCTTCGTCGCAGCTTTCGTTGTCAAATGCCCGGCGGCCAGCGCGTTTCGCCCAGCTACGATACCCCATAAAGCCAAGCCCACCGCAATTTCGTATCCACGTCGTCTCATCTACTCACACTTCTTTCTCCTAGTGGCACCAACTCCTTTACCTTCCCCAGGCCGACGCGCCCGCCGGGGAGCATCTCGAGCCGCTCTTGGGCAAGCGGCGGGCGGAAAAGGTAGTGGCACAAACGCTCGAGCCCGGCGCGATCGTCGGCTCGGACAGTGCGTCCGGCGTGGAGATCGAAGCTCGCGTGGCGCGCGTGCCACGGCGCGTCTGCGGCCGGGCCCGGCGCATCGGGATCGACGCCGAGGCGGAGCACGCGTGCGCCGGGCGTGCGGCCAAGACAACTCCGCCCCGCAACCGACGCGGCCGCAAGCGCGGCGAGCGCAGGCGCATCCTCACCGAGCGCATCACGTGCCGGCTCGGCATCGTCGTCGAGGCTGAGGCCGTGACGGCGGAGGAGCCGCTCGACGCGCGTCGCGATCGCGGCGACGAGGCGCGCGAGCTCGGGCGCGGTCGGCGGGGCCGCGGGCATGAAGCGGGAGCCGCCCCCGCCATCGGGGGCGAAAACGCCGTCGAGCACGAGGGTATGGAAATGGACGTTCAGATTGATCGCGCTTCCGAACCGTTGGATCGCGGTGACGGCGCCGGTCTCGCCGTCGACGATGCCGGCACGACGTGCCCGGCGACGGTAGAAGCTCCGGAGCGCACGGACGTGAATGGCGAGGACGGCGCGGCAGAGCGGGTGGTTCCACGCCAGCACGTAGCGCAGCCGAAAGGGGAGGCTCAGGACCCACTGCCGGATCGGTACGGCCGGCAGCACGTGATCGACCAAGTGCGCGGCACGCTCGGCCATGCGGCGGCCCCCGCAGCTTGCGCAGACTGCGCGCGCCTTGCACGAGAACGGCACGAGCCGCTCGCTGTGGCACGCGTCGCAGCGGAAACGCGCGAAGCCCCGGGCCCAGACGCCACAGCCGAGGAACTGGCGGAACTCGCGCTCGACGAACGTCGGCACCCCGCCCGCGGTCTCAGCGGCGCGGAGGAAGGGCGCGAGATGCGCCCGGACGATGCGGTGGAGCACGGTGTGCTCGGCGGCGCGCGGGCGATAGGCGTCGATGCGCGGAGTCGGCCTGGTGGCATCGCAGGCGTCGGCCGGCGCCGCCGCGCTGCGCGGCTGCATGCTGTTCGCATGAACCGAGGCGCGTCACGGCGCATGCCTACGAGTAGCGACCCGTGGGAGCGCAGCGCCGCTGCGGCTCGCGTTCAAACGCGCTCGGACGTCGCGGCGAGGCGGGCGGTTGACTGCTCGACGACGCGGCGGAGAAGCGCGACGTCGGGTGCGGCGGCGTCGAGGCCGGCGAGCTTCGCTTCGGCGTCGTGCAGCTCGCGCTCGGCGCGCTGCGCGTCGATCTCCGCGACCGGCTCGGCGCCGTCGGCCAAGACGGTCATCACGTTGTCGGCGACCTCGGCGTAGCCGCCGAAGATCGCGAGCACATGACGCTTGCCGCCGCTCTTGTAGATCAGCCGTCCGGGCGCGAGCACCGTGAGGAACGCGATGTGGTCCGGCAGCACGCCGAACTCGCCGGCCGCGCCGGGCGCGGTCACTTCTTCCACGTCCTCATCGAGGAGCTGGCGCGCCGGCGTGACGATGCGCAGACGAAAGCTCGTGGCCATTCCGCGACGACCTCAGGCGGCGAGCTGCTTCGCGCTCTCCAGCACATCCTCGATCGTGCCCTGGAGGTAGAACGCCTGCTCCGGAATCCTGTCGTGCTTGCCGTCGACGATCTCCTGGAAGCCTTTGATCGTGTCCTTCAGCTTGACGTACTTGCCGGCACGGCCGGTGAACGTCTCGGCGACGTGGAACGGCTGCGAGAGGAAGCGCTGGATCTTGCGCGCGCGCGCCACGATCAGGCGATCGTCCTCGGAGAGCTCGTCCATGCCGAGGATCGCGATGATGTCCTGGAGATCTTTGTAGCGCTGTAAGATCTCTTGGACCGCGCGCGCGGTCTTGTAGTGCTCCTCGCCGACGACGTTAGGATCGAGGATGCGCGACGTCGAGTCGAGCGGGTCGACCGCGGGGTAAATGCCGAGCTCGGCGATCTGCCGCGAGAGCACGGTCGTCGCGTCGAGGTGCGCGAAGGTCGTCGCCGGCGCGGGATCGGTCAAGTCGTCGGCGGGGACGTAGATCGCCTGCACGGAGGTGATCGAGCCCTTCTTCGTCGTCGTGATGCGCTCCTGCAGCTCGCCGAGGTCGGTCGAGAGCGTCGGTTGGTAGCCGACGGCGGACGGCATGCGGCCGAGGAGCGCCGACACCTCGGAGTTCGCCTGCGTGAAGCGGAAGATGTTGTCGATGAAGAGGAGGATGTCCTTGCCTTCCTCGTCGCGGAAGTACTCCGCGACCGTGAGCGCCGAGAGCGCGACGCGCGCGCGGGCGCCGGGCGGCTCGTTCATCTGACCATAGACGAGCGCCGTCTTTCCGATCACACCCGATTCCTTCATCTCGAGCCACAGGTCGTTGCCCTCGCGCGTGCGCTCGCCGACGCCGCCGAAGACCGAGTAGCCACCGTGCTGCTTGGCGACGTTGTTGATGAGCTCCTGGATGAGCACGGTCTTGCCGACGCCGGCGCCGCCGAAGAGGCCGATCTTGCCGCCGCGCGCGTAAGGCGCCAGCAGGTCCACGACCTTGATGCCGGTCTCGAACGCCTGCACCTCGGTCTCCTGCTCGACGAAGGTCGGCGGCTCGCGGTGGATCGGATAGCGCTTGGTCGCCGGCACGGGCCCGCAATTGTCGACGGGCTCGCCGATGACGTTGATGATGCGGCCGAGCGTGCCGTCGCCGACCGGCATGGTGATCGGCCCGCCGGTATCACGCACCTGCATCCCGCGGACGAGACCATCGGTCGAGTCCATGGCGATGCAGCGCACGGTGCGCTCGCCGAGATGCTGCGCCACCTCCACGACGAGGTTGTCCGCGTGCTCGTCGATCGCCGGGTTGGTGACGGTGAGCGCGTTGAAGATCTGTGGCAGCTCGCCGTTCTCGAACTCGACGTCGAGGACGGGGCCGATGACCTGCGTGATCTGTCCGACGTTACCGGTGCCGTTTGTTGCCACTGGTCCTCCTGACTCAGCGAATCGTCATCCTTTGAGCGCTTCCGCGCCGCCGACGATCTCCATCAGCTCTTTCGTGATCGTCGCCTGGCGGGCGCGGTTCATCTCGAGCGTGAGGCGCTCGATCATGTCGCTCGCGTTCTTGGTCGCGCTGTCCATCGCCGTCATGCGCGCGCCGTGCTCGCTCGCGATCGACTCGAGCAGCGCCTGCAGGATCTTCGCCTCGACGTAGCGCGGCAGCAGGTGCTCGAGGACGGCGTCGCGGTCCGGCTCGAAGAGGTACTCGCGCGGGTTCTCGACCTCGGCCGGCGCCTCGATCGGGAGGAGGCGCTCGATCGTCGGCACCTGCGACAGCGCCGAGCGGAACTGGCTGTAGAGCAGATGGATCTCGTCGACCTCCTCATCGTCGAAGAGGGTCAGGGCACGCGTCGTCATCGCGCGCACGATCTCGCTGAGCGGCACGACTCCTACGTTGACGTAGTACGAGCGAATGGGTCTCGTGCGCTTCTTGTAGTATTCGAAGCCCTTCCGACCGACCACGACGAGCGAAGCCTTCTCGCCTTGGCGCGCGAGGAAGACCTCACTTTGCCGGATCATACTGGCGTTGAAAGCGCCGCAGAGGCCGCGGTCGGCCGTCAGCACGACGAGCAGCGCCCGCGGCGACTCCGTGGCGCGTGGCTTGACGAGCCGGTGCTCGCGCAGACTCGGCTCCGCCGCGAGGTTGGATACCACCTCACGCAACTTCTCGCCGAACGCCCGCGCCTGAACGACCGCCTCCTGCGCGCGACGCAGCTTCGCCGCGGCGACCATCTTCATCGCTTTGGTGATTTGCTGCGTGCTGCGGACCGAGGTGATCCGCTTGCGGATGGCTTTGAGGCTCGCCATTACGCCGCGAACCGCGCCTTGAACTCCTCGAGCACCGCGTTCAGCCGCTCCTTCACCTCCGCGGTGAGCTCGCGCTTCTCGCGCAGCACCGTGAGCAGCTCGGCGTGCTTCGCCTCGACGAACTCGCCGAGCTCGCTCTCGTAGCGTCGTACCGTCTCGACGGGAACCTGATCGATGTACCCGGTCGTCGCGGCGTAGACGATCAGGATCTGGCGCTCGACCGCCAGCGGCTGGAACTGCGGCTGCTTCAGCACCTCGACGAGGCGCGCGCCGCGCGCGAGCATCTTCTGCGTCGCCGCGTCGAGGTCCGAGCCGAACTGCGCGAACGCCGCCATCTCGCGGAACTGCGCGAGGTCGAGCCGCAGCGTGCCGGCGACCTGCTTCATCGCCTTGATCTGCGCGTTGCCGCCGACGCGCGAGACCGAGAGGCCGACGTTTACCGCGGGGCGTACGCCCGAGTAGAAGAGGTCGGTTTCGAGATAGATCTGCCCGTCGGTGATCGAGATGACGTTCGTGGGGATGTAGGCCGAGACGTCGCCGGCCTGGGTCTCGATGATCGGCAGCGCGGTCAGCGAGCCGCCGCCGCGCTCGTTGCTCATCTTCGCCGCGCGCTCGAGCAGGCGCGAGTGCAGGTAGAAGACGTCGCCGGGAAACGCCTCGCGGCCCGGTGGCCGTCGCAATAAGAGCGAGAGCTGGCGGTACGCGACGGCGTGCTTCGACAGATCGTCGTAGATGAGGAGCGCGTGCTGGCCGTTGTCGCGGAAGTACTCCCCCATCGCGCAGCCCGAATACGGCGCGATGAACTGGAGCGGCGCCGCTTCCGACGCCGTCGCGGCGACGACGGTGGTGTACTCCATCGCGCCGAGACGGGTGAGCTTCTCGACGACTTGCGCGACCGTCGAGCGCTTCTGCCCGACCGCGACGTAGATACAGGTCACGTCGCCGCCGCGCTGGTTCACGATCGTGTCGAGCGCCACCGCGGTCTTGCCGGTCTGCCGATCGCCGATGATGAGCTCGCGCTGGCCGCGGCCGATCGGGATCATCGTGTCGACGGCTTTGATGCCGGTCTGCAGCGGCTCCTTGACCGGCTGACGGGCGACGATGCCGGGCGCCTTCAGCTCGATGCGGCGCGTCTCCTTGGTGACGATCGGTCCTTTGCCGTCGATCGGCACGCCGAGCGCGTTCACGACGCGACCGCGGAGCGCGGCGCCGATCGGCACTTCGGCGATGCGGCCGGTGCGGCGCACCTCGTCGCCCTCGCCGATCGCCTGCACCTCGCCGAAGAGCACGGCGCCGACGTTGTCCTCCTCGAGATTCAGGACCATCCCGGTGACGTCGTGCGGGAACTGCAGCAGCTCGCCCGCCGCCGCCTTGTCGAGGCCGTAGATGCGCGCGATGCCGTCGCCGCACGAGAGCACGATACCGGTCTCACGCACTTCGACGTCGCGGCTGTACTCGGCGATCTGTTTTTTGATGACCTCGCTGATCTCTGCGGCTCGAATCTCCATCTGCCTCTCCGTTTCGATTAGCTGGCGCTCGCCATCTGCTGGCGGAGCTTCGCGAGCTGCGTGCGTAGACTGCCGTCGTACACGCGGCCGTCAACCTCGACGATCGCGCCGGCCAGGAGCTCGGGGTCGACGGTCGTCTCCGCGATCACCTGCTTGCCCGTCAGCCCGCCGAAGACGCGCGTCAGCTGCGCCAGCAGCTCGGGAGTGAGCGGCACCGCGCTGACGACGCGCGCGCGGGTGCGGCCGCGACGCTTGTCGACGAGGGCCTCGAAGACGGTACGGATGGCCGCGAGCTGGCGCAAGCGGTCGCGCTCGGCGAGCAGCAGGAGGAGATCGCGGAACGTCGGCGGCGCGCCGACGTTGTCGCTGATCGTGCGCAGGAGCCGCTGCTTGTGCTCACGCGGCACCGGACCGGTCAGCACGTACGCGAGGCGCGCGTCCTCGAGGAGCGTCGTGGTCGCCGCGAGCGCGCGGGCCACGGCGTCGACGTTGTCCTGCTCCTCCGCGAGCCGGAAGATGGCGCGCGCGTACCGTCGCGCAGCGGCGTCCGCTCTCATCGCCTCGGGGCTTCCTCGAGGAACTCCTCGACGAACGCGCGCTGATCGTCCGCGGAGAGCGCGCCGCGCAGGCGCGACTCGGCGAGCTCGGTCGCGAGCGCGGCGACTTCCGCACGCACCTCCCCCAAGGCGCGGCGCCGCTCCTGCTCGGCGACGAGCGCGGCATCGGCGAGACGGCGTTTGCCGGCCTCCTCCGCTTGCGCGCGCAGGCGCTCGGCGTGGCGGGTCGCGGTGGTCACGAGATCGTCGCAAATGCTCGCCCGCTCGGCGGCGACCGCTTGCGCGCGCGTGCGCGTCGACGCCATGAGCGCCTCGGCGTCGGCCAGTGCGGCGTCCGCTTTGGTGATCGTGGCAGTGACGTCCTCCGCGCGCCGACGCAAGTATTCGCGCAACGCCGGGAGCACGTACTTCACGATGATGACGGCGAAGAGCGCGAAGTTGATCGCGGGAAAGACGAGCTCGGTGACGCTCGCCACGTGCGCGCCCTCGTGGTGCGCGTCGTGGGCCTCCTCCGCCGCGAGGAGCGGGCTCGTCGCGACGAACGCGACCCCGGAGAGTGCTGCCGCGATTCGCGCCGGATGCGGTGTCACGCCGCCCTCCCCAATACCTTCGTCACGACGGTCGCCGCGAGTCGATCCGCGTCGGCGCGAAGCGGGGCACGCGCCGCCGCCACTTGCGCGTTCGTCGTCGCGCGCTCGCGTTCGAGGAGCGCGAGCGCTTGGTCGCGATGGCGCGCCTGGATCGATTGCTCATCGGCCTCGGCGCGGCGGCGAATCTCCTCCGCCTGCCGTGCGCCCTCGTGGCGCCCTGCCGCGAGCTCGGCCTCGATGCTGGCGGCCAAGGTCGCCGCGTCGGCGTGCAGCGCGTCGGCGCGCGCGCGCGCGCCGTTCGTCCGCGCGGCACGCATCGCCAACGCCCGCTGCACCGGGGTGAACAACGCCCAGCGCATGAGCTGCCAGAACACGACGAAGCAGATGATCTGCGCGACGAAAGTCCAGTCCGGCGGCAGCTTGATCATCGGCCTGCAGACCTCGCGTGGTGCACGAGATTCGAGTGTTTCGTCGGATGGCTCATCGTGTCTCTGCCGGGGAGCGGACGCCGATCGCCGGCGCACGCAGACGACGTCGGAGCAGCGCTTCCGAAGGGGGCTACTTCATGCCGTCGGAGAACGCGGCTTTCGGTGCGAGCGCTTCGCCGCGATCGTCCTTCGGGAACGGCGTGACTTTGCGGTCGCCCTTCGCCGCGTCCGCGCCGCCCATCGAGCAGTGACCCTCGAAGATGACGCCTTCTTGGATGATGAGGCACGGCGTCGTCACGTTGCCGAACAACTTCCCCGGCGCTTTGATCTCGACGCGCTTGCGCGCAGTGATGTCGCCGGTGACCTTGCCTTTGATGATGATCGTGCTGCCGATGATCTGCGCGTTGACGATCGCGCTTTCGCCGACGATCAGCGTGTCCTGCGCCGCCACCTCGCCTTCCACCGTCCCGTCGACCCGCACCGTGCCTTCGAACGTCAGCTTGCCGGCGACCTTGCTTCCTTTTCCGAGATACGCGTTCACCTCGCCGCTAGCGGCGGGCAGCGTGGGTTCTGGCTCAGGCATATAAGCTTCCTTACGAGTTGAGTCTTCGGTTACGAGACGCGTGTCATCGCGATCCGACAGGCGATCGTGCCGATCCTTGTTCTCCTTCCCGAAGAGTGCCATGGAAGGTTTCCTTTCGATTGCGTTATCCGTTGCGTTATCCGTTGTTTGCGGGTGGGCCGAAACCGCGTCGTCCTACCATCGGCCTTACACGTTGTCAAAGTTCTGCTGGCCGCGCGAGAGCCTTTCTGCAAGGCCTTGGAGTTCCTCGTTCGAGTAGTACTCGATCTCGATCCGGCCACCACGGCCGCGCGGCACGATGCGCACGCGCGTGCCGAGCGCGGCGGCGAGATCGCGCTCGAGTGCGGCGCGGTGCGGATCGCGCGGCGCGCGGCGCGCGTCGCCATCGCGGCGCGCGCTCGCGAGCTTCTCGGTATCGCGCACCGAGAGTTGTCGCGCGAGGATCTGGCGCGCGGCGCGGAGCTGTGCGTCGGCGGTGTCGAGCGAGAGCAGCACGCGCGCATGCCCGGCAGTGAGGCGTCCGCGCGCGAGCTCGCGCTTGATCGGCTCGGGAAGCCGTAGCAGCCTGAGCGCGTTCGCGATCGCCGGGCGGCTCTTGCCGACGCGCGCGGCGATCTCTTCTTGCGTGTGACCGAAGTCGTCGAGCAAGCGCTGGTACGCCGCCGCTTCCTCGAGCGGCGAGAGGTCGTCGCGCTGGATGTTCTCGATGAGCGCGAGCTCGAGGCTCTCGCGATCGGAGACCTCGCGCACGACGATCGGCACCTCGCGGAGTCCGGCGAGACGCGCCGCGCGCAGGCGCCGCTCACCGGCGACGAGCTCGTAGCCGCCGTCGCCGTCGGGGCGGACGAGCAGCGGCTGCAGAATCCCCTGGGCGCGGATCGAAGCGGCGAGCTCGTTCAGCGCCGCCTCGTCGAAGTCGGCGCGCGGTTGGCGTGGGTTCGGCCGGATGCGATCGATCGCCGCTTGGCGCTCGGGCTCGACGCCGATAGTCGTCGGCATCTCGCCGAGCATCGGCTTTGGAGCTCCGGGAATGAGCGCGTCGAGTCCGCGCCCCAAGGGCTTCCGCATGGTCATCTCCTAACGACGTTTTGAATCAGTTCGTTCGCGACCGCGGCATACGCCCTCGCGCCACGCGATCGGGCGTCATAGAGCATCGCCGGCATGCCATAGCTCGGCGACTCGCTGAGCCGCACATTGCGCGGAACGACGGACTCGAACACTTGATTTGGGAAATGCTGCCGCACCTCGTTGACGACCTGATGGGCGAGCCCGTTACGCGTATCAAACATCGTTAGTAAAAGCCCCTGAATGTCCAGCTTGGGATTCAGACTCTGGCGGATGAAGCCGATCGTCTCTAGCAGCGCGCTCAGACCCTCGAGCGCGTAGTACTCGCATTGCAAGGGAATCAAGACGGCGTCGGCGGCGGTGAGCGCGTTGACCGTCAAGAGCCCGAGAGACGGCGGACAGTCGACGATCACGAACTCGTACTGGCGGCGCACTTGTGTGATCGCGTCGTCCAGGCGGTACTCACGTCGCGGCAGCGGGACGATTCGAGCTCCTGAGGGTGAACGCCGAGGCCGCTCGTGGCGCTCGCCTGAGGGTCGAAGTCGACGAGCAGCGTCGAGCAGCCGGCGAGCGCCAGCCCGGCGCTGAGATTCACCGCCGTGGTGGTCTTTCCGACACCGCCTTTTTGATTTGCGACCGCGAGAACCCGTCCCACAAGCACCTCCGCGCCATACGGTCACGCGTCTCATAACAGCGGCGAGGCGGAGGCGCAATCCGAATGTTTCACGTGGAACACGTAACGGTCGCGTCGCAAGCGCCGCAGGCGAAACGCGGTGTCCTCGGGCGGGGCGCGGGTGTCGTCGGTCCGCACCCGACGTGCGCAAGAGGGTAAGTTTGCGCACTGCGGGTGCAGACCGACGACACCCGCGCCCCGCCCGCGACGTCGACGGTCACCTCGGGGGAGCTCGCTGGCGGCCGCACGGTGTTCCAAGCGCTTCGACTCGCGCTACACCTGAGGTAGAGGGTCGCGGCGATTCGTTTCAGGACGACGGTCGAATCGAGTCGACCGCGTGGCACGACCCATCGTCTCAGGAGGCGGCGGTGTGTTTCACGTGAAACATTCGGTGGAGGTTTCACGGCTTTCTGTAGACGTCGAGACGGCGGTGGATGCGGGGCGACAGGTGGTACTCCGGGGATTGTTCTAGGACGAATGGAGGTGCGGGGGGGCGGGCGCGGGTCAGGCTCCGGAGGCAGAAGAGGAGGCCGCCCTCGCGGATCCATGGGGCGGCGAAGCGGAGCATGCGATCGTCGGACCAGACGGCTCGGGAGACGGCGACGTCGACCGGCTCGACCTCGACATGGGCGAACTCTTCGACTCGAACCGGC
>WNFR01008042.1_pt1 | contig 10683 bp, 12 predicted proteins | sample 5400221 | NCBI WGS metagenome assembly WNFR01 (sample SAMN13153357, study PRJNA577476) | soil metagenome | isolation source: 40 cm soil under Madrone tree | place: USA:California | collected 2016-06-14 | reverse complement strand
CTGCGCAAGCGAATTTTGAAATCGATCATGAGGTGTTGGGAGCAGCTCGATCGTAAGAGCTGCTGGGAACAGTTAACGGCTAATAACAATTAATTCGGCAAGATGCTCGGGAAAGCGGTGAGAATCCGCTACTGCCCCGCAACTGTAAGCGACCTGAAGATGTGATGGCCACTGCCTAAAAGGTGGGAAGGCCTTCGCAAAAGAAGTAGGTCGCGAGTCAGGAGACCGGTCTTGCCGACGTAGTTAGGTCCATTCTTCCGAGGGGGGAGAAGACTATGCAGATCGGCAATTCCAGGTGGCCCAGTACCGTTTCGGCGGTTCTAGTCTCGGTTTTTCTATCCGCACTTTTCTCATTCGCAGCAGGCGGCGCCGAGTTGCGCGGCACGGTCTCCGATCCACTCGGTGCCGTTGTTCCCCTCGCAGAAGTAACACTCCTTCGCAATAACATTGCGCTAGCACAAACCACGACAAATGACCTGGGGGAGTTTGTCTTTTCGGCCGTGAGCGCCGGGCGGTACCGAGTGCGCGCGACGGCGCCTGGTTTCACGGAGCAAGAGAGTTCCGACGTATACCTGGGTGGCGACAAATCTTCGCACATTGTTCTGCCGCTGAAGATAGGAACCGTAACCCAGCAGGTGGTCGTATCTGCGACCGGAACTCCCGCGCCTGATTCCCAAGTGGGAGCGTCGGTTGCGGTCATTCGTGACGTAACCCTCACGGAAAAACTGGACGTGCTTGAGCCGCTCCGCCTCGTTCCTGGGATTCAAGTCCTCCAAACCGGCCCGCGAGGCGGAACCACGGACCTCTTTGTGCGTGGAGGAAACGCCGACGCCAACAAGGTATTGCTCGACGGGATTCCGGTGAACGACATAGGTGGACGGGTCGAATTCGGGAATCTCTCTGCCGCGGGAATTGATCATGTTGAAGTCCTGCGGGGACCAAACAGCGTTCTGTACGGAGCGGACGCACTGGCGAGCGTCGTAAGCCTGAGCACACGCCAGGGAAACACGCACTTGCCAGAACTCAGCTACTCGATCGATGGCGGAAATTTCGGCACCAAGCGCCAGGAGGTCTCGATTGGCGGAGCCCACGGCCCACTGGACTACTTTTCTGACTTTTCCCGCTTCGATACCGAAAACGGCGAACCGAACAGTGCGTTCCACAATGGCACCTATGCCGGCAACTTCGGCTGGTCGCCAAACAGCTCGACTCAGGTTCGGTTCACCTTGCGGCGCACGGCTACGGCGCTGGGACTGCCGAACGCTCTCGATCTCTACGGCATAGCGGACGACTCCTTCCAGAAAGAGCAGGACACATATTACGGAGTAACCGTCCAGAACCAGACAACCGAGCGTTGGCACAACTTGGTACGTTACGGCGCTACGCGGCTCCGCTTCCAGTTCGACAATCCGAGCCCAACCGGAGACCCGTTCGATCCATTCGGCTCAGGTGCGAATTTTCTTGGAAACCAAGTCACTCTGCGGGGCGCCAATGGTTTCGTGACGAGTGGACGGGGCATCCTGGATTTCGCTGGCGTATACCCTTCCCTGTTCGACAGCCAATCCAACCGGAACTTCATCTACACGCAGTCCGAGTACACGTTGAATCGGCATCTCTCTGGCCTCTTGGCGTTCCGGTATGAGAAGGAAAACGGCTTCACCCGTTTCGCGGGAGCCAAGACTCCGACCGACCGCAACAATTTCAGCTACATCGCTCAACTCGCAGGCAATCTTTGGGATCGGTTGTATGCCACTGCGGGAGTTGGGATTGAAGATAACGCCATTTTTGGAGTTGAGGCTAGTCCGCGGGTGTCACTCGCGTATTACCTGGCCCGCCTGCAATCGACAGGTTTCTTGAACGGCACCAAACTGAGATTCAACTATGGGAGGGGCATCAAAGAACCGGCCATATTCGATGAGAGCACGTCGCTCTTTGCTCTGCTTTCTCAACTTCCCAACGGCCCTCAACTCATGTCTCAGTTCCACGTAAGACCGATCGGGGCCGAGCGCTCGCGAAGTTTCGACTTCGGCGCCGATGAAATCGCCTGGAACGGACGCGCCAAGCTCGGGCTCACGCTCTTTCACAACGAATTTGCAGACCAGATCGAGTTTGTGGACGCCAGCGCTCTGCCGCAGCTCGGGGTTCCCCTGGCCGTCGCCGCCGCGACCCCATTCGGAGCGAGTATCAATTCAGGCGCGTACCGTGCCATGGGCGCAGAAGCCGAACTGGAATTGAATCTGGGCCACGGCATTACCGCGAAAGGGAGCTACACGTACCTGGACGCAGTGGTTCAACGTTCGTTCGCCAGCAGCGCGCTCGCGCCAGCGTTCAATCCGAATTTCCCGACGATTGCCATTGGCACATCCACACCTCTTGTCGGAGGCCGTCCATTTCGTCGAGCGCCACATTCCGGAGATTTCCTGATCCGCTACATCCGGCCCAAGTTCACGCTCTCGTTCGGCGGAAGCCTGGTTGGGCGGCGCGATGACAGCACACATCTTACCGACGCGTTCTTTGGCAGCACTCTGCTGCTGCCCAACAGAAATCTGGATGCCGCCTACCAGAAGATCGATCTCAACAGCAGCCTGCGAATCAATTCCGCAATCGAGTTGTACACCAGCCTGGAAAACATCTTGAACGAGCATTGCGACGCAGCCTTTGGCTTTCCCTCTTTGCCGTTCACGTTCCGTACCGGAATGAAATTCACCCTGGGAGGCGAGTCGTGGAAAATCCGCTAGCCCATCTGTCCGAACGGACTTTCGAGGCGGCGTTTTCGACCACGCACCCTGTTCATGCCTCACGCGACTGGCAAGCCTTCGCCAAAGCGAAGCTGGATAGCCTGACCAAACCTCCAGGCAGTCTCGGGCGGCTCGAGGAAATTGCCGGCAGGATTGTCTCGATTCGGGAACAGGAGCGTCCAAGCTGCGCCAACAAAGCCGTCTACGTCTTTGCCGCGGATCACGGCGTCACCGAAGAGGGCGTAAGCGCATATCCCAAGGCCGTGACCCAGCAGATGGTCCGAAACTTTCTTGCAAACGGGGCTGCCATTAACGTCTTTGCGCGATGCGCTCGAGCGGAAGTGATTGTGGTGGACGTTGGCGTCGACGCGGATTTCGGTTCTTACTCTGGCCTTGTCGACAAAAAGATAAGACGCGGCACACGCAATATGGCGATAGGGCCAGCCATGACCGAACCTGAGACGTCCGCGACGCTCACGGTCGGTCGAACGCTGGCTCAAGAAGCCCTCCTTCAGAACCGGGACCTCATCGCCGTTGGAGAGATGGGTATCGGGAACACGACCGCGGCCGCCGCCATTACCGCGGCCTTGTCAGGAAAACCAGTCGCGGAGGTCACAGGATTGGGAACAGGAGTTTCGGCGCAAGCGCTGATTCAAAAACGACAAATCATCGAGAAAGCTCTAAACGTCAACGGCCTGAATAAAACCTCCAGTCCTCTCGAGGTCCTGCAAAAAGTGGGCGGTCTGGAAATTGCCGCGATGACCGGCATGGTGCTCGAAGCTTTGGAGCAGCGTGTCCCCGTTGTGATCGATGGTTTTATCTCGACCGCTGCTGCAGCCGTCGCTTACGCCGTTGAACCGAAAGTGAAGGACATTTTATTTGCTGGGCATGTTTCCGAAGAACCTGGTCATCGGGTGTTGCTGGAGTACATCGGAATGGACCCGATCTTGAATCTGGGGATGCGCCTGGGCGAAGGCACCGGCGCGGTGCTGGCCATGATGATGATCGAAGCAGCGGTCAGCATGCTCAACGAAATGGCAACCTTCTCGTCGGCTGGAGTGAGTGGGGCGTTGTGAGAAAAACGGTAAACGAGCTTCTGCTGGCATTTCAATTCATGACGCGAATTCCCATCTCCGGATTGCCCCGCGAGCGTCACGCCCTGGCTCGTGCTGCCAAATTCTTTCCCATTGTGGGGCTTGGAATTGGTCTGATTGCGGTTGCCATTCAGCGCGCTCTCGCCGCGCGCCTACAGCCTCAAGTGCTCACGCTGGTGCTCATCATCTATCTCGTGTTGATCACCGGAGCGCTTCACGAAGATGGGTTGGCCGATGCTGCGGATGGTTTTGGCGGCGGGTGGACGAAAGAAAAAATCCTGCTGATTATGCGGGACAGCAGGATTGGCAGCTTCGGAGCGGCAGCGATTACGCTTTCGCTTCTGTCGCGTTTCATCCTTATTACTAACACCTCGGCCGCCAGACTTCCGGGTTTCCTGATCGCATCTAGCGTGCTCTGTCGATGGACGGCCCTGCCCCTCGGTTTCTGGCTGCCTTATGCCCGCGAAGACCAGGGCTTAGGAGGGGCGGTTGCAGGACGGATGCCTCTCTCATCGCTGCTGTGGGGCACAGGTTTTGCCGTGCTCAGCGCAGCTGCGGCACTGGGTCTCGGCAGTCTTTTGCCATGGCTGATCACCCTATTCATAACCGCAGCGAGTGGTCTTTACTTCAAGCGCCACATTCAGGGCGTGACCGGGGACTGCTTTGGCGCCACCAACCAGATCACCGAGATCGCCATTTATTTTTACGGAGCTCTGCTGCGATGACTCTGACCGTGGTGACAAACCGGCAATCGTGCGACGCCCTTAGAGGGGGCGAGACGGTTCAGCTTGCTCTCTTGCGTCATGCACAGACAGATCTTCATGGACGCTTCTGCGGTCACTCGGACCCTGGCTTAAGCTTCGAAGGTCGAGGACAACTTTCCACGATTATCCGGAGCCTGGCACACATAGCGCCCACTGCAATCTGGTCTAGCGATCTCCGGCGAGCAAGAGAAACTGCCGAGCCGATCGCGAAGCATTTCGGACTGGACTACAAGACTTCACCCGGCTTCAGGGAGATGAACTTCGGCAACTGGGAAGGACTGACGTGGAAAGAAGTTGAGCTGCAATACCCAGATGACGCACGGGCTTGGGCCAAGCTCTTCCCTCACCATCGACCGCCTGGAGGCGAGTCATTTCTGCAGTTGCAAGCAAGAGCAGTCGAGCAACTGGAGCAATTGGCGAAACATGCGGAGCCCGGTTGCACACTGGTTGTTACCCATGCTGGCTTTATAAGGACAGTGGTTGCCTGGGTCCTCGGAGTGCCAGACGAACGTATTTCGCGCATCGGCCAGAATCATGGCGCTTTAACCACTTTGGAAAAGCTGGGAAAACACTGGAGCGTTACAGCGCTGAACGTGAGTGCGTTTCGCTCGTCAGACGTAAGGTGCAGTGAGATTGAGGATCATCCATGAGAATCGTTTCGATGGTGCCGAGTGCGACCGAAATCTTGTGCGCCCTGGGCCTGGCGAAGGACATGGTCGGAATCTCCCACGATTGTGACTATCCCGCTGAAATCTTGAATCTCCCAAGGCTGACCGGCACGACGCTCGGTTCGGACCTGACTAGCTACGAGATCGATCAGCGAGTTCGCACCAGTGCGGCGTCCGGGAACAGCCTTTATGTCATTCAAACCGAATTGTTCGAGAGCCTCCGTCCCGATTTGGTCATTACTCAAGAACAGTGCAGCGTATGTGCCGTAGATCGCAATCGCACCGTCTGCGCTCTGGAGAGCATGAAGCTAGATACAAAGTGGCTTTCCCTCGCCGCGGCTGGATTTTCAGGACTGTACCAGGACATTCACGAGATAGGGTCCGCAACGGGGCGTAGCCCTCAAGCGGAGAAGCTTGTCGCTGAGCTTGCAGGCCGGCTTGAACACATTGCGGAACACACGGCTTCGGAACATCGCCCTCGCGTCTTCTGTTTGAGCTGGTTTGATCCTCTTATGTCCGCCGGCAACTGGATCTCACAGATGGTGAGGCTTGCAGGCGGCGACGCCCGCCTGGGAAGCGAAGGAGAGGCGTCTTCTCGCATCGAAGTCGATCGATTGCGAGAGGAATCTCCAGAGCTCATCTTCCTCTTGCCGTGCAGTTTTTCTCAGAGTCGAACTGCGGCTGAGTGGATCGCCTTTCGCGATGTTTCACCGTGGAGGAACTTTCCTGCCATCCGCGAAGGTCGCGTGTTCGCTCTCGAGAGCAGCCTGTTTCATCGTCCCGGACCACGCTTGGTTGACGGAGTCGAGCTCATGGCTGCACTGATTCATCCTCGTTGCTGCTCGTTCGGCGCCGAGTTCGATCTTTCGCGGAAGGTGGCATAGATGCCGGTGCGGAACAGACTAAAAGCCGTTCTTGTCGGAGTCGGGCCGGGCGCGTTTGAGTTGGTCACGCCCGAAGCACGCGAAATCATCTCGAGAGCCGAAATCATTCTGGGCTGGGATATGGACTTGTTGCCGGTGCGCGATTGCGTGGCCGGCAAGAAAGTCTTTCTGCAGGACGTCCGCAATTACGTGCAGGCTACGCGGGCGGCGGTCCGGGAGGCGAAGCGGACTCGCAAGTTGCTGGCGGTTCCGCGCGTGGGCGATCCGTGCTTGTCTTCCGGACTCAAGGGCTTGATGCGTGCCCTGGTCGGCTTTGAAGTTCACATTCATCCAGGAATCAGTTCGGTGCAGCTTGCGGCCGCCTATGCATGTATCAACCTGGATGAAAGCGCGATCATCAGCTTTCACGATCTAGGCGACCCCGAAGAAAAGAAGCAGTACATGCTGGATTGTTTCCGCAAAGGCCGGCACCTCATCACCCTAGCTAGTCCGGATTTGCGACCAGGCCCGATGGCGAAGTGGTTGATCCAGCAAGGAGCGCCTCGGAATACCGATGTCTTGGTCGGCTCTGCACTGAGTCTTCCCGAACAGAGGATAACTCGCACGAATCTCCGCCGCCTGGTTGGGCGAGAGTTTCCCTGGTTGAGCGTCACAGTGGTGATCAATCCAGGGGCTCCCAGTCTCGACCAGGACCATCGCCTTTGGCGCCAGTGGCGCAATCGCAAGAACCCAAAACAATCAAGGAGATGAAGATGATCTATTTAGTTTTTGTCGTCGCGGTGCTCACTCGATTCTTAATGAACTCCCATCTGCCGGGCTTTTCACCGGTCTTTGGCGCGCTGCTGTTCAGCGGTGCTCGCCTAAGGAAGCGAGATGCGATCTGGTTCCCTGTCGTCGTGCTGGCTATAGGCGATTGGCTCCTGACGACGCAGGTCTTCCGCATGGAAGTCAGATGGGGCACGCAATCACTCTCGTGGCTTTCGCTGCCATGGCCTGGATCGGAGGCTTCCTTCGCCAGGACCTCTCGCCTTTCCGGTTTGCGGGGTGTGCAATCAGCGCTTCTACTGCCTATTTTCTGATCAGCAACTTCGGTGTTTGGATCGCGTGGGGGATGTACCCGCAGACACGCGAGGGGCTAATTGCCTGCTACGTTGCTGCCTTGCCTTACTACCGCAGTTCGTCGTTGAGCACCTTAGTTGGTGGAGCAATCTTATTTTGGGGATACGAATTCCTTCGCAGGAGACACCATGACAAACATCTTGAGCCCGCAACTGCTCACGCCAACTGATCGACAGGATCGCGTCGAACAGCTTCGCAAACTAGTTGTCGATCGTGTTCGGGCGAGTTCCGCCGATGGCATCCTTTTTTCTGGTGGCCTGGATACGAGCGTACTGGCCACGATTGCGACTTCCCATGGACGCCGCCTGCAGGCGGTAATGGTTTCCGTCAAGGAGGGGACCGGACTCGACGAACCCTTTGCCCGGCTCATGGTTGAGCGGCTGGGACTCGAGCTCGAAATATTGCGGCCAAGCCTGAACGAGTTAGTCGATCGAATGCCGGAGCTCATTCGTCTCTTGGGCACTTTCGACCCCATGGAACTCCGCAACAGCATCGTTACCTATATCGCCATGGAGGCGGCATCGAAGCACGGCTTATCGGCCGTTCTCACCGGAGACGCAGCCGACGAGCTCTTTGCCGGTTACAGTTTCATGTTCAACATGTCCGCAGAGCAGTTACCTTCATATATTCGACATTTGAACGAGATCATGCATTTCACCAGCGACGTCATCGGCCGGAACCTGGGCGTCGGCGTCGACTCACCGTACGTATCGTGCCTGATTCGAGACTTCGCAATCTCGCTCGGTTATGAGGATCTGGTTTGTGAATACGAGGGGAAGCGTTTTGGAAAGAGAATTCTGCGAGAGGCGTTTTCGAGCGTGCTTCCCAAAGAAATCGCCTGGCGATTGAAGACTCCCATCGAATACGGATCAGGCAGCACGGCCTTGAAGCATCTGGTCGAACAATCAGTAAGCGACACCGAGTTTGAGCGGGAACGCGACCGCGCCGCTATGCACGATCTTGTGAAGCTGCGAGACAAAGAGCAATGTTTCTACTATCTGATGTATCGTCGCCTGCTCTCTCCGCCGAAAGAACTCGCCCGTAGTGTCAAGACCTGCACGGATTGCCAGGCACCGGTGCTGCGCCACGACATGAAGTATTGCCGGATGTGCGGCGCGTATCCGATTTGAGATCTTGCCCAATGCGAGAACTGTAGAGGAGCGTGGACAATGCGACCCAAGATAGCTGCTGCAGCTCTTATCTGCCTGTTTTGTTTCGCCGCGGCACCTATCGGCTGGCCCCAGGAACAACCTATAAGATTTGAAATCGGTCCGCTGTTTACCTACTTGCGCGTTCCAGATTCATTTCCGATCAATGCTCAGAACCAAGCTGAAATTGGTGGGCGGTTTAGCTGGAATTTCAGTCGTCATGTGGCGCTTGACGCAAAACTCGAAGGTTCACCATTTCGTACCACCAATCTCACCACCTCCTATCAGGGAGGCTACATTTTGCAGTCCTTCGCTGGAATCAAGGCCGGTAAACGTTGGGACAAGTTTGGAATCTTCGGAAAATTTCGCCCAGGACTGACAAGCTATTCGGGAGTCATCAGGCAGTTCCAATCTGGGACGCTTGGATTTGCCAGACGGACTGATCCTGCATTCGACCTAGGAGGAATTGCCGAATTCTACGTCTCGCGTCGATTGTTGCTGCGCTACGATTTCGGCGACACAATCATCCACTACAACTCCAGCACGATCACTGTTTCCGGCCAGAGGATATCTTCTCCCGCGGAAGTCAAAAACAACTTTCAGTTCTCAACCGCAATCGCATTTCGCTTTGAGCCGGAACTGCGCGTGGTTTGTTCGTTGTGTATGGATTTACCGGCCGCTAGTTAGGGTTAAACCAACCGAATACCACTGTTACAACGGTACGATCGCGTGTTCTGGTCGAGGTTGCAACGCGGTGAGCACGGCTGGCATGTTAAGGACATCAATGTTTCATCAGCCAGAAAATGTCACCGAGATGACGTTTCGCGAACCAGAATTCAGCGAAGCGTTTCGCGAGCAGTTTGAAGAACTCCTTAAATGGAGACGCGATGTTCGCAGCTTTCGCTCCGATCCTATCGATGGTCGATTGCTTGAGCATCTCATTTGCCTAGCTTCGCTGTCCCCATCTGTCGGCTACAGCCAGCCGTGGCGGTTTGTCCTCGTTGAGTCCGCTGCATGCCGGGCCTCCATACGGGCAAACTTCGAACGCTGCAACCGGGAGGCTTTGAACTTGCACTCTGGCGACAGAGCGAAGCTCTATGCCAGACTAAAATTGGCAGGTCTTCGCGATGCTCCCGTTCAGTTGGCAGTATTCTTGAGCCAGAATACCCATCATGGGAGCGGACTCGGCAGAGTCACCATGCCAGAGACCTTGGAATATTCTGCCGTTCTGGCCGTCCATACCCTGTGGCTGGCTGCGCGTACCTATGGATTGGGCCTTGGCTGGGTATCCATTCTTGATGCAGAGGAAGTCAATCATGGCCTCGACGTCCCTCATGACTGGAAACTGATTGCGTATGTTTGTATTGGGTATCCAAAGGAAGATAATTCCTCGCCGGAGCTTCTTCGCCGCGGTTGGGAAGTGACCTTGCCAGTAAAAGAAGTCATCATAAGGCGCTGAGGAGTGCTGTCGAACGAGTTGTGATGGCGGAGAGAGCCGTGTGCGTAGCTCAGGACGGCGTGACAACCGCGGATCATGGCGCTTGGTGAAATGATGAAAGGCAAATCAAAAAAAGACGAGCTAAGACGCTGGCTCGATTTTCGAGCAATCAGGAACACGGTCGCGACGCTCACCGCTCAGATGCGCAGGAAATTGTGTGCGCAGGGATCACTGATTAGGAGGCTTGGTCTGGACGAAGGAGCGCCGGACGTAATCCTGGGCTTGGTGTCTTTGGTGTCTGTCCTTTAGGGCCTGCGGCCCGCGAAACTCTATGAAAAACTGGGCTTTACGTGACTCTCGTGATGTGCGCTCCGGTGGTTTTTCGACCCTGTTTCGGTCCGAATTTGGACTTAAACGGATTAAACAGTGGAAGCAATTGAAATAGGCGAGATCATAGAAATGACCAATATTCATGCGGTTTCCACGTATGTTACTGAAAATATGGCGGGATGCTGAAAGGGCCGGGGTGAGTATCCCACCAATCTCACGCAGACCGAAGGCACTTCTACAGTAAAGCGTTACTCGTTCAAGTAGGCAGTCAATAGAGAGTACGTAGGTGGTGTTTTCGCGTGGGGGCTTCGGAAGTGAGGCGCGCCGATGGAACCTCCGGCGCGCGGCAAATCCAATTCGAGATGAAGCTCACATTCTGAAAGCCTTTGACATCGAGGGCAGCCAAGCAGGAGGATTATCTAGCCTCGCGCAGGAATTTTGTAGGCCGCTGCGTTCCTGCAGTGGCGAGGATTCAATCACAGGACCAGCCTGACATGGGG
>WNFR01008040.1_pt1 | contig 10685 bp, 18 predicted proteins | sample 5400221 | NCBI WGS metagenome assembly WNFR01 (sample SAMN13153357, study PRJNA577476) | soil metagenome | isolation source: 40 cm soil under Madrone tree | place: USA:California | collected 2016-06-14 | reverse complement strand
TCAGAAACTCAGTGATCCGTTACCGGTTCTGAGTTCTCAGATGGATTGAGCCAGAAGCTAGAAGCAGCTTTTCAGCGGCTCGTAACATGCCGCCAGTTCTTTTCTCCCGGTGAGCCGGGAGAGCGAAAGAGTGAAACATGGTTGGAAAAGAAAGAATTCGCATCCGGCTGAAAGCCTACGACTATCGCATCCTGGACCAGTCCACGGGTGAGATCGTCGACACGGCGCGGCGTACTGGGGCGCAGATCGCGGGCCCGATCCCATTGCCCACGATGAAAAACAAGTACTGCGTGCTGCGTTCTCCGCACGTAGACAAGAAATCGCGGGAGCAGTTTGAGATTCGCACCCACAAGCGTCTGCTCGATATTCTCGAGCCCACGCAGCAGACTGTGGACGCTTTGATGAAACTCGATTTGCCCGCTGGTGTGGATGTCGAGATCAAGGCCTTTGGCAAGGAACATAAATAGCCGTCAGCTTTCAGCTGTCAGCTCAAGCTGATTCAGCTAGCGGAGAAGAATTGAAATGGCAAAAGTTACCGGAATTCTGGGCAAAAAAGTCGGAATGACGCAGCTCTTCGACGACAAGGGCGATGTGCATCCGGCCACCGTTCTGCAGGCAGGTCCCTGCGTGATTACGCAGCACAAGACCCAGACCCGCGACGGATATGACGCGGCGCAGATCGGCCTGGTTGAATTCATGAAGGAGTCGCGCCTGACCCAGCCCATGAAGGGACATCTGGGGAAGCACAACTTGCCGCCGGTAAAATTTCTGCGCGAAGTGCCGATTGAAGTCGAGAAAGCGGAAGAGGCAATCGCGGTGAAGGCCGGAGACAGAGTGCTGGTCGACATTTTTGAAGGTGAGAAGTTTGTCGACATCGTCGGCATCAGCAAGGGCCGTGGGTTTGCCGGCGTAGTCCGGCGGCATCACTTTGCCGGTGGTCCCAAGTCGCACGGTTCGATGTTCCAGATCACAGGTTCGATCGGTTCATCGGCATTCCCTTCGCGTGTGTTCAAGGGCATGCGCATGTCGGGACACATGGGGGTGGACCGTGTGACCCAGCGCAATCTGCGCGTGTTGGGCGTAGACAAAGACGAAAACCTTTTGGTGGTTGAAGGCAGCGTGCCCGGTCCGAATGGCGGGTATCTGGTGATTACCAAGGCCAAGAAGCCGCCCAGGGAGCGTCGCGGATTTGGTGGCGCGGCGACGGTGGATCCGTTGAAGGCGGCGAAGAGGGCGGCGAAGAAGGCTTAAGAACAGTCGTTGGCCGGTCGTCGTTGGCCAACCAGATTCACGGAAGACATATGGCAACTATCGATATTCATAATCTGAGCGGGGAGAAGGTCGGAACGCTTGACTTGGCCGACGAGGTTTTCGGCGCGGTCAATGAAGACCTGCTGTGGGAAGCGGTGAAGCACTACCGCGCCGCGCAGCGCGCCGGCACTCACGCCACCAAGAACAAGAAACTGGTCTCGGGCGCCGGCAAGAAACTGTGGAAGCAGAAGGGTACGGGACGCGCCCGCGTCGGCTCCATCCGTTCCCCGCTGTGGCGGCATGGTGGGACGGTGCATGGACCGCAACCACGCTCCTACGATTACGCGTTTCCCCGCAAAAAGTTGCTGGGGGCGTTACGCTCGGCGCTGGCTTCAAAGCTTTCCGATGGCAAGCTGATCGTGGTCAACGCGTTTGATGTGAAGGAACCGAAGAGCAAGTTGTTCCGCCAAGCTTTGAACGCGCTGAAGGTCGAGAGCACGGCCTTGCTGGTTGAAGCGGGACGAGACAGTAATCGTAACCTGACGTTAAGCTCGCGCAACCTGCATGGAGTCGAACTGGTCAACAGCAGCGCGGTCCATCCGTACCATCTGTTGCGCTATGATCGCGCTATTTTTTCGCAGCCGGCCATCGAGGCCCTGCAGGTTTCGTTGAAGAACTCGACTTCGAAGCGCCAGCTTAAGCAAAAAGACACGCCCGATGAAGGCAGTAAGAAGGCCACCCGAGCTCCGCGACGTCGGGCGCGTCACGAAAAAGCGGCGGAGGTCGCCTGATGAAATCCGCATATCAGATCATTCGCCGTCCCGTGATCACGGAAAAAGGCCTGGCCATCAAGGAAAACCAGAACACGCTGGTCTTCCAGGTGGCGCCAGCTGCGACCAAGACCGAGATCCGGCAGGCGGTGCAGTCGATTTTCAAAGTGAAGGTGCTCTCCGTCCGCACCGCCACCTATCCGGGAAAAGAACGCCGCCGGGGAAAGTTTGCCGGCTATCGTCCCGACTGGAAGAAGGCATACGTGCGTTTGAAGACCGGCGAGAAGATGCCGGAGTACGCGCAGAACCTTTAATTCGTCGTGGCCGTTGGTCGTGGCGAGCGCACACAGCGGCCGGAAAAAGCTAGAAGCTAAGAGCTGATTTTATGCCAATCAAGACATACCGACCGACTACGCAGACGTTGCGCTACCGGACCACGCTGGTCAACGACGACATTACGACCCGGCATCCGCACAAGCCGCTGGTCGAACCCAAGCAGCGCAGTGGCGGACGTCGCAACAGCGGCGACACTACTATGTGGCATCGCGGCGGCGGCCACAAGCGCAAGCTGCGCCTGATTGATTTCAAGCGCGACAAGACTGGGATTCCGGCCACGGTGATTTCGATCGAGTACGATCCGAACCGTTCGGCGCGCATTGCGCTGCTGAGCTACGCAGACGGCGAGAAGCGCTACATCGTGCAGCCCGACGGGCTCAAGATGGGGCAAAAGATCGTCAGCGGCCCGGATGCCGACATCCTGGTCGGCAACGCGCTACCGCTGCGCAACATTCCCCCGGGCACGACCGTGCACAACATTGAGCTGCGGCCGGGCAAGGGCGCGCAGATGGTGCGTTCGGCGGGTGGTTCGGCGCAGCTGGTCGCCAAGGAAGGCGACTATGCGCTCGTCAAGTTGCCTTCGGGCGAGACCCGCAAGGTGCTGCAGGATTGCATGGCGACAATCGGGCAGGTCGGCAACACCGATCACGAGAACGTCACCATCGGCAAGGCAGGACGGGTTCGCTGGGCGGGACGGCGTCCGCACAATCGCGGCGTCTCCATGAACCCGGTCGATCACCCGCACGGCGGGGGCGAGGGCAAGACCTCGGGCGGCCGTCATCCGGTGACCCCTTGGGGCCAGCCGACGCGCGGCTACAAGACGCGCAACAACAAGCGCACCGATGCATTCATCGTCGGACGGCGCAAGAAATCGTAGCCCGCTCGTGAGCGGGCGAAATGCCTCGAGCCTGGTTCGCTGAAGGCCGAGAGCTGAAAGCTGAGAGCTGACTTTATGGCACGTTCAACAAAAAAAGGGCCGTTTATCGACAGCCACCTGCAGGTGAAGGTGGAGGGGATGAACGCGCGTAACGAGAAGAAGGTGCTGCGCACCTGGTCGCGACGTTCGACCGTGGTCCCGGAAATGGTGGGGCACACGATCGCGGTGCATAACGGCAAGAAATTCATCCCGGTCTACATCACCGAGAACATGGTGGGCCACAAGCTGGGTGAGTTCAGCTTCACGCGGAGCTTCAAGGGGCACTCCATGAAGGCCGCGACCGAAGTGGCGGCGCGTCCGGCGGGCGTGCCCGGTGGGCCGGGAGCTCCGACGCCGGCGGCCGGATCGACGCCGGCGCCGAAGGCATAAAGGAGACCCGCGAACATGGAATTTCGAGCTGCAGCCCGTTACATGCGCGTCTCGCCGCAGAAGGCTCGCCTGGTGCTGGACCTGATCAAGGGCCAGAGAGTGGAAGAGGCACGTAACACGCTGCTGTTCACCAAAAAGCGCGTGGCCGCGACGGTCGGAAAGCTGCTGCAGTCGGCGATCGACAACGCCAACTTCCTGAGCACCGAAAAGGGCGTGGACGTCGACCTCGACCAGCTCTACGTCAAGAGCGCGGTGGCCAATGACGGTCCGCGCATGAAGAGGATTCGTCCCGCGCCCATGGGGCGTGCATTCCGCTACGTGCGGCGCATTGCGCACCTGGAGATCGTGCTGGCCGAACGCAACCGAAATGGCCAGGCGCTTGCGACCGTCGTGGGCGAGGAAGAAGAAACGACCGCCAAGGCCCCGGCGAAAGCCAAGTCCCGAGCGTCGGCCAAGAAGGCGCCCGCCAAAAAGAAGAAAGCGGCGGCGAAGTGAGGGGCTTGCCTCTGGCGGGCGTGAGGGCGAGCGTGGCGCGCAGGGCAGGCAGTCCGCAGCGGCCATTCTGAGCGGAGCGAAGGATTGCGATAGGAGAAGCCATGGGTCAGAAGGTTCATCCGTACGGTTTTCGGCTCGGTTACACCAAGCCGTGGAAGTCGCGTTGGTTTGTCGAGCGGGATTACGACAAGCTGCTGCTTGAAGATGTCAAGCTGAAGGCGGAGCTGAAGGACAAGCTGAAGTCCGCCGGCATCAGCGCGGTCGAGATCGAGCGTCCGGGCAACAAGATCCGGATCATCATCAAGACGGCGCGTCCGGGCATCATCATCGGGCGCAAAGGCGCTGAGATCGACAAGCTGAAGGTGGAACTCCAGAAGCGCACCTCCCGGGAAGTCTTCATCGACATCCAGGAAGTGCACAAGCCGGAGCTGGATGCGCAACTGGTGTCGGAATCGATCGCCTTGCAGCTGGAAAAGCGCGTGGGCTTCCGGCGTGCGATGCGCAAGTCGGTGGATTCGGCGTTGCGCTTTGGCTGCAAGGGCATCAAGGTGCGCGTGAGCGGCCGGTTGAACGGCAACGAAATCGCGCGCTCTGAGTGGTACCTGCAGGGGCGGTTGCCGCTGCACACCCTGCGTGCCGATATCGAGTACGGCTTCTCGGAAGCGCGTACCACCTACGGGGTGATCGGCGTGAAGTGCTGGATCTACAAGGGCGAAATCTTCACGCAGAAGAAGCGCGAGACCCAGCCCGGAGCCGCGCCCAGCGGGGCGTTCTAGCCAACGACTAACGACTAAGGGCTGATTCTTATGTTGATGCCGAAGAAAGTGAAGTACCGCAAGCAGCAGCGCGGCCGCATGACCGGCAAGGCCTGGCGCGGCAGCCGTCTGGCTTTCGGGGATTACGGGTTGAAGGTGCTCGAGCCGGGCTGGATCACCGACCGGCAGATCGAAGCCAGTCGCGTGGCCATGACCCGCTTCGTCAAGCGCGGGGGCAAGATCTGGATCCGTTTGTTCCCCGACAAGCCGGTCACCAAGAAACCGGCCGAAACCCGTATGGGCAAGGGCAAGGGAGCGCCGGATCACTGGGTCGCGGTGGTGCGGCCCGGCAAGATCCTGTTTGAGATGGAAGGGGTCACGGCGACCGACGCGGCCGAAGCGATGCGTTTGGCTTCGCACAAGCTGCCGTTGCGGACGGCCTTCATCAAGCGCGAGACCGCGCACTGAAAATCGAGAAGCGAGACATTATGAAAGCGGACAAGATTCGTAACCAGACCGACGCGGAGTTGCAAGACCAGGAACGTCAGCTTGCCGACCAGCTGTTCAAGCTGAAGTTCCAGCTCAACATGGGCCAGACCGAGAGCCTGAAGAAAATCCGCGGCCTGCGCAAGGACATCGCCCGGGTCAAGACCATCCTCGGCGAGCGCGCACGCACCGGACAGGCAGTCACGGAGAACAAGTAATGGCACAAACGACACAAACGGCAGCCGGACGGCGCAAAGAAGTCGTAGGGGAAGTCGTCTCCAACAAGATGAAGAAGACGATCGTGGTGGAAGTGACCCGCAAGAAGGCGCATCCGCTTTATGGTCGCGTCATCTCCACCGACAAGAAGTTCTATGCCCACGACGAGAACAACGAAGCGCACGTCGGTGACGTGGTGCGGCTCGAGGAGACCCGACCGCTGTCGAAGCTGAAGCGCTGGAGACTGAAGGAAATCATCCGCAAGACGGCGCTGGTGCCGGAAGTGGCGGCGCTCGCCGACGTCGACGGCGCCCGGTAACGGCATCGCCAACACACAGGGAGATTGAGATATGGCCGTGATGATGAGATCGATGCTCGAGGTGGCCGACAACTCGGGCGCCCGCAAGCTGCAGATGATTCTGCCGCTGGGCGGCTCGACCGGATTGCGCGCCGGACTCGGCGATGTGATCACCGCCAGCGTCAAGGAAGCGGCGCCCGACGGGCAGGTGCAGAAGGGCAAGGTCGTGAAGGCGGTCATCGTGCGCACCCGCAAGGAGCATCGCCGCCGCGACGGCACCTACATCCGCTTCGACCAGAACGCCGCGGTGCTGATCAACGAAACCGGCGAGCCGGTGGGAACGCGCGTGTTCGGCCCGGTGGCGCGCGAACTGCGCGAAAAGAAATTCTTGAAAATCGTTTCGCTGGCGCCCGAGGTTCTGTAGACAGCGGCGTCCGGTGACCGGACAGAGAAGGTTCCGAGTTATGGCAAAAGTGGCAAGCACAGCACACGTGAGAGTGGATATCCGCCGGAATGACACCGTGAAGGTCATCACCGGGCGAGACAAGGGCAAGGAAGGCCGCGTGCTTCGCGTGTTCCCGGCGGACCGCAAGATCCTGGTCGAGCACGTGATGATGGTGAAAAAGCACGTGCGTCCCAACCCGCAGCGCAACGTCCAGGGTGGCATCGCGGAGCAGGAGAGCCGAATTGCGATTTCGAATGTGCAACTGGTCTGCCCGACCTGTGGACCGGTGCGCATCGGGCACGAGGTTCACGGCGACCGCAAGGTGCGGGTCTGCAAGAAGTGCAAAACGGCGCTGGACAAGTAGCTGCGAGCGCCGCAGCCGGCAGCCGCCGGCAACGCGCTGATTTGAGATCAGGCTCACGAACCGGGGAAGACAGCTCGCACGCCTGGGGCGCAAAGCCAAATCCGGAAACCGTGAGAGAGGGTAACTGAAATATGGCGAAGGACAAGGACAAGAAGGGCAAGTCGGAGGCGAAGGAGCAGCGTGCTCCCGAAGTTGCGCGGCACAGCGCCAAGGAAACGCCGCGGCTGCGCGCACGCTTTGAGAAAGAAGTCGCTCCGGCACTGATGAAGGAGCTGGATCTGAAGAACCCGATGGCCGTGCCGCGGCTTCACAAGATCGTGGTGAATATGGGGGTGGGTGAAGCAACCCAGAACGCCAAGATCCTTGATCCGGCCGTCAACGAGCTGGGTCAGATCACCGGACAGAAGCCGGTGGTCACCCGTGCCAAGAAATCCATCGCGGCCTTCAAGGTTCGCGAAGGGATGCCGATCGGGGCCATGGTGACGCTGCGCGGCGATCGCATGTATGAGTTCATGGACCGGCTCGTGAGTGTGGTCCTGCCCCGGGTGCGCGACTTCCGCGGAGTTTCGACCAAGTCATTCGACGGACGCGGCAACTATACGCTCGGCCTGCATGACCAGTTGATCTTCCCGGAGATCGACTACGCAAAGGTCGACAAGATGAAGGGCATGAACGTCACCATCGTGACGACGGCGGGTTCCGATGACCAGGCACGCACGCTGCTGAAGCACCTGGGAATGCCGTTCCGAGCCTGAGAAGGTTGGAAGGTCTGAACGTTTCAGAGGTCTTCCGAGATTGACCGGGAGCTGACAGCAGAGAGCTGACAGCGGGAAGCTAGGAGCAAAAAGCCAAGTGGCAACGACAGCAAAACGAGTCAAGGACGCAAAGAAGCCCAAGTTCTCTTCGCGCAAGCATAACCGCTGCAAGATCTGCGGACGCCCGCGCGCTTACCTGCGCAAGTTCGGCGTATGCCGGTTGTGCTTCCGCGGGCTGGCCTTGAAGGGAGAGATCCCCGGGGTTTCGAAGTCGTCCTGGTAGGAAGGGGCCCGCACCGGCACGGTGCCGGGCTCGCAGCAAGCAGGGACCGCGCGGCTCACGGAGCCAGCGCGGGCAGTGAGACGGCGTCGCCGCAGGTTCCTCGGCCCAGCGCAACCGGGGCCAGGCAAACGGGCGACTTGAGGAGAAGCAGACGATGAGGTTGACCGATCCGGTCGCAGACATGCTGGCGCGCATTCGCAACGCGATCAACGCGCGGCACCAGAAAGTGGATATTCCGGCTTCCAAGCTGAAGGTGGAAATTGCCCGCATTCTGAAAGAGGAAGGCTACATCTCGAACTTCAAGCCGACCGAAGAGGAAGGCCACAAGGTCATCCGCATTTACCTGAAGTACGGGTCGAACAACGAGGCGGCGATCTCGAACGTGGAACGCGTCTCGCGGCCAGGCTGCCGGGTGTATGTACGGCGCACCGAGATTCCCCGCGTGCTGGGCGGACTCGGCATCAACATCCTGACCACGCCCAAGGGCGTCATGACCGGGCGCCAGGCGCGCAAGCAAGGCTTGGGCGGCGAACTTCTGTGCCAGGTTTGGTAAGGCGCATCGCTCCGGGCGGTCCCGGGATCGCTGGGAGCCAAAAGCCAGAGGCTAAGAGCTGAATTTATGTCACGAATTGGAAAAAAGCCGATCGTTATCCCCAAGGGGGTGACGGTCAAGATTGAAGGCAACACGGTGGGCGTCCAGGGGCCCAAGGGCAAACTGGAGACGCCGCTTCCGGCCGGCATCAAGGTCGAACAGAGGGATGGACACCTGCTGGCGGTGCGCGAGAACGATTCCCAGGCGGCCGTGCACGGTCTGGCGCGCGCGCTCGTCAACAATGCCGTCGAAGGCGTCACCAAGGGCTGGACGAAGGAACTGGAAATCGTCGGCATCGGGTACCGCGCGGAATTGAAGGGCAAGAACATGGTGGTGTTCACGCTGGGGTTTTCGCATCCCATCGAATATCCGCTGCCCGCCGGGATTGAAGTTGCGGTCGATCCCAAGCAGACCAGGTTGAGCGTCACCGGCATCGATCGCCAGAAAGTCGGGCAGGTGTCGGCGGAAATGCGCTCGCTGCGTCCGCCGGATCCCTACAAGAACAAGGGTGTTCGTTACGCCGGCGAACGGTTGAAGAAGAAGGTCGGCAAGACGGGCGCCAAGTAGCGGCGGCGAGCGGATGGTCGCTGGTCAAGCACCCGACCCTTGGCTCCGCGATCGGAAAGACCACTGCAGAATTTTGCCAGTAGGGTTGTCAGAGCGGTTGGCCAGCGGGCAAGGAGCAGACCGCCAGCCGCAAATCACAGCCACTGGTCCCCGGCACAGAACCCCGGGACGAGGACGGAAGAAATGCTGAACCGAGCAGGCAAGAATACAACCCGGCAGCGCGTGCATGATCGCATTCGCAAGAAACTCCAGGGCACGGCGGAGCGGCCGCGGCTGAACGTGTACCGGTCGTTAAACCATATTTATGTGCAGGTGGTCGACGATGCCCACGGCAAGACGCTGGTCTCGGCCAGTTCGGCGGAAGGAAAGAAGGCCGAACGGCGCACCGGCGGAAACGTGGCGGCGGCGAAGGAGGTCGGCAAGACGATCGCCGAGCGTGCCAAGGCGAAGGGAATCACCAAGGTGGTTTTCGATCGCGGCGGCTACATTTACCACGGCCGTGTGAAGGCCCTGGCCGACGCCGCCCGCGAAGGCGGCTTGCAGTTCTAACCCCGAGCTTTTTGACAGTCGAAACGAGAGTCTAAGGATGCCAACCGTTACAAAGAAGCTGGACGCGGGACATTATCAGTTGAAGGACCAGGTGGTCGCGATCAACCGCGTGACCAAGGTCGTCAAGGGCGGCAAGAACCTGTCGTTCGCGGCGCTGGTCGTGGTGGGTGATCCGAGCGCGGCCGTGGTCGGATACGGCTCCGGGAAGGCCAAAGAGGTTCCCCAGGCCATCCGCAAGGGCATTGAGTCGGCCAAGAAGAACCTGGTGAAGGTGAATCTGACGCAGACTTCGATCCCGCACCTGGTCCTGGGCCGGTTCGGCTCCGGACATGTGCTGCTCAAGCCTGCTCCGGAAGGCACGGGCGTGATCGCGGGCGGCGCGGTGCGCGCGGTGATGACGTCGGCGGGGGTACAGAACGTGCTGACCAAGTCCATCGGCACCACCAATCCGCACAACGTAATCAAGGCGACCTTTGACGCGTTGAAGAAACTGAAGAACCGGGAAGCGGTCGCGGCCTTGCGCGGCAAGAGTGCGCAAGAGCTGTAATCGGGGCCCTGCCGGCCAGACGCCGGCGCTATGAGCGGGAAGGAATCGTGATGGCAGGGAAAACATCAAAAGCGGTCGGGACTGGCAAGCTGCACATCAAGTGGGTGCGCTCGGCCATTTGTTCCCCGGTGAAACACAAGCTGGTGGTCAAGGGACTGGGATTTACGCGGCTCAATCAGGTCATCGAGCGACCGGACACACCGGCCATTCGCGGGATGGTGAAAAAGATCCCGCACCTGGTGGAAATCGTTTCGTAGCCGGTCTTAGGCGTCGGCGGTCAGGTCTCAAGGGATCGCGCCGCCAGGATGGCTGCAGACTGAAACCTTGCAACCCTGAAACCGGGGCTTCACAGAGAGCAGAGTCATGAATCTATCGAACGTTCGAGCACCGAAAAAATCGTCAGAGAAGCGCAAGCGGGTGGGGCGCGGCATGGGCTCCGGCATGGGCAAGACCTCCACGCGCGGACACAAGGGGCAGCGCTCGCGCAGCGGTTCCCGCATGATGCGCGGCTTTGAAGGCGGGCAGATGCCGCTGCACCGGCGCATGCCCAAGCGCGGTTTCACAAACATTTTCCGCAAGGAATACTCGATCGTGAACCTGGAATCGCTCGCAGCCGTGGGCGAGACCACCATCACGCCCGACGTGCTGCGCGCAGCCGGCGTCATCAAGA
>WNFR01008668.1_pt1 | contig 10686 bp, 12 predicted proteins | sample 5400221 | NCBI WGS metagenome assembly WNFR01 (sample SAMN13153357, study PRJNA577476) | soil metagenome | isolation source: 40 cm soil under Madrone tree | place: USA:California | collected 2016-06-14 | reverse complement strand
AGCCATTTAATTTTAAAACGAATCCGCTACCTCTGTTTTTAATTGTTTTGCGATTTCTGTAATCAACCCTGCGGAATTTATATCTATGTCCACGTTATCTACGTGTACTCCAACCTCTGAGACCGATATCGTTTCCATATCATTCGGAGATATTCCACGGAACTCCTCTATCCTGTGACGATCAACAATAATTAGACACCATGATGTCTGAAACTCGACGCGATCAGTGTCCCGATAATACTTGGCAGAAATTATTGCGGGCTTGAAATGTTCGCTCGCTTCGGCCGCCCGCTTGATGTCCTGCTCTGAGATCATGACGCGCTCGCTCCTAGACGGTCCGAACCACGATCGTTCCGTCTAAAAAACGTATTGTGGTACGGCTGGTTCCCGGGTCATACGCGGCGGCAACCACTGTTTCTCCGGCTACCGTTGTGTTATTAAGACAACATGGGCCTTCAGCTTGCATTGCTGGATTATTTTGCTGATACTCCCACCATTTCCGGCGGCATTCAGAAATGTTTCGCTGAACTGCCGTTGCTAAATGGTTTACTACGCGAGCGGTAGGCATTTGGGGGCTCGGGTGGACACTAAGCAGTCCGACGGACGCGTCGGCAAAAGAGAAAAAAATTCGTACCGTCCATTGTCCAGCCAATTCTCTACATGTAGCGTGTGGAGGGCAGTGCTCTTTCGTATAGATACCCAGTTTGGCGGACCCGCGGGGTAACGTGACCACCTCTATGGTGCTCATCATAGACCGGTTTCTAGCGGTTTCTAGTTGCGCGGTGTCCCCAAAAAATAGTGAACGGATGAGCGCTTTTGTGCAAGCCCCGAGGCGCACCCTTAATGCTGGGCGTTATACGAAAATCTTCGTCAAGGGATGAGGCAAATGGGTGCCCCAAGCAGCGCAAAAAAACGTCCATTACCGTCTAAAACTTCCTTCGAACGCCTCGCCCGAGCCCGACCTGTTCGACCGTGCCGCGTTTCCCTCGCCGCGCGTAGCACGGTGAGAAGCTGATCGCGGATCGCCGCCCGCAAGGTCACGTCTACCGTCTCAAAACCCTCCGCGACGATCACCTGTGCGGCGGCAATATCGTCCGTTGTGATCGGACCCGGCGCATCCCGAAGGGCGTCCATACACAGCCGCGCCAGCTCATTGCGCGCGAAGTAGCGTGTCCGCTTGGCAAGGTGCGCTTCGGCCTGATCTCGTCCGGGTCGCCCACAGGCCTGTGAATATCGTGGATGGGCCGGTGTTCATCGATTGCGGGCCTGGGTCTCTGGGGCCATCCCGGAATGACGCTCATGACTGTAGGCGGGATGTCCGCTAATTTGGTCAGCCTTTTCCGGCTCACAAAGCACCTCACTTTTCATTGAAATATCCCCTCGGGGGGGATAGGATAATCGGATGAACCAGCCCCCGATCCATCAGACCCATCCCGAGATCGTCAGGCGCCTGCGTCGTGCCGAAGGGCATTTGCGCAGCATCATCGACATGATCGAGGCGCACGGCCGTGTCTCGATATCGCTCAGCAATTGCAGGCGGTAGAGAAGGCTGTCGCACAGGCCAAGAAGACACTGATCCACGATCACATCGAAAACTGTCTCGAGGAGGCGGTCGGCCCGTTGCCGCGCGAACAACGCGCGCCGGTCGAGGAGTTCGAGGCGATCACGAAGTATCTCTGAGAGAGATTTGCCATGGCGTCGCTGTCCGATCTGCTGCAAACCGGTGCCGCGTCCATCGGGCTGCTGCTGTCGAGCGCTCTAGTGCTCGGCGCCCTTCACGGCTTGGAGCCGGGGCACAGCAAGACAATGATGACGGCCTTCATCATCGCGGTTCGCGGTACTGTAGCGCAGGCGGCATTGCTGGGGCTCGCGGCGACGGTCTCGCACACGGCGGTAGTGTGGGTCGTGGCGCTGCTCGGCCTTCATTTCGCCAGCCGGTACGATGCCGCCTTTGCCGAGCCTTACTTTCAGGTCGCATCCGCCGTCCTGATCCTCGCCATCGCGTCGTGGATGCTCTGGCGCACGTGGCGCCAGCAACGGTCGTTGCGCGTCGCAGCGCAACAGCATCGACACGACGACGGTGACCACCACAGCCACCGAGACGCCCATCTGCTGGCGCATGCCGAAGAGATCCGGCGCCGCTTCGCCTCTGCGAATGTGACGACAGGTCAGATCGTCATGCTCGGGCTTTCGGGAGGCCTGATCCCATGCTCTGCGGCGATTGCGGTGCTGGCGCTGTGTCTCCAGATAAATCGGCTCTGGCTCGGCGTCGCTTTGGTCGCGTGCTTCAGCATCGGCCTCGCCGTCACACTGGTGGCGGCGGGGATAATCGCCGCAGTGGGGATGCGCCACGCCTCGCGCCGTTGGTCGGGCTTGGGCGATCTCGCGCGCCGCGCGCCCTACCTTTCCGGCATTGTCATGATCGGCGTCGGGCTTTATGTCGGCTGGGAGGGCTGGATGAACGTTTCCATCGCCTTGTAACCGCAACTCTCGTTGACTACGGTCGGGGGGCTTGCGGACCATCCCACGGCGGATTAAGTAGACGAGCGTCGGGGCAGTGCAGACGCCCCGTTAGACGATCGCCGTCCAAGCTCTGCGCAACTCGCGATGCGAGGAGTGCGCGTTCATGGACGGACAAAACTCGATCTCCCCCCAGGATTTGTACGCTGTGATCGGAACGGCATTGGCGCCGACAATCGTCGATGTCCGCCGGGACGCAGCGTTCGATGCCGATGACCGGATGCTGGTCTCGGCGCGGCGCCGGTCCCCCAGAGATGTCGCGAAGTGGGGGCATGGTCTACCGGCCGGCCGGCCGGCCATCGTGTATTGCGCTCATGGCCAAGAGGTAAGCCAGCAAACGGCAGCCGCCCTTCGCGGCGCCGGTATCGATTCTCGATATCTCGATGGGGGCATCACCGGATGGGCCGAGCTCGGCCTGCCGGTGCGCAAGAAACTCGCGACCGCCTCAACCAGCTGGGTCACCCGCGAGCGGCCAAAGATCGACCGCATCGCTTGCCCCTGGCTGATCCGGCGCTTCATCGACCCGGAGGCAGAATTCCTCTTCGCCCCGACCGAGCGCGTCTTCGCCGTCGCCGCGGAGACCGGCGCCGCCCCTTACGACATCCCCGGCGCTGAGCCGTTCTCGCACGATGGCGAATTGTGCAGCTTTGATGCCTTCCTGAAGGTTTACGGCATCGAGAGCCCCGCGCTGGACGCGCTGGCACTGATCGTGCGCGGCGCCGACACCGCGCGGCTCGAACTGACGCCGCAATCGCCGGGTCTGCTCGCTGTCTCGCTCGGCCTCTCGGCGATCTATGCCGACGACCACGCGATGCTCGAATGCGGGATGACGGTCTACGATGCGCTCTACGCCTGGTGCCGCGACTGTCGCGACCAGGGACACGATTGGAACCCGGCGGGCATGATCGCGGCAAAGCCGTAACCATGACGGACCTCTCAATCGCCACCGCCACCCGGTCCGTGCCCTCGCACGGGGTCTCGTTTCGGGAGGCCTTCTGGGTGTGGGTCCGAGTGGCCGCGCTGAGCTTTGGCGGTCCTGCGGGTCAGATTGCCGTCATGCACCGCATCCTCGTCGAGGAGAAGCGGTGGATTGGTGAGACGCGGTTTCTGCACGCTCTCAACTATTGCATGCTTCTCCCCGGGCCGGAGGCGCATCAGCTTGCCGTCTACATCGGCTGGCTGCTCCACCGGACTCGCGGGGGAATCGTCGCCGGCACTCTATTCGTGCTCCCGGGCTTGATCTGCCTCGGGGTGTTGAGCTGGATTTATGCCGCTTTCGGCAATATCGGCCCCGTCCAAGCACTGTTTTTTGGTCTGAAGGCGGCGGTGCTCGCGGTGGTCCTCGAAGCGGTCGTGCGGGTTGGCCGGCGTGCGCTGAAAAGTCAGGCTATGTTTGCGCTCGCCGCACTTGCCTTTATCGGTATTTTCTTCTTTGCCGTGCCATTCCCGATCATCATTGCCGCGGCTGCGGTAATTGGGTTCGCCGGAAATGCCGCCCGGCTGGAGTGGTTCCGGGCATCGGGCGGCCATGGGCCGGCGGCAAGTGGCGTCGAGGGGCCGGCCGCAATCGACGAGGCATTTGCTCGGGAAATCCCGGAGCACGTTCGGCCGTCATTCCCCCGTCTCGTCAAGGTCGCGGTGTTAGGCCTAACCGTCTGGCTCGGCCCGCTTCTCATCCTGCTCACGGCGGTTGGCCCCGACAACGTCTTCACGACGATCGCTGCCTTCAATGCGAAGATGGCGGTGGTGACATTCGGCGGTGCTTATGCCGTGCTCGCTTATATGGCTCAGCAAGCTGTCGAGAATTACCACTGGCTGAAGCCGGACGAGATGCTGGTCGGTCTCGGCTTTGCCGAAACAACGCCTGGACCGCTCATCAGCGTCGTCCAGTTCGTTGGTTTCATGGCGGCGTTTCGCGATGCGGGAACGCTCGATCCCGTGCTTGCCGGCACCCTCGGCGGCATACTCGCAAAATGGACCACCTTCGTACCGTCGTTCCTCTGGATTTTCCTTGGCGCCCCTTACATCGAAGCGCTGCAAGGCAACAAGGCGTTGACCGCCGCGCTGTCGGCGATTACCGCCGCAGTCGTCGGGGTCATCCTCAATCTGGCGATCTGGTTCGCCCTTCACACGCTGTTCGGCCAAGTCGACGCACAGCACGCTTACGGAATGGTTCTTCAAGTACCGGTAGTGACGACGCTGAATATTGCTGCACTCGTATTGTCAATCGCCGCGATGATCGCAATCTTCCGCTTTAAGGCCGGGATGATCGAGACGCTCGCGGCCTGTTCGGCCGCAGGTGTCATCCTACACCTCCTGGGGGCGATCGGATGATCGTTCCCGCGCCTCGCCATAACCCCCACGGAGTTAACGATGACCTACACGATGAAGCCGCTCGCCTGTGAGCCGACGCGGATCAAGGGGATGTCCGAACAGCTGATCGTCAGCCATTACGAAAACAATTATGGAGGTGCCGTCAGGCGGCTGAACGCCATCGCGGCGCAGCTCGCCGAGCTCGATTTTGCGACCGCGCCGGTCTTTGTCGTCAACGGCCTCAAGCGCGAGGAGCTGATCGCCAGCAACTCGATGATCCTGCACGAGCTCTTTTTCGCCTCGCTGGGCACCGAGAGCGAGCCGGAAGGCGAGCTGCGCGATGCGCTGGCCCGCGATTTCGGCACCCTCGATCGCTGGCGCGCGGAATTCTCGGCGATGGGGAAGGCGCAAGGCGGCGGGTCGGGATGGGTGCTGCTCACCTGGTCGACGCGCGACCGCAAGCTCCTCAATCAATGGGCGATGGACCACACGACGACACTCGCCGGCGGGTGCCCGATCCTCGCGCTCGATATGTACGAGCACTCCTATCACATCGATTACGGCGCGAAGGCCGCCGCCTATGTCGATGCCTTCATGGCAGCGATCAGCTGGCCGAACGTCGGGCGCGAATACGCTGCGCTCCGCTCGTGACCCATTGGCGACGGAGCGCTTTGACGTCCTGATCGGCCATAACGCGGGATCTGGGCGAGAACCGCGGCGGGTCGGCATGCTTGCCGCAACTGTGCGATCAACACACCTCTGCCCTATTTCCATCCGTTTGCACGGGACCGGGCTTTGGTTAAAACTACCTTAAAACGACCGCCGCACTATGCCCCGCGGATGGGCCGAAGCAGCGTTTTCAGGTGTCGCCATCACCAAAGCGGAGGATAGCTGAGTGAAAAAGGCGCTTATTGCGGCGGTTATCGGCGGTTCGATTGTGGCGGGTGCCGCAGCGATCTATGCTGCCGACAGCTCGTCCGGGACTAGGCTGATTCTCGGGAATGGGCCAATAACCGAGCAGCAGATCCGGGACAAGCTGACGGCGGATGGGTACTCGAACATTCAGATTTCTCCGCAGGGGAGTCTCCTCGAAACGATCGCAACCAAGAACGGGCGAGCGCTCAGATTGGCGATCGATTCACAATCGGGGACGGTTTTCCAGGCCCGCGGCGCCGATGACGACGACGACGATTGATCTTTTAGTTGGGCTGAGGCCGGAAGGCCCTCGGAGGAGTTTGAACTTGAGAGGGTCATCCATTGCCGGGTCGGCAACGCTGCTTGCTTGGTCGTTCGGTTCCGGCACCGTCTTCGCGGCACCCGCTGTCAACATCGGCTCTTCAGGCGAGGGCGGCAAGTCAATGCGATCACATTCGATGGGTCTTCGGTCCCGGTCGGTCCGGTGAATTTTCACGTGACCAACGCGGCAATATCGCAGATCCATGAATTGATCATTTTCGTGCTGGCCGCGCCCGGGCGGGGCTGCCCTACGACGCCCCCAAGAAACGGGGCGTCGAGAGCAAGATCAGGCATCTCGGCGCGGCCTCTGACCTGAGCCCGGTGCTTCAGGAACGCTCAACCTGATGCTGCGACCCGGCGCCTATGTCCTGATCTGCAACAGGAACGGCCACTACGCGGTCGGCATGGCGACGCCGTTTGCGGTAACGGGAAACGAACGGCGGCTTCCCGGGAGACCGTCCTGCCTCGCGACGATCTCGTGCAACCGCGACGCCACTACACGGACAAGCCGCTGTCGGCCGCCTACGAGGTTGTGGTGAGCCTCTCAGACTTCCCGGTCGTCGCTGCCATCGGCGGCTCCCGGTGACATCACGGCTGTCCCGGATTGCCGCTGGAGCCGCACTGGTCCTTTGGCTACTTCTTCCGTTCGCGGCTCGCGCGCAGATCGACGAAGTTCAGGTCTACACCGGCGAGATCAACAAACCTGGCGAGTTCAGCATTACCTTGCACAACAATTACACGATAAACGGCCCAAAGCGGCCCGCCTTCATCGGCGGGATCGTCCCCGATCACTCGCTAAACGGGGTACCGGAATACGGGTTGGGGGTCACCCCATGGTTGGAACTCGGCGCTTACTTACCGCTCTACACCGTCACCCGTGACGGCCGGACGCTGGTAGACGGTGGGAAGCTGCGAGCGCTTTTTGTTTTGCCTAATGCCGCGGATCGGGCTTTCTGGTACGGCGTCAATTTCGAGTTCAGCGTCAATGCCCGGCATTGGGAGGAGGCACGTTATGCGGCCGAGGTCCGGCCTATCCTCGGCTGGCGCTTCGGTCCCGTCGATCTCCTGCTCAACCCGATCATAGATGTGCCGTTTCACGGTGGGCCACAGGAGCTGACCTTTGCTCCGGCCGAGCGGGTCGCCTACAATTTATCGGATACCTGGGCACTCGCGGTCGAACACTACGCCGGTTTCGGCAGGTTCGCCAATTTCGAACCGTTGACCCAGCAATATCATGCGATCTACGGCGTTATCGACTACACCCGCGACCCGTTCAGTCTCGAGTTTGGCGTCGGCCACGGCTTTACCGCCGTCTCCGAACCATTGATCCTGAAGCTGATCCTGACCCGCAGCTTCTAATGGCGATTGCGGCAATGAACGGCAGGCTCTGTCCCGAGCACACCTTGCCGGCGCCGGTGTCGGGCAAGATCGGCGTGTGGTCGAAGCCCGATAGCGTCGTATATTTCGACGATTTATCGCGTAGCGCCGGCTCTCCACCGCTAGGCCCGAAACGGTTAAAACTGCCTTAAAACACTGGGGCCACGCTCCGATGCCCCGATGTCAGGACGAAAGGAGAGAGACAATGATGTCAAGAGCGGTTCAATTGGCGTTGATCATCGGCGCGATCGGCTTTTGGAGCGCCGGAGTAGCTCCCGTCTGGGCCGAGGGCGACGACCCGAAGGCGTTGGCTGCTGCCCTCAAAGACGCGACGGCAACCCTGCAAGGTGGGCTGAGCGCCAGCGAGCCTCAGGGGACGCCGATCTCGGCCAAGTTCGAGATCGAGGACGGAAAGCTGCAACTCTCGGTCTATACGATGAAGGGCGACGGCTTCATGGAGGTCGTCGCCGATCCCAAGACCGGCGCGATCGCTAAGGCCGAGAAGATCACGGATGCCGATGATCTCAAGGCGTCTGCATCGCAGAAAGCTGCCATGGCCAAAGCGAAGGTATCGCTGCTCACCGCCACCGAGACCGCGGTCAAGGGCAATCCCGGGTTCCGCGCGGTCAGCATCTTTCCCGAGCTGAAGGGTGGAAATGCGGTAGCCGAGGTGACCTTGCTGCAAGGGTCCACGTTCAAGAAGGTAACAGAGAAACTGGATTGAGCCGTGGGAGTGTCGCCGGCGCGAAGCGGCCCTAAATTGTGATAATCACGATCAATAAATTGCCTAATTCATATTGCATGCTTACAGCCGATGAACTTTTGCCAGAACCGCCGGGCTCGGCGTGGGCCCGCCGACGGGCCGGACTGGCGCTTCAACCTTAAGGTGAGATTTTGCGGCAGATTTGCTCTATTTACGCCAACGATTAATAATTGCTACAACTTTGCCTTGCGGCTGTGCGGCAACCCGGGGCGCCGGCGCGGTGCGTATCGACGGGGGCCGATGCAACACCGCGGCTTGCGGCTGATCGCCCCGCGTGGTAGGGGAATCGAGCCGGGGCAGAGCAGACGCCCCGTAAGGCGGCCCCCGTCCAAGCTCTGCGCCGCTCGCTGTTCGAGGAGTGCGCGCTCAATGGATTGCAGAGGGCGATTTCACTTTCAGCGCAGACCCTCTGCTTTTTTCGGTTCGGGACCAGGCTCGCCCTTTCGCCCTCTCGTGCACTTTCGGTAACCGCACCCCGGCAACAGCGGTCGGCGTCTTCGCAAAGGATCAGGCCATGAAATTGAAGAAATCAGCAATGAACAGCGCTGCGCTGGTATTTGCCGCGGCGCTGTCTACCGCCGCCTACGCCGCCGATGGCGACTGGCAGGCCCAAGTCGGGGAGGCGCTCGGCAAGACCGGTTCGGCAATGCCCGGCGGCATCTACCGCGTCGGGCTGCCGCGCACCGATCTCAAGGTCACGCTCGACGGCGTCGAGCTGAAGGCCGGCTTTGCGCTCGGCAGCTATCTGGCGTTCGAGAAAATGGGCGATAGCGGCATGGTGATGGGCGATCTGGTGCTGACCATGGACGAGGTGAGCCCGGTCATGAAGCAGCTTGTCGAGGGTGGGATCGGGGTGACGGCGTTGCACAACCACCTGCTGCGCAACCAGCCCTTCACGATGTACATGCATGTGCTCGGCCACGGCGACCCGGTGAAGCTCGCGGCGGCGCTCCACACGGCACTCGGCGAAAGCAAGACGCCGCTCCCCGGTGCTCCTCCCGCTCCCGCCGCAGCGCCGCCGCAGATCGACCTCGATACCGCCGCGATCGATGCAGCTCTCGGCGCCAAAGGCGCCAATAACGGCGGCGTCTACCAGTTCGGCATCCCTCGCGCCGAACCGATCAAGGATGGCGGGATGGAAGTGCCGCCGGCGTTGGGCTCGGCTAACGTGATCAATTTCCAGCCGACCGGCGGCGGCAAGGCAGCCATCACCGGCGATTTCGTGCTGATCGCCAAGGAGGTGAACCCGGTGCTGAAGACGCTGCGTGAGCACGGGATCGAGGTCACCGCAATTCACAACCACATGCTCGACGATCAGCCGCACCTCTTTTTCATGCATTTCTGGGCCAATGACGACGCCAAGAAGCTCGCCGAAGGGCTGAAGGCAGCGCTAGCGCAGATCAATATCGCCAAGAGCTGAGCGGACATGTTCGCGCGGGTGTTACTCCCGATCGCGATCGCGGTGATCACGGCCGCAAGCCAGGTGTGACCGCCAGCCCTCTGCTGACGGTGCATGGCATCGTCAAAATATTTGGTGACCTGCAGGTGCTCGCCGACGTCTCCTTCGAGGTCGCATCGGGCGAAATTCTGGGGCTGATCGGGCCGAACGGCGCGGGCAAGACGACATTGCTCGAAAGCATCGCCGGTCTCGTGCCGACCGATGGCGGCGAGGTGCGATGGCGGGGCACTTCGTTGCCGCAGCAGCGACGCAAAGAGCGGCTGTTCTATGTGCCGGAGGCGATATCGCCCTATCCCGATCAGAGGACGTTGGAGGTCCTGAAGTTTTACCGCCAAGCGTATTGCCAACCGGTGAGCCGGCTCGAGCAACTGGTGCGTGCTCTCGATCTCGAGCCCGCCCTCGCCAAGCCTGTCGGCGCGCTATCCAAAGGATACCGCCGACGATTTCTGCTCACGCTTGGGCTCCCGTGCCCCGTGCTGCTGATGGATGAGCCTTTCGACGGCTTCGATCTGCGTCAAACACGCGAGGTGATGAACCTGCTGCGAAATGAGGCGGCTGATGGCCGCACCCTGGTGCTGTCGATCCACCAACTCGGCGACGCCCTGCGTGTATGCGACCGGCTCGTGCTGCTTAGCGGCGGCCGCGTTATGGGCGTCGGCACGTTGGCCGAGCTGACGGCTTCTGCCCGATTGCCAATCGGCAGCGATCTCGAAGAGGTCTTTCTTGCGCTCGCTTGACCGACGCGGGCCCGTCGCACCGTTGTTGCGCAAAGAGATGCGCGAGCTCGCCACCGGCAATTCCCTCTGGGTTCTGACGCTATTGCTGTCGCCGCTCGTCGGGTACAGCTTTATCCAGGCTGTGGCACTCTACGCAGAGGCAAGCCGCCCGGCGCTCTCGATCCCGGAGCTGGCGCGCCAGCTCTCGCCGTTCGACGGCATCCTGGTCCCCACCTTGGGTGGGTTCTATCTGGCGATCTCTCTGCTGTTCCCGTTTATTGCGATTCGGCTGATTGCGGCCG
>WNFR01026582.1_pt1 | contig 10687 bp, 9 predicted proteins | sample 5400221 | NCBI WGS metagenome assembly WNFR01 (sample SAMN13153357, study PRJNA577476) | soil metagenome | isolation source: 40 cm soil under Madrone tree | place: USA:California | collected 2016-06-14 | reverse complement strand
TTCACTCCCGAGCACGAGCTCTTCCGTGAGCAATTCAAGAAGTTCTGCGCGCGCGAGGTGACGCCGCACATCGAGCGCTGGGAGCAGCAGCGCATCGTCGACCGCGACGCCTGGCGGAAGGCCGGCGAGCAAGGCTTCCTCTGCCCGCAAGTCGATCCGAAGTATGGCGGCTCCGGCGTCGACTTCACGTACTCGGCGATCATCGACGAGGAGATCATCCGCGCCGGCTCCTCGGGCTTCGCGCTCTCCCTGCACAGCGACATCTGTGTGCCGTACATCGACAGCTACGGCACCGACGAGCAGAAGGCGCGCTGGATTCCCGGTTGCGTCAGCGGCGAGCTCATCACGGCGATCGCCATGACCGAGCCCAACACCGGCTCCGATCTCGCCGCGATCAAGACGTCCGCAATCCGTGACAATGGTCACTACGTCGTGAACGGCCAGAAGACGTTCATCTCCAACGGCATCCTCTGCGACTTGGTGATCGTCGCGGCGAAGACCGATCCGCAGTCGACGCACGGCGGCGTGAGCCTCTTCGTCGTCGAGGACGGGACACCCGGATTCGAGAAAGGTCGCAAGCTCGACAAGATGGGGATGCATTCGCAGGACACGGCCGAGCTGCATTTCACCGACTGCCGCGTGCCCGCGGAGAACCTCCTCGGAGGCGAAGGCAGCGGCTTCTACTATCTCATGGAGAAGCTGCAGCAGGAGCGCTTGGTGTGCGCGATCGGCGCCCAGGCGGCGGCGGAGGTCGTCCTCGCGGAGACGATCAAGTACACGCAGGAGCGCACCGCGTTCGGAAAACCGCTCTGTAAGTTCCAGAACACCCAGTTCAAGCTCGTCGAGATCGCGACCGAGATCGAGCTCGGCCGGGTCTTCGTCGACCGCCTGATCGCCGAGCACGTCAAAGGCGCGCCCATCGTCAAGGAAACGAGCATGGCGAAGTGGTGGGTGACCGAGATGTGCAAGCGCAACATCGACCTCTGCCTGCAGTTCTACGGCGGCTACGGCTACATGGAGGAATACCCCGTGTGCCGCGCCTACCGCGACGCGCGTATCCAGACGATCTTCGCCGGCACGACGGAGATCATGAAGATCATCATCGCCAAAAGCATGGGCCTCTGACGCGAGCCCAATCAAGGAGAACCGAGACATGAAGCTCGACAGAAAAGTGTGCGTGATCGGCGTCGGCATGACGAAGTTCCACAAACCCGGCGTCATGGACTACCCGGAGCTCAGCAAGGACGCGGGCGAGCAGGCGTTGAAGGACGCCGGCGTCAAGTACGACGACGTCGAGCAGGCGTTCGTCGGCTACGTCTACGGCGACTCGACGTGCGGCCAGCGCGCCGTCTACCAGCTGGGGCTCACCGGCATTCCCGTCTACAACGTCAACAACAACTGCTCGACGGGATCGACCGCGCTCTACCTCGCGTACCAAGCGATCGGCAGCGGGCTCAACGAATGCGTGCTGGCGCTCGGCTTCGAGAAGATGGAGCGCGGCTCGCTCGGCGCCAAGTTCACCGACCGCACGAACCCGATGGACCTGCACGTCAAGGTCATGCTCGAGCGCCAAGGCTTCGAGCAGGCGCCGCCCGCGGCGCAAATGTTCGGGGGCGCCGGGCGCGAGCACATGCAGAAGTACGGCACGACGAAGGAGCAGCTCGCCAAGGTCGCGGTGAAGAACCGCCGCCACGCCGTCCATAACGAGCGCTCGCAGTTCCGCCAGGCGTCGTCGCTGGAGGAGATCCTCGCCGCGCCGCTCGTCTTCGAGCCGCTGACGAAATTCCAGTGCTGCCCGACGAGCGACGGCGCCGCCGCCGCCGTGCTCTGCTCCGAGGAGTTCGCCCGCAAGCTCGGCGTGCAGAACCCGGTCGCGATCCTCGGCATGTCGATGACCACCGACTTCCAGACCACGTTCGACCCGCCGTCGATGATCAAGATGGTCGGGCAGGATCTGACCCGCGCCGCCGCGAAGCAGGTCTACGAGCGCGCCGGCGTCGGCCCCGAGGATATCGATGTGATCGAGCTCCACGACTGCTTCACCCCGAACGAGCTCATCACCTACGAGGGCCTCGGTCTCTGCGCCGAAGGCGAAGCCGGCAAGCTCATCGACGACGACGCCACCACCTACGGCGGTAAGTGGGTCGTGAACCCCTCCGGCGGCCTGCTCTCGAAAGGCCACCCCCTAGGCGCGACCGGCCTAGCCCAATGCTTCGAGCTGAACCAACAGCTCCGCGGCCAATCCGGCGCACGCCAAGTCGAGGGCGCCAAGACCGCCCTCCAACACAACCTAGGCCTAGGCGGCGCCTGCGTAGTGACGATGTACCAACGCGCCTGAGGTAGAGCACGATAGGCCGGCGCTCTGCGGACGCTCCGCCGAGCGCCGGCCGATGCGCGTGGTGGGAACGGCGATCGTGTCGCCCGCACCCGATGTGCGCAAGATCGGTAAGTTTGCGCACCACGGGTGCAGGCGACACGACCGCCGTCCCCACCACGCGCATCGGCGGTCCCGCGCGCTACGAAGCAGCGCCGCGCCCCCTCGCGCTCCCCTCGCCATTTCCCCGTCGACGGTGTACCAGCGTCCGTCCACGACCGACCCGGACGGGCGGGCGAGCGCACGTGTCTGCACCCGTGGTGCGCAAACTTACCGATCTTGCGCACGTCGGGTGCAGACACGTGCGCTCGCCCGCCCGTCCGCGTAGAACGTCGACGGCCAAACGATGGAGGACCGCTGATGCGACTATTGGCGACGACGGTGCTCGTGCTGCTCCCCAACGTTGCGACCGCCGCCGAGACGTCGACGATGGGCGCCGCGCTCCCCGTGTACACGGTCCTTCCGTTCGTCGCGCTGCTCCTTGCGATCGCCCTCCTGCCGCTCACGATCCCCGAGTGGTGGGACCAGAACCGCAACAAGGGCATCGTCGCCGCCGCATGCGCGCTGCCGATCGCCATCTACCTCGTCGGAGTGTGGGGCCACGCGGGCTTCGAGGAGCTCGTGCACACGACCCGCGATTACACCTCGTTCCTCCTGCTGCTGGCGTCGCTGTTCGTGATCACGAGCGGCATCTGCGTCAAAGGCTCGCTCTCCGGCACGCCGCTCATGAACAGCGCGCTCTTGCTGATCGGCGCCGCGTTCGCGAGCGTCATCGGCACGACGGGCGCCTCGGTGCTGTTCATCCGGCCGCTCTTGCGTGCGAACGAGTCGCGCCGCGCCCGTGCGCACCTGGTCGTCTTCTTCATCTTCATGGTGTCGAACTGTGGCGGGCTGCTCACCCCGCTCGGCGATCCGCCGCTCTTCCTCGGATTTCTGAACGGCGTGCCGTTTCAATGGACGCTGCGACTCTGGCCGCAGTGGCTGATGGTGAACGGCATCCTGCTCGTGATCGCGCACGTGTGGGACCAAGTCGTGCTCGACCGCGAGGAGCGCGCGCGTCCGGGCTCGCAGCTCGAGGAAGTGATGAAGCACGAGCCGCTGCGCATCAACGGCATGCGCAACTTCGTCTTCCTCGGCGCGATCATCGCGATCGTCTTTGCCTCGGGCACCGGCATCGGTGCCGGCGGGCATTCCTGGCCGTTCGGATGGCAGGAGGGATTGATGGCGGCGGTCGCGCTCGCCTCGTATTTCTCGACGCCGGACGAGTACCACGTCCAGAACCGCTTCAGCTTCGGACCTATCATCGAGGTCGCCGTGCTCTTCGCCGGCATTTTCGCGACGATGGGTCCGGCGTTGCTCATCCTCAACGCGCGCGGTGGCGAGCTCGGCTTGCGCCAGCCGTGGCAGCTCTTCTGGGCGAGCGGCGGGCTCTCGAGCTTTCTCGACAACGCCCCCACGTATCTCACGTTCGCGGCGACGGCCGCCGGCCTGAAGGGTATCGCCATCGAAGGGCGCTACCTCGCCGACTTCCTCGGCCTCGGCCACGACGCCGAGGCGCTGCTGCGCGCGATCAGCGTCGGCTCGGTCTGCATGGGCGCGAACAGCTACATCGGCAACGGCCCCAACTTCATGGTGAAGGCGATCGCGGAGCACAACGGCGTCCGCATGCCGAGCTTCTTCGGTTACATGGCGTACTCGGTCGGCATCCTGGTGCCGATCTTCATCCTGATGACGTTCCTCTTCTTCCTCTGAGCTAGAACGAGGAGCGCCGCGCGAGCGCGGCGTCGAGGCGGCGGAGATACTCGACGCGCGGCACCTCGACGACGCCGAGCGAGGCGAGGTGCGGCGTCCGCAGCTGCACGTCGAGAAGATCGAAGCCGCGGCCGCGGAGGCGCTCGACGAGCGCCGCAAGCGCGATCTTCGAGGCGTCGCGCACGCGGTGGAACATCGACTCTGCGCCAAAGAACCCGCCGACGGCGACGCCGTAGACGCCGCCCGCGAGCCCGTCACCGTCCCACACCTCGACGCTGTGCGCCCAACCGAGCGCGTGGAGACGCATGTACGCGGCCTCCATCGCCGGCGTGATCCACGTGCCGCCGTCGCGGTCGGCGCACGCGCCGATGACGGCGTCGAACGCGCGGTCGCTGGTGATCGTCAGCCGGCCACGACGCTGCGTGCGGCGTAGGCTGCGCGACAGGTGCATGCCGTCGAGCGGCAGGATGGCGCGCGGCTCTGGGGACCACCAATAGAGCGTCCCGGCCGCGTCGGGCCATGGGAAGATGCCGGCGCGGTACGCGGCGAGGATCGTCCCCGGCTCGAGATCGCCGCCGCCCGCGAGCAATCCCGACGGCAGCGCGTCGCGCGCATCCGGCATCTGATAGCGCGTCGGCGGCGGCTCGATCGGCGACGTCGACGACGGAACGGCCGGAGACGTCGACGATGGCGCGGCGTCGTCGACGGGGCGCTGGCCGCTGTCGCGATCGGCGTGCGGGTCGGTCCCGTGCATCTGCTCGCGCATGCCGCGACGACGCGTCAGGCGGCCGCGGGACGGAGCGTCGCGCGCAGCTCGTGCATGCCGCGGAAGATCGCCATCGCGTCGATCGGTGCATCGAAGGGCTCGCCGCGCAGCTCGCGATACGCGGCGGCGAAGAATCGCCGCGACTCGTCGCGCACGTACTCGAGGTACGCCTTCATCTCGCGCGGTCCTTCGACGCCGCAGACCGGGCCGTGCCCCGGCACGACGACGTCGGGCGCGAGCGCGATCACGCGATCGAGCGCCTCGATCCATCTTGCGTACGTCCCTTCCCAGCCGATCGGCGTGCAGCGATGGAAGAGCACGTCGCCGGTGAACACGATGCGCTGCGCCGGCAAGTGGACGATGACGTCGCCCGCGGTATGCGCGGGACCGACGTAGAGGAGCTCGACGGCGATGCCGTCGAGATCGAGATCCAGGCGATCGTCGAGGACGGTCGTCGGCGGCGTGAGCTCGATGCCGCGGAAGTCCCATGGCGCGAGCGCCGCGGCAAAATCGGCCAGCGCCGGATCGTCGCCGCCCGCGAGCGCCTTCACGCCTTGCAGCACGGCGGGCGCTGCGTCGCGTCCGAACGCGGCGGCGCAGGCGCGATGGCCGATGATCTCGGCGCCGCCGAAGAGCTGATTGCCCCAGCAATGGTCGCCGTTGTGATGCGTGTTGACGACGCGCTGCACCGGCTCGTCCGTCACGCGCGCGTACGTCGCGATGAGCTCGCGCGTGTGTGGCAGGTCCCAGAACGTGTCGACGACGAGACCGCCGGCGCGGCTCACGAGCCCCGAGTTGCTGCATCCGAGGCCGCGGTCCTCTTGGAGACAGGCGTAAACGCTGGGCGCGAGCTGTACGAGGTCCATGTCCGCTCTATAGCACGCGCGCCGCGCGACGGGTCCAGTCGTCGCGGCGGCCGCGGTTGCCGCGGTTGCCTAGCATGCCATACGCAGCCAACGTGAATGTATGGATCGCGCACCGCGGCGCGAGCGTCCGTCGGCGAGCTCGCTCGTTCGTCTCTTCGAGGGGCCGATCGACGTGCGCTCGGTGGCGTTCACCGGGCTGTTGACGCTCGCCACCGTCTACACGCTGTATTTCGCACGCTCGTTTCTGCTGCCGGTCGTGCTCGCGATCCTCCTCAGCTTCTTGCTTGCGCCGGTCATGCGCGTGCTGCGCCGGATCCACCTGCCGCAGCCGATCGCCGCCGCGCTGGTGATGCTCACGTTCGTGGGGGCGACGGTCTACGGCATCTATGCGCTCAGCGGGCCGGCGAGCTCCTGGATCGCGTCGGCGCCGGAGAGCTTGCGCAAGATCGACGACAAGGTGCGCGCGCTGCGGAAGCCGGTCCAGAAGATGAACCAGGCCGCGGAGCAGGTGCAGCAGATGGCGAACGTCGGCAGCGCGGCGCCCGATCCGATGGTGCAGAAGGTCGAGATCAAGGAGGCGGGGATCGCGGAGTCCGTGTTCAGCCTCACGCAGGGATTCCTTGCCGGCGGGATGGTCGTCGTCATCCTGCTCTATTTCTTGCTCGCGTCGGGCGATCTCTTTCTCCGCAAGTTCGTGCGCGTCCTGCCGCGGTTGGAGGACAGGAAGGTCGCCATCGAGATCGCGCGGCAAATCGAAGGGCAGATCTCGACGTATCTCCTGACCGTCACGTGCATCAACGTCACGCTCGGAGCGATGGTCGCCGTCGTCGTCTCCTTCATCGGCCTGCCGAACCCCGTCCTGTGGGGGGTGATGATCGCCACCTTCAACTTCGTGCCGTACGTGGGCCCGTTGGTCAGCATGATCGTGCTGACGCTCGTCGGGATCATGACGTTCGACTCGATCGGCCGTGCGTTGCTCGCGCCCGGCATCTATTTCTGCATCGATGCGATCGAGGCCAACCTCATCACGCCGGCGCTCCTCGGCCGGCGGCTGTCGCTGAATCCGGTCGTAGTCTTTCTCGCGGTGACGTTTTGGGGCTGGCTGTGGGGCATCGGCGGTGCGCTGCTCGCGGTGCCGATGCTGGCGACGCTGAAGATCTTCTGCGACGAGATCAAGCCGCTCGGCGCCGTCGCCGAGTTCCTCGGGCCGTGAGGCTTGACCTGCGGCCCGCTCCGGGGCAGCGTCGCTCGCGGGAGGTGGCGCGATGATGCGGACGTGCGGATGGCAGTTGGGTGTGGTGGTCGCGACGCTCGCGCTCGGTGCTCTCGCCGCGGCGTCCGACCTCAGCGGTACGTGGACGGGCAAAGTCAGTTGCAGGGGTACCTTCGACGGCGTCCCGCAGACGACGACGTCGGCGTCGACGCTGCTCGTCGAGGACGGCGGAACGTCGCTCACGCTTGCCGTCGACGGCGTGCACTACAACGGTGCGTCGTACCCGGCGCCCGCGAAGCCCGCGAAGGGCGAGATCGCGGTGATCCGCTGCGACACCAACTCGACCCGCTCGGCCGATTTCGGCGGCGAGTTCGGACGCTTGCGGGTGATGACGAACGCGAGCACGGGCAAGGGGACGCTCGCCGGAACGACGCTCAAGGCGTCGGTTCTAGTCGGGCGCACGATCTCGACCTGTCACTGGGCATTCAAGCGCATCAGCGCTGCGCCCGTCGTGCTCGGGCCGTGCACGGCGCCGACGCCACCGTAGCGAGCGCCGTGCTAGACGGGCCGCCGGCCGGTCAGAGCTTCAGCTCCATCCCCGGCGGCGGGGCGAAGAGCGGGTTTTCCTGCGCGAGGATGTTGTCGGCGCGCGCGCGGATCGCCTCGAGCATCTCCGGATGCGGGAAAATCCAGAATCGCTCGTCGCGAATCGCCTCGAATACTCGCTCCGCGACCGTTTCCGGCGGCGTGCCCGCATCGACGAATCCGCGGACGGCGCTGCGAAACGCTTGCGCCGCTTCGGACCGCGGGCCGTCGTCGCGCAGCTGCGGCGGACGGTTGCGCTCCGCATCGATGATGTTCGTGCGGACGAACCCTGGGCACAAGACCGACACCTGGACCGCCGCTCCCATCATTTGCAGCTCATGGTGCAGGCACTCGGAGATCGTGACCACCGCGAACTTCGTCGCGTTGTAGGTGGCGAGAAACGGCATCGACAGGTGCCCGGCCATCGACGCCGTGTTGACGACGTGCGCTTCGCCGCCCTGCGCGAGCATGCGCGGCACGAAGGTGTGGATGCCGTGGACGACGCCCCAGAGGTTCACCCCGAGGACCCACTGCCAGCTCTCGAGGCTCTGCTCCCACGTGCTGATGCCGTCGCCCGCGACGCCGGCGTTGTTGCAGACGACGTGCACGCCGCCGAACCGTCCGAATGCCGCGTCGGCGAGCGCTTCGACGTCCGCGGCGCGCGCAACGTCAGTGCGCACCGCGAGCGCCGCGGCGCCGCGATCGACGAGCGCCCGCGTCGCCGCCGCGAGCGCCGGCTCCTCGACGTCGGCGAGCACCACGTTCATGCCCGCGGCGGCAAAACGCTCGACCATTGCGCGGCCGATGCCGCTCGCTGCGCCGGTCACGACCGCTACCTTGTCGTGGAACTCTTTCATGCGCCGTCGATAGCACATTCCTTGACGCGTTCGGTATCGTGTGGTGTGGTCGAGAGGCCCCGCATGCGTCACAGCATTCCCACGGTTCTCGCCGTGCTCGTGGCCGCGGCCGGCATCGCCTATGCGCTGACGCTCGTGTCCCGTGACCTGCGGCGTGTCTCCGACGATCTCGACGTCATGGCGCGCGACATGACCACCATGTCCGATGATGTGCGCTCGATCGCGGACGACGTGAACGCGCTCGCCGACGCGCTCGCCGGCGAGCCGGAGGACGACGAGCAGCGCCAAACGACCGGCATTTCGCAGCGTCGCCTCGTACCGCCGCTGCGCCGCGCGCACGTCGCGCTACGCCAGCGATCGCGCGCCCGCGTCGCCGGCGCGCGCTAGCGAGCGCATTCGGCGCGGTTTCGGCACTCGCCGGGTGCGGCCGTGAGGTGCTGCATCGCCCTCAGGGGAGCGCGGCGGGTCGACACACGAGCTTCAGCGTATCGACGTCGCGCGCTGCGGCCGCGTCGGCGGTGGCCGCCGTCACGCGCAGGGTACGTGTGCCCGCGCGCGTGTCGCGTCCGACGCGCCGCAGCGGTACGACGACGTCGCTGAACGGTGTGCAGACGTTGTGCACGTCGAGCGGCGGTGCAAACACCATCAGACGGCCGCGGCAGCGTCGCGAGCGACCGCAGTCGTCGTCCGTCGCGCACGCGGTCGAGGGCTCCGTGCCAGGGGGCTCGCACTGCCGGCGTACTGCTCCGCCGACCGCCGCGATCGCACCCTCGAGCGCGTCGCGATTGTGTGTGTCGGCGGCGCCGTGAGGAGCGGGCTCACGCGGACTCGTGACGCTCAGCCATGCGACGTCGGTCGGCGCGCACAGCGGTCGGGCATCGCCGTCGACGAAGCGTCGTTCGTCGACGTTCAGACAGAGCGCGACGTGGAAGGTGCACGCGCCGTCGCCCGCCGCGGCACCGAAGTCGCATGCCGGATCGTCGTCGACGCAGATGAGCCGCGCGAGAGGCACGCCAGTGCGGGCGCGCGACGGCACCGGGCTCGTCAACCACTCGTGAATGCAGTCGGCATGTCGCGGCCCGCCTCCGGGAACGAGCTCGCTGCGGCAGCTCGCGTCGCAGCCGTCGCCGGCGAGGCCGTTGCCGTCGTCACATTCCTCGCCGACTTCCAGTACGCCATTGCCGCAGATCGGCGGCGGCGCCGTCGGTGAAGGTGATGCGGTCGCGGTCTGCGTCGGCGACGGCGTCGGCGACGCGGTGACAGTCGCCGTCACGGTTGCGCTGGCAGCGGTCGTCGCCGTCGTGCTCGGTGTCGGCGATCGAGAGGCGGTGCTCGTAGGCGACGCGGTCGTCGTCGGAGTCGAGGACGCCGTCGGCGTCGGTGAGGACGTCGCCGACGGTGTGCTCGTGGCGCTCGGTGAGGCGCTCGGCGTCGGCGTATCGCTGGCCGACGCGGACGCGGTCGCGGTTTCGGTGGACGTCGGCGTCGGCGTGACGTCCTGAGTCGCGGTCGCGCTCGGCGTCGGCGTGTCCTCCGCCGTCGCGGTCGCGCTCGCGTCCGGCGTCGGCGTGTCGTCCGCTGTTGCCGTCGCGCCCGCGCTCGGTGTCGGCGTCGAGGACGCCGGCGTGAACCCGGTCGGCGTCGGCGTGCGTGCCGTCGACGTTGCCGTCCGAGTGGGCGTCGGCGTGCGCGACGGCGTCGCCGTGACGGTGCGGCTCGCGGTCGGCGTCGCGGTCCGTGTCGCGGTCGCCGTGCGCGTCGGCGTCGCCGTCGCGGTCGCCGTCGGCGACGGAGTACGGGTCGGCGTCGGCGTCCGAGTCAGCGTCGGTGTTGGCGTCCGCGTGTCCGTGGGCGTCGCGGTGGGCGTCGCGGTCGCGGTGCGGGTCACGGTAGGTATCGGCGTCGGCGTCTCGGTCGCGGTGCGCGTCGGCGTCGCCGTCGGCGTACTCGTGACGGTCGCGGTCCGCGTTACCGTCGCCGTCGCGGTACGCGTCGGCGTCGCAGTGCGCGTCGCCGTCGGCGTTGCGGTACGCGTCGGCGTCGGCGTGCGCGTCGCCGCGACCGTCGCCGTGGGCGTCGCGGTCGGCGTACGCGTGGGACTCTCCGTCGCGGTCGGGAGGATGGTCACCGTTGCGGTAGCCGACGGGGTGAGCGTGCGCGTGGCGGTGATCGTCGGTGTCCGCGTCGGGGTGAGCGTGCGCGTGGCGGTGATCGTCGGTGTCCGCGTCGGCGTGAGCGTGCGGGTGGCCGTGATCGTTGGTGTCCGCGTCGGCG
>WNFR01008038.1_pt1 | contig 10687 bp, 8 predicted proteins | sample 5400221 | NCBI WGS metagenome assembly WNFR01 (sample SAMN13153357, study PRJNA577476) | soil metagenome | isolation source: 40 cm soil under Madrone tree | place: USA:California | collected 2016-06-14 | reverse complement strand
CGGATCGACACCGCCACCCGGCGGCTGCACCTGGACGGCGGCGATGTCCTGCGTGGGCGGACGATCATCCTCGCCTGCGGAGTCGCGTGGCGGCACCTTGCTGTTGAAGGTTTCGACCGGCTCGCGGGCAAGGGCATCTTCTACGGCGCGGCGCGCAGCGAAGCGGCGAGTGTCCACGGACTTGACATCCACCTCATTGGGGCCGGCAACTCGGCCGGACAGGCGGCCATCTTCTTCGCAAACCATGCGCGCAGCGTCACGATCCTTTGCCGCAGTGGCGGCCTCGAGAAGAGCATGTCGCGCTACCTGATCGACCAGATCGCGGCGCGCCCGAACATCCGCACGCTGTACGAGGCGGAGGTCGTCGCCGCGCACGGCGAGCTCGCCCTGGAGGCGATCGACGTCCGGAATCGCGTCACCGGCGAGACGGCGCGGCTCGAGTCGGGCGGCGTCTTCATCTTCATCGGCGCGGACGCCGAGACGGCGTGGCTTCCGCCCGAGATCGCTCTCGATCCGCGCGGCTTCGTGCTGACCGGCCCGGACGTGGCGGCCGGCGGCGCCTGGGAGCTCGAGCGTGATCCCTATCTGCTCGAGACGAGCGCGCCGGGCATCTTCGCCTGCGGCGACGTCCGCTACGGACCGGTCAAGCGTGTCGCGGCCGCGGTCGGCGAGGGCAGCATGGCGATCGCGTTCGTCCACCAGGCCCTGCGAGAGATCGAGGCGCGTGGGGTCGCGGCCCAGTGAGCCGGTCGAGCGCCAGCCGGGCTCGCGGGAGCCGGCGCGTTGCTGGTCGCGGCATCGCTGCCGACCCCGTGGTGCGTTCTGAAAATTGTCGGCTACGCCAATCACCGGGGTTGTATGGCGAAGAGTTCGGCCCGCAAGCGCAGCATCTCCGCAACTTCCCGCAGGCGTTCACGCACTTGGCGCGGCCTTCGACCTGGACCGCGGCTATCGGTAGCCGCCACGCTGGATGACGGCATCCCTCGCCGCCGATGTGCCGCTCGTTCGGCTCCAGTGCCGATCCATCGGCGGCGCGGGACGGGTGTGCGGCGAGTGTTCTTGGAATCACCGCCTCGACGCTCGCCACCAGGACGGGCGCGCCGCTTGCTTGTCTCGGGCCGGTGAGCGGGAAACCGGAACTCACGGCGCGTCCGACTCAGAATCCCACCACTCGAACGTACGAGAGGAGCGAAGCATGGCCATTGCTGCGAGGAAGTTCCAGAGCAACGTCGTCGAACCGGCAACCCGGCTGGAAACCGCGGGACACGTGATCCTGCGCTACGGTCTCGTGCTCGTCGTCGCCTGGATCGGCGCGATGAAGTTCACCGGCTACGAGGCGGCTGGCATTCAGCCCTTGGTGGCCAACAGCCCCTTCATGGGCTGGATGTATCGCTTCCTGAGCGTACGACTGTTCTCGGATCTGCTCGGGATCGTCGAGATCGCGATCGCCGTCATGATCGGGCTCCGCTCGTGGTCCGCGCGGATCGCGGCCGTGGGGAGCGCGATGGCGGTGGTAATGTTCCTCACGACGCTGAGCTTTCTCTTCTCGACGCCGGGATGGGAGCCGACGCTCGGCGGCTTCCCGGGTCTGTCGGCCATGCCCGGGCAGTTCCTGCTGAAGGACCTCGTGCTGCTTGGCGCCGCCGTTTGGTCGCTGGGCGAGGCGCTGAGCGTCGCGCGGACTTGATCCTCGGCATATCACGCCGCCAATCGCGGGCGGATGACTGACAATTTCGATCTCCATGCCGATCGGCTTCGTGCTTTCGGGCGGTGCCAGCCTCGGCGCGATACAAGTCGGGATGCTTCATGCGCTCTACGAGCGGGGCATCGCGCCGGACCTGATCGTAGCCACCTCCGTCGGCGCGGTAAACGGAGCCTTCATCGCCTCCCGGCCACCGACCGTCTCTACCGCCGACGCCCTCGGTGACATCTGGCGAAAGCTCCACCGCGACGACGTATTCCCGCCGAACCTCGTGACTGGCCTGCTCGGCTTCCTCGGCCGCCGAAGCTCTCTTCTACCGAGCAGTGGCCTCCGCCGTCTGCTGGAGCGTCATATCGACTTCGAACGCCTCGAGGATGCTGCGATTCCACTTCATGTGATCGGCGTGGATCTGAAAAGCGGTCGTGAGCGACGGCTCTCCGAGGGCGATGTCATCGAGGCGGTCCTCGCCAGCGCCGCGATGCCGGCCGTTTTCCCGCCCGTCCGTTGGGGCGACCTGGAGTTGATCGACGGCGGCGTGGCGAACAACACGCCGATCTCGCACGCGATCGAGCTGGGCGCGACGGAGATCTATGTCCTTCCGACGGGCTATGCTTGCCATCTGCACACCGCCCCGAGCAGTGCCCTCGGCATGGGACTTCACGCGCTCACGCTCCTCATCCAGCAGCGGCTCATCATAGAGATCCGCGCGTTCCGAGATCGCGCCCGGCTGGTCGTGCTCCCGCCGCCGTGCCCGCTCGACGTCACCCCCGCGGACTTCTCGCACGCCCGCGAGCTCATCGAGCGGGCGCGGCGCGACGCGCGGGCGTTCCTTGCGGCCGCCCCCGTTGGCCGATCGGCCGTGCCGCCGGTGATGCGTGACATGCAGACGCACAATGCGGCGGGGCGAGATGCGGAAGGAGATAAATGACGCCGTCCGGGGAGAAGGTCAGCTTTCCAGGGTCGCAGGGCGGCCTACTCGCCGCGCGCCTCGATTACCCAGCAGACCCGCCGCTGGCGTACGGCCTCTTTGCGCATTGTTTCACGTGCTCCAAGGACGGGTTCGCCGCCGCGCGCATCAGCCGGACGCTGGCCGAGCGTGGCATCGCGGTGCTGCGCTTCGACTTCACCGGCCTTGGGTTGCTCGAAATCGCCGAGAGGTGCCCTGTGCACAGGACGCTCCGCTCGGAGACACAGATCATCACCCGGATCGTCGCCGGCGGCGACGACGCATAGAACTTCGTCGCGCGCCTGGGAAAGAGCCGCCGACCGTCGCGTGGTCGGAGCCCGACTCAGGAGCGATACGCTCGTACGCGCTCGAGCTTGGCAGCTTCGACCGGCACGTCTTCACCCCGGCGGGAGTTGACGAAGCTGGGACTCCAGCCTATCGGGAGGTGCAGCGCCTGTGGGGGCAGGCCCGTCGAGATGCGTCGGTCCGGCATGGGCGGCTCGCCCTCTCTCACAGTACAACGGGCGTACCGCGCTCGTCCTCGTCATCTAACCATGGTACGGGAACGAGTCGAAGCCGGGAGGAGCAGACCGTGAGCGGGGCGGGCCCGATCGTGTTCGTGGTGGATGATGACGCTTCCGTCCGTGCGGCCCTCGACAGCCTCTTCAGATCGGTAGGTCTCGTTGTCCGGTCGTTCGGATCGGCACAGGAATTTTTGAGTGAGCCGCCGGCCGACGGCCCGGCGTGCCTCGTGGTTGATGTGCGCCTGCCCGGGATGAGCGGGCTCGACCTGCAGCGCCAGCTGGCCGAGCGCGACACGGCGCCGCCGATCATCATCATCACGGGCCATGGTGACATTCCGATGACCGTTCGCGCGATGCGTGCCGGCGCGGTGGAGGTCCTCCCCAAGCCCTTCCGCGATCAAGATCTTCTCGACGCGGTCCAGCAGGCTCTCGATCGGTCGCGCGTGTTGCGGCAAGAGCAGGCGGCCATGGCGGATATACAGGCGCGGTTCGACTCACTCACGCCTCGCGAGCGCCAGGTGATGGGCGGGGTCGTCGCGGGGCTGCTCAACAAGCAGATCGCATACGACCTCGGCATCAGCGAAGTGACCGTCAAGATCCACCGTGGGCAGGTGATGCAGAAGATGCGCGCAGCCTCGGTGGCCGACCTGGTGCGGATGGCAGATCGGCTGGGGATCCGACCCACAACGTCGTAGCGGGATAACACCAAGGTATGGGGGCGGTGACCTTCTCGACGTGCGGTAGGCGCAGCGTCACACGGCGGATCGTGGTGGTCGTCGACGACGATGAGCCGATCCGGGTCGCGACCAGGCGCCCTCTGCGGTGGGGCGGCACTCGGCCGGCCCGATGGCGTAGTCGGATAACACTAAGATCCAGGATGTAGACGGCCCCGCCCAGTGCTACGGTCGCCGATATGGACGCGACGCCGGTAGATGAGCGGGTCATCGGAATCGTCGGAATCGTCGACGACGACGAATCCGTCCGCATGGCGATCCGGAGCCTTCTGCGTTCGCTCGGGTTCAAGGTCGAGACGTTCGGCTCGGCCGAGGATCTCCTCGGATCTGCACGGCTCGACGACATCGCCTGCCTGATTGTCGACCTCAGCTTACCTGGGATGAGCGGTGTGGATCTTCAGCGGCAGCTCCTGGCCGCGAAGCGCGAGCTCCCGATGGTCTTCATCAGCGCGCACGACGATCCGGTCGCGCAGCAGCAGGCGCTCACCGCCGGAGCGCTCGCGTTCCTTCGTAAACCGTTCTCGGAGAAAGCCCTCATCGATGCGATTCGCTCGGGGCTCTCGCACGCAGAAGGGGGGTCCCGCTCGAAGCCATAACGCAGTGAATGAGAGGAGCGACAATGGACAACAGTGAACAACAGTTCAGCGCCACGCCGAAGAGAGACGGCGCGGCATCCGATCGCTCAAGCGACCCCTCGCCCGTGCCGGCCGATCGCGACCGTCTCGAATTGCTGCGGGACGTGACCAGTGCCCTTACCTCCAACGTCGATCAAAGCGATCTCGTGACGGCTCTCTCGTCGGCGCTCCGCCGGGCGATTCCGCACGCGTTCTTGGGCCTCGCGCTTCACGAGGCCGGGAGCGACACCCTCGTGCTCCAGGCGGCGGCGCTTCGCTCGCCCGACGGGCACCAGAATGGGCACCACACTCGAAGGCGGCTCCCGCTCATCGATTCGCCGAGCGGCCGCGCGTTCCGGGCGCGGCGCACCCTGCTGTTTGGCGACGGCGAACTCGCGCAGTTCGGCGAAGCGGTGGCGCCCCTCCGGCAGCATGGCATCCGCGGCCTCTGCTGCGTACCACTGGTGATGCGAGACCTGGTGCTCGGCACCCTCGAGATCGGCAGCACCGAGCCCGACGCCTTCACCTCCGCGGCCGTTGCAGTCATTGACGAGGTGGCGCACCACGTCGCGATGGCAGTCGCCAACGGGCGGGCGTTCCACGAGATCGTGCAGCGCAATGACGATGCGACTGAGGAGCGGACGTTTCGCGAGGGCGAGATACCGGCCAAGCAACCGTTCGAGGGCATCGTTGGCGACAGTCCCCCGCTTCGCGACGCGCTCCAGCAGGTCGAGATCGTCGCGCGGACCGACGCGAGCGTCCTCGTCCTGGGCGAGACCGGCACGGGCAAGGAGCTGATCGCCCGCGCCATCCACGAGCGGAGCGGCCGGCGCGGGCGCAGGTTCGTCACGATCAACTGCGCCGCCATCCCGTCGGGCCTCCTCGAGAGCGAGCTGTTCGGCCACGAGCGGGGGGCGTTCACCGGCGCCATCGCGCAGAAGATCGGGCTGTTCGAGGTCGCGAACGGTGGCACGCTCTTCCTCGACGAGGTCGGCGAGATCCCGCTCGAGCTACAGCCGAAGCTCCTCCGCGTTCTCCAGGATCAGGAATTCGTGCGCATCGGCGGAACTCGGACGATCAAGGTCGACGTTCGTCTAGTGGCAGCGACGAACCGAGACCTCGCCCAAATGGTCGACGCGCACCGCTTCCGTGATGATCTCTACTATCGCCTGAATGTCTTCCCGATCTGCGTCCCGTCGTTGCGCGAGCGCCCTGAGGACATCGAGCCGCTGGTCCGCCATTTCGTCCAACGCTTCGCCGCGCGAATGCGGCGGCAAATCGAGGAGATTCCGACCGAGACCTTCGGCGTGATGCGCCGCTACCCGTGGCCCGGAAACGTCCGCGAACTGGGGAACCTTATCGAGCGCGCGGTGATTCTTTCGCCCGGTCCACGGCTCATGATCCCGCTCGAGCACCTCGCCCGCCGGTCTACCGCGCTTGCCCGGGACGACAGCGCGTCGACGCTCGAGCTGGTCAAGCGGGCCCACGTCGTGCGGGTCCTCGAGGAGATGAACTGGACCATCGGCGGTCCCCGGGGCGCCGCCACGCGCCTCGGGATGAAGCGAACGACTCTTCAGTCGTTCATGAAGCGGTCCGCAATCGCACGCCGCGCCTGATTCGCAGCGGCCCGACTGGGTGGAGGCGACGATGCCCGAATCGGAGCTGCGATTGCTACCTCAGCGTCGCATCTGCGGCCCGAGGAATTCGAGCGGGTGCAGCGCCCGAGCCACGGAGCGTGGAGTCGCCCACCCTCTTTTTCCCGCTGCGGATCCCATGGCGGTACCGGCTGGGTACCGGCCCGGCGGAATAGCGCAGGTGGTCGGTCAATCTCCTTCTACCTCGAATCATCTGCTGCTTTCCCCGGGGAAGCAGCAGGTCGTTCGCCCATCACAAGTTCGCTCGGGAGCGTGAACTGAAAGGTCGCACCGTGCCCGCTGTTTGCTTCGGCCCACAGTCGCCCCCCATGCGCCTCGATGATCCAGCGGCTGATCGCGAGCCCCATCCCCATCCCCTCCGCCTTCGTCGTGTAGAACGCCTCGAAGACTCGCTCCACATTCTGCTCGTGCAGCCCGACCCCATTGTCTTGCACCGCCACCAGCACCTGGCTGGAGGCATCCGGCCGGGTCTTGATCAGCAACCCTCGCGGCCGGTCCGCCACCTCCTTCATCGCCTCGATCGCGTTCATGACCAGGTTGAGGACCACTTGCTGCAACTGCACGCGGTCGCCTCGCACCGGCGGCAACCCGGCGTCCAGTTCCGTCCGCATCACTACCCCCTGCCGGCGCGCTTCGGCGTTGATGATGGCGAGCACCTCTTGGATCATTTCGCCGAGGTCGAGCCGCTCCTTGGCCGGGGAGGATTTCCTGACCAGCGAGCGAATCCGCGTGATCACTTCACTCGCGCGGTTGCCGTCGCGGACGATGCGCGGCAGGCACTCCCGCGCCTCGTCGAGGTTGGGCGGTTGGCTGGCCAGCCAGCGCAGGCAGGCGTTGGCGTTAGTGACGAGCGCAGCGAGCGGCTGGTTAACCTCATGCGCGATGGAAGAGGTTAGCTCCCCCATGGTCATCACGCGCGTGACGTGCGCGAGTTCCGCCTGAGCCTTCTCTAGTGCTTCCTCGGCTCGCTTGCGCGCGGTAATGTCGCGAGCAATCTTTGAAGCCCCGATGATGTGCCCTTCACTGTCCTTGATCAGGGAGACGGTCAGAGACACGGCGATGTGCGTGGCGTCTTTCCTCAGGCGCACCGTCTCGAAGTGTTCAATCCGCTCGCCACGCCTGACCCTCTCGAGAAGCTGTTCCTCTTCGCCGTGCCGCTCGGGCGGGATGATGAGGCAAATCTGTTGCCCGACAGCCTCCGCGGCCGTGTAGCCAAACATCCGCTCGGCCCCGTTATTCCAGCTCGTGATGATGCCCTCCAAGGTCTCGCCCACGATTGCATCATCCGAGGAGTTGACGATGGCCGCCAGGTAGGCCCGCGCCGCCTCAGCCCGCCTCCGCTCCGTGATGTCGCGGATGTAACCGGTGAAAGTCGGTGGGCCATCCCCGGGAACACGCGTGATGGCCAGCTCGACTGGGAACTCGGTCGAGTCCGCGCGTCTGGCGGTGATCTCGATCCGCCGGCCGAGGACGGGGCCTTCGCCGGTGGCGAGGTAATGCCGAAGGCCCCGGCGATGACTCTCGCGCAAGGACGGTGGGATGATGAGCTCGGCTATCTCCCGGCCCATGGCCTCGGCGCGGCAGTAACCGAAGATCTGCTCCGCCGCCGGATTGAACTCGGTGATCCGTCCCTCCTGATCGATGGTGATGATGCAATCGAGCGCCGTCTCCAGGATCGCCCCTTTGCGGGCTTCGCTCTCACGCATGGCCTCCTCAGCCCGCCTGCGCTCGATGAATTGCCCTATCTGGCTGCCAATGGCGTCCATCATCGCGAGCAGCGCTTCATCGGGTTGCCGGATCTGGGGGCTGAAGAACTCGATCACGCCGAGGATGTCACGCCTGAACCGGATCGGAAAACCACAGGCCCCATGCAGCCCTTCTTTGGCGGCAATCGGCGCCCGCGGGAAGTTGTCATCCCGGGTGACGTCGGCAATCCAGGCGGGCGCGCCGCTGGCCCAGACGCGGCCGGGCAGGCCGACGCCCGCAGTAAAGGTGAACCCGCGGCTCGCGCCATCGAACTCGGAGACCGCGACCCCCGGCAGATGCCAGACCTCCTCGCAGCGCAGCACCTTGCCCTGCTGGTCGACGAGCCAGAAGAGGCCCATGGCCCATCCCAAGCTGTCGCAGATCGCTTGGAGCATGCTGGGGATCGCCTCGTGGAGCGTGGTGGTCTCGGCCAAGACGCGCGTCACGGCGTACTGCGCCGCCAGACGCTGTTCCGCTCGCTTGCGCTCGGTAATGTCGCGAGCAATCTTTGAAGCCCCGATGATGCGCCCTTCACTGTCCTTGATCAGGGAGACGGTCAGAGACACGTCGATGTGCGTGCCGTCTTTCCTCCGGCGCAGCGTCTCGAAGTGTTCAATCCGCTCGCCACGTCTGAGCCTCTCGAGAATCTGTCCCTCTTCGCCGTGCCGCTCGGGCGGGATGATGAGGTAAATCTGTTGCCCGACAGCCTCCGCGGCCGTGTAGCCAAACATCCGCTCGGCCGCCTCGTTCCAGCTCGTGATGACACTGTCGAGCGTTTTCCCGACGATGGCGTCACCAGAAGAGGCGATAATCGCTGCCAGGTAGGCCCGCGCCTCTTCTGCCCGCTTGCGCTCGGTCACGTCCATCACTGTCCCTACAAGTTCCACGAGATCGCCGGATGCGTTGCACACCGGGTGGCCCACTGCGTGGTCCTCCGGACGCACGTTCTGGACCAGTGCTTCGGGTGGCGGCGTACTCGGCGCATCGTCTCGCGTCGTGCGTGGTGGAAGCGCGTGGGCTGGCGCCCGAGCCTCATTGCGAAGTCGAGAAGCGCCACGTCGGGAGGCGAGAGCCCTGCCCGATGGTGATCGGTCGCGGCGCGGCGGATCTGATGATCCCCGAGCCCGAGGTGACGCAGAAACTCCCAATGAGCGGTGAGGCAGTAGACGTTCGCGTCGGCGGCGGCGAGCGAAAGGAGGATCAGCTCCTTCTGGATGCGGCTGAGCTCCCCCTTCTTGAGCAGCACGGCTCCCGCGATGCCTGCCTCCGCCTCGATGGCGCGGGGACGCACCACCTGCGCTAGGAAGATGTCGGGGACGAGGCCCGGGCCCTGCCGGAGTGCGACGAAGGCGCCGAAGGTGTCCGGAAGGGCTCGCTCGGGCAAGTAGGACATGCCGCCGCCGGTCGCAGGGTGTGCAGCCCGCATAGCATCCAGCGGAGCCGGTCGTCGAGGTCCACGATGGCCGGCGTTGGCCCGAAGCGGCAGCCACACCGATAGCATCGGAGCAGCCAGAACGGGGACGTGTCCCTGCCACGGATCATATCATCGATCTCCCGGTCGATTGTTGAGGCTGACGGGGGACGGATGGGCCTCCACCACCCGGCCCCGCTGCGACCATTGAGCTCATAGGTGACACCCAACGACCTGTCGTTCGGGCCGCCGACGTCGTCACTCCCCCCGACATCGATCACCGAACTCGATCTCGAGCTAGGGACGCTCGAGGTAGGCGGCGGTCGACATGCCGCCGGCCGTGCACACGCCGACGACCGCGCGGTGACGGCGGCGCCGGGCGAGCTCGAGCAGCGTGGATCCGAGATATCGAATGCCGGACATGCCGTACGGGTGCCCGAGCGGCACCGCGCCTCCGTTCACGTTCGTGATGTCCCATGGCGTCTCGAGCTGCGCCTGGTTGTAGAGCGTGGTCACCGCATAGGCCTCGTGGAGCTCCCACAGGTCCACATCCGACATGGCGAGCTGGTGATGCTTCACGAGCTTCCTGATGGCGGGCGCGATCGCGATGCTCATCTCCTCGGGAGCCACCGCCGCGAGCTGCATGCCCCGGAACAGCCCGAGGATCGGCAGTCGACGACGCGCGGCGACATCGGCGTCCGCCATCACGACGGCCGCGGCGCCGTCGGACAGCTGCGAGGCGTTGCCGGCCGTCGTCGTGCCGCCCGGGTAGACGGGCTTCAACGCGGCGAGGCCGGCGAGCGTCGTGTCGGGACGTGGGCCCTCGTCCCGATCGAGGGTGACCTCTCGTTCGTGGGTCGCCTTGGTCACCTTGTCGGTGATGCTCATCGTCGTCCTGAACGGGACGATTTCCTCGGCGAATTTCCCGGCAGCCACCGCCGCGGCCACGCGTTGCTGGCTCTGCACGACGTACGCGTCCTGCACCTCCCGGGTGATGCCGTACTTCTTGGCCACGAAGTCGGCGGTCTGGTTCATCGTCCACCACACTGAAGGCATCCGCTGCTGCAGCGGTGGGTAGAAGAAGCCCGTCATGTTGAGGTTGAACTGCACGAGGCTGATGCTCTCGACGCCCGCGGCGATTGCGATGGTCATCTCACCGGCGGCGATGCGATTCGCGACGATCGATGCCGCGCTGAGCCCCGAGCCACAGTAGCGATTGACGGTCATTCCCGGGACTGTGTCCCCGAAGCCGGCCTCGAGCGCGGCGTTGCGCGCGATGTTGTGGCCGGTGGCGCCCTCCGGGAGGCCGCAGCCCACCACCACGTCCTCGACCTCGGTGGGATCGATGCCGGCGC
>WNFR01012256.1_pt1 | contig 10688 bp, 8 predicted proteins | sample 5400221 | NCBI WGS metagenome assembly WNFR01 (sample SAMN13153357, study PRJNA577476) | soil metagenome | isolation source: 40 cm soil under Madrone tree | place: USA:California | collected 2016-06-14 | reverse complement strand
TATGGTATCGACGTACAGGAGCTCAACGTCTGGCGCCCCCTGATCGAGCACACGGCAGAGCATCTCGCGGCCGGGAAGCTGATCAGCACTGAAGCGGATGCTTTCTGGCTGCCCGACACGTCTGGGACCGATTATCGCCGCCGGCACACGAAGTCGACCATCGTGCTGAACGATCTGGATCTCGAGCATCGCCGCCTCGGATATTTCCACAACGCGGGGTACTATCGTCTCGAAGGAGAGGACTTCGCGCGCACCTTCCGGCTCGACATGGAGCCCGATCCCACATTCATGCCGCTGTTCGCCGAGCTCGTGCGCGTCGATGGCGTGATACGCCGTCCCGCCCGGGAGCTGGTCAAGATGTCTCTCGAGCTGTGGAAGCGGCATCTGGCGCGGATACCCTCGAGCAACCCCGTGCGTCGCTTTCAACAGCGTTTTGAGCGCGAGCTGCCCGCCATTCAGGAAAGGGGGCTTGAGCATTATCACGCCTGGGCGTTCGGCACCATCCGCCAGTTCGGCGCTGCATTCGAGCTCGCGGCACTCAACGTCAAATGGCTCGCTACCGCAGGCATGTCCGGTCTCGAGCCCGCGGCAGTGGCGTTCGAGCGGCTTTCGGCGGCCAACAAGACTTTCATTCTCAAAGGAGCTCGGGCCACGAACAGCCGGCGTCCGCTCGATGGCGCGCAACTGTTTGATGAGATGGCGGAGGCATGGGAAGGCGGAATCACGGCAGTGCGGCGCTCGATGTAGCGCTCGTTCCGGTTGCGGCCACGTCCGGCGTGAACTCGCAGCCTCTGTACTTCGGCCCCGAAGATCGGCCCCTCTTCGGCTGGCTGCACGCGTCGGCTGCGGCCAGCCGGCCCGCGCTCGGGCTCGTGATCTGCAATCCCTTTGGCAATGAGGCGATCTGTGCCCACCGCAGCCTTCGGCATCTCGCAGAGCGGGCGGCGGATGCGGGAATACCCGCGCTGCGCTTCGACTACGATGGCACGGGTGATTCAGCGGGACACGACTTCGATCCCAATCGCCTCTCTGCCTGGCTTGCGAGCATCGGGTTGGCAGCCGACACGCTGCGCGAGTTGACCGGCATCGAGCGCCTGTGCTTTTTCGGAATCCGACTAGGCGCTGCACTGGCCACGCTCGTGGCCAGTGCTCGTAAGGACGTAGCGGGGCTGGCGACGCTCGCTCCGGTGGTCGACGGCAAGTCCTACGTTCGCGAGTTGCGGATGCTACGGCGGGCAATGGATTCGAAACGCAACATCACCCGTGATGTCGACAGTGAAGTGCTGGAGTCGGCTGGTTTTGCGCTGAGTGCACCGACTCAGGCCAGTTTGAGCGCCATCGATCTGCGGCGCCTCGAGAGGAGGCCGGCGCCTCGCGTCCTCATTCTCGATCGCGCCGAGCTACCCGGACGCGACGACTGGGCATTGCATCTGCGCGGCCAAGGAGCCAACGTCCACCGCACCAGTGCGCGGGGCTACACGGAAATGATGCTCGATAGCCATGAGAGCATCGTCCCTGAGGAAATCATCGACACCGCGGTCACATGGCTGATCGATATCGCGGGCGATCCCACGCCAATCGGGGCAGAGGGCCATGATTTCGGGCTCTCTGCCGCTGCTGCAAAGACGAAGGGCGTGTCGCGTCGACGGGCAGCGGTGCCGCATTCCTCTCCCGATCCCGTTCTCGGGGAGGCGCCGCAAGTGGCGATCGAGGAGTTAGCCGTGCACTTCGGCGACCTTCCGAAGCTGTTTGGGATCGTGAGCGCGCCTACAGCGGGCGCGCGTCGCGCTCGACGCCCGACCAAAGCGGTTATGCTGCTCAACTCCGGCGCCGTGCATCGCGTGGGCCCCAACCGACTGTACGTCGCGCTTGCACGGCACTTGTCCCGGCTGGGGCACGTGGTGCTGCGAATGGATATCGCCGGAATCGGCGATAGCGCACCGCGCCCTGGTGAACCGGAAAACATCGTTTACACGAGGCAGGCATTGCAGGACGTGCGCAGTGCGATCGAGTACCTGCAGCGGGACTGGGGTGCCGCTGAGGTGCGTGCGGTGGGCTTGTGCTCCGGCGCGTATCACGCGTTCAAGGCAGCCGTTGCGCAGATGCCGCTGAGTGGAGTCATCCTGATCAACCCGCTCACGTTTTTCTGGAGGGAGGGCATGTCCCTCAAATATCCCGAGTACCGGATCGCCGACGATATCTCCCGGTACCGCAGTAACATGCTCAGCCTGGCTTCGTGGCGAAAACTGCTTAGCGGCCGCGTCGATCTGTGGGAAGTCGTCCAGGTGCTCGGGCGCAGAGCGCGTGCACTGGCGCTCAAGCCGGTGCGCGCGGCCGCACGTCTGGTAAAGATGCCACTCAGCGAAGATTTGCCAACTGAGCTGCTTAAAATCGCGAGCGCCGCGATCGACGTGCAATTCGTGTTCGCAGCGGCAGATCCAGGGCTCGAGCTGTTGAGAAATCAAGGGGGGCGAACGGCACAACGCCTGCGCTCGCGCGGCCAGCTGCACGTGGAATCGATTGCTGACGCGGACCACACCTTTACCGACCTGGCAACCAGAGCTTTGCTGGCTGCGGTTCTTGCTCGAAGACTTCACGCCCCTTCCGACCCCGCGGCTTCTGCCTCTCCGTCGCGCCCGTAATGCGTACGCTGGAGGACACCTCGTCCACGCAGGTCAGTCGGCACATCCCGGCGCTCGACGGCGTTCGAGCGTTGGCTATTCTCCTGGTCATTCCGCACAACGTCGATATGCTGAAGGCACCGTTTCCGGCTTTCGAGTATCCGCTCGTCGCGCTGATGCACGCAGGCTGGATCGGCGTGCAGCTGTTCTTCGTGCTCTCCGGTTTTCTGATCACCGGTAACCTCCTCGATACGCGGAACTCCGCCAACTACCTGAGCGCCTTCTTTGGGCGGCGCGTCCTCAGAATCATGCCCTTGTACTTTGTAGCGTTGGGCGTGGCGCTCGTGATCGCTCCGGCGCTGGGCACCGTCCCGCAGAAGTTACACGCCACGCAATCACATCAGATATGGCTGTGGACCTTTCTGTCGAACTGGAGTCAGCCGTTCGGTGGAAAGGTGTACGGCTTTGGCCATTTCTGGTCGCTTGCGGTCGAGGAGCAGTTTTATCTGCTCTGGCCGTTCGTGGTTCTGCGCTGCAGGCCGGCGCGACTGCTATGGGTTTGCGCTGCGGCTGTGGGAGTTGCACTCGTTGTGCGTGTGCTGCTGCTCGTCACGCACGCCCCGCACGAAACGCTCTACATGTTCACGGTGTGCCGAATGGATGCACTCGCGCTGGGTGCCGCGGCGGCTGCTGTGATTCGGATACCTGCGGCCCTGACACGTCTTCAGCACGCGATACCGCGCGTGGCTGCAGCGGCTGCCATGATGTTGCTCGTCACGGCTGCAGGGACACGCGGATTCGCCATGTTTGACATCAGCACGCAGACTGTCGGCTACACGCTTCTGTCACTCGCTTTTGCGCTCATCATACTGCTAGCGGCGCTACCGACCACCGGCGCATTGCGGGCAGCAATGCACATCCTTGAGTGGCCTCCGTTGCGCCTCGTGGGCCGCTACAGCTATGGCATGTACGTGATCCATCTGCCGCTGCACTTATTTCTTGGCGTCGTGCTGTTGCATTACTTTGCGCCGCACGTGACACCCGCAGCTGCGTTGCTATACGCCGCCGCCATGACCGTGGCGAGCTTCGTGCTCGCGGCACTTTCCTATGAGCTATTCGAGAGTCGGTTCCTGCGCCTGAAGCGGAAGTTGATGCCGACGCGAAGCGGTGCGTCCTCCGCCGCGGTCTTGCTGACCTTGGCGAGGCCGGAGTCCGCTGATAGGCGGGCGAGATCGCAGGCGGGTGCACGCCAAGAATGGCGAAACTGACTACGCGGCGCGCGGTTTGAGTCGCCTGTACGCTGTACGCAGGGATTCCTCGACCGCCGACGGGAAGAACGTCGCGAGGAGGTACATCCAACGCTTTGCTTGGCGCGGGCTGCGGCGCAGGCTCTGCCAGAGTGCCGCCCGGGCCGCCCGCCGATTGCCACACAGCAACTCGGCCATTCCGAGCCAGCCGTACTTGCCCGCCAGGATGTCCCTTAGCCTCTGTCGCGTCAGCCCGGCTGGGATGCGTCCACCTTCCAGGAACGGCGTTACTGCGCGGAACCAGTTCTGGGCCTGATCGGCGTGTAACGAGGGCCGTGTCAGCTGATCGGCGGCACCGATTCGGTACAACACGGTCGGTACGTCGATGAAGGCTACCGGCCCTGTGCTGCAGGCGCGTAAATTGAAGTCATAGTCGCCGCCCGAGACCATCGTTTCGTTGAAGTTGCCAGCCTGACCGATCACCCGGCTGCGCACGGCGACCGTGGGCATGTTGATGAGCGTGCCCACTATCATCGTCGGAAAGATGTTTCCGACATATACGCGTCTGTCCTCGAATCCCGGCGGAAGTAGTGGGCAGGCCGCGTAGAGATCCTGCGAGCGATCGAATACCTCATCGATCGGACGATCGTGCCACCCGGGATAACAGACCCGGGTATAGCGTTCGTGGAGCACCTTCCCAGACGGATCAACGGCAGAAACGTCGGTCCAAACCAGGTTGACATCGGGGAATTGGACGAACGTGGCCATCTGCATCATGAGTTTGTGCTGGAGCCAGACGTCGTCCGAATCGCTAAACACCAACACCTCGCCCTTGGCGAGCTCGATTGCAGTATTGCGGGCGGCGGACACACCGCCGTTGGGGCGCCGATGATAGCGGATGCGCCTCTCACCCGCGTACTTGTCGGCGATGAGATTGGCCGTTGCGTCCGTCGAGCCATCATCCACGATCAACAGCTCGAAGGTGCTATAGGTCTGACGCAAAATGCTGTCGATGACCGACGCAAGACAGTAGGCGCGGTTGTAGGTAGGCAGCAAAATGCTGGCTAGCAGGGTCGCCATACCGTCACCGACCGAGTCCGGTCATGAGCACCCCCGTACGTACATACCGTAGAAGGGTACCCGAACAGCGCTCTCTGTGCGCCTAACTAAATGTCATCTGCGTCACACCGCTGTTAGTCTTAACACGGACGCGAACGGGGTCTCGGACAAATGAAAGCCTCATGAAACTTTCGACGAGGAGGCAAGTGGCGCTTCACGGCGCTTGCGGTGCCGCCCCAGGCTAGCGATATATAGAATGTGACCCAGTTCACACATCGGGATCGCGAGGGGCAAATCCCTCTTCGTCGCGCAGCAGCTCACGCGGGAGGGTCTTTGCGAAGTCGGCGGGGCTCGCGCCGTGTGCGAGCCGACAGAGCAGCTCGGCGACCAGCCGCGGCCGCTCGCGCCCGATCAGGTGCCCGGTGCGCGTCGCCACGGCCTTCGGCGGACCGTGGCTCGACAACGCGCCCGTAAGGGCCCCGATATCGCAACGCTCCTGTGTAGCCCGAAGGAGCGAGCAGTGCGAGGTCGGTTACTCTCTCCGGGCGTGTCGCGGCGATGTAGGCGGCCAAGGATCCGCCCATCGATTCTCCGACGATGAAAACGTCACGGATGCCTCTGAGATGGAGAAACTCGAGGACGCGTCGGGCCTGAGAACCAAGATCGTAGCTCAGTACATCGAAGTGCGACCCACCGAAACCCAGAACGTCGACGCGCACCTTCCTCCCGCAGTCGCCGAGCGCTGTCCACGCCTCGCTCCAATAGCCCAACTGCCCGTTGAAGCCGTGAAGGAATAGCACCGCGGTCGATCCCGCGCCTGCATCTTCGTAACGGATGGTCCCTCCGACAAGCGGGCCATGCGTGCGCCGGCAACCTCGATCAGCGCGGGTGCGGCAGGCAGAGTCTGCGCTAGCGCGAGCACCGCGATCACACCCACCGCAAGGACTACCACCGCCAGAGCTATCATTGCCGACAAGCTCGACATATGCTGCTCGAGCTTTCGAGTACACTGGAGCTACGCGGTAGCACGTACATCAACAGCCCTGCCGCCGACCGACCCACCGTTAACTCATGAACCAGCCGACAGCTTTCGTGTTGACTCACGAGTCCGACCCCAATCGACGCAGGAGCATCGCAAGTTTCATTGCCCTGAGCATCACGCGCTCCATCGGACGCCAGGGATTTCCGGTGGTGCGCGTCCACCCGAACCGCCTGGAACGCAGCTTGAGCTCGCGATTCTGCAGTCGAGTGGAGGTGTGCCCTGACTTTTACGAATCGGAGAGTGCACTCGTCGAGTTTCTGATCGCAATGAAAGCACGCTACACGGCGGCCGGCGTGCTGATCCCGGCAAGCGACGACTGCGCCTACTTCCTAGCCAAGTACCACGAGCGGCTGCGTCCCCATTTCCTCGTCGCCGGCCCCACCTGGGCGGTCATGCAGAAACTGCTCGACAAGAAATCGCAGTACGAGGAGGCGATGCGGCTCGGGCTATCGATCCCCGAAACCCACTTTCCAAGGCAGCTGCAGGAGGTCCGCGAGCTGGCGCCGCGGCTGCAAAACTATCCCTACGTTATCAAGCCGCTGATCGCACATCAATGGCGGCGCGCATCCATGCAGGGGATCTCCAAGGGAAAGAAGGGATTTCGCGTGGCTGGCGCCGCGGAGCTCATCGAACACTATGGCAGGATCGCCGCTGGCGATGCGAATGTGATGATCCAGGAAGTCATCGGGGGGCGCGACGACCGTTTGTTCACCTTCCTGTCATATCTCGATGAGCGCTCGCAGCCGCTCGCCTACTGCGTGCGTAAGAAAATCCGTCAGGCACCCATTGACTTCGGCTATTGCACGCTGACGGTGTCGTGTCACGACTCGACGGTGGTCGATCACTCGCTCAGACTCCTGAGCGGCATCGGGTATCACGGAATCAGCGGCGTCGAGTGGAAGCTCGATCCCCGCACGACACAGTACAAGCTCATAGAGATCAACGCTCGCGCCGTGAACACCATCGGGATCGCGCCAGCCTGCGGAGTGGATATTCCCCTGATCGCCTTTCTCGACAAGGCAGTCGGCAACGTGACCCCGGTCAGCACGTGGCAGGATGGGGTGAAATGGATCAACTTCACTCAGGATATCTGGGCTGCCCGCGAGCTCATGGGGGAGAAGCTCCTGAGCGTGAGGCAATGGAGGAAGTCGATCGCCGGACCCAAGACACATGCGGTGTTTGCCTGGGACGATCCAAGCCCGTCGCTGGGCTATGCATTGGAGTTTGCCGGCAATATGGCTCGCGGCCTGGTGGCCAGATGCGTGCCCACCAAGAGCTGACGACCCTGCGGCGACCGCTCAGTCCCCCGTGCAGAAGGTGTAGAAGCTCACATCGGCGAACCAGCGGGTGCGTCGGTGCAGCCCGGTTCTGCGAAACAAGTCAGCCAGCCCGTCGCTGAGCTTCATTGACCAGGTTGCTGGCAAGAATTCCTTGCCGAACACCGTCGGCGGCCCGTACCCAAGGCCGTCGAACTCGATCAGCTTGAAGCCGCGCTGCTCGATCCCCGCGATCACCGCGCGCGGATCAGTGTGTATGGCCACGCGAAACGCAGCAGCATCGGCGGGGGGCAATCTCCAGCTGGAAACGGATGCAGGCCCCTGTTTGGCGGCTCGTGACAAACCTCGCGAGATCTTCTTACCAACAAACCGGCACAGCCGCCATGGCAGCAGCCCGAGCTCGCAGAGATACAGGTTGTAGGGGTTTCTGATGCTCATGATATAGACGCCGCCGGGCACTAGCACCCGACGCACCTGGGCGAGCGCCGCCTCAACCTCGTCGAAATAGCCGAAGACACCCATGCAGATGACCAGATCGAACGTCGAGTCCTCGAAAGGCAGATTCCTGATGTCCGCGCGTACGACCGCCTCGGGCGGGGAGGGGCAGGTGCTCAAGCGCCTGCGCGCGAGCTCCAGCATGTCTTCAGATGCGTCAGCGCACGTCACTCGATAGCCGCTCCTCAACAACTGCTCCGAGAGCACGCCGGCACCGCAGCCGAGATCAAGCAGCCGTGCACTCTTCGGGAAATTCCCGCAAATGTAGCGGTGCGCGTAGTCTCGGCGCTGTGCCATCGTGTGTTCGAACACGCTGGCCGGGTTCTGGTAGAAATCATTCCAGTAGTCGGCCTTGCGCGACTTCGTGAAAAGCGACATGTCCAGCGGTTCGTTGGTCATCGGGCTTGCTGTTCGAGCTCTCATTGTGGCGCCGGGAGGTAGGCTTCGCCGCGCATCAGGATTCTGACGGACCGCTGGATCTCCGCTCCCAGAATTCGATGTCCTGTGGGATCGGTCGCATGGTGAATCATGACTGGCAGCACGCCAGTCGGATGGCCAATGCGCAACGTAAAAGGCGAGCCTCCGGCCTGTACTAGCGTGTTTACCAAAGTCCCCGGAATAGTGGCGGCACACCCGAGACTGATCGCTCCGCCCACCGCGTGCGGAAGGGCAAATTGGCATCGAGGACCGCAGCGGTCTCCGCGCCGGACACGCCCAAGTCCCGTGCCCTCAGGAAGGCGTAGAGAGCTCCAGCGTCCACGACCGAAATCGGCACTGCGCTGCCATCGTCGAGTTCGACGGTCGACACCGGCTCGCCGGTCGGCAGCAACTGCCCGGTCACTGCACCCGCGGGCTGTTCAAAAACCAGCGACACGGTCTTTGCGGCTTCAGCCAGGTATGGATTTGAGCCGTCCGCGCCCGAGTCAACTCCAGGCTCCTGAGCCGGAAGCCTACAGACGATCGTCTTGCCAGTATTCCGGCACAGCATGCGCACTTCGGATAGAGGCGCTCGACCTGGCAGCAACCCCTCCAGCATCGCGAAATAGGCGACTGCCGCGGTGAGATTGCCGCACATGATTCCGTGATTCACGAAAGACTCGCCGATCGCAATTTCCAGGGACTCGTATTCCAAGTCGACACCCGCCCGTGTCGCACGAGCGACGATCACCGCCTTGCTCGTCAAGGGATCCGCGCCTCCGAGTCCGTCCACCTGGCGCGGGTCGGGGCTGCCCATCAGCGCAATCAGCGCGGCATCGCACCGCGCGGGATCCTGTGGCAAGTGATCTTCCTGGACGAACACACCCTTGCTGGTACCGCCTCTGATAATCGCGCAAGGCACAGTGGCCATAGCACCCGCGTGGTCACGCCGCGCGCCGTGCGGGCGTGCCGCAGTATTCATGTTCTTGAATCCCAGTTGTCCAAGCGAGCGCTCGGACGGAGCCCGGTAGATCCAGACGCTGACATCCGCGAGCCAACGCTCCAGAAGCGTGAGCCGCAACGTCCTCAACAACGCGGCAAGCCTCCGGCTGAGCGCCACGGACCTGCGTTCTGTCCACAGACTCCGGCCGCCGACCCGGAACGGCCCGAAGCCGATTCCGCGGAAGCCCAGAAAACGAAACTGCAGCGGCGCGATCTTGCGCCGGAATACGCGGTGATCAAGAAACTGGCCAATCTCGTAGCGCTCGGGCTCTGTCCTGCCGAGTAGCCGTTTGATGAGACGCTTGACGAGCACCACCGGATCCGACAGCAGCGGATTGAACCTGTTGCGGAAACTCACGAGCAACACCCCGCCGGGCTTGAGAATCCGCCGGATCTCCTCCAGGACCACTTCGTAGTTCTCAACGTAGCTGATTACGCCGAGGCAGATGACGGCATCGAAGCTCTTGTCCGAGAACGGAGTGCGGCGGCAGTCGCCCTGCAGGACCCGCGACGCGTTGAGCGCCTGGCTTCGCAGCCGCCGCTTGGCGAACTCGAGCATGTCGGGTGAGTAGTCGATCCCGATGCAGTCGATGTCCTGCCGCAGCAGCTCACACAACACCGGACCGGTTCCGCAGCCGAGATCCAGCACGCGCCCGCCGGGAGATATGTGCCGCGCGATTTCATTCACGGCAAGATCACGGCGATCGCGAAAATTCACCTCTTCGAGAACGCTCGTATCGCGGGAGTACAAATCGTTCCACTTCCGCGCAGCGTCTACGCGCGAAAATCGCCGTTGAACCTCATCCATGCGGTCGCTCCACCACTGCCGCGCAGGCGGGCGCATCCCGTTCGCCCCCGGGGTACGCTCTCTTCCAACGATCATACAAGCGATACGCCCAGCTCAACGGCGTGGAGCGTATCAGCTGAAGGCACACCAACTCCTCGCCTCTGGTCCTGAAATCCTGTTTGTACTGGCGCGCGCGGCCCTGTCCAGCCAGAAAGTCGAACTGCCGGACTCCATCGGTGCAGGCGCGCTCGAGGCTGTAACCGAAATGCAGATAGCCAGGGGAGAGCCCGGCACTGTTGGCTGCATCGAAACCGAGCTGCAGATTGTATTCCTTACCGCCGAGCCGCACGTTGTACATGACCGACAGAGGTATATCCCCAACCATAAGCCGGCTCAGCTGTAAGGTATTTGCTCGGGCCATGGCCGTAGCGAATGCGAGGTGGAATTCTCGATACGCGCCCTCATAGAGACGCGCCCCCCAGCGGCTTTTATGGAAGCTGTCGATCGTGTCGAAGTAGCTATCAATCTCATCGATGCGCGCGAATTTGACCGCCGGGCGCGTCAACTTCTTCCGGTGGTTCCAGACTTTGCGGCGAGTCGCGGCATCCAGCGCACGCACATAATCATCGAAGGACTCCGGAATCGTTGCGACGTGAGCCTGCAAAGGGTCAGCGATTCGCACGTGGCCTGCCCGACCGACACCCGAGTCCGCGAGGCGGGCAGCAGCCCCGCCGCGGCGTG
>WNFR01008626.1_pt1 | contig 10688 bp, 7 predicted proteins | sample 5400221 | NCBI WGS metagenome assembly WNFR01 (sample SAMN13153357, study PRJNA577476) | soil metagenome | isolation source: 40 cm soil under Madrone tree | place: USA:California | collected 2016-06-14 | reverse complement strand
GCACCACGACAGCAATTATAATCAGCGCGACGATGCCAATTCCGACGTAAAGCGGTTTGATCGAAGCGATCAGGCTTGGTTTTTCTGGCGTCGGGGTAGGAGATGGTGAAGCAGCTGGCGGAGGAGATGCATTCCTTTTCGCCAGCATCGACTGGGCGTATTGCAAGCGCTGGAAGGTATCGTTGTCCTGCGGGTATACTTTTAGCGCGGCCTGGTAATCGGGAATGGCGTTTTCGTACTGCAGCGCCAGACTGTAGGTGTAACCGCGCTTCGTCAACGCCTCCATATCGTTTGGATTTTTGCTGAGCAGAAATGTGTAATCGGCAATGGCTGCGTCGTAGTTCTTCATACCCCGTAATGCCAAGGCGCGGCGATCATAACTCTGCAGATCGTCCGGTTTTTTTTGGATGAACGCCGTGAAATCAGCGACCGCCTTATCCCACTGGCTGAGTCCGAGCTCAGCGAAGCCCCGGAACTTAAGCGCGGTGAGGTCGTCTGGCCTTAGTTCCACCGCTTTGTTCAGATCAGTCAGGGCCGGGTCGTACTGTTTAAGCTCGACCTGGGTCTCACCCCGTTCGGTATAGCCGGACGCATCCTTCGGCGCGACTTCGATGTATTTTGAAAAGTCCGCCATCGCAGACTGATATCTGGTCGATGCGCCTTCCGAATCTCCCGCGGCCACAGCAGCCCGTGCCGCCTGGCGATAGGCCGTTCCGCGGTTCGCATAGCCACGAGGATCTTTTGGGTTCGCTTCAATCGCCTTGGTAAATTCGCCGACCGCGGCATCAAAATGTTTTTGTTCGGCGAGCTCGATCCCGCGCTGCATGTGGTTCCCGCCGCCCCCCGATGGCTTCTTGGCGAGCGCGATGTGAACAGCTGCAAGCCACAGAAATGACGCTGTCGCGATGGTGATTATTTGCTTGTTCAACATATTCATTTGTCCTTTCGGCCTACGTTTTGACCAATTTATCGTTTGTAGGCGAGCAAATTAACGCGTCGAAATAGCAAAGTGATGAAGCAACCAGGTTCCCTCACGAAGACTGCGGATGTGCGCCAGGGTGCCAATCTCTCGAAAGGTTATGCCGCAGTCTTCGCCACGGTCGCCATCTGGTCACTGCCGTCGCTTTTCATGTACTATCTGAATCGCTTTTACGATCCGTGGGCGCAAAATTTTTATCGTTATTCAGTGGCCTGCATCGCAATCGCGCCGCTGGTGCTGTATCAGATGCATCGCGGCGGTCCGAAGATCGACATGCGCGCGATTCGGCTTTGCCTTCTGCCGTGCCTGCCGAATGTCATCCATCAAGTCACTCAGGTGATGGCTCTTTTCTACATGGGCCCTGGCGTTTATTCGATTTTCGCGCGGTCTTCTGTCATCTTCACGGCACTGTTGGCTCTCGCGTTTTTCCCAGAGGAACGCGTCATCATTCGGCAATGGCAATTTCAACTTGGCACGTTGCTCGGGCTGATCGGCGCATTTGGCGTGATCTGGTTCCAGACGAATGCGCAATCGCACGACCGACATATCGCGTTGCCCGGATTGTTTATCGCTTTTACCGCAACGTTTTGCTGGGCGCTGTACGGCGTTCTGATTAAGCGCCCATCGGCGCTGCTCGGGTCGATCCGTAGCTTTGGCCTGATTAGCTTGATCACTTCAGCGCTGCTTTTTCCGCTCACCGTCGCCTTTGGTAAGATCGACACGCCGATCCACGCCGGCGTGCAGGCGAACCTTGTTCTCGTCATTTCCGCTGTGATCTGCATCACGCTCGCTCATGTTTTGTATTATGTTGCGATACACGAAATCGGAGTCGCGCTGTCGCAAACCCTGCAGCTTCTTTGTCCGGCGATCGCGATGGCGCTCTCCGCCTGGATTTTCCACGAACGGCTCACTCACGCTCAGCTTTGGAGCGCAGCTGTTCTGCTCCTGGGCGCATTCCTGGCCATGCGGGTGAAACCGGTCGCCACGAGTGAAGCCGCGGAGAATATTTGAGCCCGCTAGAACGGCACGTTGATCGAGATGCGAATGCGCAAGTTCGAGAAAGATTGAGAACTTTTGCTTCAAAAAATGCTGCGAGGTTTACGGAGCGCCGCTACAATCGAGATCCAGTATCGCCATGGATCTGAAAGGATATCTCCGATCGCGCCAAAGAGAGGTTGACCGTGCGCTTAATCGATACTTGCCGAAGGCGAATACGAAGCCGGCTACGCTTCACAGAGCGATGCGTTACAGCCTTTTCGCGGGTGGAAAACGATTGCGCCCGATTCTTTGTCTCGCCGCAGCCGAAGGTTGTCGCGGCAGCATCAATGACGCACTTCCTCTCGCCTGTGCACTGGAGTGCATCCATACCTACTCGCTCGTGCACGATGATCTCCCAAGCATGGATAACGATGATTTCCGGCGAGGTCGTCCCACCTGTCACAAAGTTTTCGGCGAAGGGATTGCAGTGCTAGCCGGCGATGCTCTGCTGAGCATCGCATTCGAAATTGTCTCCAAGGCGAAACGAACGCCTCGCTACGATATTTCAACCTTGTTGCGCGAGATTGCAGTTGCGGCGGGAAGCCAAAAACTGATCGCCGGTCAAGTCGCCGACCTCGAAGCCGAAGGCAAGAACGTCAAACGCGACCAGTTGCAATTTATCCACGAGAACAAAACCGCAGCCATTCTGAAAAGCTCTGTGCGGCTCGGAGCGATGAGCGCCAACGCAGACGCGAGAAAACTCTCTGCTATCACACGCTTCGGCGGGCGGCTGGGCCTCGCGTTCCAGGTCATCGACGACATTCTCGATGTAACGCAGACCTCAGAGATATTGGGCAAGAGCGCCGGCAAAGATGTAGCCGCAAAAAAAGCGACTTACCCCGCAGTGATCGGTTTGGAGAAATCTCGTGCCGAAGCCAGGCGGCTCACTCGACAAGCGCACAATGCTCTGTCGGTGTTCACCAGCAGCGATGCCGAACCGCTACACGCTCTGGCGAATTATCTGCTCGAGCGCGAGTACTGAGACTGTATGGCGTCTGTGCCAGACGCCAACCCTACAATTTTCTACGCAAGCGCGAGGTTCGGGTCGATCTCATCGGTCACTTGCGATTCAAATCCTGCCCGTGATCGCAACAACGCAGCAAAAGCGATCATGGCCGCGTTATCGGTGCACAACCACGGCTCAGCGTTCTTGAATTCAAGCCCCTTGCGACTGCATGCCTCGTGCAACTGTCGGCGCAATTCCTGATTGTAACTGACCCCGCCACTAACTGTCACGAGATCGACGTCGTATTGCTGCGCTGCCGCAATCGTCTTTGTCACTAACACGTCGATAATTGCTTGTTGGAATGACGCGCAGAGATCATTCAATAGCTTGTCATCCTGAGCGGATGCGAAGGACCTCTCAGAGGGTGATTGATCATTCTTCGGCTCCTCGTAATCCGAGGTCCGAGTGTGAGGTCCCTCGCCGTCTACGCGGCTCGGGATGACACCAATTTTTGGCAGCAAATATCGCACTGCGGTTTTCAACCCGCTGAAACTGAAATTCTCCGAGCCGAGCATGCTGCGCGGCAGATCAAAACGGTTGGGATCACCGTCGCGGGCGAGCTTTTCAATTTCAGGACCGCCCGGATAACCGAGCCCAAGCATCTTCGCGACTTTATCGAAGGCTTCGCCAGCGGCATCATCCACGGTGCGGCCGACCACCTGGTAATCACAAAGCGCATGCACTCGAACCAGCATGGTGTGTCCGCCGCTCACAATCAGGGAAATATTTGGCCTGACTTCCTCGTCGCGATCTGCGCCATCGAAAAAGGGCGATAGCAAATGGCCTTCGAGATGGTTGATCGCGAGATAAGGTTTGCCAAAGCCGATCGCCAATCCCTTTGCGATCGACGCGCCTATCATCAGTGAACTCGCCAGTCCGGGTCCGCTTGTTGCCGCAAATGCGTCGACGTCTGACAAATCGATCTTGGCTGTGCTTGAAGCGCGATCGAGCAGCCGCGGGGCATATAACAGATGGTTGCGCGACGCAATCTCAGGGACGATCCCACCGTATTTCTCGTGCGCGGCGATTTGCGATGCCACTTCGCTTGCGAGTAATTCCAGAGCAGGGTGATCGCTTCGCCCGCGCAAGATCGCCACGGCGGTCTCGTCGCACGAGGTTTCGAGAGCCAATATCGTCATGTCGAGCGAAGTCGAGACACCTGTTGAAACTAAATTCCCCGGGACATCAGAAACAAACTGAGATTCCTCGACTGCGCTCGGAATGACAAACGAGCGAAAGTCGTCCTTATTTCTTTACCGCTTCCGCTTTCGGCGCGCTTTGTTGCGCGTAAATCATGACGCCCTTCAGCGCGTCGATTGCGCGCAACATCTGCGGATCCTTCGTCTTGATAATGTTCTTCTCGTCCTCGGGCTTGATATTTCCCGCATTGCGCAGCGCAAAGAGAGCGCGCTCCTGCTCGGCAGTCATGGCAACCCGAATATTCGGACTCACGCCATTGCCCTGAATGACCTGTTTGCTTGGCGTATAGTATTTTGCAGTCGTCAAACGCACCGCAGAGCCGTCCGGCAACTGCATCACGTTTTGCACGGAACCTTTCCCGAAGGTGGTTTCGCCGACGAGCACGGCTCGATGCAAATCTTTCAGCGCCCCGGCAACAATCTCCGCGCCGCTTGCGCTGCCTTCGTTGACTAGCAACACCATAGGAAAGTTCGGACGCTCTTTTTTCACGCCGGACGTCGAGTAATCGTGCTGCTGAGAAACGACGCGTCCCTGCGTTGACACGATCTTCGTGTTAGGCGGCAAAAACTGGGCGCACACATCGACCGCGCTATTCAACAGACCGCCCGGATTGTTCCGAAGATCGAGAATCAGCGCTTGCATCCCTTGCTTTTGCAAGTCGTCGAGCGCCCTTGATAGTTCCTCGGCTGTGGGTTCGTTGAACTGGATCAGTCGGATATAAGCGATCTTGAACGGGCCGGTCAGCTCCGACTCGAGCAATCTTGCTCCTTTAACGCTTTGAATTTTGATCTCCGCACGTTGCAGCGCATATTCCTTGATCTCCTTCGTTGCAGGCCGCAGCAGCGTAAGAGTCACTTTCGCGCCTGCAGGCCCGCGCAAAACATTGATCGCATCCTGGAGGTCCATTCTTTCCGTCGAAATGCCGTTGATTCGCAAGATCTGGTCGCCGGAAAGAATGCCTGCCTTGGCGGCAGGCGTGTCCTCCATCGCTGTGACGACCGTAGGCAGGCCATTTTTCATGGAAACCTCGATCCCAAGACCATTGAATCGGCTGCGCGTGTCATCCTGCATGTCTCGAAAGTCACTCGGGTCCATAAACTGGCTATGAGGGTCCAGCGAAGAAAGCATGCCCTTCATTGCCGCGGTGATGAGATTGTGATAGCTCGTCTTGTTGTCATCCACGTAATCCTGCCGAATCAATTCGAGAGCCTTTGCGAAAATGGAAATCTGCGCGTAGCCGTTATCCTCTTCGCTCTTTCCTGGCTGCGCTTCTTGCGCGGATGCGCCCGGAAAAGCGCCGAGCACGAAACAAGCCAGCAATAGGATGAGCACCAGGCGCCTCATATTTTGACCTTCAACCCGAAATTTGAGAACACCACCATCGCTCATGAGGAATTTTTGGCAACGGCCAACCCGAACTGCTGTCTTAATCGAGACTCGCAACATGAGTAACCGTTTCTCTGCTAAAGAAAATACGCTACGGAAGGCTCTCGCGTTTGCCCTGATCCTGCTAACGCTCGCTCTCCGCGCAGCGGTCTTCGCTGCGCAAACGGAGGACGCCGAGTACGAAGCGGTAGCCGAGGAATACATCAAAACTTATCTGGCGGCCCATCCGCTTCAGGGAACCGCGCTCGGCCTTCACGAATACGACGGCAAAATCAGCGATTACAGCCGACTCGCTCTCGATGCGGAACTGAACCGCCTGCAACGCTTCGACGATCGCCTCAGCAAGTTCGACGCGACCAAGCTAAGTCCCCGGCAATCCATCGACCTGCGGATTCTTCAGACGGCGGTGAAGAAGGATCTCTTTGAACTGCAGGACATGTCGATGTTCGAGCGAAATCCGATGGTTTATGCGCGCGCAGCCGATGTGAATACTTATATCAAAAGAAATTTCGCGCCGCTTGAGGATCGCATTCGCAGCCTAATCGCAATCGAATCGCAAATCCCAAATATTCTGATCGCGGCCAGAACAAACCTTAACGAAAAGCTTCCCAAACCGTTTGTAGAGCTCGCCATCCAGATCGCCAGAGGTTCGGCTGATTTTCTGAAAAAAGATCTCGTAGCCGCCATCAGCGGCCTTAAGGACGAACAACTCCGATCTGCATTTCAGGAAGCGAACCGCAAAGCTGCAAGTGCGCTCAACGATTACGCAGCATGGCTGGAGCGGGAGAAACTTCCGAAAGCCTCGCTCGATTTCGCGCTCGGTGAAGAGAAATTCAGACGCTTCCTGGCCCAGACCGAACTAGTCGACCTTCCGCCGCAAAAGATTCTTGAGATCGGAATGGCGCAATTAAAAGCCGAACAGGACGCGTTTGCCGAAGCGGCAAAAAAGGTCGATCCGAACAAGTCCCCTATTGAAGTTTTCAAGCAAATCCAGAGCGAACATCCGACGCCGGATAAGCTCATTCCTGATGTTGCCAAAGACCTCGACAAAATTCGCAAGTACGTGCTGAGCCACCATTTGGTCAGCATCCCGTCCGACATTCGCGCCAAAGTCAAAGAGACTCCGCAGTATCTTCGCGCCACGTCTTTTGCCTCGATGGACACGCCCGGTCCGTTCGAGAAGCGCGCGACCGAGGCATACTATTACGTCACTCCTACGGAGAACAATTGGCCGGAGAAACAAAAGCAGGAATGGCTCATGGCTTTTAACTACTACACCTCCGACGTCGTCTCGATTCACGAAGCTTACCCCGGTCATTATGTGCAGTTCTTGCACCTGAACGCGTCACCCGCGAGCAAGGTCGAGAAAATCTTCGGCAGCTACGCGTTCATCGAAGGCTGGGCGCATTACTGTGAAAAAATGATGCTCGACGAAGGATTCGGCGGTCCGGCGACTTCGACTTCTAGCGAAGACGACATAAAACGCGCGGCCAAATATCGAATGGCTCAGGCCGATGAAGCGCTTCTTCGTTTATGCCGGTTATGTGTGTCCATCAAAATGCATACGCAAAACATGTCGCTGGATGAAGCGACGAAATTTTTCCAGGACAACTGTTACTACGAAGAGAAACCGGCACGTCAGGAAGCGATCCGCGGCACTTTCGATCCCGGCTATCTCAATTACACCCTGGGAAAATTGCAGATTCTGAAATTGCGCGATGATTACAAGGCGCAAGAAGGCGACGACTTCTCATTACAAAAGTTCCATAACGAGCTGCTCAACCACGGCATGCCGCCCATTCGTCTCCTCCGCGAGATAATGCTCAAAGACCAGACCAAATGGGACCAAGTCCTATAAATTCTTCCTCTTCCTCTCACTCTTAATCGTGCTCGTAGTCATGCTCGATGTTCACGATCCGTAGCCGTCGGCGTGTCGGCGACGTGGTTGGGTTCTTGCCCCCCCTCACCGCCGCGCTTCGCACAGCGAAGCGGCTACAGAAGCGAATTCACTCGTCATCCACGTCGCCTAGCAAATCCTTTAGCAATGGCTGCGGATTTGATGGCAATTCCTCCACGTCGCGCAATTTTTTTGTGATCGCGCGCGAGCGAACATCGACATCTTCTATCTTCCGCGAAGCTTGATCAATTTTCTCCTTCACGGCTGATAACGCCTCACCGAATTTTCCGAACTCAGTCTTCACCGCTGCCAGTAAGTTCCAAACTTCGCTGGACCGTTTCTGGATCGCGAGCGTGCGGAAGCCCATCTGTAAGCTGTTGAGTAATGCGGCGAGCGTGGTCGGCCCGACAAAGGTGACGCGGCAATCGCGCTGCACGTTTTGAACTAACCCGACGCGCCGAATCGCTTCCGCGTAAAGTCCTTCGCTTGGCAGAAACAGGAGCGCAAAATCCGTCGTCTTCGGCGGGTTGATGTATTTCTCGCAAATATCTTTCGCGCACCGCTTCAACTGCGTCTCCAGGGTCTTGATCGCCGCTTCCACCGCCACAGGGTCGCCTTTTTCCTGCGCGGCGGCGAGGCGCTCGTAATGTTCCATCGGAAACTTCGCATCGATCGGCAACCACACCGGAGCGCCGTTATCGTCACCGGGCAATTTGATCGCAAACTCGACGCGCTCATCGGTGTCGTCGCGCGTCTTCATGTTTTGGGCGAACTGCTCCGGCGTCAGCATTTCTTCCAAGAGAACTCCAAGCTGCCATTCGCTCCACCCACCGCGCGTTTTCACGTTCGTAAGCACGCGTTGCAACCCCCCGACGTCACTCGCCAGTTGCTGCATCGCGCCGAGGCCTTGATGCACCTGCTCAAGTCGATCGCTCACCAGCTTGAACGATTCCCCTAGGCGTTTTTCCAGGGTGCCTTGTAATTTTTCATCGACGGTTTCGCGCATCTTATCGATCTGCTTGGTGTTGTCCTCCTGCAATTGCTTGAGGCGAAGATCGACAACGGATCGCACCCCTTCGAGCGACTTGCTCAATTCTTCCCGCTGATTCTTCGCCGCCGCGCCTGCTTCCTCGCGATTGCGCGAAAATTCATCGCGCAACCCGCGATCAATCATTTCCAATCGCTTCGCGAGCTCCGCTTCCACGCCCCCGCCGCTTCCACGCCGCGCCACGAGGACGATCACCGCAACGACAACTCCGCCGCCGATCAACCCGATCACAACATAAAGCAGCGGACTCATACTGCGTCATTAAGCAATGCCGTGCCGAATTCAAGCACTGTAGCGGCGTTCTACGAGAGCCGAGCATCAGATGCGGCGGTCGCAGAACCCTGCTACAGTTTCGAAATCGCAGGTTCACGCAGCCGTACGCCGCGTGGCTAAGCGCAGTGACACCCAAAATTTCGAATATGTCTTGGAGGAATTACCATGAAACGATTATTCACCGCTCTTCTGATTTCGACGTTCGCCTGCGGAATGCTCAACGCCCAGGAGTTCTCGCCAATTCATCAACCTACACTGACGCCGCAAGACAGCGGGACTACCAACGGTCTGATCTCGGTTTGGCCGGTGAACCCGCAGGTGGTTTGGGCGTGCGGTCGCAACGGTACGTTCACCGTCACGACCGACGGTGGACAGACTTGGAACGCTAGTGTAGTGCCGGGCGCCGAAACGCTGCAGTTCCGCGATGTGCAGGCGTTCAGCGCGCGTGTCGCCTATCTGATGTCGATTGGAAACAACCCAACAGATTTTCGCGTCTACAAGACGTTGGATGGCGGAGCGACCTGGACGATCCAGTTCGAGAACCAGAATCCGAATGCTTTCTATGACGCCTTTGCGTTCTGGACGCCTAACCGAGGCATTCTGCACAGCGACTCTGTGAATGGAGTGTTTCCGGACTTTCGCACGACCGATGGAATGACCTGGCAGGATATCAGTGCCAATATGCCGCCGGCATTGCCGGGTGAATTCTCCTTTGCATCGAGTGGCACTTGCGTCACCACACAAGGTGGAACGAACGCCTGGATTGCAACTGGCGGCTCCGACGTTGCCAGGATTCTCGCCACAACGGATCAAGGGAACACGTGGAACGCTTATGACACTCCCCTGTTTAGCTCGCCGAGTGCTGGCGGCTTTACAGTCGCATTCCGCGATCCGCACCATGGCATAGTCGGCGGCGGTGATTTGGACCCGGGCGACCCTAACAACGCGCGCACCGCAATTTCGGGCGATGGCGGTCAAACGTGGGCCCTTACGAGTCCTCCTCCCGTGACGGGAGCAATCTTCGGTTTGAGTTACGTGGGCCGGACTGGTCGCGGCGCGGGAGACAATCTCGGCCGCGCAGTGGTGATCACTGCCAATGACCCGCCCACGTTTGCGACCGGAGCCGCTGCCTGGACTCCGGACGAGGGAAACACCTGGTTCACCTTGCAGGGTGTCAGCGGCTTCTGGGCGGTAGCTTTTGCAACTCCAAAAGCCGGATGGCTCGTTGGCACGGACGGTCGCATCCTTAAGATCAGCTTCTAACGATCGGCGGAGCTAACGGCGTGACCCGGAGTTTCCCTTCTTCGAGCTCGAGGATCCCATCGATTGTGCAGCCGGCCGGGGTAGTGACCGCGTCCTTTAGCAGCGCAGGATGATCGCCGGTTTCCAAAACGACACTCGCCGATCCTTTCATCGTCTGCGCGGCGAGAAGAGTGGCTACGTCGCGCGGCAAACCCACCTTCACGCCGCCTTCGGCCAGCGATTCCAAAATGATGTACGCAAATGCGGGGCCGCTCGCGGAGAGACCCGTCACGGCATCCATGTGCTTTTCGTCGAGCACAATGGTACGGCCAACGGCGTCGAACATGCTCCGAGCAATTTCGAGATGGCCCGGCCCCGCATGAGCACCTCGGCAAATCGCTGTCATGCCGCAGCCGACCGCGGCTGGCGTATTTGGCATCGCTCGGATGACCGGCACGTCATTATGCTTGCCTCTACCGGCCGCAGCGAGTTGCTGCTCCACATAGCATGTCGGCACGGAAGCCGCGACGGAAACAACCAAGCTCCGCATATCAATTTCGGGAGCGATCTCCTGCAACACCTTCGCGACGGTCTGAGGCTTTACGGTCAGCAGAATGAT
>WNFR01010722.1_pt1 | contig 10690 bp, 7 predicted proteins | sample 5400221 | NCBI WGS metagenome assembly WNFR01 (sample SAMN13153357, study PRJNA577476) | soil metagenome | isolation source: 40 cm soil under Madrone tree | place: USA:California | collected 2016-06-14 | reverse complement strand
ACCAGCTCACCTTCCCTGCCCCGGCAGGCACGCCCCTCCGGGTCGAACACCTCGACCGCCATGCCCAGCCCGCGAGTCTGCAGCTCGCCACGCCAGACCGGGGCCGCGGGATTGCCGAGCGCGAAGCAGGAGATGATGTCGGTGCCGCCGCTGATGCTCGCCAGGTGCAGGTCGCGCTTTATGCTCCGGTAGACGTAGTCGTAGCTGTGCGCGGCAAGCGGACTCCCGGTGGAGAGGATGGCCCGGAGCGCGGCCAGATCGTGCGTGCGCCCCGGCGCGACCCCTTCCTTCTCCGCCAGCGCGAGATACTTGGCGCTGGTGCCGAAGACGGTCACCCGCTCCTCCGCGGCCATGTCCCATAGAATGGAGCGCGGATTGAGCGGCGCCCCGTCGAACAGCACGATGGTGGCCCCCGCCGCGAGCCCCGAGACCATCCAGTTCCACATCATCCAGCCGCAGGTGGTGTAGTAGAACAGGCGGTCGTCCGTACCGACGTCGGTGTGCAGCACCAGCTCCTTCAGATGCTGGAGCAGCGTGCCGCCCGCGCCGTGCACCATGCACTTGGGCAGGCCCGTGGTGCCGGACGAGTACATGATGTACAGCGGATGGTCGAAGGGCAGGCGGACATAGGAGGGACGCTCGGCTCCGCGATAAGCGGCCAGGAGCTGGTCCCACCCGATGGCGTCGGGGATGCCGGAGATATCGGGCGCATGGTGAAGGTACGGGACGACGATCACGCGCTCGATCTCGGGAATCTGGGCGCGCACCTCGCGTGAGCGCTCGAGTGAGTCCACCGCCTTTCCGGCGTAGCGGTACCCGTCGGCGCAGATCAGGAGCTTGGGGCGGATCTGCCCGAACCGGTCCAGCACGCCGTTGGCGCCGAAATCGGGCGAGCACGACGACCAGACCGCGCCGAGGCTCGCCGCGGCGAGCATCGCGATGATGGTCTCGGGGAGATTGGGGAGAAAGCCGGCCACCCGGTCGCCCGGGCCAACGCCGAGCGCGGCGAATGCCGCCGCCGCCGCCGCGACCTCCAACCTGAGCTCCCGGTAGCTCAGGCGCCGCTGCCGCCCGCGCTCGTTCCAGAAGACCACGGCGTCCCGCTCGCCGTCGTGCCGGAGGAGGTTCTCGGCGAAGTTGAGCCGGGCTCCCGGAAACCAGCGCGGGCCGAGCTCCGGGTCTGGCGGCGCCATGCGCTCGAGGCCGATGACGATGTCGTCCCAGGGCTCCCGTCCCGCCCGCTCGTCGGCCACCACCCCGCAGAAGCGCCAGACCTCGGGCCAGAAGGCGTCCGGGTGGCCGACCGACCACCGATATAGGCTCGGGTAATCCTCCACCCCGTCCGACCCCGCCGGCCGCCGCCGCCGCACCTCGGCCAGGAAGCGCGTCATGTTGGCTCGGGCGATGCGGTCGGGATCGGGCGACCAGATCGGGTCGGTCATGCGTCGTTCGATTGCAGGGCTACGGATTCACCACAGAGGCACAGAGGGCACAGAGACTGTGCCTCTGTGGTGAACGGAGAACGAAAACGTCGCCCGTCGCCCTTCTCTCACGATGTCGGCGGATTGAACTGCGCGTGCTGCGCGTCCAGCCATGACTTGTGATAGTTGGGATCCTCGATCGTGGTCGCCGCCGTGGCCACCTTGAGCGGCCGGAAGCTGTCCATCATCACCGCCAGCTCCTCGGTGTACTTGGCGCCGATGCTCGCCTCCGCGCGGCCCGGGTGCGGCCCATGCGGGATCCCGTCCGGATGGTGGGTGATGCTCCCGAACTCGATCCCCTTCCGGCTCATGAACTCGCTCGAGGCGTAGTAGAGCACCTCGTCGGAATCCACGTTGCTGTGGTTGTACGGCGCCGGCACGGCCTCGGGGTGGAAATCGTACGGTCGGGGGCAGAAGCTGCACACCACGAACCCGTCGCCCTGAAAGGTCTGGTGCACTGGCGGCGGCTGGTGGACGCGCCCGACGATCGGCTCGAAGTCGTAGATGTTGAAGGCCCACGGATAGAAGTATCCGTCCCAGCCCACCACGTCGAAGGGGTGGTGGTCGAGGATGATCTCGTTGAGGCCGTCGTACTGCTTCACCAGAATCGGAAAGTCTCCCCGCTCGTCGTGGACTCGGAGCAGGCTCGGCCGGCGGATGTCGCGCTCGCTGTAGGGCGCGCCCTCGATGAGCTGGCCGAACTCGTTGCGGTACCGCTTGGGCCAGCGGACGTGCCCGCGGCTCTCGAAGATCAGCAGCTTGGTCGGCTCCGCCGAGAGGTCGAGTCGCCACCGGTGCATGATGCCGCGGTGAATGACGAGGTAGTCACCCTCGCGGTAGGGCAGGTCGCCGAACACCGACTCGAGCGTGCCCGTGCCCTTGGCCACGTAGACCAGCTCGTCGGCCTGCGCGTTCCGATAGAAGTGGGCGTCGTTCTCGTCGGGCTCGACGTACAGCATCGCGATGTCCTGGTTGAACAGGAGCGGGATGCGGTCGAGCGTGGGGCTGCCCCCGCGCTTCACCTGCGACGTGCGGAAGTGCCGGTGCCGGAGCGTCTGGTCCGGGTCGGCCTCGAACTTCGTCTCCCGCACCCGGCGGACGCTCTTCACCGTCGTGGGTGGATGGGTGTGATACAGGAGGGACGAGGTCCCCGTAAACCCCTCGTGCCCCATCAGCTCTTCCGCGTACAGTCCGCCGTCCGGCCTGCGGAACGCGATGTGGCGCTTGCGGGGGATCTGGCCGAGGGTGTGATAGATCGGCATCGTGCACCTTTCCCTGAATTACTGACCTGTCTGGATGCGATTCACCACAGAGGCACAGAGGGCACAGAGACTCACAGAGAAGCATAACAAATTGTTTGTTGTTCTCTGTTGCAGTTCTCTGTGCCCTCTGTGCCTCTGTGGTAAAGCCATAATTAGACCACGCCGCGATCTCCGATCAGAGATTCCCCCGCGCCGCCTGCTCCCGCTCGATGGCCTCGAACAGCGCCCGGAAGTTGCCCTTGCCGAAGCTCCGGGCGCCCTTGCGCTGGATGATCTCGTAGAACACCGTCGGCCGGTCCTCGACCGGCTTGGTGAAGATCTGCAGCAGGTACCCGTCCGGATCCCGGTCCACCAGGATGCCGAGCGAGGCGAGCACGTCCACCGGCTCGTCGATCCGCCCCACCCGCCCTTGCAGTTGGTCGTAGTAGGTGGTCGGAATGGACAGGAACTCGACGCCGCGGTCGCGGAGCTGGGTCACGGTCGAGATGATGTCGTCGGTTGCGAGCGCCATGTGCTGAACGCCGGGCCCCTGGTAGAACTCGAGGTACTCGTCGATCTGCGACTTCTTCTTCCCCGCCGCCGGCTCGTTGATCGGGAACTTGATCCGGTCGTTCCCGTTGGCCATCACCTTGGACATCAGCGCCGAGTACTCGGTCGAGATGTCCTTATCGTCGAAGGTCAGCAGGTTCCGGAACCCCATCACATTGCCGTAGAACTGCACCCAGGTCTCCATCCGGCCCAGCTCGACGTTGCCCACGCAGTGGTCCACGTACTTGAGGCCCGTCGGACGCGGCTGGTACCGTGGCGCCATTGGCTTGAACCCGGGCAGGAAGAGCCCCCGGTAGTTCCGCCGCTCGACCAGCGAGTGGATGGTGTCGCCGTAGGTCCGGATCCCCGCGATCACGACCTCGCCGTCGTCGTCCCGCAACACCCGCGGCTCCAAGGCCGAGACGGCGCCCCGCTCGATCGCCTTGGCGTAGGCCTCACGCGCATCGTCGACCCAGAGGGCCAGGTCCCGCACGCCGTCGCCATGCCGGTGGATGTGATCTGCGACATCCCGGGCTTCGTCACTCAGGTCGGGCCGGATCGGTGTGGTGAGCACGAACCGGATCTTGTCCTGCTGCAGCAGGTAGCTGGCCCGGTCTCGGACCCCGGTCTCAGGCCCCCGGTAGCCCACCAGCTGGAACCCGAAGGCAGTGCGGTAGTAATGGCTGGCCTGCCTGGCGTTGCCGACCCAGAATTCGATGTAGTCGGTGCCGTTGATCGGGAAGGTATCGGTCGCCGCGGCCGGGGTGGCCAGGGTCTCGGTCTGCATGCGGTCCTCCGTGGGCGTCGTCAGTGACTCAACGGAAAGATACCCAACGCTTTAGGCGCCCGCCACGTCGAGCCGCCGCCCGCTTTGCACTCGGGTGCCGCGACCGCTAAGTTACTGATGGGAAACGCGGAGAGACAACAGCCCGCGGGTTGGGCACGGGCGCCGGTTTCAATAGCGGGAAGCGCGGGCGGTATGCCAGGGCACGACATCGTAGTCATTGGGTTCTCTGCCGGGGGCATCGAGCCCCTCTGCCAGCTGGTCGCTCACCTGCCGCGCGACTTTCCGGCCTCGCTCTTAGTCGTGCACCACTTCCCGCCTCAAGGCGTCAGCGCACTGCCGCGCATCGTCAACCGGGCCGGACCGCTCCGGGCCTCACACCCCGTGGATGGCGAGGCCATCGCGCCCGGACGGATCTACATCGCACGGCCGGACCAGCACCTGCTCATCCGCGACGGCCACATCCGGCTGACGCGGGGGCCGCGGGAACACGGGCACCGGCCCGCCGTCGACCCGCTCTTCCGCACCGCGGCCCGGAGCCACGGCTCGCGGGTCATCGGCGTAATCCTTTCCGGCACCATGGACGACGGCACCGCCGGCCTCCTGGCCATCAAGGACGCCGGCGGGCTTGCCCTCGTCCAGGACCCGGACGAGACGGCCTACCCCGGGATGGCGCTGAGCGCCATCCAGCACGTGTCGGTGGACACGGTGGCGCCGGTGGTCCAGCTCGGCTCCATAATCGATCGTCTCTCGCGAGAGCCGGCGTCCGAGATTCGCCGCCCGATCCCACGCGAGTCCGACCCCGACCCCGCCGATCCCGAGCCTGCGCTCGCCGGGACCGCCGCCCTCCGGGAGAACGGGCCGCCGGGTCAGCCGTCCCCATTCGTTTGCCCGGAGTGCGGCGGGGCACTCTGGGAATCCGAGCGCGGCGGTTTCCTCCATTTCCGCTGCCGCGTCGGCCACGGCTACAGCGCCGAATCGCTGCTGGCCGACCAGTCCGACACGCTCGAGGCCGCGCTCTGGACCGCGGTCCGCTCCCTGGAGGAGCAGGCCGACCTCGCGCGGCGACTCGCGGAGAGAACGCGGCACAAGGGGCTGCACCGCTCCGCCGAACGGTTCGTGAGCACCGCCCGAGAGGCCGAGCTGGGATCGTCCATTATCCGGACAGCGCTCCTCAAGCACCCGGTCCCGCATCCGCGGGCCGCGCCCACGGCGCCGGTCCAGCCGGAGGAGACGACCCGGCCGAGCAGAGCGGGCCGGCGGTGACGCAGGCCCTCCACTTGCCCTCGCAAGTGAAGCTCGCGAGCCGGGTCATCGCCGTGGTGAGCTCCGCCGGCGGGATCGCCGCTCTCGGCAGGGTGCTCGCCGAGCTACCGAAGGATCTCCCGGCCGCCGTGCTGGTAGTCCAGCACCTGCTGGCCTCCCGACCCAGCCATCTGGCGGAGATCCTCGGCTGGCACACCGCGCTGACCGTGGAGGAGGCGCGGCCCGGGCGTCAGCCCCGGAACGGCGCCGTCTATGTCGCGCCTCCGGACGCCCACTTGATAGTCGGGGCCAACCGCCGCCTCCAGCTCTCCCAGCTGCCTCCTCTGCACTTCTGCCGCCCCTCGGGCGACCGGCTGTTCGAGTCACTCGCCACCACTTTCGGCCCGCGAGCCATCGCCGTGATCCTGACGGGCACCGGGCGCGACGGGGCCGCGGGTGCGCAGATCCTGAGACAGCATGGCGGCACCGTGATCGTGCAGGACCCGCCGACCGCCGAGTTCCTTGGCATGCCCAAGGCGGCGCTGGAGGCCGGCGCCGTCGATCGCGTGCTGCCGCTCGCGGAAATCGCCCGGGCGCTCGAATCCCTCGCAGTGTCAGGAGAGCCGGTGTGAGCAAGCCAAGGCTGCGAATGGGAGAGATGGCCCTTCCCGAGGACCCTGAGACCGTAGAGCAGTTCGAAGCCCTGCTCGCCTACCTCAAGCAGAGCCGCGGCTTCGATTTCACCGCCTACAAGCGCTCCAGCCTCATGCGGCGGGTCCTCGTCCGCATGCAGATGATCGACGTGAAAGACTTCGCGGCGTACCTGGACTTCCTTCAGGTCGACGCCGAAGAGTTCACCCGTCTCTTCAACACCATCCTCATCAACGTCACCAGTTTCTTCCGGGACCCGCCCACCTGGGACTATCTCCGGGACGAGCTGCTCCCGCGGATCGTCGGACCCGCCGGCTCGAGCGAGCAGATCCGCGTCTGGAGCGCCGGATGTGCGTCGGGTGAGGAGGCGTATTCCGTCGCCATGCTGCTGGCCGAGGCCATCGGCCCGGTGGCGTTCCGGGAGCGGGTGAAGATCTACGCGACCGACGTCGACGAGGACGCGCTCAACCAGGCGCGTCACGCCATGTACAGCGGCCGTGCAGTGGAGGAGGTGCCGGCGCCGCTGAGGGACAAGTATTTCGACCGGCAAGACGACAAGTTCCTCTTCAGCAAAGAGCTCCGGCGCACCGTGATCTTCGGACGCCACGATCTGATCCAGGACGCGCCGATTTCCCGGGTGGACCTGCTGATCTGCCGCAACTGCCTCATGTACTTCAACACGGAGGCGCAGGCGCGGATCCTCGGGCGTTTCCACTTCGCGCTCATGCCCGGGGGCATCCTCTTCCTCGGCAAGGCCGAGACGCTGCTCGCCCAGAGTGCCACCTTCGAGCCCCTGGATGTGAAGCGGCGCGTGTTCGTCAAGGCGGACCGGCCGCTGGAAACTCGCCAACTGGCCTTCGCCCCACCGAGCGCGCACGATGACTTGCTCCAACTCCTCGGCGGCGCGGTCGAAGCCGGTCCCGTGGCCCAGCTCCTGGTCGACCAGGACGGCAAGGTCGTGCTCGCCAATCAGCAGGTCCGCACGCTGTTCTCACTGGGCTCCCGGGACCTCGGCCGTCCGCTGCAGGATCTCGAGCTCTCCTACCGCCCGTTCGAGCTGCGCTCATCCGTCGAGCGGGCCTACGCGGAGCGGCGGCCCGTTGCGGCCGTAGACGGACGTTGGAGCGGGCCGGGCGGCGAGGTCGTCTTCCTCGACCTGCAGGTCGTCCCGATCCTGGATGGGGTCGGGGCGCCGATCGGGGCGAGCATCCTGTTCACCGACGTCACCCGGCCGCGGCGGCTCCAGGAGGAGGTGGAGCGGGCCAGCCAGGAGCTCGAGACGGCGCTCGAGGAGCTGCAGTCCACCAATGAGGAGCTGGAGACCACCAACGAGGAGCTGCAGTCGACGGTGGAGGAGCTGGAGACCACCAACGAGGAGCTGCAGTCGACCAACGAGGAGCTGGAGACCATGAATGAGGAGCTCCAGTCTACCAACGAGGAGCTCCAGACCATCAACGAGGAGGCCCGCGACCGGGGCGAACAGCTCGGCGACCTGAACGGGTTTCTCGAATCCATTCTGACCTCACTCCGGAGCGCGGTGGCCGTCGTCGATCGCGACCTCCAGGTGCGGAAGTGGAGCCGGCGCGCCGAGGACCTGTGGGGCCTCCGGTCCGACGAAGTGGTGCGGAAGAATTTCCTCAACCTGGACATCGGTCTGCCGGTGGACCGGCTCAGGGCCCCCATCCGCGCCTGCCTGGCGGGCGAGGCCGAGTTCCTGGACCTGTCGCTCGATGCGACCAACCGACGCGGCCGCCCGGTGCAGGTCCGGGTGTCGTGTACGCCGCTCCGCGCCAGCGTCTCTGCCGAGCCGCGCGGAGTGATTCTCTTGATGGAGGAGACGGACGGGCGCGCCTGAGCGCCTGGCCGTCGAGGACGAGGTAGACGTGAACGCAGAGGAGTTCGCGCGACGGCTCGACGAGATGCGCAGGCACGTGCAGTCGCTCCAGGGAGACGCCAAATTCCCGGACGAGGCGCTGGAGGACCTGCTCGTGGCAGTGGAGGAGCTGCGCGTCGCCGAGGAGGAGCTGCGCGAGCAGAACGAGGCGCTCCAGATGGCGCACATGCAGGTCGAGGAGGAGCGGCGGCGCTACCAACAGCTCTTCCACTACGCCCCTGACGCGTACCTCCTGACCGACCTTGCCGGCATCGTGCGCGAGGCCAATCGCTCCGCCGCCCGCCTCTTCGGGGTCGACCCGCGGTTCATGGCCGGCAAGGCACTGGTGGCCTTCGTGGCGCTCGAGGACCGCCCGCGCATCCGGGCCGAGCTCGGTCGCTGGCAGTCGGAGCCCACGCCCAAGAGCCTCGAGGTCCGCCTCCAGCCGCGTCAGGGTCCCCCGTTCGACGCGGCGATCACCCTCTCCGTTGCCCGCGGCGGCGTGCGCGACACCGCGATCGGGTTCCGCTGGCTCGTGCGCGACATCTCGGCCCAGGTGCAGCTCACCGATGAGCTCCGGCTGCGGGAGGAGTCGGCTCGCCGCGAGGCAGACGCCAGCGAGGCGCGCTCGCGCCACGTGCAGAAGCTCGAGAGCATCGGTGTGCTCGCCGGGGGGATCGCGCACGACTTCAACAACCTCCTGCACGTGGTGCTGGGGAATGCCGATCTGGCCCGGATCAACCTCCCGCCCGCCTCCCCGGCTCGCGAGCATCTCGACGAGGTGGTCCGCGCCACCCAGCGCGCCGCCGATCTCACCCAGCAGCTCCTCGCCTACTCGGGCCGGGGCGCCGTGGAGAGCCGCCAGCTCGACCTCTCGAGGGAGGTCCGCGACATGGCGACGCTGCTCCGCACCGCAATCTCGAAGCAGGCCGCGCTGGTCTGGGATGTCGCCCAGGACCTGCCGCCGATCGTCGCCGATCCCACGCAGATCCGCCAAGTGGTGATGAACCTGATCACCAACGCGTCGGACGCCCTTGGGGAGTCCCCCGGCACCATCTCGCTCCGCACCGGCGTGGTCGAGGAAGGCGACGCCGGAACCGGTCCGGGGCCGTTCATCTTTCTCGAGGTCTCGGACACCGGGTGCGGAATGGACAGCGACACCCTCCAGCGTATCTTCGACCCGTTCTTCTCCACCAAGTTCACCGGCCGGGGGCTCGGGCTCGCGGCCGTCATGGGCATCGTGGAGAGCCATCACGGACACATCCGCATCCAGACCGCCCCCGACGAGGGCACCACCTTTCGTCTGCTCTTCCCGGCCGTCGAGGGCGCTCTCGACGCTCCGACCCGGCGCGTCTCCGGCACGGGTTGGCGGGGACGTGGCACGGTGCTCGTGGTGGAAGACGAGGATGGCGTGCGCGAGGTGGTCGTCCGGATGCTCGAGCGGCTCGGCTTCGACGTGATCGCGGCGGAGGACGGCGTGGCCGCGCTGGACCTGCTGGAGCGTCACAACGGCTCGCTGAGCGCCGTGCTCCTCGACCTCTCGATGCCGCGCATGGGCGGCCAGGAGACGCTCTATCACCTGCGAGAGCGCCGGCCCGATTTGCCGGTGCTGCTGATGAGCGGCTACACCGAGCAGGAGGTGGCCTCCAAGCTGCTCGACGGCTCGACCGGGGCCGTCGGATTCCTGCAGAAGCCCTTCCTTCCGGAGGACCTGACCATCGCCCTCCGCACCGTCTCCCTTTCCGCCCGAGGCTGAGCCGACGGGCACGGGACGTGCAACTCCGCGCCCTCGGCGCATCTCCAGCGGCTCAGGCGTCATTCCCCGGGATGAGCTTGACTGCTAAGCACCTGACATGAAGGACTTTGCGTGACTCCAGCCCGGGGGTGGACTCCTACCCGGCGGGCCGGTAGGATGTGGATCACGGTCCAATTGTCTCCCAGGCGCCATGTTTGGCCCTGCCGGAGGCGCGTCCACCACCCTAAGGATCCATGAGCGCCGACCTCGCTCAGTTGTTCGAGCAGTATTACGCCTCGTTGGTCCGCATGCTGTACCGCCGGACCGGCGACCGTGACCGGGCAGAGGATCTCGCACAGGAGACCTTCGCCCGGGCGGTGGCCGCGCCGCCGAACAACCCGCGGCCCTGGCTGTTCGCCGTGGCGCTCAACCTGGTGCGCGAGGACGGCCGCCGGGCCGTGACGCGGGGACGCAGGCTCGAGCTGCTCCGCGCCGAGCACGACGAGCCGGCGTCGGGACCGGATGCCGAGCTGGAGCGGCGGGAAGATGGAGCCCGGGTTCGGGCCGCGCTCGCCACGCTCAACGAACGGGATCGGGAGGCGCTGCTGCTCAAGGCGGAAGGCTTCGACTACGAGGAGATCGCCGCCACGCTGGGGCTGGCGAAGGGCGCCATCGGCACCACGCTGGCACGGGCGCGCCGTCGGCTGGTCGAGGCGTACCGGGCACAGGAACGGGGAACCAATCAGGACCGAGGGAAGAATGTCGCATCTTGACGAAGGGACGCTGCACGCACTGCTCGATGGCGAGCTGGAGACGACCGAGGTGGCCGAGATTCAGGCCCACCTGGGCTCGTGCTCCGCGTGCGGGCTCCGGCTGCGAGAGGCGAAGGAGTTCTTGGGCGAAGCCGACCGCATGATCGCGGAGGTGGATGTGGGGCCGGGCCTGAGGCCACCCGTCTTGCCCTCCATGGCTGAGGCCGCACCGCCGCCCCGGGGAGAGGCGCAGGTCGAGCCCCCCACTCCGCGGCCACGGCCCCGCCCCCGGCCGCCTCTAGCGGACAAGCAGCCCGTGGTCCCGCCGGAGCTGCGGAGCGAGCAGGCCGTGATCCTGATCCCCGACAACGAGTCGCCG
>WNFR01028476.1_pt1 | contig 10691 bp, 10 predicted proteins | sample 5400221 | NCBI WGS metagenome assembly WNFR01 (sample SAMN13153357, study PRJNA577476) | soil metagenome | isolation source: 40 cm soil under Madrone tree | place: USA:California | collected 2016-06-14 | reverse complement strand
CGCGGTTCTCGGTCTTAAGCTTCAAGTGTGTGGCAACTCTTTCCAGCAGGATTTTGAGTTCGTCCAGGGTGAAGGGTTTGGTGACAAAATCGTATGCGCCGGCCTTCATCGCCTGCACTGCCGTTTGCACGGTGCCATGGCCGGTTATCACAATGATCTCCAGATCGGGGCGCAGAGATTTCATCCGTTGCAAGGCTTCCAATCCTCCGGCGGCGGGCTGTTTCAGGTCGAAAAAGACAACGTCGATGTTCTGCGACTCAATGGCGCGCACCGCCTGTTCTGCGGATTCGGCGCCGCTGGCCCGATATCCCAAAGAGGACGCCGCTTCACGGCAGGTATCGCGGACGAAGCGATCATCGTCCACAATCAGCAGGGTAAGAAGAGTGGGGCCGACCACAGATGCTGGAACTGACGTTGTAAAAGTGCTGGAGGCGCTTGCAGCAGTCATAAGCGGACACCTTCCTTAGCGCGAACTCTGGTTCGCGACTCCTGATTCATATCGGGAAAATCCCGAAACACACCACTCGGATCTTTATAAGTCGGCCTAACCGCAGGACGGAGTCTCAATTGCGCAAAAAAACCGACCCCTCATTCCGCTTTGGGAATTCTAAGAAACAGGGTTGTTCCTGTTTAGGACAATTGAACACTGCGAATGTGACGGGTGAACACTACGAAGAAGAGCAGGAGTCTCGTGCTAGAAAGTCAACAATATCAGCGGGTTCGGGGCGGTCCGTGTAGTCCGGATTCACCGAGGAGTAGCGAACTATGCCGTCTCCGTTTAGGACGTAGGTTGCGGGAATCGGCAATTCCCAGCTCTCGTCTCCGTTCACAAAGGGCAGGTTCACGAATACTCGTCTGTAGATTTCCTGCTGATATTCCGGCACCCGATAACTCAGTCCAAACTGCCGGGCAACGTTGCTTTGTGCATCGCTAAGCAGCGGGAAGCGTATTTTGTGCTGATCGGCCATCAGGGAGGACTGGTGCACGGTTTGGGGCGAGATGGCCACAAAAGACGCACTCATAGTCTGAAAATCAGAAAAAATTGCGTTCATCGCTTCCATTTGCCCGACGCAGAACGGACACCACCGTCCGCGAATGAAACAGATGACTAGGGGGCCCTTCTTCAGAAGTTCGGACGATCGGACAACCCTGCCGTTGTGATCAGAGAGTTCGAAGGCTGGAGCGTTGCTGCCAACCAGCAGGGCTCGTTCGTGCGCGCCGGATTTTTTTAGTTCGTCGACGACGCGAGTATGAATGGCCTGGATTTCCCCCGGAACGTATTTCGCGATGAGGTCTTTTCGCTCCGTATAAATTTCGCGGAGAAGGCGCGTCTCAGCCTGCGGAGTCGATTCTTGGAGAGAACGCCACTTCATAAGAAGCTGCACCGGTCAGCCACCCGCCGTCAGTTGGAACCTGAGGCACAAAACAAACTTGAACTTGCTCAACGAAATTCGTCCGAAATGCCCCGAGCGGGCCAACGACCAACAGCCAACGACCAACGACGATCTCGGCTGAAACCTACATCGGCATCTTCATCCCTGCCAGCTTCCGGGCAAAGTTGCCTTTTCCCATCTGCTTAAACATCTTTCGCATTTGCGCGTACTGCCGGAGAAGGTTATTAACTTCCTGCACAGTCCGCCCAGATCCACGAGCGATGCGCTTGCGGCGGCTGCCGTTGATCACATCGTGGTGATGGCGCTCGTAGGCGGTCATCGAATTGATGATGGCTTCGACGTGGTTAATCTGCTTCTCATCGATCTTGTCGGCATGCTTCTGCAATCCGGCAAACGGGCCGATGCTGGGCAGCATGCCCATCAGGTTCTGCAGCGAACCCATTTTTCTAACTTGGCGCAACTGGTCGCGAAAATCTTCCAACGAGAATCCGTCTCCCGAAAGTGCGCGCGCGGCAAGGTCTTGAGCTTTCTTCTTGTCCACATGCTGCTCGGCGCGCTCGATGAGCGACAGAATATCGCCCATCCCGAGAATGCGCGAGACGATGCGGTCGGGATGAAACGGTTCCAGTGCGTCGTACTTCTCGCCGATGCCGATAAATTTGATCGGCTGGCCCGTGACCTGACGGATTGAAAGGGCCGCACCCCCGCGGGCATCGCCGTCCATCTTGGTGAGCACCACGCCGGTGAGGGCCAGTTTCAATATGCAGGCGGCCAGCGGTATCCACGATAAGCACGTCGCAGCCGGAGTTCACAGCTTCGCGGCGCGCTTCCTTGGCGAGACGCTCGACGGTCGGAGTGTTTGCTTCCCCAACCTGGCCTTCGTAAATCTGAGCCTTGATCGCCGCCGCAACTACCTTGAGCTGCTCGCGCGCTGCGGGACGATAAACGTCCACCGAGACCAGCAACGGATGATGGCCCCCGTTCTTGAACCAATGCGCCAGTTTGCCGGAGGTCGTCGTTTTGCCCGAACCCTGCAATCCCGCCATGAGGACAACTGTGGGTGGCTGCGAGGCAAATTTCACCCGCGCCGTATCTTTGCCCAGAATCTCCACGAGTTCATCGCGGACAATCTTGATAACCTGCTCTCCCGGCGATAGAGCAGTCAGTACTGCCTGGCCGACGGCTTTGGCCTGCACCTGGTCAATGAACTGCTTGACAACTTTGAAGTGTACATCGGCTTCGAGCAGCGCCAGCCGAAGCTCACGCAAGGTCTCTTGCATGTTCTCTTCGTTGAGAACAGCCTGCCCGCGAAGCGATTTGAATGTACGTTGAAGGCGTTCCTGGAGGCTCTCGAACATGGTTGATGAGTTATTCTAACAGCCGATTCGGCCATAGCCTTGCCCGTCAACAAGTCAGGCGCGCGGAGTCGAAGACTCTAGTTCGAGTTCAATCCGTGCTCGCGTGAGAGAAGCACCTTTTTCCAATGAGACTCGCGGCGCAGAATGTCGTTAGGAGTTGCGTGGACATCGGCAATCTCAAGAATGGAAAATCTAGAGGCGTTGGCGCGTTCATTGCCGCCTTCATCTTGAAGGAGTTGCCTTCGCTCCACATTGCCCCCGTGCCCTGTCGCGACATACGCAGACCATCTTTGCCAGATTCCACCTTCTCCGCAGGCGCTCCCGACATAGAGTTTGCCCGATGCGGTATCCGAAATGAGATACACACCAGCGACGTTTGAGAGTGCCGTTCGCCAAGACTCAGGCTCGTGCTTGACGATGACTTCCAGATTGAGCTTTGAGAGGTCGACGGCCTTAAAACCAGGGAACCGCTCAATGCTCAGGCGCTCTGGCAATATTTCGGAGACATTCAGATGGTCGGCCCAATTATCCAGGTTGAGGTAAGACTGCCTACCGGGCCGTTCGAAACCCACGACGAGCCGTCCACTAAATTCCGCACAGGACTGTCGCTCTCGGAGCTGGTAGTAGTGAGCCTCGCGATCGCCATGCCATTCACACCCCTCGGAATCATAAACACCGGCGTAGAGCCATCGGTCGATGCCGGGGAGACCAATCAAGGCCACCACAAAACGGCGTTCAAAATTTCGCCTAGTTTGCCAGCGTTGCCATTCGTCGAAGTTTCCCGCTCGGTAAACATCTAGCGGATCGTCTGTCCCGTTCCACGTTGCAAGATGAACTTTGGTTTCTTGAGGTGTAACCTCCGGGTCCATCAGCGCGATGAAATCGACCACTCGCACGGGGCAAGAATTATAGCAAGGGCTAATCAGTGACCGTCGAGACTCACGCCCAACCCGGCTCTACCGTGCCATCACGTGCCACTGGTACTTCAGGAGGGGGCTTCCCTCCACGGACGATGGCGTCCGGAGGCTACGTGGGCCGTGGTGCTGCAAACACTTCCTTCGCCGCAACCACCGTATTGCAATGAATTGTCACCGTGTCTTCTACGCGCCGCGCGTAGCCGCCGGCATAAGTAACCATCACCGGAATGCCTCGGGTCTTGGCCACCCGGAGAACCAATTCATCTCGTTTCTTCAATCCTTCAATCGTCAAACCCAGGCCGCCGAGTTGGTCTTCGCGATAGGGATCCGCGCCGGCGATGTAGCAGATGAGATCAGGCGTGAACTGCCGAAGACCGGAGCTCAGCGCGTTGTCGAGCCAGGCAAGGTAGTCGTCGTCGGTGATGCCGTCCGGCAGGTCCACGTCAATGGATGATGGCGGTTTCCAGGCGGGGTAGTTGTTCTCCTGATGCAGCGAGATGGTGAACACATCGCCGGTCTGTGAGCCGCGCATGACCGCAGGACGTCCGAGAGTTGGTGGTCCAGACGACGGGAGCGGCTCAGTAACCGCGCGCGTACCAGCAAAGATCGCAGCCGTGCCATTGCCGTGGTGGACGTCGCAGTCAACCGTCATCGCCGTGCGGATTTTGTTGTCACGCTGCATGGTCCGGATCGCGACTGCCACGTCGTGAATCATGCAGAAGCCCTCGCCGTGATCAGGAAAGGCGTGGTGGAATCCACCGCCAATGTTGACTGCGACTCCATCTTTCAACGCACGATCCGCTGCAAGAATTGACCCACCAGCGGCCAGCCAGAAAGCGCGGACGAGCTCGGGAGAATACGGAATCTCCAGCTCCATCTCTTCGCGAGCCGAAAGCGTTCCTGTCTTCAGCTTTTCAACGTATTGCGGCGTGTGCACCAGCAGGATGTCCTGGTCAGAGGCAGGCTGAGGCGTGACGAAGTCCGACGCATCGGCAACTTTGGTTTCAAGCAGGCGGTCGCGCACCTGCCTATATTTCTGAGCAGGGAAGACGTGCTGGCCGATCGGCAAGTAGTACTCGTCGCTGTAGATCAGTTTGAAGGGGAGCATTAAGATCAGCATTCGGCACTCTGCATTCAGCCAACCAAACCGGATGTGCTATCGCTTCTTGGTTTGAGTTGGAGAAGTCACCATCGCGCGCCGGATTGGCACGATGGCTCCGCGCGACGGATCTGTGGCAGCATTGGCTCGTGACAGCACTTCCTCCTGAATGTATTTCACGAAATCCTGAATCTGGCGCTGCATCTCTTCCATGCGCTCGCGCATTTGCAGGATGATGGCGATCCCGCTGATGTTCACGCCCAGATCGCGCGCCAGGTTCAGTATGAATTCGAGGCGTTGCAAATCCTCGTCGGTGTAGAGCCGCGTGTTGCCTTCGGTGCGCGACGGCTTCAGCAGGCCTTCACGTTCATAGAGACGCAGCGTCTGCGGATGAATCCCATACATCTCTGCCACGGACGAGATCATGTACGCGCCTTTGGACCGCCGTTTCGTCATAGTCAGAGTCTAAAGCATAACCACAAAGGGCACGGAGCTTCACAGAGGGCAGGGAAGCTTCACAGAGTACTTCCTCTGTGGGCCCCTGTGCTCCTCGGTGCCCTCTGTGGTAAGGAATTATGCGGCGGGTTCCGGCTCCGCCCAACCTGCAGGTTTTAGTGCGTGATTCAGCGCATAAACGAACACGCCGGCTGCGATCACGATCGCTGCGAGCGCGAACGAGCTCACTCCCCAGACCTGCTCGCTCTGGCTGCGAATCAAGGCGAAGCCGAGCAATAGAATGGGCGCGACGCCGACGGCAACCGCGCCAAACATGCCTCCGGGAACTCGGAATGGACGCCTGAGTTGTGGCTCGCGGATCCGCAACACAATCAGAGCCAGAAATTCGAGAGACAAGCTGGCGCCGTAAATAAGGATGTCGATCGTGACCAGTCTCTCAAACCCAAGCCCGAGGCAGCAGGCCCATCCGATAGCGAGGGCCACGATTGCCACCCAGGGAGCACGCCTCCGATTCAGCTTGCCGAAAAATTTGGGCAGCATTCCATCTTGCGCCATGGCCAGTGGCAGGCGAGAGTAGCTCATCACCAGCGCGTTGAACATGCCGAAGGCGCTGAACATGCCTCCGACCACAAGCGCGATGCGGAGCAGCGGTCCGCCCAGCAGGCCTGCAATGTCGGCCCAGGAGCCCGTTTCCCACGCGCCCGCCGGAAGCCTTGTCATCCACACTGCCGCGACCGGCACAATGTAGCTCAATGCCACGATCACCACGGCGGCGAGCATGGCCCGCGGATACTTCCTCTGTGGGCGCTCGACTTCGGTGGCGATGGTCGACGCGTTGTCCCATCCCATATAGTTCCACATGCAGATGAGCAAACCGCCGATCAAATCAACTTTCGAAGTTGTTGGAGCAGTTACAGCGTGAAACAGCCCCCCGTATTTCAATGGGGAAAGAATCACCACCAGCGCGAAAGGGGCGGACAGCGCGAAGAACAGCCAAAGCGAGGTTGTCGAGACCACCTTCACTCCTGCAATATTCAGCAGCGCGCAGACTATGACAACGGCGAGCCCCACCATTACGCCGCGATAGTTCACCGAAAACCAAGGAAACAGCCGAGTAAGGTATGCGACGAACAGCGTCGGATAAATCGCCATGTCGAAAATCGACGCGACTAGAGACAGCCATGCTTCTTGAAATCCCCAGAAGTTGCCCATAGCGCGGCGCACCCAGGCATAGTAACCGCCTTCAAACGGCAGCGCGCTCGAAAGCTCGCCGATCATGAACGCGCTCGGCAGGCTCCAGAGCAGCGGGGTAAGCAGCAGAATCAGGATGGCGCGACCATAGCCGGCGCCATGGACAATGTCTTCAGTGCCGTAGGTGCCGCCCGAAACCATAAAGAAGGTCGCGGCGACCAGCGGCCAGAGTGTCAGGCGGGCGGATTTTTTTCCTGCGGGAACGAGGGTGGGAGTGAGGTTAGGACGTGCGGCGCTAGCTGTTGCCAATTTCTATGGCTTCCTCCTTGAGCGACTCACTCTCAGCTACTCCGCGCGGGCTGGGCGCTTCGGGGCTTCCGGTTATGAGATTCCAGAAATTCCGCTGAAGTTAGTTCGCAGTGTTGAGATTACGGAAAATTTCCACAGATGCAAGAAGTTTTTTGTGAAATTTTATTGGAGGTAAGTCAAAACCTTGAACCACAGAGGGCACAGAGTCACACAGAGGAAAAGCCACGGAGGAATTACAAGGAAAGCTACGGAGGAATTACGGGTCCTCTGTGGCGCTTCCTCTGTGTGACTCTGTGTCCTCTGTGGTTAAGGTTTTTCGCCAGTCGTAGCCATCAACCATTCTCTTGATTCCGTCTTTTAAATGCTCAACATGGAAATTAATTAGCAGGCCGACCTGCCTTCCGCTGAGGCGCATATAAGAAAGCAGCTGGGCTTTGTGCACAGGATTGATTGCTTCAACGCACTTAATCTCGACAATGACCAGGCTTTCGACGATGAGGTCGATCCGATAACCGAGGTCAATCCTTTCGCCTTCGAAAACAACGGGAAGCCCGACTTGGCGTTCCACCCTCAAGTTCCGCTTTCGAAGCTCATGCAGCAGGCAAGCCTGGTACGCGCTTTCGAGCAAACCCGGCCCAAGCACGGTGTGAACTTTCATCGCGGCGGCGATGATCTCATGTGTGATGTGGTTTATTCCGGGATCAATTTGCTGAGGAGAAGCCTCTGCGTCTTTCCTCTGTGAAGCTCTGTGCCCTCTGTGGTTAATGCTTTTGCCAGTTTCAACTTGGGAAGTGCGCAGGGAAAAGGCTGAAGAGCTAAGCATACAGGGCACAGGCGTAAGCTTACTTAGGAACAGACTGAATAGTTATGCCGCGAGTCTTTGCCTTGGCGGAACTATCGGTATTCGGAACAGCTTTGAATACGGTCTTAACACCGACTCCTCTGAGTATCGACCCAAGCCCGAATACTGCGCCTAAGCCGAGCACAGCAAGAAGGCCAACAATCGCAAATACACTCCGAGAATAGCTAAATGCTTTGCTCTGCCAGCTCCTCGCGTTCTGAATCGAGCTTAGATGTTCTTCCATAAATCCGCTCTGGGATCTTCCGGGTTCAGCTTAGCCAATTCCCGCAGAAGCTCTTTGGTCTTTTCATCCCGCGGCATGGGAACGGTAATCTTGATCTCCACAATTTCATCTCCCCGTTTCCCCTCACGCGTAGCCGAGGGCACGCCTTTTTCCCGCAGACGCAGCTTCTGGCCACACTGGGTCCCAGGCGGAATCTTGAGCTGAGCCCGACCGTCTATAGTGGGAACTTCGATCTTGGCGCCCAGAGCAGCTTCCGAAGCTGTCACGGGAACCGTGAGGTAGATATCGTCGCCGTCGCGGCGAAATGTGGGATGGTTCTCGGTACGAATGATGACGTAGAGATCTCCGGGAGGTCCGCCGTGCGGGCCGGCATTGCCCTTCCCCGGAATTCGAATGCGCTGGCCATCGCGCGTGCCGGGTTTGATTCTCACTTCGAGCGGTTCGGTGCGGCTGACCACGCCTTCTCCGTGACAGACCGGGCAGGTAGAGATGTTCTTACCCGTCCCATGGCACCGCGGACAGGTCACGTTGAACTTCATGCGTCCGCCGGTTTGCTCGATCGTCCCCTTGCCCTTGCATTGCGGACACACGCCCGGCGCTTCAATGTAGCCGTTGCCATGGCAATTGGCGCAGACATCCTGGCGCGTGATGTTCAAGCGCATCACGCCGCCTCGAATTGCTGTCCAGAACGGGACACTGACCTGATATTCCAGGTCCGAGCCCGGCTCAGGGCCTTCCTGAGCTGCAACGCCGCCCCGGCCGCCGAACATGCCAGAGAAGATGTCGCGGAACCCGCCACTACTGCCGGAGCTTCTCTGTCCGCGCGCCCCTTCGAACATGTCAGAGAAGTCGAAGCCGCCGAAGTCGAAGGGAACTCCTTGACCGCCGGCATCAGTGTTGCCAGGCTGTCCGCGAGGAACTCCGCCGAAGCCGCCGGCTCCGGTTGGGCCTCCGCGCGCATAGGCCTCGGCGGCTGCAGGATCGATATTGTCCGAGTAGAAGCCGAGCTGGTCGTAGATCTTGCGCTTCTTGGGATCGCTGAGGACGTCGTTGGCCTCCGAGAGGGCCTTGAACTTCTCCTCAGCTGATTTGTCCCCTGGATTAACGTCGGGGTGGTACTTGCGCGCAAGTTTTCGGAATGCCTTCCGGATATCCTCCGTCGAGGCAGACTTCTTCACGCCAAGTGTGCCGTAATAGTCTTTTTGGGTAGTGGTTGCCATCACTTAACTTTCAAAGTGTTGTCATCCCAGCCAAGGGAGCTGCTGGCTATTCCGCAAATACTACCTCGGCTGCCAGCTTAATCGGCCACTGTTAACGTCTCGGCTTCTTCGATTCGGTTAACGCAATCCTCTTTGCTTTTTGCCCCATTCCAGCGTTTCAATTATCTCAGCACGCAAGCGTACGAGTGCTTTGATTTGCATCTGCTGCGCTCAGAAAGCGGGATTTGTTTCTATTTCCAGAATTCCTCGGCGTTCGTACTGCGGCGCATCCACGTACACGGGAAGGCGATGCACTCCTTGCGGCGTGGGTGCGAACACGTACCAGCGCTTCTCTTGTTCTACGAATGCGAGAAAATAATCTTGTCCTTTGATATTAAACTGCAATTTGCTTACCTCTTTTCTAATAAAAATTCAGCCACGGATTGCGCGGATTTCCACTGATCCAATGAATCCGTGGCGATCTGCGCAACCCGCGGCAGTTGAACGGAAGAGACGGGCGAGACCCGTCTCTTCACGGTCTTACATATATCTGATGCTTATTTCTTATCCTCTACGTCTACGTACTCGGCATCGATCACGCCTTCGTCTTTCTTGGCCTGACCATTGCCGCCCGGAGCCGGACCTGCCTCCGAACCTGGAGCTGCGCCTGCACCCGGAGGCGGAGCCTGCGTTGCTTTGTACATCTGCTCGGCCAGCTTATGCGAAGCCTGGGTCAGAGTTTCGCGTGCGCGGTCCATCTGGGCTTTGTCGTTCGACTCCAGCGCCTTCTTCGCATCGGCAACCGCGTTTTCCACCTCGCCGCGGTCGGAGCCGGAGATCTTATCGCCCTGCTCCTTCAGCATCTTCTCGATCTGATAGACCATCGAGTCGAGCTGGTTCTTGGCGTCGATCGTTTCACGCTGCGTCTTATCTTCGGCGGCGTGCTGATCGGCGTCCTTGGCCATGCGCTCGACCTCTTCTTTCGATAGACCAGACGAAGACGTGATCGTGATCTTCTGGTCCTTGCCCGTAGCGTTGTCTTTCGCCGTCACATTGAGGATGCCGTTCGCGTCAATGTCGAACGTCACTTCAATCTGCGGTACGCCACGCGGAGCTGGTGGAATTCCGGTCAAATGGAATTTGCCCAGAGTCCGGTTCTGCGCCGCCATCGGACGCTCCCCTTGCAGCACGTGAACTTCAACCGATGTCTGGCTGTCGGCTGCAGTCGAGAACGTTTCCGTTTTCTTTGTCGGAATCGTGGTGTTGCGCGGAATCATCCCGGTTGCCACGCCTCCGAGGGTTTCAATCGACAGCGTCAGCGGAGTCACGTCGAGCAGCAACAGGTCCTTCACTTCGCCTTTCAACACGCCGCCCTGAATCGCCGCGCCAACCGCGACAACCTCATCCGGATTCACGCCCTTGTGGCCTTCCTTGCCGAACAGCTCCTTTACCAGAGTCTGAATGCGAGGCATGCGCGTTTGTCCGCCGACCAGCACAACTTCATTGATCTTGCTGTTGTCGACGCCGGCGTCTTTCATACACTGGCGGCACGGGCCAACCGAGCGCTGAATGATGTCCTCGATCATGCCTTCCAGCTTCGCCCGGGTAAGCTTCTTAACCAGGTGCTTCGGACCACTGGCGTCGGCGGTAATGAAGGGGAGATTGATCTCCGTCTCCATCGTG
>WNFR01042628.1_pt1 | contig 10692 bp, 9 predicted proteins | sample 5400221 | NCBI WGS metagenome assembly WNFR01 (sample SAMN13153357, study PRJNA577476) | soil metagenome | isolation source: 40 cm soil under Madrone tree | place: USA:California | collected 2016-06-14 | reverse complement strand
CTAGTAGTTTTGGGCTTCATACTAGCTAGTAGGTCTTGACAAACGGAGACCCCCTCGATGAATACAAGCGGATTCGCAGCCGTTTACAGGCTGAGGCCCCCTCGGTTCAGGGTTAGCACACGCCGTAAGCTGGCATCCCTGCGTATTTGCGTTCAACGCAGGCGCAAGAAGCACGGCGTCCCTCACTCTGTTTTCCCGGACACGATCCGCCAGGGCACTAGGTCGATTCAATTTGTGCCTGGCGCCTCAACGTGAATAGGCCCTGGCAATCGCTACCTTGCTATAACCAATGGGCTAGCCTCCGGCACTTTGTTCTAACGGGGGAAGACCCGTTTTCTCACGGACCGAAGCGATTTGATTAAAGAGATGGAGGTAAACCCTTGACTACAGGCGGACACATATACTGGCTCAGTAATCGTCAGACGAATCAATTTGCTAGTGCCAAGGCACTGCCTGGGCTTTCGCAACCATCAGGTATCAGTGCAGCGATTCCCGCGACGATTCAGCGGTTAGCGCTAATTCCTTCTCGCGTAATTTTGGGAATGATTCTTCTCGCCGCGCTCGGAATCTGCTCGACGGTAATCCATCGAAGTCGCACCCAGTTGACAGCTTCGGCCCTCCAGTACCAACGGATGTCGTCTGAAATCGACTTCATACGTCGCTCAAACGCTTCGCTGGGGGTGGAGATTGGAAGAATGGCCAGCGACCCAGCAGTAATCGAATCTTCAGCGCGAGCAAGACTAGGAATGGTTAGAGCGAACGATATTGTGGTGCCTATTGGCTCGCTGGAATCAAGTTCGAGATCAGAACTCGTTTCATTTGTCCGCTAACAGCATCCGCTTAACCCCGCTGCTTTGTCCACGAATTCTGGGTCCCCTCCGAGATCGCGCGGCTGCAAGCATTACGCAGCCGCGCGCCCTTCTTTATGCTCGGATCGCCTTGATTGACACGCAAACATACATCTACTAATAATGAATGCGAAAATGCTGGAGATCAAAGAAGCGTCTTTCGAAAAGCATGGCGAGCAAGCCAGCGAAAAAAAGGCTCTGAAAGCCTCATCTGAGCGTCTGACCGAGCGTAAGCTAAGCTTTCAAACCGTCTCTCTAGAGGAGGTGAACCGGCTTTACACTCAAGCCGACGTTGCTCGTCTTGACGTAGATCTCGATCTTTCATTTCCTGGGCAGTTCCCTTACACACGAGGCATCCATGCTACAGGCTACCGGGGCAAGCTCTGGACAATGCGTCAGTTCGCGGGCTTTGGCACGCCCGAACAGACCAACGCCAGATTCAAGTACCTATTGAGGGAAGGGCAAACGGGGCTTTCGGTCGCATACGATCTTCCGGCCCTTATGGGTTACGACGCGGACTCTCCGCTTTCAGAAGGTGAAGTAGGAAAATGTGGCGTTGCAGTTTCCTCCCTCGCCGATATGGAAGCGCTCTTTGAGGGCATTCCTCTGGAAGACGTAACCGTTTCTCAAACAATCAACGCGCCTGCATCAGTCTTTCTCGCTATGTACTTGATCGTCGCCGAAAAACAGGGAGCGGATTGGAAAAAGATCTCAGGCACGCTACAAAACGACATTCTCAAAGAGTACATCGCTCAGAAGGAGTGGATTTATCCCATTCGCTCCGCGATGAAATTAGTCGTTGACACCTTCGAATTCTGTACAAAACACGTCCCTCGATACAATCCGGTTTCAGTTAGCGGTTATCACATACGTGAGGCAGGTGCCACCGCTTTGCAAGAGCTTGCGTTCACATTGCGGGACGGAATCGAATACGTTGAGTGGGGCGTGCGCGCCGGGCTCGACATTGAGCGATTCGTTCCGCGCATCTCTTTCTTCTTCAACGCGCATAATGACTTTTTCGAGGAAATCGCCAAGTATCGAGCCGCGCGTCGCATTTGGGCGCGGGTGATGCGCGATCACTTTGGCGCGAAAAACGAACGCACAATGCAATTGCGATTTCACACACAGACAGCGGGAGTATCGCTCACTGTTCAGCAACCCGTTAACAACATTGTCCGCGTAGCAATCCAAGCTCTCGCCGGTGTCTTAGGCGGCACGCAGTCGCTACACACTGACGCTTATGACGAGGCGTTAGCATTACCGACAGACAAAGCGGCGCTGATCGCTTTGAGAACTCAACAGATAATCGCCGAAGAGACTGGCGTCGCAAATACTGTCGATCCTCTCGGCGGTTCCTACTTCATAGAAGCATTGACGCAGAAGATGGAAGACGGCGCGCGCGCCTACTTCGATCGGATTGACGCGATGGGAGGCATGGTAGAAGCCGTCGAAAAGGGTTTTCCGCAACGTGAGATTCAAGAGTCAGCCTATCAATATCAGAAGGCCCTCGAGCGCGGTGATCAGACGATCGTTGGCGTGAATAAGTACGCCATGGAGGATCAGCCACAGGAAGTCCCAATTCTAATCATTGATGAATCGGTCCGAAGTCATCAGATTGAGCGTCTTGAGCAAACGAAAGCAAGGAGAGACAGCGGCGCTGTTCTAAAAGCCCTCGATGGCTTGAGAAAGGCCGCCGAACGTGGCAAGAACACAATGCCGATGACCATGGAAGCCGTCCGGGCTTACGCAACGCTCGGTGAGATTTGCTCAGCTCTTCGTGACGTTTACGGGGTTTATGAAGAGCCAGCGATCTAATGCCTTTATTACCCAACGGAAAATACTTTTCGTGAATGTGAAATGAACCGAGGTATGATTCGAGTCTTAGTCGCTAAGCCAGGCCTTGATGGCCATGACCGCGGCGCCAAGGTAATTGCGCGCGCGTTGCGCGATGCAGGGATGGAGGTCATTTACACGGGGCTGCGCCAAACGCCCGAGATGATCGCCGCTGCGGCATTGCAAGAGGACGTTGACGCTGTTGGAGTATCAATCCTCAGTGGCGCGCACAACACGCTTTGCCCGCGAATCGTTTCACTCTTGCGCGAGCAAGGGATGAACGATTGTCTCGTCGTTCTGGGAGGCATTGTCCCTCAAGAAGACATTCCGAAATTGAAAGAGCAAGGCGTCGCCGAAATTTTCCTTCCAGGAACATCCACACAAGAAATCGTAAGGTTCTTGCGAGAAAACGTGCGGCCTCGGGAATAGCACATTTGTTCTCACGTTAAACCTCTGGAAATGAAATCTTAACTTGGACAACACTCTCCGGTCACTTGGTTCAATCTGAAAGATCACTCGCTTCAGCTTGACCGGTAATAACATGCCGCTGGTTTAACCACGGACCTCAATTCGCGCAAATCCCCAACAGAACAGTGTTCGCCGCTGATATCAGTCTGCGGCATCACCCTTGCCAAAAGAGTCGCGGGCATCGCCCGTGATTCTGGAAATTCAGGCAATGGCATACGAAACAAATGACTGATAAGAATAAATCGAAGAATGCAAATCGCAAGTGCGTTCGGCTCTGGATTACCGGCCTGGCTGCTTCAATTTTGTTAGTTGCGGGAACAGTTGTTCCTGACAAGACTCATGCCACCTCCAGAACACCTCAAAAGTATTCGAAGGACGTTCCCAACAACACCAACTTTGTCGATGTCGTTATCCAACCAGCAGGTCCATGGACTTCATCGCTCGACACGGATGTCAAGAATAAAGGCGGAAAATATAAACAGACTTTCAAAAACTTTCCCGCTCGCGTCGTCACAATGCGCGGAAATGACGCAATCAACGAATCGACACGTACAGACGTTCGCTATGTTTCAATGGTCCGGAAGACATGGCCGATGGGCCACGTCTCGCTCACTAGCGGTGCTGATCAGGCGAGCGTGATGGCACCCGCGGGCTCGACCTTCGACGGGACCGGCATAGGGATCGCAGTTCTCGATTCCGGAATCGACCCGAATCACGTTGCCTTGAGTGACGCACAATCAAGCTCACGCATGGTTGTGAATCAGGATTTTACGGGCGAGCTGGATGCTAATGGATTTCCCATCACCAGCGATCTCTATGGACATGGTACGCACGTGGCTAACATCGCTGCAGGTAATGGCAAGGTCGCTCAAGGCTCATATGTTGGCATCGCGCCCAACGCCAGCATAATCAATCTACGTGTTCTGAACTCCCAAGGCGTTGGGACCGAGGTCGCCCTGCTGAATGCTCTGGACTGGTTAGCGACAAACCGCTCGACCTACAACATCCGGGTCATAAACATGAGTCTTGGCATGCCGGCAATCGATTCATATCAGTTCGATCCAGTTTGTCAGGCGGTACGGAGTTGATCGACTGCCCGGGCAACGAACCGTCAGCGATTACCGTCGGCGCCGCCAATACTTTCGGAACTGACGCTCGTAATGATGACGGGGTGACGACGTATAGCTCACGTGGGCCGACGCGCAGTTACTGGACAGACGCATATGGGGTCAAACATTACGACAACCTCGTAAAGCCCGATGTGGTGGCTCCGGGCAATAAGATCGTCTCTGCCGAGGCCTATCTGAACCATCTAGTAACAACCTATCCTACGATCGACGCGGGAGTCAGCACCGTCGACACACACAAAATGATGTTCCTCAATGGAACTTCAATGGCCACACCAGTGGTGGCCGGCGCTGCGGCGCTGTTACTGCAAGCTAACCCGAAGCTGACGCCTAACCTCGTCAAGGCCATCCTCATGTACACCGCGCAGCAACTTGCGAACTTTGATACATTCGAACAAGGCGCAGGCGAAATCAATCTCGAAGGCGCCATGCGCGTAGCGCTTAGCGTCCGCACCGATCTCTCTTCGTCCACGAGCCTGGGCTCGCCGCTGCTGACGACTGCTCCACCGGCAGCGCAAACGACGATTGGCGGCTATGGGTTCACGTGGGCGCAAGGAATCGTCCTCGACAATACCTTTGCAACCGGAGCGGATCTGATCACCAAGTATCAAAAGGTCTATGGTACGGGCGTGTTGCTCGGCGACGCGACAACCTTTAACAACGGTGTCCTCGTTAGCGATGGCACGATGGTCTCGAACGGCGTGCTCCTCAGCGATAACATCCTGACCAGCAGCGGTATCACGATGAGCGACGGTATAGTCTTCTGTGCCGACGGCGTGCTGTTGGGAGACGGTGTGCTGTTGGGTGACGGTGTCTTGTTGGGTGATGGGGTACTGTTGAGCGATGGTGTCCTTCTCGGCGACGGCGTCTTGCTCAGCGACTACACAACGCAAGCCCTCTCAGGAACTATTACCGGAGATAAGACGAGCTCCATGAAGGTCGTGCTTGATGGGTCCTCGACTACGACTAAGAAGAAATAGAAAGTGAGGCTGGAAGCCTCACCTTGTCACCTCACCGACTACCAGCGCGAGCTGAACTAGATGTTCATCTCGCGCTTTTCATGCTCTAACGATTTCGAGTGTTCGTCGTATGAAAGTTACAGGTCCGCAGTCAGTCTTTCGTTAAGAAGCGTTCAATCCCCTTCTGACAATCTTCACTCAATCGAGCAATTACATTCGTATCGGATCCGCACTGCATTGCGTCCTCGAAATCCATTCCGTCGATTTGATAAAGAAGTCTTTTCAATAAGCTTACTGCTGAGCGGCTCACTGTTTGGAATCGTCGCACGAAGGTCTCGACTTCATCGGCGAATGCCTGGTCGTCAAAGACTCGATTGACCAAACCCAACTCTACGGCTTTTTCTGCTCCGATCTCGGCGCCAAGTGTCAGCAGTTCAAAGGCCTTTTTTTCCGAAACGTTGCGCCGCAGGATTGCCGTGACCATTGCGGGTACGAAGCCAATTTTAACTTCCGGATAACCGAACCGGGCGGAGCGTGCCGCCAAGACCAGGTCGCACGCAGTAGCGAGGCCGCACCCCCCGGCGAGTGCCCTGCCGCGCACGGCAGCAACCATTGGCACACGAACCTGACGAATCAATGTGAAAATTTCCATCAAAGAATGCGCATCTTCGAGATTCTCAGAAACCGACGCGGTCGAGATTTGCTGCAGGGCTTGAAGGTCCGCGCCGGAACAAAAATCCGATCCGGCTCCAGTGAGAATCACCGCGCGCACATCTTGATCATGGTCGGCGCGACGCAATGCGACTTTGAGCGCCGCTATGATTTCAGCATTTAGCGCGTTACGCCTCTCGGGACGGTTCAGCGTGATGCGCGCGATTGCATCGTCAACTTCATAAAGAACTGATTCTTCAGGTCCCATCGTTCCCTTTGCTTCAGACCTCAGCACGCATGACCAAACCTCAGGTTCTTATTGGTTCAGTCCCAACTGCCTCGCTTCTGCTTCGTCGACTTCGATTTCCATTCGCAACAGCGCCGTCGAAAAAGTCTTCCCCTGCGCGTCAGTCATCAGCGAAAGCGTACCGCCACCGCCGAGGCTTTCATGCAACAAAAAGTTGAGCGCGCCGAGATTCGGTAATTCGAATCGTTCCACTTCGCCTTTGCAAATACCTTTGAAATGTTCTTTGACGCGCGCCGCGGTCACGTTTCGCACCAGCAGCAGATAGAAGTCATCGCGTAACGCGATTAGACCGATATTCGCCGTGTCACCTTTGTCGCCGGATCGCGCATGCGCAAGCTTCGTGAGTTGAATCTTCATAATGATAACAATCTGATTAAAACTTCTTCGCGGCGTCCGCGTTAAAGCTAAACGTCCATAATCTCAACACGCGGTGTTATCTCACTCTTCGGAATCAGCGCCGGCCAATACGCCACGATCTCTTCAACCTTTGGACGACCGCCAGCAAATCCCGTCACCGCCGGAGGGCCAGTCAGAATCAGCGGCGCTATTTCTTTGGTGAATCTTTCAATCACCGAGCGATCGTTACCGCGCACGCCCACGCGCAGTTGCACTTCGGCAAGATCGGGCGATGGCTCGCCAGCCAATGTGCCATGGGTCGCATTCGCGCCCACTAATTCCGTCATAATCTCATCGAACCGAAGGCCGAGCCGATCAAGTCGCGCGCGGAGGATTCCGTCAGCAGCTTTCGCCTTCTCATACGCGGCGGGCCAGGCATAGACCAGGGTACCGACGGCTTTGTAGCCCGCTGAGTAACTGATTGAAATTTTCAAAGAGTCAGTCGCCGCGCGACCTCTAATCCCGAAGACCCGCACACGATCAGCGCCATCATCCGCCAAATGAATCGTCGTGAAATCCGCGACGCAATCGGGCGTGATGTATTCGCGGGGATGGCCCATTTCGTAAACCAACTGCTCCTTAACCGAAGGCGCATTAACCCGGCCACCGGTCCCTTCGTGTTTCGTAATTACGAATGTTCCATCGGATGAAGCTTCGACAATTGGGAAACCAACATTCGCGAGGTCGGGGATGGTTTGCCATTCGTACTGACAATTTCCACCAGAACATTGTGCTCCGCATTCGATGATGTGCCCGGCAATCGTCCCGGCAGCCAGTTTGTCCCAATCATCCGTGGCCCAGCCGAATTCGTGAATCATCGGCGCGAGCGTCAAACCAGTATCAGTCGCGCGTCCGGTGATAACGATTTGTGATCCTTCATTCAGAGCTTCGACTATAGGCTGCGCCCCGAGATAAGCATTCGCGCTCTGAATTCGATCCCTTACCGTGGCCAACCGTTCGCCCGTATCCATGTTCCGCAATTCGATTCCTCGGCCCAGCAGATCATTGATCCGATCCAGAATGTCGTCGCCGGTAACGATCCCGATTTTCAACTTACCCTGCAGTCCCAAGTCGCGTGCCGCCTCGCGCACGGCTCCGGCGCAACCTTCGACGTTCACGCCACCGGCATTGGCAATTACCTTGATGTCCCGATCGACACATGCTGGCAAAATCTGCTTCATGAGCGGCACAAAGTCACGCGCATAGCCGGCCGTGTGGTCGCGCGCCTTCTGCTTTTGCATGATCGACATGGTGACTTCGGCCAGATAATCAAGGATCAGATAATCGATTGACCCTCCTTGAACCTGGCGAACTGGCGCGTCGGGCAGATCGCCCCAGAATCCCTGGCCGGCGGCGATGCGAATCTTTGATTTCATTTCTTCAGGTTAGTTTTGGCCCTCACAAGAAAGACACGGGAAATCGGCGGCGAAGATAGTACTGCAACGTGCCGCCTTTGCGGCAACGTACAATAGAATCTCACCACGTCCCGTGTCTGCGTGTCCCAGCGGCCTCGCGTTAGTCACTTCCGGACTACTGCTGAGGCGGTGGCGGCGGCGGCGCAGTAGTCTTTGGCTTCGGCTTATGGCGTCGCGGCATCGTTTTCATTGAACCGGCCGAACTAAACGAGAACGTTCGACCAGACTGAGTAGTTGATCCGGCGGTCAACGTAAAGTTGGTTCCGGTGATCGTCAGCGTCGCATCGCCCGTCAACCCGGCGTCCGAATAGTCTACTTTGCCTGTGTAAGTGCCGGAGAGATCAGTCTGCTCCTGTTGCATCGGATCGCAGCGCCCAGTCTTTCTCGGAGCCGGCGTTGCTTCAGTGGTTGGGCCAGCCGCAGTTCCTGATTCGGTCGTCTTTGGTTTTGGTTTATGCCGGCGCGGTTTATTCTTTGCGCCCGTGTTGGTATTCGTCATCGTCATTGACGAATTTGTATTCTGCGCGGAGACAATCACACTGCCGCCGACAAGGGCCGCCATGACAACGACGGCCAGTCCTAGAACGAAAAGATAGATAGTGCTCTTTCTCACGTTTCTTCTCCTTTGTTGAATTGGCCACAGAGGCACCGAGTCACAGAGAAAGACAACCACAAGAAAACAACAGAATTGGAAATGCTCGTTTCGGTCTCTCTGTGTCTCGGTGTCTCTACGGCTTTCCTTTTCCACTCCGCTTAAAAACGCGGATCATGACAACGTAGGCGGTAAAACGAACTGCCCGAGATGCGGCCCTGAAAAATTCGAACTCACACGCAATGCAAGCTCGAGAGCGTTTCTGCTTTCTCCGGGCGCGATCACCGCATCGACAAAGCCGCGTGCGGCAGCGTATTTCGCATCGAGTTCCCTTTCATAGTTCGCACGCACTGCATTCATTTCCGCCGCCAGTTCTGTGCTTGGCTCTTTGCCCTTTGCTCTTAGCCTTTCGAGTTCACTCCCGAAAACAGCCTGGACGGCAGAGTCGCCCTCCATCACAGCCATGCGCCCGGTGGGCCAACTGAAAATGAAGTCGGGGTCGAAGCCCTGTCCGGCCATCGCATAATATCCCGCGCCGGACGCGTGGTTCACCGTCAAGACTATCTTCGGCACGATCGCCGTGGCCATCGCTTCGACGAATCGCGCGCCGGCGCGGATGATTCCTGAATGTTCTGCTTCCGGACCAACCATGAATCCGGAAACATCCTGAATGAAAACGAGTGGCGTGCGATGTCGATTGCAAGTGTCGATGAAATAAGCGACTTTCTCTGCCGATTCGGTGTAAATGATGCCGCCAAACTTCGGCGCGCCGCCGGCGGGATCGCGAAACATCCCTCGCGCGTTTGCAATTATGCCCACTTGGATTCCGCGCACACTCGCATGGCCGGTGATAACCTCTTTCGCGTAATCGGCCTGAAACTCGTCCAGGTGTCCTTCGTCCAACAGACAATCCAAAAGCTCGCGCATGTTGTAAGGTTGGCGATGATCTTCCGGAATTATTTCAGAAATCCTTTCCGCCTCAGCGCCCGCATCCTTGCGGGCGGTCCGCAGGCTTCCAGCCTGCCGATTCATTGGCAACTCCGAAACAAACTCTCTTATTTTCGCAATCGCCTCTTCATCATTCTTAACTCGATAATGGGCCACTCCCGAAAGCTCATTATGCGTACGCGCCCCGCCGAGTGTTTCGTTATCAATCGTCTGACCCGTCGCGCCTTTCACCAAATTCGCGCCACCCAAGCCCATGAACGAAGTGCCTTCGACCATGATCATGATGTCCGACAGCGCCGGCAGGTACGCGCCGCCGGCGATACACGGCCCCATCACTGCCGCAATCTGTGGGACTCTCAAATAGCGCCGCATGATTGAGTTGTAATAGAAAATACGCGAGGCGCCATACTGGCCCGGGAAGACACCACCCTGATAAGGAAGATTCACTCCCGCGGAATCGACGAGGTAAATAATCGGCACCCGCGACCGCATAGCGATCTCTTGCGCGCGCAGAATCTTCTTGATTGTCTCTGGCCACCACGATCCGGCTTTGACGGTCGCATCATTGGCGACAACGACAACTTCTCTCCCACCCACGCGTCCGATCTTAGTTACCACTCCAGCTGCCGGCGCCGCGCCGTCATATTGATCATAAGCAACCAGCAACCCGATTTCCTGATTGAGGGAATCTTTATCGAGAAGGAGATCGATTCGTTCTCGCGCAGTAAGTTTATGTGCCTTATGCTGCTTCTCGATCTTCTCTGACCCGCCGCCAAGACGTATTTTCGCTTCCAACTCGTGAAGCTCGGTGGTTAACTCGCGCAATCGGGTATGTTGGCGTTTGGGTTTTGAAGCAGCGACTTTCGAAGGAACGCTGTCTGCCTTTTGCTTTTCACGTTCTGCCTTTTCAACGGCAGGCTTTGCGACTCTCGACAGCGGTCGCACCTTGAATCCGGAAGTGGACACTACTTCAGACTCCGTCTCAGCCATGTCGAGCCTCTGCTGACTCCTGACTTCTGACTCGAACTAAGGAAAATTTAACGATTAACTTGAAATGAAAGTATCACAGATCAAACCCGAAGATCATCCGAAACCACGACAAACTCTCTGACCACTTGGCCGAGAGTTGTAAATTCTGCTTAAAATAG
>WNFR01018631.1_pt1 | contig 10692 bp, 8 predicted proteins | sample 5400221 | NCBI WGS metagenome assembly WNFR01 (sample SAMN13153357, study PRJNA577476) | soil metagenome | isolation source: 40 cm soil under Madrone tree | place: USA:California | collected 2016-06-14 | reverse complement strand
CAGTCGGAGGGCGACTCCATCCTGCTCTACGGACCGGGGCACCAGGTGGTCGAGACCTTCACCTTCCCGCGCCAGTCGACGGGCGAGGGCCTCTGCCTGGCCGACTTCGTCGCGCCGCGCTCGACGGGCGTGACCGACTACGTGGCGCTCTTCGCCGTCACCTGCGGCGGCGGCGTGCGCGAGCTGGCGGAGCGCTGGAAGGCCGAGGGCCGCTTCCTCGACTCGCACATCGTCCAGGCGCTCGCCATCGAGGGCGCCGAGGCGTTCGCCGAGCTGCTCCACCGCCGCCTGCGCGAGATGTGGGGCTTTCCCGACCCGCCCGAGATGACCATGCAGGAGCGCTTCAAGGCGCGCTACCGCGGCGTGCGGGTGAGCTTCGGCTACCCTGCGTGCCCGCGCCTGGAGGACCAGGAGAAGCTCTTCCGCGCCCTCGACGTGGAGGGCGCCATCGGCGTGCGCCTCACCGAGGGCTTCATGATGGACCCCGAGGCGTCGGTGTCGGCGCTCGTCTTCCATCACCCGGAGGCGCGCTACTTCGTGATCGCGCCGGGGGACCTCGAGGCCTTCGAGCGGCGGGGCGCGGGGAGCGGCTGAGGCAGCTCCTGAGGATTCATCCACATCACGAGGATCACGAAGAAGCTGAAGACGAAGGCGACGAGCGAGGGCCGCAGGCCGACGAGGGCGTAAGAACCTCAAAGGGCGGACGATGGGGTGCTCGCTGAGCCGTTCCGAGCGACCACGCCACGTGGATCACACCGCCGGCCGCACCGACGCGCTCGTCATCTGCCGATATCGCCATGCGATGGCCTTGCCGTACGCCATCGTGCGCGGGCCGTGCATCGCGAGGTTCGGGCCGCCGTGATAGAGCCGCGCCGCGGCCTCCACGTTGCCGTGCGTCCGCCGGAGCGCATCGCGGTAATAGAACGCCCCCATGAGGAGGTTGTCGAGCGCGCTCCGCGCGTTGACGGGGCGGCCGAGCAGCTGCGCCGCTTCACGCGTGTACTGGCGAATCGCGACGGGCATCAGCTGGGTGAGGCCGACGGCTCCGGCCTCGCTGACCGCGTTCGGATTACCGCTCGATTCCTGCACGACCACGGCACGGAGCAACGCCGGGTCGATCCCGACGAGGCGGCCCACGGCGTTCATCTCTCGGGCGAAGGGTTGGCCGTGCGACACGCTCCTGATCACGCGGCCATCGGCGAGCATCTCGCCCGCATGCGCCGGCAGCGCACCGGAGAGCAGGAGCGCGAGCGTCAGCAGCCTGCCTAGGCGTTTGAGCATGCCGCCCAGAGCAGCCGTCGTGCCGAAGCGGAAATTCCGCGATCGGCCCGTCATTCGGCAGCCACCCCGTGCCGTGCGCGCTACATGCCCGTGCCCGCCCTGGCACGCGAGTGCTGAGTGCCACAGGGCGGCCTACGCACGATCCGCCTGCGAAAGCCCGCGACGTCCGCAGACAGCGAGCTGCAGCCGAGTCCGTACGGAACGAGAGGAGGTGCGCGCTTCAGCCCCGCGGGTACACGGAGAGTTCTCGGAGCAAGGTGCCCATCGGAGGGCGGCGGCGCGTGAGCCTACGCCCGTCCCCACGCGAGCTGCGCCTGCGCGGGGATGCGGTAGACGTCGCCGGCGCGGAACTTCGCGATCCCCTCCGTCACCTCGCGCTTCACCTGCGCCCGTTCCGCCGCCGACAGATCCGCGAGGAGCGACGCGAGCGGCCCCGCCGTGTCGCCCGTCACCGCCCAGAACTCGTCCGGATCGTGCGCAAACCACGAGAGCACCACCCGCTCCTGGCCGACTGCCTGGTAGCCCGCGCCGACGAGCGCCTTGGCGAGCGCGCCGTCCTGGGAGAGATGGAACGCCCCAGGCACCGCGGGGTCGGTCGGGGGCAGCGTGCGCACCTTCGCGAGCGCCGCCATCGGGATCGTGATCCAGGGGTTCGCCTCCGGCGGCGCCCAGGCCGAGAGCGCGATGCGGCCGCCCGGCACGAGCGCGCCGCGGAGCCGCGCGAGCGCCGCGGGCGGATCGGCGACGTAGATCAGGCTCCAGCGGCCGAGGACGGCGTCGAAGCTCTCCGCCGGCAGGTCCATCGTCATCACGTCCGCGGTGCGGAACTCGACGTGCGCGAGGCCGAGGGCTGCCGCACGCTCGCGCGCGGTCGTGATCATGCCCTCGGCGACGTCGATGCCGAGCACGCGGCCGTGCGGCCCCACCAGCACGGCGACCTGCAGGGTCGGATCGCCCATGCCGCAGCCGACGTCGAGCACGCGCTGGCCGGGGCCAATCGCGGCCGCCGCCACCATGCGGAGCGACATCGGCCAGGTGAACGACTGGAGCATGGGCTCCCAGCGCCGCCAGCCCCCGGCCACCGCCTGCCACTCGTCGCGCACCATGTCCTTCGCCATCGTGTCAGCTCCCGGGCATGAGATCGGGGATCCCGGTGCCCGCCGTCAAGCCGCCGTCCACCACCAGGGTCGTCCCCGTGATGTAGGACGCGTCGTCCGAGGCGAGGAAGAGGATCGCGCGCGCCACCTCCTCGCGCCGCCCGAAGCGGCCGACGGGGACGGCCGCGCGCGCCCGCTCCTCGCGCTCGGGCGCCCCGCCGAGCGCGCGCGCGAGCGCGGGCGTGGCGATCAGCCCGGGGCAGACCGCGTTCACGCGGATGCCCGCCGGCGCCAGCTCGAGCGCCGCGCTGCGCGTCAGGTTGATCATGCCGGCCTTGGCAGCGTTGTAGGCGGCGAGGCCCCGGTCGCCGCCCAGGCCCGAGATGGAGGCGACGTTCACCACCGCGCCGCCGCCCTGCGCGCGCATGACTGGCACCACGGCCTGGAGGCCCGTGAAGGCGGCCGTCAGCGTCACCTCGAGCGTGCGCGTCCAGGCGTCGAGGGCGAAGCGCTCGATCGGGCCGACGCTGGTCGCGAAGGCATTCGACACCAGCACGTCGATCCGGCGGTGGGCGGCGACCGTCCGCTCGACCAGCGCGCGCACCGCTGCCCCGTCGCCGACATCCACCGCCTCGAAGACGCCTGCCGTCGCGCCCGCCACCTCCCCGCCGCGCTCGCAGTCGACGTCGGCGACGACCACGCGCGCGCCCTCGGCGGCAAACGCCCGCGCCGTCGCGGCGCCGATTCCGGACGCGCCGCCGGTGACGATTACCACGCGGCCAGCGAAGCGGCCCTCCATCGCCCCCGTCGCTTAGCACCGCCGCGGGCGCGCGGAAACCCTACACGTCCACCTCTTCCACCTTCGGCGCGCGCTCCATGATGAGCTCGAAGCGCGGCGCGACCTCGCGGCCCATGAGGGTCTGGATGGTCTGCTCGGTCCGCGCGGCGTCGCGGATCGCGACCTTGAGGAGCGCGCGCCGCGCCGGGTCGAGCGTCGTCTCCTTGAGCGTCGAGGGGTTCATCTCCCCGAGGCCCTTGAAGCGCTGCACCTGGACCGTGCCGCGGCTGCCGTTCCGCGCGGCCAGCAGGCGCTCCTTCTCCGCATCGTCGCGCGCCCAGAGGACCTCCTTGCCGGCGTCGATGCGGTAGAGCGGCGGCTGCGCGATGTAGACGTAGCCCTGGCGGATGAGCTCCGGCAGGTGGCGGTAGAAGAAGGTGAGCAGCAGCGTGCAGATGTGGTTCCCGTCCGAGTCGGCGTCCATGAGGAGGCAGATCTTGTGGTAGCGGAGCTTGGCCGGGTCGAAGTCCTTGCCCGTGCCGCAGCCGAGCGCGGAGACGATGTCGGAGAGCTCCTTGTTGGTGAGCACCTTGGCGGTGGAGGCCTGCTCCGTGTTGAGCACCTTGCCGCGCAGCGGGAGGATCGCCTGGAAGGCGCGGTCGCGCCCCTGCTTGGCCGAGCCGCCGGCCGAGTCGCCCTCGACGATGAAGAGCTCGCACTCCGAGGGATCGGTCGAGCTGCAGTCGGCGAGCTTGCCGGGGAGATTCAGGCGATGCGAGACGGCGCCCTTGCGCTGCACCTCGGCGGCCGCGGCGCGTGACGCGCTCCGCGCCCGCGCCGCCAGCACGACCCGGCCCGCGATTGCGTCGCCGGTGGTGCGGTTCGCGTTGAGCGCGTTCTCGAGCGCGCTGCGCACGATCCCGTCGATCAGCGGCGTCACCTCCGTGTTGTTGAGGCGCTCCTTCGTCTGCCCCTGGAACTGGGGCTGCGGGATCTTGATGGCGAGCACGGCGACCAGCCCCTCGCGCACGTCCTCGGCGGCGATGGTGAGGCCGCGCGGCACGAGGTTGTGGACGGTCAGGTAGTTGCGGACGGCCTTTGCGAGCCCGGCGCGCAGCCCGTTCTCGTGCGCGCCGCCCGAGGTGGTGGGGATGCTGTTCACGTAGGAGAGGACGCGCTCCTCGGTCGCCTCGGTCCAGGCGAGCGCGCAGTCGAGGTGGAGGCCGTCCTGCTCCTTCTGGATGGTGAACACCTCCCCTGCCAGCGGGCTCCGCCCGGCCTCGCCAACCAGTTTGTTCAGGTACGCGCGCAGCCCGTCCTCGTAGTGATAGACCGCCTTCGTGCCCGCGTGCTCGTCGTGGAACTCGACCGTGAGCCCGCCGTGCAGGTAGGCCTTCGCCTCGAGCAGCTCGGCGATGCGCTTGGGGTCGAAGCGCACGTCGGGGAAGATCTTCGGGTCGGGGCGGAAGAAGATGGAGGTGCCGCTGCCGCGCGCGGCTCCCACCTTCTTGAGAACGCTCGCCGGCTTGCCACGCGCGAAGCCCTGCTCCCACTCCGCGCCGTCGCGACGCACGCGCGCCACCAGCTTCTCCGCGAGCGCGGTGACGACCGACGCGCCCACGCCGTGGAGCCCGCCCGAGTGATAGTAGTTCTTCGCCTCGAACTTCCCGCCCGCGTGGAGCGTGGTCAGGATGAGCTCGAGGGCCGGCTTCTTGTACTGCGCGTGGCGGTCGACCGGGATGCCGCGGCCGTTGTCGGCGACGGTGGCCGAGGCGCCGTCCTTGTGGAGCGTGACCGTGATCCGGTCGGCGTGGCCGTTCATCGCCTCGTCGACGGAGTTGTCGACCAGCTCCCATATCAGATGATGCAGGCCGGCCGCGTCGACGCCGCCGATGTACATGCCGGGCCGGCGGCGGACCGGCTCCAGGCCCTCGAGCACCAGGATGTCCTTCGCGGTGTAGCTCGATGCCATCCCCTCACCCCACCTCGTCCAGGCGCTTCAGGGCCGCGACCCCGCCGCGCTTCACCACCTTCTGCCCCTTGCCGGCGCGCTTGCCCGCCGGCACGTCGGTCACGTCGAAGCGGCGCTCGGTGCCCTCGGGCGTGACCGCGAGGAAACCCGCTTGCTTCGGGAGCGCGAGCGCGCCCACGATTCGGTCATCGTCTTCCTTGCTCGGGCGCATGAGGATGACGCCGCGGCCCGGGCCGGAGAGCTCGGCCACCTCGTCGAGCGCGAAGCGGAGCATCTTGCCGCGCCGGGTGGCGACCACCACCGTCGGGCCGGTGACCGGCTCGATCGACACGATCTCGTCGCCCTCGCCGACGCGCGCCACGCGCCGCCCCGCGCGCGTCGTCTCCGAGAGATCGGGCGTGGTGCGGAAGCCGTAGCCCTTCGCGGTGGCGACCAGGATCGCCGTCTTCTCGAGACCCGGGAGCGCCGGCTGCGCCTCGCCCCCGCCGTCCTCGCGCAGGAGCTGCGCCGCCACCACCCGCTCGCCGTCGCCGAACTTGAGGAGCGACTGCACGGGCTCGCCGTAGCCGGTGGTGGCGGGCACGTCGGCCACGCGCAGCACGTAGAGCGTGCCGCGCGTCGAGAACAGCACGAGCCGGTCGCGCGTCGTCCCGGGGAGCACCGCTGCGAGCGCGTCGCCCTCGCGGAGGCGCGTCGCGCTGGGATCCTTCACCTCGCGCACGCGCTTCAGCCACCCGTCGCGCGAGAGGATGACGGTCGCGTCCTCGTGCACGATGTAGGCCTCGGGGTCGTAGGCGAGCTCCTCGCCGGTCGCGAGCTGGGTGCGCCGCTTGTCGCCGTACTTCTCGCCCAGGGCGACGAGCTCGGCGCGGATCATCTTCCAGCGCTCGCGCGGGCGGGCGAGGAGGGCCTCGATCTCCTTGAGGCGCTTCTTCCTCTCGGCCCGCTCGGCGAGGATCTTCTCGATCTCGAGGCGGGCGAGCTGGTAGAGGCGGATGTCGAGGATCGCGTCGGTCTGCACCTGGTCGAGCTTGAAGGCAGCCATCAGCTGCCGGGCGGCGTCGACGCGCGACTCGGCCTTGCGGATGATGCGGATGACGCGGTCGAGGTCGTCGTAGATGCGGGCGAGCGCGTCCAGGATGTGGAGGCGCGCCTCGAGCTGGCGTTGCTCGTGCTCGAGCCGGCGCGTCACCACCAGCAGGCGGAAGTCGAGGAACTGGCGGCAGAGGTCGCGCAGGGTGACGCGCGCCGGCTGACCCACGGCCGGGTTCGCGGTGGGCTTGAGGCAGGTCAGGTTGACGTTGAAGTTCGTCTGCAGCGCGGTGTGCTTGTAGAGGTAAGCCATCGCCGTCTCGGGCGACGCGTCGGCCTTGAGCTCGAGGACGATGCGTACGTCGGCGGTCGACTCGTCGCGCACGTCGAGCACCTGGGGGAGCTTCCGCGCCAGGACCTCCTGCCCGATGTACAGGACCAGCTCGCCCTTGTTGACGGTGTAGGGGATCGAGGTGACGACGATCTGCCGCTTGCCGCGCGGCAGCGACTCGACCGTGTTGAGGATCTCGCCCCCGGTCGGGAAGTCGGGGCCCTTCACGTGCTTGAGCAGCCCCTTCACGTCGAGGTCCGGCTCGTCGATCATGGCGGTCAGCGCCGCCACCACCTCGCTCAGGTTGTGGGGCGGGATGTTGGTCGCCATGCCGACCGCGATGCCGGTCGAGCCGTTCATGAGAAGCTGCGGGATGGCGCTCGGGAGGACCGTGGGCTCCTCGAGCATGGCGTCGAAGGTGGCGCGCAGCGGCACCGTCTCCGCCCCGAGGTCGGCGAGCATCTCCTCGGCGAGCGGCGTGAGACGGGCCTCGGTATAGCGGTACGCGGCCGCGTTGTCCCCGTCGAGCGAGCCGAAGTTGCCCTCGCCGTGCACCAGCGGGTAGCGGAGCGAGAAGGGCTGCGCCATGCGCACCATCGCCTCGTAGGCGTACATGGCGTAGAGGATGCGGCGCTGGACGGGCTTCAAGCCGTCGCGCGCATCGGGAAGCGCACGCGAAGTGATGACGCTGAGGGCGTAGCTGAGATAGCGCTCCTCGGCGGCTTCGCGGAGATCGGTCTCGAGTGGCAGTGCTGCGGCTCGGCCCATCGTCCCCCTCCCCACCCCCCTGCGGCCGGCATCTTACCAGTCCGAACGGCGAAGGCGAGCGGCGCGCGCTCGCGCACGGCCGGGCCGGTTTGCAAGGGTTTGCCGGCCAACCGCCGGTGTTCTTGGAGCGGGCAGATGGCACCCGGCTTGCTCTGACGGCCTCCCGTGCAGAGAGGGGACGGCTCATGGTGATCCAGGTGCTGCTCGTCGCGGACGGTCCGGACGGCGCGGCGACCACCGTCTCGACCACCATCGAGATCAACACCACCGACCCTCGCTGGCCGGCCTGGCTCGTGGATGCGATCACGTTCCAGGCCCAGGAAGGCGCCCGGCGGTTGCGCGATCAGCTGATCGAGCAGCAGGCAATCGCGGGGGACGGCTTCGTGCCGCTCGCGGCGGTCGTCCCCGCCGCCCAGGCCGGACGCTAGCCTGCCGGCCGCGCCGGGACTGCCGCTGCCGCGGGACGGCAGCGGGCCCGGCGCGGCTCAGAGGCCTGCAGCCAGGACTTTCAGTAGGTTACGTATCGCTCAGTTCTCCTTCGGGTCCAAATTGGGAAGGTTTTGGGAAGGTCGGGGTGTTTCTGTGCAGTTTCTGTCCACCCCTTACGCCCCGAGTTTCTGTTCACCTGCCATCAGGCGGACGAGTAGGGTCTCCGCAGCCGCCCGGTCGCGAGACCCCGACGACACACGCCGCGTCTTCCCGTCCAGGGTGACAACCGCGTACCAGATGCCACCCCGCCGCCAGAGAGATCCCTTGTTCGGGCGTCCAGGGCGGCGGGGTTGAGGGGTGGTGACCGCTGCGGGCTTCGTGTCTTGTCGCTCGACCTCCTTCCGCCGGGACGCCTCCCAACATGTCCAGCACACGTCACCTATCCCCCGGTGTCCCTTCGGCTCGCTGGCGAAGCGTGCCTTGAGCCGACCGCACGACGAGCAGCGCCGCATGAAGCCGCCACCGTCGAGCACGTTGATCGGGGTCGCCGTCATGCGCCGAGCTTCTTGACCTTCGCCGCCTTCGCCGCTTGCTCACGCGTGTAGGCCGCCACCTTCTTGAGCGCGGCTGCAACCTGCTCGGGACTCGTGATGTTGTAGCGCGAGAAGACGCTCTCCGTCCGGTGTCCCGAGATGGCGCGGGCAACGTCGCGATCCACGCCCGCGTTGATGAGGTTTCGCACCCCGGACCGGCGAAGGTCATGGGGCGTAATGCACAAGCCCGTCGCCTGCAAGGCGGTACCCCACGGACCCCGAAACTCGCGCACGGGCTGTCCACCCCGGTGAAAGATGAACGGACAATCAAGGCGCCGTCCCGCCCGGCGCCGTTCGATAATCTCTGCCAGGTCCGCCACTAGCGGGAGCACTCGGGCTTTCCGGGTTTTGGTATCCGTCGCGGGGATGTGGAGTTGGTCGCCCTGGACGTAGGACCACCTGAGCTTGCGCGCTTCCCCGACCCGCTGTCCGGTGGCACCCAGCCAGGCGATGAAGTCCTGCACGTCGGTGTCGGGGATGGCGGCAAGGAAGCGGGCGAAGTCCGCCGGCTCGACAAAGCCCGTCCTCACGGCGTCCACCTCCGAGAAGTGCGGGAACTCCGGGATGCGCGTCACGCGCCCGTCCCGCTGGGCGAGACGATACGCCCGGCGCAGGGCGCCCAGGCGGCGGTTACAGGTCCCCTTGGAGGCGCCCGCTTCTAGCCACTTCTCCGCGAGCTTGAGGAGCCGCCCATACGTGATGGCAGACGCCTGCACGCCTGAAAGGTCCGCACGGACTGCTTTATTGTGCACCTTGAGGGTCGAGAGGCTCGGCTGCTCGTGGAGTTCGTAGTGCTTCTCCAAGTCCGCGAGCAACTCGTTCACCGTGATGCGGTCCACCTGGCTGGGATCGGGCGTCCCCTCCTTGACAGCGGCGCGGCGCTTGTCGAGCAAGGCTTGCGCGACCTGACGATCCGTCGTCTTCGCGGACTCCTTCACGAACCGCTTCCCGTTCCAATAACCAACGTAGAGATATGGGCTGCCGGGGCGGGTGAAGACCGACCCGGTGCCTTTGACGTGCCGTGGCTTTCTCATGACCTGCGACTCTCTCGCCGCTCTGTCGTCGGCGCAGTCTCCAGTGTAGCTGTCGCCGGTACTATGACCCAAGCCGGCGAGCACCTCGGCCGGGCTCGCCGTCGCTATGCGCATCCGCCATGGCGCAGGACGATCCCTCTTCGACTCCGGTCACGCGCCCTCGGACAACCGGCGGGGTGATCGTGCGCGGCAGGCGAGAGGACCCGAGCGAACCGACAGCCGTACCGAGATCCCATTCGGCACCCTCACGGTAACGGCCCGCGTGGATGACCAGGTACCGGAGCGGCGGAAGATCATCTTCGACCCCCTGCCCAGGGTCGATGGCATCGATTCATCGGGCGATCCCATCACCGAGGTGCGCGCGGACGTCTACCTGCTCAGCGGCCGCAGGCGGCGGGCGGTCTTCGGCGACGGGGGGCGTTGATCAGCGGCCCGACCCTCAGCTCGCGTTCACGAAGGGGACGAAGCTCATGTCGATCGCATCGCCGCCGAGGGCGCTGACCACGGTCGGGGTGGTGACCCATCCGCGCCGGAACTGCGACGAGGTGTTCACGGCCATCGTGGGCTGGGTCCGAGCCCGTGGCGCGCGCCTGATCGCGCTGCCCGAAGAGGCACCAGCCGGGGTCTCGCACGCCGATCAGGTTCCGGGAGAGGGCTTCGCGAGCACCGCCGACCTGGTGATCGCGGCGGGTGGTGACGGCACGATCCTGCGGGCGCTCGCGCTCGCGGCTCCAGCGGGCGTCCCGGTTCTGGGCGTGAACCTGGGCCGTCTCGGGTTCCTTGCCGAGGTCGATCCTCCCGAGCTCGGAAGAGCGCTCGAGGCGATCGGCGTCGGGGAGTACCGCGTCGAAGAGCGTCTGGCGCTCGAATGCACGCTGCACACCCACGAGGGACCGATGACGGTCCACGCGTTCAACGACCTGGTCGTGTGGCGTACGCCGGGGTTCGGTCAAGCGGCTCTCGCCGTCTCCGTGGGAGGCGAGCTCTTCGCCCGCCACGCGGCCGACGGCATCATCGTGGCAACGCCAACCGGATCGACGGCCTACACGCTCTCGGTCGGAGGACCGATCGTCTCGCCGGTGGTCGACGCGATCCTCGTCACTCCTCTCGCACCGCACGGTCTCTTCAACCGCACGTTGACGATCGCGGCGACGGAGCTGCTCGAGATCGACGTGCTCGGAGAGAGCGCGCCGGTCGTCGTGGAGCGCGACGGCGCGCGGGAGCGCGAGCTCACGCCGGGCGCGACGATCGCGGTGCGCCGGAGCGACCTACCCGGCCTGCTCGTCCGGCTCGGCTGGACCAGTTTCTATGGACGCGCCCGACGGAAGCTGCAGTTGGCCGATCCCATCGAGTTGGGTCACACTCGGGAAGTGAAGG
>WNFR01008031.1_pt1 | contig 10692 bp, 7 predicted proteins | sample 5400221 | NCBI WGS metagenome assembly WNFR01 (sample SAMN13153357, study PRJNA577476) | soil metagenome | isolation source: 40 cm soil under Madrone tree | place: USA:California | collected 2016-06-14 | reverse complement strand
GTGCAGCTAATCGGATTTTGCAGCGGCATCCTTCTCGTCCGCTGGCTCGATCAACGCGAGTACGCCTACTTCACGATTGCCAACACTATGCAAGGCACGATCAGCTTGCTTGCCGACATTGGGGTGAGCGTCGGCTTGGTCTCCATCGGCGGCCGTGTCTGGCAAGATCGACATCGTTTCGGCGAGCTCATCAACACCGGGCTCAGCCTGAGAAAAAGGCTCGGCGCCATCGCCATAGTCGCTGTCACGCCGATTCTCGCTTTCATGCTGTTGAAAAATGGCGCGCCCACTTCTTACACCGCGCTCTTGATCGCGATCGTGCTGGCCGGCATCTCGGTTGAATTGTCCATCGGCGTCCTTGCCGTTGTCCCGCGATTGCGTTCCGACATCTCCCTCATTCAACGCATAGACCTTACCGGCACAATTACTCGGCTTTGCTTGTTGCTTTCACTAACGTTCATCTTTTTAAACGCCGGTATCGCCGTCGCGGTGGCGACTGGCACTTTGTTTTTGCAATACACTTTGCTGCGCCGCTATGTCGGCAAAGTTGTCGATCGTAGTGCGCCCCAAAACGCGCAAGATCGACGTGAAATCATTCGCTTGACCAAACACCTCGCGCCGAATGCCGTCTTCTATTGCCTCCAGGGACAGATCACGATTTTTCTCATTAGCTTTTTCGCGCACCGTGTCAATGCCGTGGCCGAAGTTGGCGCGCTCGGTCGGCTCGCCATGATCTTTACCGTGGTCAGTAATCTTCTCGCCAATGTCTTTGTGCCCGCCTTCGCGCGCTGTCATGAGCGGCGCAAGCTCCAATGGCTCTATGCCGCCATCGCGGGCGGCGTCGTTGCCTTTAGCTCGGTCGTTTTGCTGGCCGCGGAATTTTTTCCGCGCGAATTTCTTTTTATTCTCGGCAACAAATATGCGCATTTACATCGCGAGCTGCTACTCATGGTCGGTGGCGCGGTCGCGGGCGCGCTCACCGGTACGTTCTGGGCCCTGAACGCCTCCAAAGCGTGGGTAACCGGCGCCTGGCTTTACATTCCGCTTACTCTCGCCACGCAAATGGCTCTCATTCCCTACACTGATTTCTCGAGTGTCAGCGGAGTTCTGATATTTAATCTCTTGTCTTCAATTCCGAATCTCCTGCTCAACATCGCGTTGAGTTATCGCGGCTTCCGTTCCCTGCAACTAGCCAGCGCCTAACAATGCCGAACTACGGCTATCATCTCGCGCGCTTCAAGGGCGCCATCCTGCGCCAACTCTACCGCGCTTTTCTGCCGGTCATTGTTCGTCGTCGCATCCACCCTTTGCGCTCAATCGCCCTCGATGTTTTTTCCTACTCGGGCGAAAACGCCCTGCCCGAACAAATCGCTTCCTTGCGATCGTTTTTTCGTCACGTCGGACGTCCGAAAAGTTTCACGATCGTGTCGGATGGTTCGTATTCAGATCGCAGTGTTCGCTTGCTCGAACAGTTCGACCCAACGATTTCCGTGCAATTGTCGATCTTGCCGCCGCCCGATCGATTGCCGGAAGAGTTTCGCCAATATCTGATCACTCATCCCACCGGGAAACAGCTCGCCCTCATCATGTCCTTGCCGGCGAATGGGCCGGCTTTGTACATCGATTCCGATGTTCTTTTTTTTCCGGCGGCTGCCGACCTTGTCACACGCGCGACGACGAAAAATGTGCCCGCTTACTACCTCGCTGATTGCCAATTTTCCGGCGACGCCCGGCTCTTGCGCAATTCCAACGAACAAAAGGATCCGGTCAATACGGGTCTTCTGCTCTTGTTTGAAAAACTCGATTGGTCGCTCGGGATCGATCGTTTTCTCAAGCTGGAAGGCAAACCGAATTTCTTTACTAACCAGACGATCACGCACCTGACCATGCACGCCAACGGCGCGCGGCCGTTCGATGCCGTGAAATTTGTTCTTCAGCTCGACGATCAATTTATTTACCCCGATCGATACGCGGGCGCGGCCCTGGCCTTGCGTCATTACGTGAATCCCGTACGCCACAAGTTTTGGACAAGCCTCTTTTCGTGAACCTGGAAACCGAATCGCCATCGAAACCGCTGCGTATTCTGCTTCTCGTCAACTTAAGATGGGACGAACGGCTCGGCGCCGTGCGCGTCTACATGAACCTGGCTAATGAATGGCGCGCGGCCGGTCACGTCGTGGAGCATTTCAGTCTCTCAGATGCTTTTCCTGCCATGAGTGATTCCGCCGCCGGTTTTGCGTTGCGTCAGCTTCGGTTTGCATCGCGCGCCAAGTCTTTTGTCAGGAAAAACGCCGGACGCTTTGACATCGTTGATTCGCTCATCGGCTCGCTTCCCGCATCAAGACAAGAGTTGCGTTTCAATGGTCTGCTCGTGGCGCGTTCGGTTGGTTTGTACCGGTTGTACGAACGCTTCGAAGAAACCGCGCGACGACGCTGGCCGTTCCGCTCCCGCGGCAAATTTCTCGGCAGAATTTTCTATACTTTTACGCAACGCGGGCTCAGGCGAGCTTCCGACAATGCCCTGCATAACGCCGATCTCGTCACTGTGCCTAACGAAGAGGAAGCCAGTTTTCTCCGCCGGGAAATTGACCCAGCCCTGTCCATTATTGTTCAGCCATATGGAATAAGCGACGAGCAACGTCGTGCCTTGGTCGCCGAAGCTGGGCCAGCCGCAAAACGTCTTAGTCATCGCAAAATCAGTTTCATCGGCATGTGGGCGGCAAGGAAGGGAGCATATGACTGGCCGGCGATCATGCGCGCGGTCTGGCGGAAAATTCCGAACGCGCGCTTTCGCTTTCTCGGCACAATGGTCGAACCGCAAACCATCTTGGCTGATCTCGGATTTCAATCGTCGCAACGTATTGAGCTGGTCTCGAAGTATTCACCTGTCGATCTTCCGATGCTTCTCGCCGATTGCGCGGTTGGCGCCTTTCCGAGCTATGTCGAAGGTTTCGGCCTCGCTGTTCTCGAACAACTTGCCGCCGGCATTCCGACAGTCGCATTCGACGTGGCCGGGCCGCGTCAGATTTTGGGCGCGCACTTGACCGAGTTATTGGTTCGGAGCGGCGACGTTGAGGCATTTGCAAACGCGATTTGTCGAATCCTCGAACTCGATTTGCCCGATTATGAGAAATTATCTCGACGCAGTGCGGAGGTCGCGGCCGCACTCAATTCATCAAAGATTGCGCGCGACACAATCGACGTCTATCGCGAACGACTGAGCGATCGCGCGCAACCCATCCTCTTCATTCAACCGTTCAGTTTGGGATTGGGCGGCGGCGGCGGCGGCCGCATTCTTCGCGCTTTACTTGGAAACGCCCCGATGCCGTGGCAAAGCGTCTGTGTTTCTCCGCCGCGTCCGAAAGCGTGGCCTGGCGAAACACATCTTCCGAGTCGCCCATCGTGGGGAAAAATCGAAACGAGTCGCCTCGCCATGTTCCCGAAGATGACGATGTCGATCTTTGCCGGAAGATTTCGGCGGCGCTTGAGAGCGTTTTGTCAGCAAGCAAACGCGCGCGCCATTCATACCGTGCCGCATTCTGGTCTCGATTTTGCGCATGCCCACGCGATCGCGCGCGAACTCTCCCTGCCGTTTTTTATTAGTGTGCATGACGATCTTGCTTACACCGCCGCGCATGAAGGAACCAGGGAGGTGCACGAGACGGCCATGCGCAGTGCCTGGCTCGATGCGGATGCGCGCTTTGTCATCTCTGAAGCGCTTGGCCGCGAATATTCGCGCCGCTATGGCGAGCGTCTTTATAAAGTAGTCACTGATGGCTTGAACAAGCTCAACTCCGCTCGGCAGAATCCGCGTTCCGGCACGTTGCGAATTTATTTCATGGGATTGTTTCATCTTGGCTATGAGTCTAACTTTCGCGCCCTTCTCGAAGCTCTTCGAATCTTTGAGCGTCGGAATCCGGGCATTACCACCACCGTCACGTGCCGCTGCGAGTATATTCGGCCGCATGTTTGGAAAGACATTAAGCACGTAAGTGTTCTGCCTTTCGCTGACGAAGCGCAGATTGAGCGCGACATGGAGGAGGCCGATTTTCTTTATATGCCCATGCCTTTCGGCCAGGAACACGAAAATTTCACGCGCTACAGTGTTTCCACAAAAATGGTGACCTACGCCGGGAGTGGTCTGCCGATTCTTTATCACGGGCCAACTACATCGGCGGCGTTTGATCTCTTGCGCCGCCATCAGGCTGCGATTCTTCTAACGAGTTTGAGTCCCGAGGAAATCGCCCGATCCCTGGCTGAGTTGAGCAATGGGCAGCGCGAGACTGTTGTCCGCAATGCTCTCGATCTGGCGCGTCGCGAATTTATGCTCGCAGATCAAACGCGGAAGTTTTGGGGGACGATCTGTGATTGTTTGCGATCGAGATGAATACGCGGCCGCTTGTTGTCATTACTACACGGCTTCCCCCGCAAGTCTGCGGAATTGGAACCTACAGCTGGTTACTTTATCAACATTGGCCCGGTGATGTCTCGAGCGCTCAATTTCTTGTCGTTGCTGGCGCCGTCGAATCGGCGTCTGCGCTCCAGATTTCCAATGTGAGTGAATTCAACGGAAGAGCAGCCAAACTTGGGCGGTCGCTCGATCGCACGGGACCGGCCAATCTATTTTTGCATTATGCCGGACGCGCCTATCATCGATACGGATGTCCGATTTGGTTGCCGTCGGTTCTGGCTAAATGGAAAACAAAGTTTCGCTCCGGCCGTTTACTGGTCTTCTTTCACGAACTGCCCGGTAATGTTCCCATTACTTCCCGGCGTTATTGGATCGACATGTGCAATCGTCGGGTCATTCGTCAACTTTCGAAAATTGCTGACGCGGTCATCACGAACACGAGTGAGCATGCCAGAAAACTCGAGCAGATTTCCGGGCGGACTGACATTCATTGGCTGCCGGTTTCCTCAAACATTCTGGCCACTCCAGTGTCGCCGGGGCCGCGCGTCCGCACCGAGTTTGTGATTTTTGGTTTGCCCTTCGGGCGCTGGCAAACTCTACAGATGTTCGCTGCTGAAATTCGTTCGTGGCAGGAGAGCGGTCGTTTGACCAGACTTCATTTGATTGGACCGCGCGATCAGAAATTCGATGCGCAGTCGGACCAATTGATTAACGGCTGGCGTAATCCAAATATTGTCATGCGTCACGGAATGCTTCCGGTCGACGATATTTCCAAACTGCTCACCCGAGCGCAATTTGGGTTGTCGAACGCCACGGTGGAAAACTGGAGCAAATCGACCGTGTTCATGGCTTTTGCTTCGCACGGTTGTGCGGTTGTAAGCAAAGCAAGGTCCGAAACGGCACCGTTGCGTTTTGCGGTTGCGCCTGACGAAGTCGCCACCATGTCCGATGCCGATCTTGGCGAAAGGACAAAAGCGTTGCGGCAATGGTATGAGCAACACGCCCACTGGAATGTGATCGCAAGAAGGATTTCGGCGTTGTTTCCCGATAAAGTTACGCAAACAGCTGTCGTATGAACGACGAAGTTGTCATCGTCACTCCGGAATTACCCCCTGCGGTTGGCGGCGTGGCCGATTACACTCAACGATTGATCGAAGCGTGGCCGGACAAGGAAAATCTGCAACTTCTGGTCCCGCGGAACGCAATGGAAGAATTGTTGCCGGGTGTTGGCAGAGTGCTTGTGCAATATAGCGCTTACGGTTTCGATCATCACGGTTATCCGAGAAAACTGATCCGCGCACTGATTGACTGGAAAACCAAAACAGGCGGCCGCCTTGTTGTGATGTTTCACGAGATTTGGACGTTCTGGCCGGTCACGAACAAGAATTTTTTTGTTCAATTTTTGCATCGGCGCGCGATCAAAAGCTTGCTCAGGTCCGCGGACAAAGTCTTCACGAGCACAGAAAGTCAGGCCGAACATCTCCGTGCCTTGTCATCGCCAAATCCAATTCGCGTTCTACCGGTTGGATCGAACATCCGTCGAAATGAAGATGTCGATCTTGTCCGCCACGGGACGGACTCGCTGTGGCGAGCGCGAATGCCTGGCTGCGCGGTCATCTTCGGTCTGCAACGCGCCCGCCTGCGTGGGCTCAGGAAAATGCGAAGCAGTCTGAGTTCGCTCGCAGCAGCGGGTTATATCACGAAAATCATTTCGATCGGCGCCGGCAGCGATTCGAATTTGGATAATGAGGAGCGCTCGTTGCTGAAGGCTTTGCAATTGAAGGAAGGTTTCGAGCAACTAGGCCCTCGACCCGAACGGGAAATCTCCGAGCTCTTGTTCGCTGCTTCGTTCGGCATTTTCGCTCACGACGAGTTGAGCCTGACGAAGTCCGGCACTTTCATGGCTTACGCCGCGCATGAGCTAAACGTTCTTGCCGATTTTGCTGACAAATCAAAACCCGCCCCGATTTGCTGGCTCGTTGCGCCGCGGGAACTACAGCAAGAAGATTTAAATTCCGAATGGAAAAGCCGCGCCGAAAGCTTGCGCGCATGGCAGAAGGAGAATTCTTCCTGGGAACTGATCGCACGGACCTTCGCTGACGCTCTGGATTTGGAAGCGGCAAAATTATCACGCGCCGGAACGCTTCATTCTTGAAACGATACAAGCTCCTTCTAGTCAGTCCGTGCCAGGGAACGTACGGCGGTATCGAGGCGTTTGTTCTGGCCGTGGCGGAAGCCGTCCGACGCGAACCCGATTTTGAGGTGCGCGTTTGTTTCAAAAAAGTGAAAGACTTCGCGCTGCATCCAAATCTCGCGACCATGTTGCGTCACGAGAGCTTCGTGTTTGTGGGTCGGGCCGGAGGCGAATTAGCGGCCGCGGTCAAGTGGGCCGATATCGTGCATTTGCAAAATGCTTCGCCGGATGTGGTCGCGCTGGCGAAATTTTACGGCAAACGCATCGTGCTCACAATTCACAATTACATGCCACGCGAGCTGAGTGTGCATCGGTTAGTTTGGCGGGTGAGCGCAAGATTGACGGACGCGCGCTGGTACAATTCGAACTTTGTCTGGAAAACGTGGGAATCTCGCAAGCGCCGTGGCAGTCGAAAAGTGCCGACAACTTCGAAGCTGCCCGAAGGGTGGACGCAGCCACATGAGCGTTCCGGTTTTGTTTTCATCGGCCGCTGGATCGCGAACAAAGGGATCGAGACTTTGCTCGAGGCATACGCGCAAGCCGATCTCGATCGTGCGGTGTGGCCGCTTCTTATGCTGGGCGACGGTCCGCTGCGTCCCTCGCTTCAAGCTAAGATCGATAATCAACGGATCAGCGGCATCCGCATGGAAGGATTTGTTGATGAAGCGACCAAGGCGAAACACATGCAGCAAGCGCGTTGGGTAGTGGTGCCACCAAACACGAACGAAGATTTTGGACTTACTGCGGTGGAAGCGCGCAATCTTGGCGTGCCTTGCATTATCACGCGGGACGGCGGTTTGCCCGAAGCCGGCGGCCAACAGGCGCTTATCTGCCAACCGGGCGACGCGCGCGGCTTGACAAATCTTCTCGAACAAGCGTCGCGGATGAGCGAAATCGAATACGCAGAGCGTGCAACACGGACGCGCGAGGAACTCGCGCGCGAGCTCGAGCCGATGGATTTCTACGCGCGTGCGTATCGCCGAATTTTGGGCGGAGAATCGGTGGACTAGAATGATTTTGCTCGTCCATCCATTTGGCAATGCGAACGTTCGCGCGGTGCTCGAAGCATTGCACCGATCCGGAATGCTGGCTCGATTCGTGACCACGCTCGGTTGGTCGCTGGAATCTTATCCAACCCTGGCCACCAGGATTCGCGGTAAACTTCGTCGCAATTACGCGTTGCCGGCTGACAAGATCGACATCCATCCGTTAAGAGAATCAATCCGGCTGCTCGCCGGATTGTTGCGCCTGAAAGGACTTTCGCGTCACGAAACCGGCTGGGCGAGCATCGATCAAGTCTGGCAAAGTCTCGATCGCGAAGCGGCTCGTCGTTTGCGTCTTGGCAATTACGGACACGACCTGCGTGCGGTTTACGCCTATGAGGATTGCGCCGAGCAATCGTTTCTGACTTCGCGCGATCTCGGTTTGAAACGCGTTTACGATCTTCCCATCGCCTACTGGGAGACGTCCCAGCGTTTGTTGCGCGAAGAAGCGGAACGTTATCCAGACTGGGAGCCGACACTCGGCGCAACGCGCGATTCTCCGGAAAAGACTTCGCGCAAAACCCGCGAGATCGAACTTGCCGAAATGGTCATTTGTCCCAGCAAATTTGTTTTGGAATCGTTGCCGCCGGCGGCGCGCGCGCAAAAAAGATGCTTGCTCGTTCCGTTTGGCTCGCCGCTTCTCGATCTTGCAAACGGAGTGCAACAAAAAATCCCGAGCTCACCATTGCGGGTTCTTTTTGCCGGCGCGCTTACGCAACGCAAAGGTCTGGCCGATTTGTTTGCGGCCATGAAGATGATCGACACGAGTGCGATTGAACTGGTCGTGATGGGTTCGTTGTTGCAACCGCTCGATTGGTATCGCGATCGGTTTCCTAACTTCACCTACGAACCGCCGCGTCCCCACCGCGATGTTCTTCAACTCATGCAAAGCTGCGACGTGTTCGTTTTGCCGTCGATCGTGGAAGGGCGCGCCCTGGTCCAACAGGAAGCGATGGTTTGCGGGCTTCCCCTGATTGCAACGAGGAACGCGGGCGGGGACGACTTGATCGAAGAAGGCGTCACTGGATTCCTTGTTCCGATTCGTTCACCCGAGGCAATCGCGGAAAAAATAAGCTGGTGTGCGGCCCACCCCTCGCTCATCTCTGGCATGGGGATTGCAGCCCGACAACGAGCGGGCGAGCTTACTTGGAACGCGTATGGCGAAACGATCGTGAGCGTGATTCGCGAATTAATCGGTGAATAAGATCGACAACTCCGAAGAGCGAGCTCAGGCCATCGTGCGCCGCCTGATCTGGCTTTATTTCTGGCTGCTCATCATCGAGGGCGCTCTCCGCAAATGGATAATGCCGGGATGGTCGAATCCGCTTTTGTTGGTGCGCGATCCCGTGCTTATCGCGATCTACTTTTTCGCTATCCCGGCAAAAGTTTTTCCGCGCAACGGTTGGACGTGGATTCTCCTCATCATCGGTTTCCTTTCGCTGCTGATAAGCTTCGTTCGGCTCTGGCTGTATTTGCCGCCGACGACAATCGCTCTCGTCACCGGCTACGGTTTTCGTTCTAATTATCTTCATCTCCCGCTGATCTTCGTCATGGCCAAAGTGCTGCGACCCGAAGATGTAAAAAGGTTTGGATGGTGGACTCTGGTGGTTCTCGTACCGACGGCCATTTTAATGGTCCTCCAATTCCGCGCTGCGCCGGATGCGTTCGTTAATCGCACGGCCGGCGGAGAGGGAGAGATGATGATGTCGGCCATGGGCAAAGTGCGGACCGCGGCGACATTTTCCTTTGTCACGGGTGTGGTCGCGTACTTCGCGCTCGCCACCGGATTCCTGGTGTGGGCGTTATTGCGAAGAACGGTTTACAATAACTGGTTGCTCGCGGCCGCGGGGACCGCGCTGGTTATTGGAATTGTGGTTTCGGGAAGCCGCTCCGTCGTCGGCGCGTGCGCGGTCGTGGTTGCGTCACTCGCGGTCGTTTTGTTTCTGCGCCCCGATTCCGTAAATCGCTTCGGGCAGACGTTGCTCGCGGTCGTCGTGTTGGGACTCATCGTTACCCGAACGCCGATTTTCAAGGAAGGTCTGAACGTTCTCAGCACGCGTTTCACGGAAGGGGCCGAGGCGAGCGAGCAATCCGTTGCGCGTGGACTTGTTACACGCGTGTTTGGCGACTACGAAGAAGCCTTCTACATTCTCACGAAAGCGCCATTTCTTGGCTACGGTCTTGGTATCGGAACAAATGCAGGCGCGAAATTTCTCACCGGCCGTAGCGGATTTCTGCTTACCGAAGGCGAGTGGTCGCGTCTGTTCCTGGAGATGGGTCCGGTCTTGGGAGTCGCCTATGTCGCCTTGCGCTGCGGCTTGGTCCTGTGGATCGGCTGGCTTTGCCTGCGATCCGTCAGGATGGGAAATGTATTGCCGCTGTTGCTCTTCAGCTCCGCTTTCCTCCCCATGTTAAGCGGCCAGTTCGGTCAGCCGACTATCCTCGGTTTCGCTGTTTTCGCGGCCGGCCTTACTCTGGCCGCGCGCAATGAGGAAAGACTTGGCACATCGGCAGAATTGAAGAGCCCTCCGCGTGTCAATCTCATTCGCAGCCGATCCGCCTACGCCGAACGATTACACAACGTTAACTCCAGAAGCAGCCAGACCAATGGTTCTGTTGATCGGTAATTACTCGGCCGATCAGCAACAAAGTATGCAGCGTTTCAACACGATGATGCTGCAAGGTTTGAACGCCGCGGGCATCGACGCCGAACTGATCAGGCCGCAACCATTTCTTGGAAAATTTCGAGCAGCCGGCCGCTTCATCGAGAAATGGCTCGGTTATATCGACAAGTACATTTTTTTCCCGTTCCACCTCCGTCGAAAGTTGGCGGTGCGGCCCGAGATCGTTCACATTTGCGATCATTCCAACGCCGTTTATGTCAAACGTTGTGCCGGCGCACGCGTGCTTGTGACCTGCCATGATTTGCTTGCGGTGCGAGGTGGACTTGGCGAGCAAACGGATTCGCCCGCGTCAATCACCGGTCGCATTTTGCAACGTTGGATTCTAAGCCGCCTGCGGCGCGCTAATGCTCTCGTTTGCGT